>Ga0068856_100007041_pt1 | contig 10985 bp, 8 predicted proteins | sample KBSCornC62_FD_66595 | JGI IMG/M metagenome (GOLD analysis project Ga0068856, IMG submission 66595) | Corn rhizosphere microbial communities from Kellogg Biological Station, Michigan, USA - KBS Corn C6-2 | ecosystem: Host-associated > Plants > Roots > Rhizosphere > Soil ... | reverse complement strand
TCGATGGTCGGCGAGGTGCAGTGGCGCGCCGCCGACCACCAGCTCGTGCGGCCCGTGATCATCGTCAAGGGCAAGGCGCCCAAGGACATGAAGAACAAGGAAGACTATTGGGAAGTGGTCGAAGTCGTGCCGGGCGCCGGCCTCATGCAGAAGCCCGACGCCTTCGGCTGCAACCTCGGCTCGTACACCTGATCTTTCACAGCAGCGACTAGGCGCGGCAGTCGGCAACTCGCCGGCTGCCGCGTCACTTTGTGACGGCCATGCTCACCTGGTCCAACTTCCTCTCGCAGCTGTTCAACGGCCTCGCGCAGGGCGCGCTGCTCGCGCTCATCAGCTCGGGGCTGACGATCATCTACGGCACGCTCGGCGTGCTCAACCTCGCGCACGGCGCCATGTTCATGCTCGGCGGCTACGCCGGCTACGTCGCCTACCAGGCCACCGGCTCGTTCGTCGTCGCGGTGATCGCCGGCACGCTCTTCATGCTGATCGTCGGCGTCGTGATGGAGCGTGTCCTCATCCGCCACTTCTACAGCCGTCCGCACGAAGACCAGCTGCTTGTCACGTTCGGGCTCGCGATCGTCTTCGTCGAGGTCGTGCGCTTCTTCTTCTCGAGCCAGTCGCTCACGGTGCCCGCGCCGGCGGCGCTCTCGGGGATCACGTCCCTCGGCATCATGGTCTATCCGACATACCGGCTCGCGGTTGTCGGCATCGTCGCGGTGGCGCTGCTCGTCCTCTTCGTCGTCCTCTACAAGACGCGGCTCGGCATGGTCGTTCGCGCCGGCATCGAGGATGCGGTCATGGTCGACTCGCTCGGCATCGACGTCTACCGCGTCTTCATGGTCGTGTTCGGGATCGGCGCGATGGCGGCGGGCTTCGCAGGCATCGTCAACGCGCCGGTCGTCTCGCTGACTCCGGAGGTCGGCGAGGCGATCCTCGTGCAGACGTTCGTCGTCGTCGTCATCGGCGGCGTCGGCTCGTTCCCGGGCGCGGTGGTCGGCGGCCTGATCGCCGGCGAGATCATCAGCCTCACCTCGATGGTCAACCCCGGCTACGCGTACGTCATGCTGTTCGCTGCGATGACGCTGGTGCTGCTGGTGCGCCCGCGCGGCCTGTTCGGCGCGCGCGGCCGCGAATGAGTCTCGAGGCGATGTTCAGCAAGCGACCCCTCCTCGTCGAGATCGTCACCGCGGCGGTGCTGATCGCGGTTCCGTTCGTGCTGCCGCTCGTCGACGCCGCGCCCAACACCGTCAACCGGATCCTCGTCTGGGGCCTGTTCGGGATCGGCTTCGACATCCTGTTCGGCTACACCGGGCTGCTCTCGTTCGGCCAGTCGGCGTTCTACGGCACCGGCGGCTTCATCGCCGCGTACCTGCTGACGCGCGCCGGCTTCCCGTACGTCGTGCTCGCGCTCCTGATCGGAACGGTGGTCGCCGCCGCCGTCGGCTGGCTGATCGGCCTGCTCGCGCTGCGCCGCACCGGCATCTACTTCGCGATGATCACGGTCGCGATCGCCGAGATCTTCTTCTTCGTCGAGTTCAACCCGCTTTCGGAGTGGACCGGCGGCGAGAACGGCCTGCCCGGCGTGCCGACGCCGAGCTTCCACTTCGGCTTCGTCAACCTCGACTTCACGTCGGGCTGGTCGCTCTATCCGTTCCTCGCCTTCTGCTTCTTCGTCGGTATCGTGATCGCGCTGCGCATCGTGCGCTCGCCGGTCGGCGTGATCCTCACCGCGATCCGCGAGAACCCGCTGCGCGCCGCCGCCGTCGGCCACAACGTTCCGGCGTACAAGCTCACCGCGTTCGTGATCGCTGCCGCGTACGCCGGCTTCGCCGGCGGCCTGCTCGGCGTGCTGCAGGGCTTCATGCCGCCCGACGCGTTCATGTTCGACACGTCGGGCCAGCTCATCATGCAGACGGTCATCGGCGGCCGCGGCACGCTGTTCGGGCCGCTCGCCGGCGCCGCCGTGTGGCTGTTCCTGCAGGATTTCCTGCAGGCGACGCTCAAGCTCGGCGCGGCGTGGAAGCTCGTGCTCGGCCTGGTCTTCGTGCTGCTGGTCTGCTTCCTGCGGCAGGGGATCATCGGCGGCATCCGCGACCTCATCGTCGCGATGCGCGGCAAGGGCCAGGCCGCCGCGGAGCCGGGCGAGGAAGCTGCGCCCGTCGCTGCGGCGCCGCCGGTCGCACCGATGGCAGTGCGCCACGTCGTTCCGAGCGACCTCCGCGGGCCGCTGCTGCAGGCCAAGGGGCTGACCAAGCGCTATGGCGGCGTCGTCGCGAACGAGGACATCGACTTCGCCGTCGCGCAAGGCGAGTTGCGCGGCATCATCGGCCCGAACGGCGCCGGCAAGACGACGTTCTTCAAGATGCTCACGTGCGAGGTGCCGCCGACCTCGGGGACGATCGTGTTCGAGGGCCGCGACATCACCGGCATGCGCATCACCGACGTCTGCCAGCTCGGCCTCACCAAGAGCTACCAGGTCAACCAGCTCTTCAACCGGCTGACGGTGCGCGAGAACGTGACGATCGCCGCGCTCGCCGAGTTGCGCGGCAAGTTCAAGCTCGACCTGTTCGGGCGGCTCGGCGCGATCGACGGCCTCGACGAGCAGGTCGAGCACACGCTGCAGCTCGTCAACCTGACCGCGCGGCGCGACACGCCGGTCGCGCAGCTCGCCTACGGCGAGAAGCGCCGGCTCGAGATCGGCCTCGCGCTCGCGTCGTCGCCGAGCCTGCTGCTGCTCGACGAGCCGCTCGCCGGCATGAGCCCGCGCGAGCGCGTCGAGACCGTCAAGCTGCTGAAGTCGATCGCGCAGGGCCGCACGATGATCGTGATCGACCACGACATGGACGCGTTGTTCGAGCTCGCCGGCCGCATCACTGTGCTGCAGGAAGGGCGCGTGCTCGTCGAGGGCACGCCCGACGAGATCAAGGGCAACGCGCTGGTGCAGGAGGCGTATCTCGGTGGCCTGCACGAGGAGGAGTTGGCGACATGAGCCTCCTCGAGGTCCAGGGCCTGAACAGCTACTACGGCGACTCGCACATCCTGTTCGACGTCGGCATGCGCGTCGAGAAGAACGAGGTCGTCGCGCTGCTCGGGCGCAACGGCGCCGGCAAGAGCACGACGCTGAAGAGCCTGATGGGCGTCGTGACGCCGCGCACGGGGTCGGTGACGCTCGACGGCACCGAGCTCGCGGGCCGGAAGAGCCACGTCGTCGCGCGCGCCGGCATGCAGCTCGTCCACGAGGAGCGGCGAGTGTTCGGCAGCCTCGACGTCGAGGAGAACCTCGTCCTCGCGGGCCTCACCGCGCCGGCGCGCTGGCCGCTCGACCGCATCTACGCGATCTTCCCGCGCCTGAGGCAGCGCCGCACCAGCCGCGGCACCGACCTCTCGGGCGGCGAGCAGCAGATGCTCGCGATCGCGCGCGCGCTCGTCCGCGACCCGAAGATCGTCCTCCTCGACGAACCGTTCGAAGGACTGGCGCCGCTGATCGTGAAGGAGCTGATGAAGGTCTGCCGCGACCTCGCCGCCGCCGGGCTGACGATCGTCCTCGTCGAGCAGAACCTCGCCGCGACGCTGGCACTCGCGCAGCGCGTCTACATCATCAACAACGGACACATCGTCCACGAGGGCCCGGCTGCGGAGATCAAGGCGCAGCCGCAGATCCTGCAGCGCTATCTCGGCTTGTAGCGCTCGGCGAGGCGCCTCGGGGCGGTGCCGTGCATCGGTCGCGCCGAGCGGTCTGGCCCGCTAGGCCGCGCCGGCCGCGGCCCGCAGCTCATCGAGCAGGCGACGCTCCGAGAGGGTCTCGTCGACAGCGTCGCCCAGCCCCGGCTCGGCCAGCAGCAGCGCCGCGTCGCCTCGCCGCTGGTTCTCGACCTGCCAGGCGGCGAGTGCGAGCGCACTGCGCAGCCGGTACAGGGCTGCGCCTTGCGTGGTCGCGATCTCGTACGACGTGCGCAGATCGTCGGCGCCACGCTCGCCACCAAGGAGTTCGCCGCGCACGCGCCACAGCTCCGAGACCCAGATGCCGCGACGCGGGTCCGGAAGTCGACCGAGCGTCTCATCGATCAGGCGCGCAGCTTCCTCGCGCCGACCGGCCCTCGCGAGGCCGTCGGCGAGCGCGGCGACCGGGAACAACGCCAGGAAGCCCTGCGTGCGCGTGCCGTCGAAATGGCGCAGCAGCTCGTCCGCCGTCGCCGCGGCCCCGCGCTCGTCGGCGAGAGCCAGCGCGCCGAGGAAGGCCGACACCGAACGTTGCGCCGCGAAGTCGTAGCGTCCGGCCACCGCGGCCAGCCGCTCGGCGTGCCGAGCCGCTTCGCCGCGGTCGCCGATGATGCAGCTCGCGAGCGCGGCGTTGAGGAGCGAGAACGCGAGCGTCACCGGGTGGTCGAGGCTCTCGGCGAGCTGCACGCCCGTGAACGCGCGCTGTCGCATCGGCGAGGCGCAGCCGCACATCGCCCAGCCGATGCTGCTCACCACATGCGCGCACACGCCCGAGTCGTGACCGGCGAAGACGTGGGCGAAGCGATGGTGTCGCACCGGGTCGTAGCGCGCGACGCCTTCGCTCGTTCCCTTCAGCATTCCAGCGACGTCGCCGGTGAAATAGCAGATGCCCCAACGATGGTGGAGCGCCTCCATCTCGAGGTCGTTGTCGCCGAGGCGCGCGCTGATGCGCGACAGCTCTTCTCCGTACTCGCGTGCCGCGTCGAGCCTCAGGTTCGACGCCGCGTTGATGTAGAGACCCCAGCTCGCCTGGAACAAGGCGCGGTCGTCGCCCCGTGCGGTGGCGCGCTCGTGCGCGACGACGAGAGCCTCCGCGACCTCGGGCACGTGAGGGCCGCGCTGCATCAGCAGCGTCGCGGCGAGCAGCAGCTGCGCCTCGAGCGCGCGCGCGGCCGACTCGTCGGCGTCGGCGATTCGCCTCGCTTCGTCGAGCGCGGCGTGCAGATGCGCGAGCGCCTCGGAGAATGCGCAACGCAGGCGCGCGCGCGATGCGGCCTCGATCCACAGCGCGGTCGCGCGCGCCGCCGCGCCCGCGGCGGCGTGGTGGTGAGCGAGCAGCTCCGGCGCTGCACCACCGGCGGACTCGAGCAGCGCGGCATGGCGGGCATGCAGTTCGCGGCGCCGCACGGTCGAGAGGCTCTCGTACGCTTCCTCCTGCACGAGCGCGTGGTGAAAGAGCCAGCCGCCGCGTTCGCCGAGCGCGCGCACGAGCCCCGCCTCCTGCAGCCGACCGAGCGCCGCTTCGACGGGCGGCGGATCGAGTTCGGCCAGCGCACCCAGCGTGGCGGCATCGAACTCGCGTCCGATGATCGCTGCGACCTGCAGGACGCCGCGAGCCTCGCCGCCCATGCGATCGAGCCGAGCCATCAGCGAATCGCGCAGCGTCGCGGGCACCGCGCGAGCGCCGTCGCGACCGAGCGCCAGCACCGCCTTCGTGAGCTCCTCGAGGAACAAGGGCACGCCGTCGCCGCGCTGCACGATCTGCGCGACTTCGGCCTCGTCCAGCGCCTGCGCCGCCATCAGCGCGCGCACCAGGCTCGCGCAGGTCTGCTGGCCGAGCGGGTTGCAGGCGAGCGCCGAGGCGTTCGCGTGGCGATGCCAGCCGGGCAGCCCCTCCGGTCGGTGCGACACCAGCGCCAGCAGCGGCCGCTCGCCGACGCTGCCGAGCAGTTGCTCGAGCAGCAGGCTGCTGGTGGGGTCGATCCAGTGCGCGTCCTCGACCAGCAACAGCGTCGGTCGATCGGCCGCGGCGAACACGAACGCCTGCAGAAGCGCCAGCGTCTCGCTCTTGCGTTGGGCGGCCGTCATCTCGACGGCCGTGAGCGCCTCTTCTCCCTCGAGCTCGAGGAGATCGGCGATCAATGCCCGCGCCACCTTGTCGGTGCGGCCGAGCGACGCCAGCCACGCACGTGCGGCTGCGAGGCGCGACACCGCCGCGTCGCCGGCGCGCAGCCCGGCGGCATTCGCAACGAGCTGAGCGAAGGGATGGAGCGCGCTGTTGCGGTGGTACGGCGAGCACTGGCAGCGAAGCACCCTGGCGCCGTCGACCCGCACGCGCTCGGCCATCGCCTCGAGCAGCCGCGACTTGCCGATCCCGGGCTCGCCGCCGACCAACACGACGTGGCCGCTCCCGGCTTGCGCGCGCGCCCAGGCGTCGATCAGGTAGGCGATCTCACGCTCGCGGCCGACCAGCGGCGTCGCCGCGCTGCGCGCGGCCGCGAACCGGCTGACGACCGTTCGTTCGGCCCGCACGCGCCACGCCTCCTGCGGCACCGCGTAGCCCTTCAGCTCGACGCTGCCCAGCGGCTCGAAGTCGAAGAACGTGCCGGTCAACGCGCGCGTGACCGCGCCGACCACGACCTCGCCCGGCGCAGCCAGCGTCTGGAGCCGCGCGGCCAGATTCGGCACATCGCCGACGACGGTCTGCTCGGCAGCGGCGCGTGCGGGCGCGGCGACGATGCCGGACGCGATTCCGGCGCGGCTGGCCAAGGGCACGCCGTCGGGCGCCTGCAGCCGCGCGACCGCGCGCACCGCCTCGAGGGCAGCGCGCACGGCGCGCTCGGCAGCGTCCTCCTGTGCCTGCGGATAGCCGAAGTAGCACAGCAAGCCGTCGCCGAGATATTGCGCGACGTGCCCCTCATGGCGTCGCACGACTGCACCTGCGGCTTCGCGGTAGCGCTCGAGCAGCGCCTTCATGTCCTCGGGATCGAGTCGGCTCGCCAATGCCGTCGAGCCGACGAGATCGAGAAACACGACGGTGACCGGCCGCCGTTCCATCGGCGCACCGCTCGCGGGCGCGGGCGGGACAGGCACTGCGCCTGCTTCGGCGCCTTTGGGTCTGAGCGCCGCTGCTGCTGCGAGGAAGCGACGTCGATGGCCGAGAGAAAGCCCGAGTGCGACGAGATCGGCGTCGGTGATGTCGGGAGCAACGACCAGATCGAGGTCATGCGCCGTGAACAACGGCTCGTACTGCTGCAAGCCGATACCAGCCAGCCACTCCGCGAAGGTCACCATTCCGCCGACTGTGGCACGGCGGCAGGGGTCGCGCAACGGCGCGCGCGGAGGCGATCACTCCTGGCGGCGTCGTCAGTGCGGCACGGTCGTTGCACAGCTGGGACGTGACGCGGCGAGCGCGACCGATACGGGCGCACCGGCGTCGCCGCACGATTCCCCACTGCTGTGGATGGCGTCTGGCGACGCTCGCAACAGAATGGCTCCGCATCAGGCCAAGGAGTCCTCCATGCGAAAGCTCCTCATGTGCGCGGGCGTCGTTCTCGCCCTCTGCGTCGCCACCTCCGGCGTTGCCCAGACGCGGTACTCGACCGGTGCGGTATCGAACTATCCGGCCAACCCGTGCTTCGGCCCGAACCTGCCGTTCAGCGTCGGGTCGGCAGCGTCGTTTCGTGGCTGGTATGCGCTCGCCGGTCTGCCGAACGTCTCGCGCTGGGAGAACAACGACGTCTGGGGCTCCGACTTCCGTGACGGCGCGAGCGCCGACAACGAGCCGCAGGGCGGCAGCGATCTGCCCGACGTCTACTTCTACAACGGCCACGGCATCTGCCAGGCGGCGCCGAAGGCGACCGACTCCGACTTCATCTTCGTCTGCAGCAGCAACGGCCAGCCCAACTCCACCGACATCGGCGCGTCGTCGCGCTGGGGCAATTCGCCGGGCCGGCTGAAGTTCGCGTTCATCGACGCGAGCTGTCCGATGGACCTCGTCAGCCTCGGCAACAACTGGTTCCCGCCGTTCGAGGGGCTGCACGTCGCAGTCGGCCACTCGGGCAACAGCACGCACGACACGCTGAACAGCCAGACGCGCGGCGGCACGTTCTCCGCCTACACCGTCGGCTACACGGTCAACGCCGGTCCGTTCCAGATCCCGCTCTTTCCGGAGCTGCCGGCGACGTGGGCGTGGATGAACGCGGGCCTGATCGACGTGCAGTCGCAGGTCTGCGCAGTCGCGATCGCCAACGACACCACTGCCGACACTGCCTCGAACCGGCGTGACAACGAGCGCGTCAAGTCGCCGTTCGGGCCGGCCTCCGGGAATTGGTTTGCGTGGCGCTGGATCTGCAGCGGCTGAGGCGCGAGCAAAGGAGATTGCCATGAGCAAGACGTTGCGCATCGTTCTCGTTCTGGTCGCTGCCGGCGCCGTCCTTGCCGGCTGCGCGACGCGGCCCGGTCGCGTCGACGATGAGCAGGCAGCCCGCCTGACCGCCACCGCAGCCGCTTTCGGCATCGTCTGGCAGGCGCAGCCGGTCGGCGCGACCGACCGCGGCGTGACCGCGCTCAGCGACGGCACGACGACGCTCACCACACGCAAGGGCAGCCGCATCTACATCCTTCACGACCGCAAGGCGTTTCCGCCGAGCGATGCCGACGCGTTCGCCGGCTCCGACGACGAGCTGAAGCGGATCGGCAGAAGGCTGCTCGTCGCTGCCGGCGCCGACGAGAAGGAGATCGCCGAAGAGCGCGTCCTCCAGCAGTTCACTCAGCTCGGCGAGACGTCGCCGGACCGCAAGACCGTTCGCGTGCTGCCTGCGCAGGCGAGCCAGCGCACGCTGCTCGTCACGCGGCAGGTGCGCGGCATCGAGGTGATCTCGTCTCGCCTGCTGCTGCACGTCGATCGCGCCGGCCGGCCGATCTTCATGGAGCTGGCGTGGCCCGATGTCGCGCCCGAAGTCGTCGAGCGAGCGCTTCGCCTGCGCGAGCTGCGGGCAGCGACCAACATCGCGCCGCGCATGGAAGGCGCTCGCGTCGAGGCGGTGCAGCCGGTCATCCTCCATTCACCCGCGGTCGGCTTCTACGACGATGCGACGGCGGCGCTGCGCGTCATCTACATGCCGGACGAGCGCCAGGTCGGGCAGAAGGCCGTGCGCTACGTCGACGAGCGCGGCATCGACGTGACGTTGCCGCGCGATGTCGACCCACCGCGTGAAGCGCCGGTCCAGCGGGGGGCGGCGAGGCGCTGAACGGCTGCTGGACGTGACGTTCGAATGATCGCGTCAGACTGACAGGAGATGTTCAGTCGTTGCGATCGACCGTCCGCGCGTCACCTCAGTGTCGTTCGCAACCTTCCGATCGAACGCCGGGGATCACGGATCGCTTCTTTCGTGACCGGAAGGCGAGCAAGCCCACCGCGGTCAGCATCCATGTCGCGGGTTCGGGAGCCGGCGAAGCGACGGCTTCGGCGATGTTCCAGTGGAAGTCGGCGGTCTCCGTGCCAGCCGCCAGCACCGCCTGGTCGAACGTCGTGAAGCCGGGACTGAAGAATTCGAGCGTGTAGGCCTGCCCGGCAATCAGATCGGCCGCGAAACTTCCTGCGCCGTTCACGAAGGACGGCGTGCCGATCGACGTTCCGCTGATCAGAAGGATGTCCCATCCGCCGAAACCGGGACCGAGCAGGACGCCGGCGTCCACGTCGTAATCGACCGTCAGCCGGGCGTTCGTCTCCGGCGTGAACCGATATTGCCAAAAGCTGTTGAAGCTGTAGCCCACCGGCAGATAGGCCTGCACCTCGGGGCGCAGCACCGCGATCTGGAAGCTCGTCCTGAAGTCGACCATGCCGTCTGCGGCGGAGGTCGTCGTTGCCGAGCCTTGGGCGTTGGACTGCACCACCCCCAGACCGTTGAACAGGCTTTCGCTGACGGAGCCGTCCGTGCTGAGAGACGAGGGCGCACCCACCGAGTAGGCCGATACGTTCTGACCCCCGTACATCGCGACCCCCTCCAGCTGCACCGCGGGCTCGGTGAGCAGATAGGAACTTTGCGGCGTGACCGCCATCGCGGCGGGGGCCGTGGTCAGAAGCGCTGCCATCAGCGTGCCGCCGAGCGCGCGCGAGGTCGAGGTGGTCAATTTGATCTCCAGAGTCGTTGCAAGGCGAGGGGCCGCGAGGCTCCTCATCTTGAAAAGCGCATTCGGAGCGGAAAGCACGCCAGCGTGCTCCCAAAAGGTTGAGCGGTGTGCGTCGCAAGCCGCACAACAGCCGTGATGCCCACCGGCGAGGCGCGCGGCTGCCGCGCGGACACGGCGGCGCTGCGTCCCGGCCCCAGATGGCGCGAATTGCTCTCGTCTCGCGCTTTATCTCGTGGATCTGCTCAGGGAGCGCGTCTATCGGCGCGCGGCCACACGTCGGCGCGGTCGTGGGGAGCGCGCGGCCCGTGTCGACCCAGACGGCAGCGAGGAGATGACGTGCTGCGCCATCGGCGATGGCGTCCGGCCGCGCAGGGTAACGATGCCGGCAGCGAGAACAGCGGCGGCAGGTCGGCGATCGTCACCGCGCGCAGCGAACCGGCGGCGATTTCCCGCTCGAGGGCTCGCTGCGGCGACGCGAGCACCAGGTCGCATGCCAGCCCCGTGGCCTTGAGTATCTGGACGTCGTCGCATTCGCGAGCGCCAGTGACAGGCTCGCCGCTGATTCGAGGCGAGCAGGCGGGCCAACGTGAGCCGCACCTGCTCGGGAAGCCGCACCGCGGCGATGCCGTGCGACCAGCCTTCGTTCAAGGTGACCGGTCGGCCACGAAGAACTCGATGTCTGCTTGCTCGATGGACTCGAGGTGACGCGACGGTGGCGCGGGATCGAAGCCCGCAGGTCTGATCGGCGGACGCGGATCATCGGGACAACAGAAACCACCGAAGTCGTCGACTGCGTGCTTGCGCAGGTGCGGGATGGACGAGGTGCTCACCAAACCGTTCGGCGTGGACGACTTGCGTCTGCTCCTCACCGACCTGCTGCCGAGTCGGGATGGCGCCGGGCCCGACGAGAACATGGGCATCTAGACTCCAGCGATGCCCAACGCGATGACGTCGCAGCCGGATGCACGTCGTTTTGCGACGGAGCGCGCCTTCGAGAGCTGGTTGCGAAAGAACCACGCATCGTCCGACGGCGTCTGGCTCTTGATTGCGAAGCCCGGCGCAGACAAGCCGACGATCACCTATCCGGCGGCGGTGGAAGTGGCCCTTTGCTACGGGTGGATCGACGGCCA
>Ga0068856_100007038_pt1 | contig 10987 bp, 7 predicted proteins | sample KBSCornC62_FD_66595 | JGI IMG/M metagenome (GOLD analysis project Ga0068856, IMG submission 66595) | Corn rhizosphere microbial communities from Kellogg Biological Station, Michigan, USA - KBS Corn C6-2 | ecosystem: Host-associated > Plants > Roots > Rhizosphere > Soil ... | reverse complement strand
TTTTGACTCGATCGCGGTGGAGAAGGGCGCGTGACCCACAGCGGCGGCCTCCGCTTCAATAGCGGTCTCGCGATCGGCCACTTTAACGCCAGACCGCGATCACGGGCCGACAAGACGCGCCGGCCCAGGTGTATGCCGATCGTTATGACGCCGGTCGCGGCGCGGGCTACGATCGCCACCGCATGGCGGCCCTGACGACGGCGGCGACGGCGGCGACGGACATGCCCAGCGGGCGGTCGGTCGCGCTCTGGGTGCTGCTCGGGTTCCTGGGTTCGTGGCTGTTCATCCGAACCAGCGCGCGGCTCATGCGCAACCCGAACGTCACGTGGTGGCCCGGCAGCGTCAAGACCTCCGGCGGACTGCACATCCACCACCTGGTCTGGGGCATCGGGCTGATGGTCGTCTGCGGCTTCCTCGGCTTCGCGCTCGAGCCGAGCACGCCGCGGAGTCAGATCATCGGCTCGCTGTTCGGGATCGGCGTCGGCTTCACGCTCGACGAGTTCGCGCTCTGGCTGCGGCTCCAGGACGTCTACTGGAGCGAACAGGGGCGCGCGTCGATCGACGTGGTCGTCCTCGCGGCGATTCTCGGCACGTTGGCCGTCATCAACAGCGGGCCGCTGTTCAAGGGCGCCTGGTGGGAGATCGTCATCTTCGTGGCCCTCGACCTGGCGCTCATGGTCGTCGGCCTGGCCAAGGGGAAGACCACGCTGGCGATCATCGGCCTCCTGATCCCCGTACCGATCGGGATGATCGCGGCCATCCGCCTCGCCAAGCCGGACTCCCGCTGGGCGCGCTGGCGCTACGAGAACAAGCCGCGCAAGCTGGCCAAGGCGCGCAAGCGCAACGAGCGGTGGGAGGGGCGGCGCATCCGGTTCCAGAACGCCATCGCGGGCGCTCCCGACAGCTGAGGCGACGCCCGGCGCCCGGTGCCGAGCGAGCCAGCGGGCAGTCCGTCGGCCTGAGACCGGCCCCGAGTGGATGCGGGGGGAAGAGGCGTTGGCCCCTCCCCCGTGGGTTCGCTGGTTCCTAGTCCCGGCCTGGCCGGGTGCCGGGGCCGAGGGCCGTCGCTAGATGAAGCAGATCACGAGCCATTCCGGCCCACCACCTTCGACCGACACCCGTCGGGCGCTCGAGTCGCTGCCGCAGCGACGTGTCCGGATCGGCAGGCTGAGAGCACGAGGCTGGACGTTCGGCAACGACGGTGTCGACGTTCTCCGCACCGGCGGCCACACGCACGGGGAGCTGGTCGTCTACTTCCCCAAGACGCACCTGCTGCACACGGCCGACGAGACGATCTCGGTCTACCCCGTCTGGCCGGAGTCCAGCGCGGCCCGTACCCGACAGGTCTTCGTCGAGCTGCTCGCGGCCGCGAGCGGCAACGGCGCCCGGATCCTCACCGAGGGGCACACGTTCTCGGTCACGCGCGGAGCCAGCCGGATCCGTCAACGCATGCGGGCGCTACGAAACGGCTACGACGCCTACGACCAGGCGGTGCGGCGCCTGCTCGCGGAGGCAGCGCCCCAGGGGGCAACCGTCGCCGAACTCGTCGACCGCGTGCCGCAGGCACCCGAGCTCGCCAACGCGCCGGGCGGAGGCCAGTCAGGCGTGCTCTTCACCGCCCTCCAGGTCGTCAAGAAGCTTCAGCAGCTGCACGCCGTCGTGGTCAGCGGCGACACGCGCGCAACCGCGCGGTTCGTTCTGCCCCCTTCCTGACCCGTCCGCGGCCGGTCCACGGGCCGCGGCGAACTCGCCGTGCGTCAAACAATCTTGCCCCATCGGCGACCTCAAGCCCGTCGCGGGGATCGTCGTGTCGCCATGGGATGCGCCGCCCGCGCCGGTTGCGAACACGATGAGCCGCCGGTCGGTCGCGCGCTCAGCTCGTGATCCCGCTGCCCTCGGCCGCGTGGTATAGCCGCGCGTACGCACCGCCGGCGCGCAGCAGATCGTCGTGCGCCCCGCGCTCGACCACTCGCCCGGCGTCGACGACCGCGATCTCGTCGGCCGAGCGGATCGTGGACAGCCGGTGGGCGACGATGACCGTGGTGCAGTGCGCGGCGGCGACCGTGATCGCTTCCTCGACCCGCGCCTCGGAGGCGGGGTCGACGCTCGACGTGGCCTCGTCAAGGATCAGGAGCCGTGGCTCCGCGACCAGCGCCCGCGCGAGGGCGACGAGTTGCCGCTCTCCTGCGGACAGGCTGGCGCCGCGGTCGCTGACCTCGGTCTTCAGCCCGCGCGGGAGGACGTTGAGGAGCCCGACCGCGTGTGCCGCCGCCTGCACGCGGTCCGGCGCGTGGTCCTTCGCCGCCCAGGCGAGGTTGTCGGCGACCGTGCCCCGGAAGAGGAACGGCTCCTGGGTGACGACCGCCATGTGCTCGCGCAGCGACCGCAGGCTGACCGTGGCGAGGTCGTGTCCGTCGATGCGAACGCGGCCGCGCCCGGGGGTCAGGAAGCCCATCAGCAGCCTGACCAGCGTGGTCTTGCCGGCGCCCGTCTTCCCGACCAGGGCCAGCGTGCCCCCGGCCGGGACCGTGAGGTCGACGTCGCGGACGACCCAGGGGCCGCCCGGGTAGGCGAAGCTGACGCCCTCCAAGCGCACCTCGCCGACCACGGCGTCCAGCGACGGGCGCCCGGCGGGCTCCTCGGCGTCGACGGCCAGCAGGCCGGCGATGCGCGACAGGCCGGCTGCGGCCTGCACGTAGAGCGACTGCAGCGTGGCGAGCATCGGGAGCGGCGCCAGGGCCACGCGCAGGTACGTGGTGAAGGTCACGATGGTGCCGATGGTCGCCGCGCCGGCGAGGACCTGGTCGCCCCCCACGAGCAGGACCGCCCCGATCCCGCTCAGCCCGATCAGCTCGGTGGCCGCCGGGTACAGACCGGACAGCCAGGTGGCGCGGACCAGCGTCTCGCGCGCCTGGTCGTTGCGCTCGTCGAAGCGGCGCACGTGGCGTTCCTGCTGCGAGAAACCACGCACGACCCGCGCGCCGGAGACGGTTTCCTGCACCTCCCCGATGAGGGTCTCCAACCGCTCCTGGGCCAGCGCGGAGGCACCGCGCATCGCCCGCGTGAGCAGGACGATGACGAGCGCTGCCAGCGCGCAGGGCACCAGCGTGACGAGCCCCAGCTGGAGGTCGAGGATGAGCAGCACCGGCATCGTCGCCAGCAGCGTCAGCACACTGGTCACGAGCAGGGTGAAGCCGGCGTTGAGCAGCTGCTGGGAGGCCTCGACGTCGTTGGTCACCCGCGAGAGCAGCGCCCCCGGATCGCTACGCAACACGAACGGCAGCGGGACGCGGAGCAGGTGGTCGACCAGCCGCACCCGCAGGCGGGCCAGTCCCTCGAGGCCGGTGAAGCCGATGATGCGGCTCAGCCCGAAGCCGGTCACCCAGGTCAGGGCCAGGGTCACGGCGACCGCGCCGGTCAGTAGCCAGACCGAGTCGAGGCTCTTGGGCTGGACGATCTCGTCCACCGCCGCGCCGGCGAGCAGCGGGGCGACGAGCGAGACCGCGACCGACCCGGCCGCCCAGGCGGCGATCGCGACCATCCGCCGGCGCGGGAGCGCCAGCAGCCGCAGCCCGCCCGGGGCCGTCCCCGGGTCGGCGGCGGCCGGTGCCGCTGCCTCGGCCGGCTCCGCCTCCGGCGCCGGCGCGTCGCTCGACGGCGCGGCCTCATCGGCGACCGCGGCCGCGCTGCGCGACTCCCGTCCGACCACGCGGCCGTCGCGAAGCGTCATCACCTCGTCCGCGAGCGCGAGCGACGACTCGCGGTAGGCCACGGTCACGGCCGTCGCGTCCGCGAGCCGCTCGCGCAGGCCGGCCACGACCCGCCGCTCGGTGATGCCGTCGAGGCTCCCGGTCGCGTTGTCGAGCAGCACGAGCCGCGGCCGGATGAGCAGCGCCCGCGCGAGCGCGATCCGCTGCCGCTCGCCCCCCGAGAGCCGGATCCCGCGGGCCCCGACACGGGTGGCGTAGCCGTCCGGCAGGGCGGTCACGAAGCCGTGGGCCTGGGCCGTGCGCGCAGCGGCCTCGATGTCCTGCTCATCGGCGTCGGGACGGGCGTAGGCGATGTTGTCGCGCACGCTGCCCGCGAACAGGAACGGGTCGTCGTCGACCTCGGCGGCATGATGCCCGCGCAGCGCGGAGAGCTCGACGCTGTCCAGCCTGACGCCGCCCACCTCGGCCTGGCCCGCGTCCAGGCCCCGGAGGCCGAGGAGCACCTGCAGCACGGTCGTCTTGCCCGACCCCGTCGGACCGGTGAGCGCGACCACGCTTCCCGCGGGCACGTCCAGCTCCAGGCCCTGCAGGGCGGGCGGCCCGTCGCCGTAAGTCAGGATCGCGTCGCGCAGGGCGGCGGAGCCCGGGCGTCCGTCGAGGCCCTGACCGCCGCGTCGCTCCGCGTCGGGCAGGTCGATCACGTCCAGCGCGCGCTCCCCGGCGGCCAACGCGACCGGCACCGCCGGTATCAGCGTCCCGAGCTGCTGCGCGGGGGCCAGCATCAGCAGCAGGTAGCCGTAGAAGGCGACGAACTCGCCCGTGCTCAGGTGGTGGCCCTCGACCGCGGCGAAGCTGCCGTAGAGGAGGACGGCGACCAGGCCCAGCAGGGAGAGCGCCGCGAGCGTGGACGTGTACCAGGACTGGAGCTTGACCTGCTCCCGGCCCTGCTCCATCAGCCGGTCGACCCCGCGCCGGAAGCGCGCGAGCTGCTCGTTCTCGCGCGCGAAGCCGCGGATGACCGCCGCCCCCTCCACGTCCTGCACGGCCTGGGAGGCCAGCTCGGACACCACCGTGCGGACGGCGGCGTAGCGCCGGGCCAAAGGTCCCGAGAACCGCGCGGACAGGTAGAAGGCGAACGGGAGCGGCGCGAGCGCGAGCAGGGTCAGGAGCGGGTTGGTCACGACCATGAGCACGATCGCCACCACGACGATCGTGACCGCCTGCACGAGCGTTCCCAGACCGCTGCCGATGAAGAGCCGGAGGACGCGCAGGTCGACGGTCCCGCGGGAGACGAGCTGGCCCTGCGGGAACCGCTCGAGGACGTCGAGCGGCAGCTCCTGCAGCCGGCGGAAGTAGGTCGCTCGCAGGTCGGTCTCGACGTCGACGCCGACGCGCGCCATCAGCCGCATCCCCACCGCGGTGGTCACGCCGCCGAGCACGGCGAGGCCGACGATCCCCGCGGCCGCCGCCTCCAGCCCGCCCCGGTCGTGGGCATCGAGCGCGTCGATTCCCACGCCGAGAAGGAGCGGCACCACCGCGGTGAAGGCGCCGGTGGCGAGGATGGCGAGCAACCCGCCGATCAGGGGCCACCGGTGGGCCATCAGCAGCGCGAGGATGCGGCGCCCGGGGGTCACGAGCTCATCCGTCCGACGCGCTGCATCGCCGCGACGCTGCGCACCGTGCGGGCCCAGAGCTCGAACACCGCCTCCTCGTCCGCCCTGTCGGTCCCGAGCAGCCGGTTGCAGTGCATGTGGGCCAAGGCGCCTGCGACCGGAACCGAGACGTCGACCGGCGGCTGTGCGCGAAGCGCCTCGGCGCGGCGCGTCAGCACCGCCGCCGCCTCGTCCTCGCCGGCGGCGCCGAGACCCTCGTCGAGCAGCAGGCGCAGGAGGCCCTGCTCGGCGCGGAAGCGCTCGCCCGCCTCGTGCCCGCGCACGCCGCGCGCCCAGGCCAGCCGCTCGGCGCCGGGCAGCCCGAGCCCCTGCAGCAGCAGGTCGAGCGACGCAACGGCGAGCAGCGTCCGCTCCAGGCGCAGCCGCCCGCGGGCGCGCAGGCGCAGCAGGTCGGCCACGGCCCGGCTGTCGGCGGCGAACGCGCGCTCCGCCCGGTCCATCGACTCCGGGCCGCCGTAGCGCTCGACCTCTCGCTCGTAGGTGTCCAGCGCCACCCGGTGGCACCACCCGTCGTCGACCAGCGCGCGCAGCCACGGCGCCACGCGCGGCCAGAGCTCCGCTGCCAGCCGCTGCGGCTCGCCGTGCAGCCTGAGCCGGATGTGCGGGTCCGGGTCGTGGTAGCGGAGGAAGAACCACAGGTCGGCGGCCCCGCAGGCCAGCGCCTCGGCGCACAGCTCGCGGACGGGTCCTGCGACGAGGTCCTCGTGCGTCGCCGCAGGCGCGTACAGCTTGAGATACAGCCAGTCGCCGCCCGGCGCCCGCGTCCGCTCCGCCGCCGCGACGGGGCGAGCGGCGGCGGCGGGCGGCCTCGGCGTGGGCACCTCCAGCCGCAGCGTCGCGGTCAGCTCCATCGCGTGGCGCCCGCGCGGGCCCGGCAGCCACGCGTCGCCGGTTCGCGGCAGCGCCTCCTCGAGCGTGACCGGCCGATCCGCCGCCGCCAGCGCCTGGCGAAGCTGCTCGCGCTGCTCGGCGTCGTCGAGGTCGAGCAGCAGCCGGTTGTCGTCGGAGCGCAGGTACACGTGGCGGTCCATGCGCCAGCGCGCGCGCCAGTCCCGCAACGCCGGTGCGAAGGCGGCGGCGTCGTCGACCGGCAGCGCGTCCCCGTGGGCACGGTCATCGAGGTGCCAGTGCGCGGTCGCGACGACGACCTGCCCGCACACGAGGCGGGGGACGAACGGCAGGTGCTCCACGCCCTGGACGTGGGGGCCGGGGATCGCCTGCCCGTCGCGCGCCAGCAGCCGCAGCGCCGCGAGCGGGGCCGGAAGCAGGGTCCGGTTGAGCGCCGTGTGCTCCTGCAGGTCGACCTCGCGGTCGGCGCGCGGCCACACGATGGCCAGGCGTCCGCCGTCGAGCACCACGGCTAGCTCCCGCAGCGGGATCACGCGCTCGGAGGGCACGCCCGGCGCAGCGTCGAGCACCACCTCCCACGCGCGCAGCGGCGGGTGCACGACCGCGTTGGCCGCGCTCAGCCGCATCGGCAGGCACACCACCTCGGCGCGCAGGCGGCCGTCGGCCGGATCGGCGGCCTTGACCGTCTCCCGCAGCGCCGCCGGCCCGTCCGGCTCGAGCACGTCGGCGAAGCGGGCGGCCACGGCGCCCGGCGCCGCCGCCCGGACCTCGCGCAGCACGAGCCGGAAGGCGCCCGCGTCGATGTCCTCCGATGAGCGCGCCGCCACGGCGGCGAAGACCTCCAGGCTCGCGGGCCACCATGGCGCGGCCGGTGGCTCGGGGGCCAGGTCCGCGAGCAGGGCGTCGTCGAGCTCCACCTCGCGCCGTCCCGCAGCGAACGCAGCCGCGGCGAGCTGCGCGAGGCGGCGCTGCCGGACGACCGGCGCCTCGATCCCGCGGACGTCCTCGTCCGCGGGCGACCCCAGCCCCAGGCTCGGATCGAGCAGCTCGAGCACCGGGACCGCGCGCCCGCGGCCGTACCGGTCTTCGAACCGCGCGCGATAGGCAGCGAGCGCCGGGTCGCCGGTCGGCCACAGCCCGAGGCGCAGCGAGAGGTCGGCGGCCCGTGCCAGTGCCTCGCCCACCCGCTCGCCGAGCGCCCCCTCCAGGTCGAGCGCCAGGTCCGTGCGCAGCGCCGCGTGAGGGGAGACGCCGACTGCGGCGCGGGTCGTCTCGTCGAGCGCCGCCCGCTCCGCTGCGGCCTGTGCGGGCGGCAGCGCGTCCCAGCGCGAGCAGCGGCCCAGCACGGCGTCCAGTCGCCTCAGCTCCTCGTGGGCCTCGGCGACCCCGTCGAGCGCTCGCCGCGCCGCCTGCGCCGGCACCGCCGCCGTGACCTGCGGGCGCAGCTCGCTGAGCAGCACGCCCTCGGCCCACAGTCGGTCGAGCACCGCTTCGACCCGCGCCGGATCCGCGCCGGGGTGGCGGGTCGTCATCCGTGCGAGCAGCTCGGTCCACCGGATCGGCTCCGGGGCCAGCTCCACCACGTCGCGCACGAGCGGCGTGACGCGCAGGTCGAGGATGTGGCGGTCCGCGTCGCCGCCCGGCACGGGTGGTCGTTGCGCGAGGGTCAGCCTCCGCCCCACGACGACCGCCGCCGGGTGCAGCTGGACGCGGAGCCGCCGGCGGACGTCGGGGCGGGTCTCGGCCTCACGGAGCAGGCCGGCGAGCCACTCGACGTCCGGCCCGGTTCGCAGCCGCCCGTCTTCGCTGCGCAGCCGCAGCGTGGTGCGCGGTCCCCACTCGGCCAGGGCGACGCCGGCGAAGGCTCCGAAGGGCGTCGGGCGGGTGGCCATGCGGATCGCGTACCGCAGCCGTGCGCCGCGGGCGCGAGCGCCGAGCGTGCCGTCGCCGCGGTCGAGCGCCGCGCTGAGCGAGGGGCTGGCCACCGCCACCGCGCGCCGGAACAACGGCGAGGCGTACAGCCGTGCCACCGCGTCGCGATCGCCGAGCGCCTCGTAGTCCTCGACCGGCAGCGCCGGGGCGCGGATGACGATCCACGGCAGGACCGCGTACCGGGGCTCGCCTCCCGTGGGCGGGGCATCCACGGGGCGATACTACGTAGCTCTGCCCGTACGCCCCAGCACCGACGACGACGCCGCACGGCTTGCGGAGCCGCCGCCCATTGCGCACGAGCGCCGCCGCCGCGCGCGCGAGCTCGCCGTCGCGCTCGGCCGGCGCCTCGCAGAGCTATCCGTCGAGCCGCCGGCCTACGGCCTCGCCTCCGGGTACTCGGGGCTCGCGCTCGCGTTCGACGAGCTGGCCCGCTGCGATCCCGACGGGCCGTGGCGGGGCCTGGCAGGGCGAGCTCTGCGCGGCGCCGTCGAGGCCATCCCCGCGCACGCCGGGCCGGGGATGCTCGACGGGCTGGCCGGCGTGGCGTTCTGCGCCGCTCGGCTCGCCGCGGCCGCGGCCCGTCCGCTGCCACTGCTGGAGCGCCTCGACGCCATGCTCGTCGACGCCGGGCCCGGGCTGCTCGCTCCCCTCGCCGGCGCGGAGCCGCTGCCCGGCGGGTCCTGGGACCACATGGCCGGCGTCACCGGTCTCGGCGCCTACCTGCTCGGGCGGCGCGAGCGCGAGCAGACCCGCGCGCTCCTCGCGTCCGTGCTCGACGCGCTCGCGGCGCGCGCCCAGGCCGCTCCTGACCTGAGCGGCTACCGGGCGCTGCCCGAGGCCGAGCGCCCGGCGCGGATCGACGCCGGCCTCTCGCACGGGGTCGCGGGCCCGCTCGCGTTGCTCACCCTGGCCGCGCGGGAAGGGATCGAGGTCGCCGGGCAGCGCGAAGCCGTCGCGGAGCTCGGCGGCTGGCTGGTGGCGAGGGCCTCTGCCGATGCCGCTGGGCCCAGGTGGCCGTCGTGGCTGGCGCTGGCCGACGACGGCGTGTGCGCCGAGCAGCCCGGCCTCGACCCGCGCCCCGCGTGGTGCTACGGGTCGGGCGGCATCGCCTGGGCGCTGTGGAACGCCGGCGACTGCTTGCAGGAGGCCGGTTGGCGTGCGGCGGCGCTCGACGGACTCGAGCGCGCTCTGGACCTCGACCCCGCCGAGCGCCGGCTTCCGAGCCCCACGCTGTGCCACGGCGTTGCCGGGACGCTGCAGATCACCATGCGCCTGGCCCAGCGGACCGGGAGCGCCGAGCTCTGGGCCCGGGCCGATGCGCTGGCGGGCGAGCTGCTCGCCGCGTTCGACGCCTCCAGCCCCTACGGCATCCGCGACATCGATCCGAACGGGGCCACCGCCGATCGTCCCGGGCTGCTGACGGGCGCGGCCGGCGTGGTGTTGACGCTCTGCACTGTGGGCAGCTCCGACGCGTCCGGCTGGGATCGCGTTCTCCTGCTGTCGTGAGTCCAATCGGGTAGCTTGCGGCCCATGGCCGGCGGAGCCGCCCTCGCCGCGGTGGAGCGGATCGGAGTGACCGTGCCGCGCCTGTCCATCCGCGACGCCGCTCACCTCACCGACGCGGAGTTCGCGGAGATCGACGCGCTGTGCGAAGGACCCTTCTGGAAGGCGAGCCATCACGAGCCGTTGGCGCGCCACATGGTCGAGCCGGGAATGGAAGTCGTGCTGTTCCGCGACGACCACGACACGCTGGTGGGCCTGACCATGGTGACGGTCGACCGCGTCGACGTGGAGGGCCGCCCGGAGGTGGCGTTCTCCGTCCTGGACACGTACTTGAGGCCGGCCATGCGCCATCACGAGCAGGCGGCGATGGCCTACGCCGTGCTCTCGATGCGCGAGCTCTTCCGCAACCGGGGCCGCGCGGTCTACGCCGTGATGCCGACCGGGACCTACCACGGCTACGAGCTGGTCACCCACACGCTGGCTACCTTCTATCCGCGCCCGGGTCAGGAACCGCCGCCGCGCGAGCAGGCGATCCTCGATGCGGTCGCGGAGCGCCGCTTCCCGAGCCTCTTGGACCGCGATCGCGGGGTGCTGGTCCACCCGCAGAACCTCGCCCCCGAGGTCGTGGAGATCCCGGAGGAGCGCATGGCCGACCCCGTGGTCGCCTTCTTCGCCGAGCGCAACCCCGGCTACCGGGAAGGTGACGTGCTCCTGTGCATTGCGCGCATCACCTGGGACGTCCCGCTGCGCAACGTCATCCGGTGGACGGCCTCCGGCGGGCAAGCGGCGAAAGCGTTCCACCCCGGCCCCGGCAAAAACCCTGCGGATGCCCAGCAAAGAGCTTGAGGACCAACCGAAGGGGGCGCATGTCGTAGCCAGAAGCAGCGCCAGGTGGAGAAGGAAGTGGTCGCCGATTTCTCCCCCGCGCCTCCCCGCCGCGGCGTAAACTCCCTCGCAGCGGGAAGCAACCGAAAGGAGCGCGCATGTCGCCCCACGAGACGAAGCAGGTCGAGGAGGAGACGCTCGAGGAGTTGTTCGAGCTCGACGTCCACGAGGTCACCGTCGTCGCAGCGACGACCAACGCGAACACGGCCTCGTGCAACCCCTGCCCCACGGGCGACTGCGCCGAGTGAGGAGCTGTTCGACCTCGACGTCCAGCAGCCTCGATGGGGGTTACTGGTAGGGACAGGGGTACGAGTCGTTGCAGGACACCGTGCGGCGCTCGTCACCGGGGCGACGACGGTGACCTCATACGCCGGTGCTGAGGACGGGGCCGGCCTCGAGCGGCCAGTGACCGGTGACGCACACGGTCGCCGGCTC
>Ga0068856_100007032_pt1 | contig 10994 bp, 5 predicted proteins | sample KBSCornC62_FD_66595 | JGI IMG/M metagenome (GOLD analysis project Ga0068856, IMG submission 66595) | Corn rhizosphere microbial communities from Kellogg Biological Station, Michigan, USA - KBS Corn C6-2 | ecosystem: Host-associated > Plants > Roots > Rhizosphere > Soil ... | reverse complement strand
GCGTTGCCGCTCGGCCTGCAGCTGGCACTGGCGCGATTGAAAGCGCGGCTCGGCGCAATGCGCAGCCGCGCTGCAGGCACGGCGTCGCGGTGAGGCGCGTGCGAGCGGGATCGCCGTTGGTTTGCGCCGGAGTTAAAATGCCAACGTTGATGGCACTTCGCCGGCGGCCTGCGTCTCGTCAGCGGGTGCGCGCGAACGTCGGAGCTTGAACAATGGATTCGATCGAAACTCTGCAGCTCGATTTCGAACAAAACGGTTATGCGATCCTGCCGGGATTTTATGGGACGGACGAGGTCGGCGCGCTGCAAAAAGTCATCGATGACCTGATTTCGCAGCCTCGCCTGGATCTGTGTGTCGATGATATGGATTCGAATGCGCGCACCCTGCTGGGCTGGGTCAAACCGAGCGATCGCCAAGCGCATCGGTTCAAGTTCAACGATCTGTTCCTGATCTCGCCGGAAGTGCGCGACGTGGCGACGAATCCGCGCATCAGCCGGTTGCTCGAGCGCCTGGTTGGACAGCGCCTGGCGTTGTGCAACAGTTTGTACTTCGAGAAAGGCAGTGCGCAGGCACTGCATGTCGATTCTCTGTACATGACGCCGCGCACGCAGGGCGATCTGATCGCGATCTGGGTGGCATTGGAAGACGCACACCCCGACGCCGGTCCGCTCGAATACTACCCCGGCAGCCACCTCATTCCGCAGTTTCGCTTCAGCGACGGTTCTTATCACGCGACGGCAGGCGAAATGCTGCAGTTCGAGACGTACATGCGCAAAGAAGTCCAATCGCGCGGACTGCAAAAAAACACCTTTCCCGCGCGCCGCGGCGACGTTTTCATCTGGCACGCGCATTTGTTCCATGGCGGCGGCGCGATCAACGACCTGTCGCGTACGCGACGCTCACTGGTGTTCCATTACTACTCCGAACGCGATTGCAAGACTCTCGGGATACCGGTGCAACGCGAGACGGACGAACGGATCGGCTGGCAGGTGCGCCCGCGCCAAGGCGTGCCGATTCCGAAACACGTGAACTTCGATGTCGATCCGTTTCCGGAGCAGGATTACCTGCTGCAGAACCCAGACGTCGCCGCTGCGGTGCGTGCCGGCACTGTGCGCTCCGGCCGCGCGCATTTCGATCGGCATGGCAAGCACGAGAATCGCCTGATCTGAGGCTTCAATCCTCCGCGGCACAGCGATCTTAGGGAACCGCGTCGAATCCGTTCCGGAAAATGCCGTCGCGTGCGCCGACGATGATCGGCCCTGTCGAATACTGCCCGACGCGGTTGCGGCCGTCGTCAGCCACGATGTAGGCGTGGTAGGTGCCATAGTTGACACTAGTCGATCCGGACCACACGAACTGCCCGTTGCTGCTCGGGACGTTTGCGTTGTAGATGAGCAGCTCGTTGCTGTTGCCGAACGTCGTGTCGCGATCGAGGTACAGGCTCAGCGCAACGTTCGCATCGTCCGCATCGGCGAGATTCCACTTGAACGTATAGCCGGGGTTGGCTTGCGCGAACGGCGACAACACGGCGGAGACGAGGTCGATGTCGTGACAATTCGCCGGGCTCGGCGTACTGGTACATGCCGCCGAAACCGAGAATTCGATCGGATCGAGACGGAACTCAGTTTGAGTGCCCGTCCAAGGTCCGCCCAGCGACTGTGCCTCTACGGGGATCGCGGCAACGTCTGCAAAGCAATATTCATTCGGGCCGCCCGAGAACAGCGGAATGTCCTGCGAGATGGTCAGATTGCCGGTGGTCTTCTGGCCCCAGAAGAAACGTGCGACGGAGCCCAGTCCGATCGAACGTTGACCGAAGTCCTTCATGGTGAAACAGAACGAACGGTAGAGGCTCGTGTCGATCGCCTGATTGGCGAGATTCATGAACCACTGAGGATCGGCATTGGTCGGACGGCCGTAGAACGTGCCGGCGGGATTGTTGTATACGATATTGCTGAAATTGTTGATCAGGATGAAGTCGCCCGCATCGATAGGTCCCCAGGGATTCCCGACGACGGTGGCGGCGAAATTGCGCGTCTGATCGCCGTGGACATCGGGTGCGGTCAGCGCGACCTGCGGCGGACTGTTGATGCGAAATGCGGCGCTGCTGGCAGCGGTTCCGCCGACATCACGCGTAACGGTGACGGTGTATTGTCCGGGCGGCAGGATCGTCAGGTCCGCGGCGTAATTGGTTCCGCTGACGCCGCTCGCCAGCACTACGCTCGCTGCATTGGTAGAAGTCTCGTTGGCGGAAATCGTGTACGTGCCGCTGTAGCCCGAATCGGTCCATTGCACGTTTGTCTTGTCGCCCGCTGCCGCCGCCGGCGTCAGGCGCATCCAATCGATGTCGAATTGCACGCTCGCGAACGGCGAATTGTTGTCGAGCGCCGGATTGAAGCGGATACCCTGCACGGTCGGGAAGTCGGTCCAATGGTGATGCAGGTTGTCGTTGTTCGCGACCAGGTCGAACGTATAAATGATGAATTGCGACGCCGGGACCGCGAGAAAATTGGTCTCGCCATAGGTGCCATTGTTGTAGCTGCTCGTATCGCTCTGGTAGAACGATACGTAGGCCACTTCGGTATTCGGCGTCGGTCGGGTGGCGCGGAACTTCACGGTGAAGTTGCGGTAGTGCGCGGTATCGACCGGATGCGCGTAGCCGCGGCTCGAATTGATCGAGCCCGAGTAACCCATGAACAGCGGGAAAACGTTGTTGTCGCCGGTCGTCGTGCTGGCCGAGAACAGACCCCCGCTGAAAGTCTGATTGGTGACGTTGCCGGACTCGTCGGTGGCGATGTCCTCGTCGGCTTTGGTTGCCGATGCATTCATGTCCCAGGCATTGCCGAGCACCTGGGTGGCGTAGTCGTCGCCGGCGACCACGACCGTGCTCGCTGTCGGTTGCGTCACACCGAGGGCGGCACAATCGGATGCCGCAAGGAGCAGCAGGAGTGCCAAGCAGCCCGCTTGCCACCAGGCCGCTACCGGGCGAATCGAGCTCTGCATGTACATGAAGCGGCTCATTGCGACATAATTCCTGGCGCGAGCTTAGCTCGCCTTGGGGCACTGGACAATGGACCTCGTCACAGCCTCGAAAATCCTCCCACGAGCCTCACTGATCGATGAACGCAGTTCCCGCCTGCACACGCATGGACCTTCCGGCAGAGTTCGATCTCGGCATCTACCGGCGCCACAATGCCGATCTTTCCCGGCTGAATAACGAGGAACTCCAGCGTCACTACCGAGCGCACGGAGCAACCGAGGGACGGGTGTGCTCGCTTGTCACGGGCCGCGACGTGTTCTTCAGCCTGCTGCGCGATGCGGGCTCGATCCTCGAAATCGGTCCTTTGGCCAGCCCGTCGGTGCGCGGGCCGAACGTCAAGTACTTCGACGTCGTCGGCACGGAAGCGCTCAAGGCGAAGGCGAAGGCGAGCCAGCTCAATCCGAAGAACTGCCCCGACATCGATTATGTCTCTCCGACCGGCGACCTCGCGGTAATCGACGCGCAATTCGATGCCGTGGTCAGCAGTCATGCGATCGAACACCAGCCGGACCTGATCCAGCACCTGCTCGGCGTCGCGCGCATCCTGCAGCCGGGCGGGAGCTATTTCCTGGCCGTGCCCGACAAGCGCTATTGTTTCGATCACTTCATCGCCGAGAGCACGATCGCGGAAGTGCTCGACGCTCACGTGCGGCAGCGCCGCGTGCACGATGCGGCAAGCTTGGTCGAACACCGCGCGCTGACCACGCACAACGACGCGCGCCGCCACTGGAGCGGCGACCACGGCGAACCGGCTTACAAATCGAACCCCGGCGTATTTCGCGACGCGCTGCAGACGGTGCTGGCGAGCGGCGGCGCGTATCTGGATTCGCACGCATGGCAATTCTCGCCGTCGTCGTTCGCGGAAATCCTGCGCATCCTGTTCGACATCGAAATGTCGCCATTCCGCGTGCTGCGCGTGTATCCGACGATGCACGGCGGCATCGAGTTCTACGCCGTGCTGCAGAAGGTACGCGAGCGCGTGGAACCGCTGCAGATCGCCTTGCCGGCGGATTTCGATGCGAACCTGTACCTGCAGGCGAATCCGGACGTGGCCGCGGCGGGTACCGACGCAAAACTGCATTACCTGGCGTTCGGGCATCGGGAAGGCCGCAAGCTGCGGCCGTGACGCGGCGGCCGGGCGAACGCGCTACGGTATCGAGACGCCACTGCGCCGCACGATGCGGGCGCGCGCGGCGGAAAGTAGCAGCAGCATCAGCGAGCCAAGCGCAAGCCACTCGCCCGCGCGACGCCCGGGTGCGTTGTAGACCAGCGCGAGCCGGTGCGTGCCGGCCGGGATCAGCGCAGCCGTGAGGCCGTAATCCGCCAGCTGCAATGCGAGTTCGCGATCGTCCAATGTCGCGGACCAGCCCTGATCGAATGGCATCGCCAGCAGCAGCGCACGCGCCTTCGAAGTTTGCACGGTTCCCGCCAGGCGGTCGTCGCCGAGCCGATAGAATTCGACCTTTGGCGCGAGCCCGGACTGCGGCGGATGCTGCTTGTCCAGTTGCGCGAGCGCCGTGAGCAGCGCGTCGGGATGCTCGGTGACGAGATAATCGAGCATGAACCCGGCGCGATCGACCTGCGGCGACACGTCGGCGTCGGCCTCGCTCGCGATCGAATCGTACAGATGGCCGAATCCGTGCGCGCTGGTATTGCGATAGACGTCCAACTCGGCCGCGTGCCCGACGAATTCGGTGCGCTCGCCCGCCGTCTTGCTCGGCGCGCGCAGCAGGACGTATTTGACTCCGAAAAGATCCAACGCGTCACGGCAGCACGTCGCACTGCCGATCCAGTTCGCGAGCGGCGTCGGGCGCTTGATGCCGAGCTTGTCGACCAGCCGCGTTTCGGCTGCAGCGTGAAACGTGTACGACTTGGTGCCCGCGTACTGTTGCATCAAGGCGTCGTCGAGATAGACCGAATCGAAATTCTTCTCGACGCGGAAGAACTGCCCGTCGGGTTCCTTTTCGGCGATCAATGCAAGCGCCGCGGCGGTGCCGTCGCGATAGGTCCCGGCGATGCTGTTGCCGTCGGAATGGACCGCGGGTCGATCGGCGAATGCCGTCACCGCGGAGAGCAGCAGCTCCACCGTGACGACGCATGCCAGCGCCGGCAGCTTGTCGCGCATCGACGCCGGCGCCGCGGCGTTCCATAGCAGCGCGGCGTACACGACGCCGAATCCGGCGACCAACACCACGCGCCGGAAATTCGCGACCTCCGGCAATTCGGTCATGTACCACAACGCGATCAGGACGATGGCGCCCGCGCCGATCAGGAGGCCGCGATTCCATGTCGAGGACTCGCATGCCCGGCGCAGTCCGGCGAGACCCAACACCAGCAACAGCGTCGAGATCCACAAAGTCGAAAAGCGGAACGCGGTATGCCCGAAGCCATACACCGCATAGCGCAGCGCAGGAAAGGCGAAATAAGCGACGATGCCGAGCAAGGCGGCGATCGCGAGGTCGCGCTCGCGGCGCGACGCATGCGGACCGAACAGCTGCGGAAGGGCGACCAGCGCGAGCATGCCGACGTAAAAGCCGGGGCCCTCGAAGTAGTTCATCTGCGCTTCGTCGTATCCGGACCACGCCCCGAGCAGATCCTTGCCGAGCAGGCCGGCGACTTCGACGCGCCAAGTTGCCGCATCGTTGAGCGTGAAGATCTTCGCCGAAAGCTCGTGCAACAGCGAATGATCGCCGGACACGCGCGGACTGGTCAGGAAATAGTGGATCGCCGGAAGCAAGAGCGGCGCAGTCAGCAGCAATCCGCACAGCGACCAGCCGGCAAAGCGCAGCACGGACGGCACGATCGTTGCCCTGTCCTGCGACAGCACAAGCCGCACCAGACCATACACCAGTGCGAACAGCGCGAACGAATAGAGTTCGATCGGATGCCCCAATCCGAGCGCGATGCCGGCGCATACCGCAACCCACGCCGAGCGGCGCACGAGATAGGTCTCGAACAGGAACAGGAAGGCGGAGAACTGCACGAATTCGACGCCGCTCGGCACGTCCCACTGCGCGTCGATCGTGCCGTAGGAAGAAAACGCGTAGCACAACGCACCGATCACCGCGTACCGGGCGCGGAACCCGATCATCGCCAGATAGCCGTAGAAAAAGCCGCCGGCGAGCGTCAGCTTGACCAGGTACAGCGGCAGGCGCAGGGCGAGTTGCCAGCGGTCGCCGAAGGGAACGGCGAGCATCCAGAACGGATCGAACAGCGTACCGAGATAACCGCCCAGGCCCAAATCGAAGGACCAGCTTAGCGTGTGCAGCTCGCGCAACTGCCGCGTAACGGCGGTCTGCAGCGGATAGAACGCGTAGAACGAGTCGATGCCGGGATCGATGAAGGCGAAGGAGCGCTTTTGGGTGTGGAAGTACCAGGCGATGAGCGCCTGCACGGTCCAGGCGAGACCGACATATGTCGCCAGGCCGCGGGTGTGAGCGGATCTCCTGATTTGAGCGAGCATGCCGATGAAGGTCTGGAACCGTCGAGCGGGCGTCACGGACATCGCAGGTCTTTGGCGACATGAGCCTGCAAGTGTAGCGAAGGCGGCTGCGCTCGTGTAGAGGAGAGGTCTGTGTCGCTGCCTGCGCGGATTTCCACGCACGAATTCTGCGAGCTCTTGTTGCTCAGGATCTCCGGCTCGTCGTCGCAACGATTCTACTGTTTAAGGGGCCGTCTTCGCGAAAGTGTGCGCCCCAGACTTTCGCGGCGAAAATCCAAACCAGCGAACGTCACCTCAAGAATGCGGTCGGTTCCCAGTAAATGGATACAACATCGCTTGTCAGTCTCGGTTTTCGAAAATATCAGTGCCGTTACATTTTGTCCTGGCGGAATCTGCAGACCATCTGCGGAAAAATGAGAAACATCGTTGAAGGATATCTTGTAAATCCGGTCCCACAGTGGACCCAATATTGTTAGCACAACGGATGTTTTCCCAAGCTCCTTGTCGCGTCGCGCAACGATCTCGATAATCGCGCCGTCGTGAAAGAGATCGTCGCTTTCCCCCTTCCAGTCCAGGATTCTGACCAGCTCCTCGGGACAGAAGGACCTGGCGAACTCAATGGAGTCCGCATGTTCGCTTGCGTTTGGCATAGGCGTCTGGTTAGTCCTCGCAATGCAGGTCACCGGATAGCCCCTGCGCTTCGGCTGCGCCGCTCGCACAGGCTTGGCTATCGGACATATTGTTCATGATGTTCGTCACCACCATCACCGGCCCGAGAACTTTGCCGAGTCCCTTGAGGTATTTTAATGAACCCGTTCGCTCCATGCCTTTGTAGATTTCATCGGTGAGGTTTCTTCCTTTGATATTTATCTTGCCTTTGTAGTCCCACTGCAACCAGCCCCTGCGTTTCGCCTGGTCCGCGACAAAGCCGCGCAGCTTCGCATTGACACTGTTCGGAATCTCCGGCGCTCCCTTGTGGCCATGCTTCATGATCCATTCCCCAGCCGGATTTGCAACTCCGACTTCGAAGTCGTCGAGCTCCCAGACGTGGCCATTCCTGAGCGCCGAACGGAAGGCGGCAGAATCCTGATACACGTGCACTTCGTATATCTCCGAATTTGGCACGGCATCCACTCGTCCCCAGTAGCCTTCGCCGAGATCCAACGCGGAATCCCGCCACGCTTCGGTCGCCTCATGATTGAAAGCGAATGCGAAGGCGGCAGTGATCGCTCCGTTTGCGAATTTTCCTCCCGATATCACGGACGTAGTGCCGCCGACGATGGAAGACTCGATGCCGGCCAGGAGCGGTTTGCGCGAATACGCGGGCGTCAACGCCGTGCTGACACCGGCGGAAAGGAAGCCGTGACCGAATTTCCCTCCACCCAACACCGAAAGGACTCCGCCAGCGATGGCGTGGCTCCCGGTACCAAGATAGTAGTCGACGCTGCCAAAGGCTTCCTGGTTGGGGAATGCTTTGCCGATACCGAAATCGAGCCCGGCTTCGAAGGCACCCAATACGGCACCTTTGCCATTTCCCGACGCAATGAAGCCAGCCGTGTATCCGGTCATTATCGTGGCCATTGCCGCTTGACCCGGCGCCACGGCTGCCGCGTAGGCACCGGGGTTGCTGATGCTCATGGTGGCCAGGTTTCCGGGGCTATAGTAGAAGCCCGTGTACACCGAAATGGCGATCGCCACCGCTTCGCGCAGATAGCCTTGATCTCTCTTTCCCCAATACCCGCTGGGATCGGTATGCACCAGCGGATTGTTCAATACGTAGCTATACCGGTTGTAGTTCTGGATATCGGTCGGATCCTGCACGAACGGATCGGGCGAGTTGAAGCGTGTCGTCGCCGGGTTGTAGATGCGGCCGTTCATATGGATCAGGCCACTCTCGTCCATCTGTTCGTGGCCGGTGAAGCCGTGATGCGTGATGGAGTCGTCGAAGCCCCATTGCGAAGCCGAAGCGAGCGCGGCGTCGGTCGTGGTGTCCGCGCGCTGACCGAACGGCGTGAAGCGTTCCTTGCCGTTGCCGACCACTGTCCCCGTCGCATCGGCGATCCGGTGCGTCGATCCAAGATTGTCGGTGAACAAATATTGGTATGTCAGCGTCGTGCCCGTCTGCGTCAGGATGAGACCGGGCAGATAGCGCTTGACGGTAGGGTTCGAGGCGCCCGGGTTGGCGATTTCCGCATCACCGACGTAGTGTGTGACGCTGGCGGCCGGGGCCGCGCCGGTGCTGTTGGTGTAGTCCGAACGCACCAGCCGGACACGCTCTGGACCATAGATCCACTGGGTCGTGTGCTGACCGGCATAACCGACCGGAGTCGCCACCTGGCGCAGGAGATCATCGGCCGCATAGGTCGACGTCTGCTGCACCGGCGACCCTAGCACGCGAGTCTGGTTGCCATGCCCGTCGTAGCAATACCGCTGACTGCCCGACACACTGATCGCATCCGGCCCCGGCGTAGCCTCGCTAGCGCTGCAGCTCGCATCCTTTGTGCCGTAGGTGTTGCCCTGCGGGTTGCCGAAGTCGTCATAGCTGTAGCTCGCCATCACTGCGCCCGATGACGTTATCTTCTGCGTCATCAGGCGTTGCAGGTTGTCGTACGCGAACGACTCGTCGATGCCCGACCCGCCGCTGGTGTCTACGCGACGCTTCATGTTGCCGAGATTGTCATATTCGTACGTCAGGTTCTGGATGGTGCCGCCGGCAGTGGTGATGCTTTGCAGCCAACCCATCGCATCGTCGTAGCGACGAGTCGTGTCCATCGCCGTGCCGCCGCCGCGACTCTCGCCTGTGATATTGCCGCGTTGGTCCATCGCGGTAATCAGGCGATATACCTTTCCCGAACCTTCGGCGTCCTGCACCTGGTACAAATAACCTTGACCGTTATACGCATACTGCTCGCCGGTCTCTGCAACGAGATCGCCGGAGAAGAATGACTGATAGGGCCGGCTGAATGCGTCATAGGTGGACCGCTGCGTGTAGCTCGCCGTGCCGATCGTCGTCACCGTTGCAGTTGGACGAGCCAGGTTGTCGTAGCTGAATGTGCGCGTATTGCTGATCGAGCTGTCGGTGCCGTTAACCTTGTAGAGCTTGCCCAGGCTCGCGGTCGACGCGTCGTACGTCCAGTAGGCGCTCGAATCGAATGCGCCGCTGCACGACCCGTTCAGATAGCTCGAATAAGTCGCCTTCGTGTGCACGCGCCCGAGCCCATCGTACGCAGTGCTTGTGCAGCTGACGGTGGTGGTATTCGGCACGGCGGTGTTGTACTGCAGTACCTGTTCGCCAAGCGCGTTGTAGTTGTAATACCACTTCGCGGTATTGCTTGCATCGGGGAGCAGGTCGGGGTCGCTCAACCATTGCTTGCGACCGAGATCGTCATACAGCATCGAGACGGTGCGGGTACGGCTGCTGCGGTCGGTGCGCGCAATGCTGACGACGTTGCCGCTCGCGTCGTAGGTGTTGGCCAACTTCGAGCCGTTGTCGTCGGTGATCGTGACGACTTGCCCCAGCAAGTTCTTCGTTTGCGTCTTGGTTTCTTGGAACCCGGAGGCGTTGACCGGCAACGTGGTCTTGGCGCTCAGGGCCGAATAGGTGGTGGTCGTGAGCGAACTGTTGGGGTGAGTAAGCTGCGTCACCCGCCCAAGTGCATCATAAAGCGTGCCCGTCGCGTAGACCGATCCGGTCGCGGCACCGGTGGAATTCGTCGCGAGATAGGGCTCCGTTACGTGGGCCACACGACCAAGCTCATCGTAATCCTTCGCTACGGCGAAGAACTGGTTCGACGTGAAACCCTGCTGCACATGCAGGACTTCGCGACCAAGCAGATCGAAATATGTCCACGTTTCAGGGGCACGGGCGGTGCCGCCGGCGTCGCTCTTGGTGTCCATTACGTATACCGCCGCGCTCGTCGAGCCTGTGGGACACGCGCCCGTCGTTGCGCCGGCGGGTCCTTTGCCCGGACACCAGCGGTAAATCGACTGTTGTGCCGCACCGGTACCGGAGGTCGTGAAGTACACTCGCCCCATAACGCCGAAGTAACTGCGGGTCTCGACGTTGGTCGCATCCAGGCTGTCTTTCACGTTGCCGAACGCATCGCGTTCGAGCACTGTGCTCGTCACATAGTTCGTCGCTGCCGTGCCAGTCGTGCCATTCGAAAACGGCGCGCCGGTTGTATTGGCGAAAATGCCGGCAGGTACGACGATGCCCGCCGTGCCCGGTGTGCTCGCCCCGGGTGCAGCCAGGGAACCGAAGCTCGACGTGGCGTACCGCTGCACCCAGTTCGGATCGGTCGGACGGAAGTTCATCTGCGACGCCGTCAGACTCGACGAGCACTTGCCGGCAGTGACCACGCTCCTGCTGCAGGTCGTAACCTGTGTTTCGTTGCCGTAGCCGTCGTGCGCGTGGTACTTCACCGACGCTTGGGCATCCGTGCCGTTCGGCTGGAGGTCTTCCTCGATGAGCTGGCCCGAACCGCTATAGTCGTAGTTGAAGCTCGACTCGCGCGT
>Ga0068856_100007031_pt1 | contig 10995 bp, 8 predicted proteins | sample KBSCornC62_FD_66595 | JGI IMG/M metagenome (GOLD analysis project Ga0068856, IMG submission 66595) | Corn rhizosphere microbial communities from Kellogg Biological Station, Michigan, USA - KBS Corn C6-2 | ecosystem: Host-associated > Plants > Roots > Rhizosphere > Soil ... | reverse complement strand
AGGAGCGCGAGAATCGACGATTCGGCCAGGAGTTGCTGCGCCAGTCGGCCGCGGCCCGCGCCGAGCGCCAAGCGAACGGCGATCTCTCCCTCGCGAGACGCCATCCGCGCCACGAGCAGGTTCGCCACGTTCGCGCACGCGATCAACAACAGCACGAGCGAGGCGGCGAGAATCAGCAGCAGCATCGGCTTGATCGGGCCCACGATCCGGTCGCGGAGCGGCACGACGGTGCCGTCAGACGTCCACGTGTAGTCGCCATACGTGGCCTTGAGCCGCTTGAGAATTGTGGAAAGATCGACCTGTGCCTTGGGCAGCGAGACGCCCGGTGCCAGGCGCGCGACCGCAAGCCAGTTGTACGCCGTCCGACTCGTGCTCTTCGGCCGCGTTTCGCGTGGAGTGAGCACGTCGACTCCCGCTGGGTACTCCAAATGCGGCGGCAGCACACCGACGATGATCAAGCGCTGCGAGCCCCTGAACAGGGAGGCGCCGATCGCGCTCTTCGCCCCGCCAAACTGCCGCTGCCAGAAGTCGTAGCTGATGACCGCCGCCGGACTCGCGTTCAACACCTGCTCGTCGGGCGCGAAGAAGCGGCCCGCGGCGGGCGTGAGCCCGAACACGTCGAAATAGCCGCGCGATACGGACGCCGTCTTGAGCGGGTACGCCTCGCCCCCGACCTGAATCGTCGATACGCCGAATTGATATTCTGCCAGCGCGGAGAAGCTGTGGCTTTGCGCGGCCACGTCGTCGAACGTCGGGTCGGTGTAGCGCCCCTGCAGATTGCCCTTTGCGTCCTGCCCGAGGAGCTGCACGATCCGGTCGGGCTCGCGAAACGGCAGTGGCTTGAGCAGCACGCCGCTCACCACGCTGAAAATCGATGTGGTCGCGCCAATCCCCAGCGCGAGAGTCAGCGCCGCGATCGCGCTGAACGCCGGCGCCTTGTGGATCTGCCGCAATGCGTAGCGAAGATCCTGCGCCAGCCCGCCGATGCGCTCCCGAAGCTCCATGCGCTGCATGTGCGTGACCTCGATGGTTTGACAATAGCTCCGTAGCTCGTCGACGTCGCCGAATCGGCGCATCGCTTCCGTGTAGGCGTCGTCGCGCGGCATTCCCCGCGCGACGAGCCGCTCGACGCGCGTCTCGATGTGAAAGCGCACCTCATCGTCGAGCTCGCGCACCAGACGCTCGCGCGTCGTTGGCAGGCGAAAGACGCGGCGCACGCCGCGAGGGATGCGCATCGCTCAGGTGCTCCCGAGAATCCGGCCGACGGCCGTGGCGTATCGCCGCCACGTCGCGGCTTCGGCACGCAATTGCGCGCGGCCGCGGGTGGTGAGCGCGTAGTACTTCGCGCGCCGGTTGTTCTCCGAGTAGCCCCACTCGGACTCGATCGCGCCCGCATCCTCCAATCGGTGCAACGCCTTGTAGAGCGCCGCGTCCACGATCACGAGCTCGCCGTCGCCGCGCTCCTCGATCCACTCGGCGATTGCGTAGCCGTGCATCGGCCCCCAGGTGAGCGTCTTGAGCACGAGTACGTCGAGCGTGCCGTGCAGCAGGTCGCTGGCATCACGTGGCATGTCTTTCCCCAAACGTGGTTGGTGGAGCATCTACGCGTTTGGACGGCGGAAAGTTCCGGATGGTTTGAACGACGGCGAATGCGCCGCCAGCGCCCGTCAGCGTCTCCGGCGCGCGTAGATCTCGAACCAGGGCGCGGTTTTCGGCCTCCGACCGGCCACGACGCCCTGCATTCGCTTGATCCCCATCTCCTCCCACCGCGCCCAACGGCGCGTGCATTCATCGGCGATGCGCACGAGCACGTCGCCGTACGTGCGCGCGATCTCGAATCCACACTGCTCGAGCAGACTGCTCAGCGACGCGGGCGTGAATCCCACGCGATACGGAAAGCTCAGGAGGTTATTCTGCGCGAGGAGATCGCGTGCGATCGCGGCTCTCGCGCCGGAGCGGCGCGCGAGCGGCGCCCACGCCGCGTAGAACGCGCCGTTCGGGACACGAATCGCCAGCACGCCGTTCGCCGCCAACAGGCTGCGAGCGCGATTCACCGCCGCGCGCGGCTCCGCGAGCTGATCGAATGTGTTCCAGATCGCGATCGCATCGAACCGACGATCGCACTCGAATGACTCCAACGCACCGTCGTGCACGCCGAACCCGCGCGAGCGCGTGAATCGATTGACCGCGGGATTGATGTCGAGTCCCTCGAATTGCATCCCCTCGGCCCGCGCTGCCGTGAGGAACGCGCCGGCGTAGCTCCCGATCTCCAATCCGCCGCCCGCGTGGCCCATCACCGACCGCAGGCGCGCTGCTTGCGCGTGCTGCGCGTGTAACTGCGTCGCGTGCAGCGACGCGAGCACGTGCTCCGGCGGCACGTCGCGCGCGTAGATCTCCGTCAGCTCGAACGTGCGCTCGACCGGATTGCGGTAGACGGTGCCGCAATCCTTGCATCGCACCAGACGCACGGGCGCGTGCTCCGAGAACGCCACGCGGTCGCGCAGGCGCGACGGCGGCGTCGCGGGGCGCAGGCGCCGCTCGTGAAACTGCCAGAGCAGCTCGATCTCGCGTCGCATGTCCTCGCGCTCCGCGATCGCCGTCGCATCGGCGTGCCCGCACACCACGCAGTGGGCTGGTTCATACGAGGGACTGAACACGCTGGCTGCCAGAGCAGGGACGGTGCCGACATCCGACTTGCGCCGCCGAGCCGGGCCGTGCTTACATCCACGACCCTACCCTGAATCCCCCCCCCGCCGTTCGGAGGCTCGAGTGCTTCGTCCCACCCTGCGCGGATTGGCCGCTTGCGCGCTGCTGCTCGCGTTGCCAGTCGGCGCGCAAACCTCGCCGCGCGACTCCGCGCGGTACGCGGGTCTCCACTGGCGCGAGATCGGACCCTATCGCGGCGGGCGCTCCGTCGCGGTGACCGGCAACCCCTCGCGCCCCGACGAGTTCTGGATGGGAACGCCGGGCGGCGGCGTGTTCAAGTCGATCAACGCCGGCGAGTCGTGGGCGCCGGTCACGGACAAGTATTTCGGCGGGACGATCGGCGCGATCGCCGTCTCTCCGTCCGCACCCGACGTCGTGTACGTCGGCGGCGGCGAGTATCCGATTCGCGGCAACGTCTCGCACGGCGACGGCGTGTGGAAGACCACCGACGGCGGCAAGACATGGAGCGCTATGGGTCTCGCCGCGACGCGTCAGATCGCCGACATCGTCGTCAATCCCACGAACCCCGATCTCGTCTACGTCGCCGCCCTCGGCCACGTCTGGGCGCCGAATCCGGAGCGCGGCGTCTACCGCTCGACGGACGGCGGCAAGAGCTGGCAGAAAATCCTATTTAGAAATGACTCAACTGGCGCCGTCGATCTGGTGATGGACCCGAACGATCCGAACGTACTGTACGCCGGGTTGTGGCAGGCGGGCCGCACGCCGTGGCTGCTCTCGTCCGGCGGCGCCGGCAGCGGATTGTTCAAGACCACCGACGGCGGCGACCACTGGACCGAGATCACGCGCAACCCGGGGCTGCCGAGCGGGATCTGGGGGAACATCGGCATCGCCGTGTCCGGAGCGAGCTCCGATCGAATCTGGGCGAACATCGAAGCCGATTCCGGCGGTGTGTTTCGCTCCGACGACGGCGGCAAGACGTGGACGCAGGTCAATGCCGACCGCGATCTGCGCCAGCGCGGGTGGTACTACACCAAGATCCACGCCGACCCAAAGGACACCGCCGTCGTCTACGACAACAACGTCTCTTTCATGAAGTCCACGGACGGCGGCAAGACGTTCAAGGCCGTGCGCTCGACGCATCATGGCGACTCGCACGACCTCTGGATCGATCCGAAAAACTCGAACCGCATGATCGAGTCCGACGACGGCGGCGCTGAGGTCAGCGTCGACGGCGGCAAGACCTGGACGGACGAGGACTACGCCACCGCGCAGTTCTACCACGTGATCGCGACCAATCACTTTCCGTATCACGTCTGCGGGGCTCAGCAGGACAACTCCACGCTCTGCGGTCCGAGCCGCGGTTCATTAGATATCTCTGATTGGCTCGAGGCCGGCGGCGGCGAGTCGGGCTGGATCGCGTCGCGCGGCGACGACCCCGACGTCGTCTACGCCGGGAGCTACGGCAATCTCCTCACGCGCAAGGACCTGCGGAACGGGATCACCGTGAACGTGAACCCGTGGCCCGACAATCCGATGGGCCATCCGGCCATGGATCCGAAGTACCGGTTCCAGTGGACCTTCCCGATCATCGTCTCCACGCACAATCCGAACGTCGTGTACGCCGGCTCCAACGTCGTGCACAAATCGACGAACGGCGGCAGGAGCTGGACGGCGATCTCCCCCGACCTCACCTACCACGATCCCGCCACGCTCGGCAACTCCGGCGGCCCGATCACCAAGGACCAGACGTCGGTCGAGTACTACGCGACCGTGTTCGTGATCGAGGAGTCCCCGGTCACCGCGCAGACGCTCTGGACCGGCTCCGACGACGGCAAGATCTACCTCACGCGCAGTGGCGGCGCGAAGTGGACGGACGTCACGCCCAAGGACATGGCCAAGTTCACGCGCGTCTCGAGCATCAGCGCGTCCCGGTTCGGCGCCTGCATCGCCTACGTCGCGGCGAACCGCTACCAGCTCGACGACGATCGCCCGCACCTCTGGAAGACCGCCGACTGCGGCGCCCACTGGACGCGCATCGACGCCGGCATCCCTGCCGACCAGTTCACCCGCGTCGTGCGCGAGGATCCGGGCAAGCGCGGCCTGCTCATCGCCGGCACGGAGCGCGGGGTCTACGAGTCGCCGGACGACGGCGCGAGCTGGCGCTCGCTGCGGCTCAACCTGCCGATCGTGCCTGTTCACGATCTGGTATTCAAGAATGGTGATGTCGTGCTCGCCACGCACGGGCGCGGCTTCTACATCATGGACGACATCTCCACGCTCGAGCAGATGTCCGACGCCGTCGCCGCGAGCGCGGCCCATCTCTTCAAGCCGCGCGACCAGTATCGGATCGCGGCCGGCGGCGGCATTCCGGGCCTTCGCGGCGACGGCGCGGTCGAACCGATGAACGCCACTCCCGACAACGCGCCGGCGCACCCCCTCGGCCAGAATCCGCCGAGCGGCGTCGTGATCCAGTATTGGCTCGGGAATCCAGGCGGCGTCGTCGGCTTGGATTTTCTCGACGCGGCGGGGAAAGTCATCCGCAGCTACTCGAGCAAGGACACCGCGCGGGCCGCGAGTGCCGCCGACGACGACTTCCGCGCCCCGCCACCGCCGCCCGTCACCACCAGACACGGCGTGAACACGTTCGTCTGGAACATGCGCTACGCCGACGCGTCGAGCTTTCCCGGGATGATCCTCTGGGCGGCGGGCGTGACCGGCCCGATGGTCCCGCCGGGGACGTACAGAGTACGCATGACGCTCGACGGAAACGCGGTCGGGACGGAGACGTTCAAGATCCTTCCCGATCCGCGCATCAAGGCCACGCTCGCCGATTGGCAGGCGCAGTCCAAGCTCGCGCTCCAGATTCGCGACCGGTTCTCGCAGGCGAACGATGCCGTGAAGGAGATTCGCCGCGTGAAGTCGGCGCTCGCCGACCGTCGCGCGAAGATGCCCGCCGCACAGCAGGGCGCGTACTCCGCGCTGACGTCGGCGTTCGGCACCGCGCTCTCGCAGGTCGAAGACTCGCTCTACCAGACGCAGAATCGGAGCAGTGAAGACCCGCTCAACTTCCCCGTTCGTCTCAACAACCGCATCGGTGCACTGCTCGGCGTCGTGCAGACTGCCGACGGCGCGCCGACACAGCAGTCCTACCAGGTGTTCACGATTGTCTCAAAGGAGCTCGACGTCCAACTCACCAAGCTCCGGCAGCTTCTGAACACCAACCTGCCGAAGATCAACGCGATGCTGAAGCAGGCGGGGGTGAAGGAGATCGAGTCGGCCGGGCCGATCGCGTAACGGCGCAACGGCGCTTCTACGGGCGGTCGCTGCTGTTCTGCGTTATGCGTTCTCCGTCTTCCGTCATTCCGCGCTCGCGGCGCCACACTCGATGCGGATTTACGGAGAACGGAAAACCGAAAACGCACAACGACAGCGACCGGCGCCAGTGGCCCCGCGCCCTTACTCTTGCGGAACGGCCATCCCCATCGCGTGGTACCCCTTATCCACGTACACCGTGGACCCCGTAATCCCGCTCGCCAGCGGTGAGCACAGGAACGCCGTCGTCGTCCCGACTTCTCGCGCGGTCAGCTTCTCGGTGAGCGGCGCGTTCGCCGAGACGTAGTCCACCATTTTTTCGATGATCCCGATCGCGCTCGCCGCGCGCGAGGCGAGCGGGCCGGCGGAGATCGTGTTCACGCGAACGCCAAACTTGCGCCCCGCCTCGAACGCGAGCGTGCGCGTGTCGCTCTCGAGCGCCGCTTTCGCCGATGACATGCCGCCGCCGTAGCCCGGGATCACACGCTCGCTCGCCATGTAGGTGAGCGACGCGAACGCGCCGTGCTCGCGCATCAGCGGACCGAGCCGCTGGATCATCGAGACGAGCGAGTACGCGCTCGCGCTCACCGCGCCGACGTAGCCGTTGCGGCTCACCTCGAGTAGCGGCTTCTTCACCTCGGGTCCGTTCGCGAGCGAGTGCACCACGATGTCGAGGGGACGCTCGCCGAAGTCGGCGATCAGTCGCCGCGCGAGACCGTCGATCGAACAATCCCCGACGTCCTTGTACCGCTTGTTCCCCCTCACATCCTCCGGGATCTCGTCGTATGTATCGTAGACGGCGTCGAGGGGATAGATCTTCTCGAACGTCAGGAGCTCGCCCGACGAGAGGCGGCGCGACTCGTCCATCTTGCCGCGCTCGAGAAGATTGAGGAAGATGGTAAGTGCTGGGGGCCACGTGCCTACACAAACGCTCGCACCGGCCTCGGCGAGTTCCTTGGCGATCGCGAATCCGAATCCCGCGTCGTCGGCAACGCCCGCGACGAGCGCGCGCCGGCCGGTCAGGTCAATGTTGAGCATGGCACCAATTATACAGTAGTCCGGCACATGTCGACCATTCTGTACGCGGACGACGAGCTCGCCATTCAGCGCGCGATCAAATCACTGCTCGGGCGAAAGGGTCATACTGTGCTCACCGCCAGCTCCGTCGACGAAGCGTGCGCGCTCCTCGCGACGAATCACGTCGACGGCGCGCTCATCGACATCCGCCTCGGCGCGGACAGCGGCTTCGATTTGTATGAGTGGATCGACATGCACCGGCCCGAGCTCCGGGACCATGTCGCGTTCGTCACGGGCGACTTGGCGCTCGAACCCGAAGCGCAGCGCACCGTCGACGTGTACGGCCGCCCCGTGCTCACGAAGCCGTTCGACTTCAGCGAGCTCGAGCGGCTCGTTCGCGAGTGGCCTGCATCCTGATCGGCATGCAACGTGTAAGACTGCCGCCTCGTGACGATGTCGGCGCATGAGGTCAACTTTCGCCGGGCCGGAGACCTGACGGTCGCCGGCCCGTCGTTCGCGCGCGGACTCTGGCGCATTGCTGCCGCCGACGTGTCGAGCGGCAATCGCGTCACGCTGCTCCGCGACGGGCCGGCCACGTTCGACGCGATGATCGACCTGATCGAGCGCGCCGCCGACAGCATCGGGCTCGAGTCGTACATCTTCCGCTCCGACGACGTCGGCCGTCGCTTCGCCGAAGCGCTGACGTCCGCCGCCAAGCGCGGCGTCGCCGTGCGCCTGTTGCTCGACTCGATCGGCGCCCGGGGGACCTCGTGGCGGTTCATCAAGGACATCCGGCGCGCGGGCGTCGACGTCGCGGTCTTCAATCCGTTCGGCTTCCGGCGCTGGCTCGGTGTGGTGCCGCGGGACCACCGGAAGCTGCTCGTCGTCGATGACAGAATTGGAATTACCGGCGGCGTCGGCGTGGGCCGCGAATGGACGACGGGCGTCCAGAAGCTGCATCGCTCGCGGTGGCGCGACACCGCGGTCGTGATCGACGGTCCAGCGGCCGGCGACATGGCCCGCGCGTTCGATCACATGTGGCGGCGCACCGCCGGTCACGAGCGCCGCGGATCGCATCGCTTCCTGCGCCGCCCTTCCCGCGGCGCGCACCTCGATCCCGCGACCGACACTCCGGCGCTCGTCGGCATCGTCGAAGGCGAGCCGCTGCGGCTCCGCGTCTCCCGCGCGCTGCAGATCCAGGCCATTTCGGCGCAGCGCTCGATCTGGATCGCGACCGCGTATTTCACCCCATCACCCTCTGAAGTCGAAGCGCTCAATGGCGCCGCGCGCGACGGCGTCGACGTAAGAATTCTCGTCCCGAGCCGGAATGACCACCCATGGGTCTCCCTCGTGGCACGGAGATTCTATCGTCGCCTGCTCACGAACGGAGTCAGAATCTGGGAATGGCAGGGGGAGATGATGCATGCAAAGACCAGTGTCATCGACAGCCGATGGGTGCGCGTCGGGTCCACCGACTTCAACCCGCTCGGCGTCGCGATCAACTACGAGCTCGACGCCGTGATCGAGGACGCGCGACTCGGCGCCGAGGCCGAGGAGATGTTTCTCGCCGACCTCGAGATCTCCCGTGAAGTAAAACTCGAGCGCATCGCGCAGCCATGAGAGTTCTCAGATCGACAGCGGTCTCGCTCCTGCTCACCCTCGCCCTGCGCGGACCCGCGAGCGCCCAGGTGGATACGAGCTTTCACGGACATCTCTTCACCTGGGAAGACGCGGTTCTCGCCGGCGTGTTCACGCTCGGCACCATCGCCGCGCGGCCGCTCGACAAGAGCGCGGCGCACGCGCTCCAGCAGCCCACGCCGCAAGGCAATCGCATTCTGCGCGTCAGCGCGCACGTCGTGCGCGACATCGCCCAACCGGGCTCGTTCATCATCGGGATGTCGATGTACGCCGCCGGCCGGCTCTCCAACCAGGACCGGCTCGCCGAGTTGGGACTGTTCGGCACCGAGGCGCTTGCCGGCGGCGCCGCGTTCGCCGACGTGTTGAAGGACTTCTTTGGCCGCGCGCGACCGTACGTCGACACGGTCCCCAACCCGGACAACTGGCAGCTCATGCGCGGCTTCCGCACCGGTACGAAGTACCAGTCGTTCCCCTCCGGGCACTCCGTCGCCGCCTTCGCCGCCGCCGCCGCCGTCAGCTCCGAAGTGAGCCGCTGGTATCCGCACTGGATCTACCTGGTCGGTCCGGCCATGTACGGCGGCGCGACGATGGTCGCGCTCTCACGCATGTACGAGAACAGACACTGGGCGAGCGACGTCATCACCGGCGCCGCGATCGGCACCTTCGCGGGGATCAAGGTGATCCGCTATCATCGTATCCATAACGACAAGACATTCGATCGATGGCTCCTGAACGCGTCGGTGAATCCGAAGGACCTGACCCACGCGAGCTTCTCGCTGGTGCCGATGCTTCGCTGAACCACCGGACGCCGCCGTGAAGCCCGGCATCATCGTGATGGCCGAGCTGCGCGGCGCGCTCGCCGACCGCGTGCGCGCGATCCAGGAGACGGTCGATCCGCGAATGCTCCGCGAGCTCCCGCCGCACATCACCATCGCTGGTTCCTCCGGCATGGGACCGATCGCTCCCGAAACGACCGACGACACGCTCATCGAAGCGCTCGACCGCGTCGCTCGTGAGATGCCGCCGTTCGAGGTGCGCCTGGAGCAGCCGATGCGCTTCATGCAGAGCACCGTCGTCGTGATGCCCGTCGATCCGAATGGACCGATCCGCGCGCTGCACGAGCGCATCAAGCTGAGCGGGTTATCCTACGAGCAGCCCCGGTTCACCTTCACGCCCCACCTCACGCTCAGCTTCTACCCGGAGCTCTCGCGCGAGCGCCTCCGCGAATTGCTGCGCATGCGCATCGACGAGCCGATCCCGATCGACGCCATCCAGGCCTACCGCGCCGTCGACCTCACCCGAACGAAAAAGATCTTGGACGTGCCGCTCCACGGCATCGCCCCGCCTCCATGACCGTACCGTCCGACGACATTCTCGCCACCATCGAAGCTGACTGCGACGCCGCCGTCGGCCGCGCGTTCGTCGCCCTCGCCGCGGAGTACTTCGCGCAAACGCGCAACCGCGATTCGCGCGTCTCGACGCCGCACACGCCGTCCGGCCTCGCCCCGCGCTTCGACGAGCCGATGCCGCGCGAGGGACGCTCGATCGACGACGTGATCGCGCGGCTCCGCCACGATGTGCTCCCCGATTGCAATCATCTCTTTCATCCGCGCTACGTCGGACACCAGGTCTCCGCCCCGCTGCCCGCCGCCGTGTGGATGGAATCGCTCACCGCCGCGCTCAATCAATCGACGGCGGTGTTCGAGATGTCGCCCGTGGGCACGGTGCTCGAGCACCGCGTCGTGCGCTGGTTCTGCGATCTCGCGGGCTTTCCCGAGACTGCGAGCGGCACCCTCACGACCGGCGGCACCGAGGCGACGTTCACCGCCTTGCTTGCCGCGCGCGGTGCCGTGATGCCGGACGCGTGGGCCGGCGGCGTCGGCGGCAATCCGCCCGTGCTCCTCTGCGGTGAGCACGCCCACTACGCGGTCTCTCGCGCCGCGGGCGAGCTCGGGATCGGCACACGCAGCGTGCTCCCCATCCGCTCTCGCAACTTCACCATGGACACCGACGCGCTCCGCGCCGCGCTGCAGTCGCTCGCGAGCGAGGGACGGCGCATTCTCGCCGTGGTCGCGACCGTCGGTTCGACCGCGACCGGATCGATCGACGATCTCGAAACGATCAGCCAACTCTGCGACGCGCACAATGTCTGGCTGCACGTCGACGGCGCGCACGGCGCGTCGGCACTCTTCAGCAAGCGTCACAAGCACCGGCTGCGCGGCATCGAGCGCGCGCGATCCATCGCCTGGGATCCGCATAAGATGATGCTCCTGCCGCTCCAGGCGGGCCTCGTCCTCGTGCGCGACGAGCGCGATCTGGACTCCGCGTTCGCGCAGCGCGCACCGTACCTCTTCCATGACA
>Ga0068856_100007030_pt1 | contig 10995 bp, 7 predicted proteins | sample KBSCornC62_FD_66595 | JGI IMG/M metagenome (GOLD analysis project Ga0068856, IMG submission 66595) | Corn rhizosphere microbial communities from Kellogg Biological Station, Michigan, USA - KBS Corn C6-2 | ecosystem: Host-associated > Plants > Roots > Rhizosphere > Soil ... | reverse complement strand
ACCGCGTAGAAGCCGTCGCCGCCCGCCATGCGCGCCCAATCGGCATTGCTCGGCCCGAAGGCGTTGCGCGTGCGGCTCGGCCCCCACCACGTCTGGTTGTCCTGCAGGCCGCCGTACACGTTGTAGAACGGCTGCGCGTCGTCGACCGAGACGGTATAGAACTGTCCCGCGACGATGCTCTCGACGTGATCCCACGTCTTGCCCGCGTCCCACGACAGATACAGACCGCCGTCGCCGCCCAGGATCATCTGCTGCGGATTCGCGTCGTTGATCCAGAGCGCGTGGTGATCGCTGTGCACGCCGCCCGCCGCGAACGGCGTGAGCGTCTTGCCGCCATCGTGCGATTCGCGCGACGACGCGTTGAGCGTCACCACGTGCTCGGGGTCCGACGGGTCGCAGCGCACCTGGCTGTAGTACCACGCGGTGCCGTTCTGATTGTTGACCTGCCGCCACGTCGCGCCCGCGTCGTCGCTGCGATACAGACCGTTGCCCGGCGCCTTGGCGTGCACGATCGCGTACACCGTCTGCGGCCGCGATTCGCACACCGCGAGCCCGATGCGGCCGATCTCCCCGGTCGGGAGTCCGCGCGAGAGCTTGTTCCACGTCTTGCCGGCGTCGGTCGTCTTGTAGATCCCGCTCTCCGTGCCCGCGGGCAGGAAGCCGTACTCGCGGCGCTCGCGCTCGAGCGACGACGCGTAGAGCACGTCGGGGTCGGCCGGGTCCATTACGAGATCGCTAAAGCCCGTGTACTTGCTGATCTCCTTCGTGTTCGTCCACGTCTTTCCGCCGTCGGTCGTCTTGAAGAGCCCGCGCTCGCCACCCGACGCCCAGAGGGGGCCCAGGGCCGCGACGTACACCACGTTCGGGTCCCGCGGATCGATCACGATGCGGCCAATGTGCTGCGACGCCGGAAGCATCGCCTTCGACCACGTCTTGCCACCGTTGATCGACTTGTACACGCCGGTGCCCCACGAGGAGCTTCGCATGTTGTTCGCTTCGCCCGTGCCGACCCACACGATGTCGGGATCGGATGGCGCGACGGCGATCGCGCCGACGGAGCCGGTGCGCACCGAATCGAACACGGGCGTCCAGGTCACGCCGGCGTTGGTCGACTTCCAGACGCCGCCGGTCGCGGCCGCCGCGTAGATCACGTTGCCGATCTTGGCACGCGAGCCTTTCGCGTCAGTCACCGCGACGTCGGCGATGCGGCCGCTCATCACGGCGGGGCCGATCGAGCGAAATTTGAGATCGCGAACGAGCACGGAGTCGGCGGGGAGCTGAGCCAACGCCGTAGTGGTCGAGACAACCGCGAGCGTGAGCGTGGCGATCGTCGTCGTGAGGCGATGCATCGGTTGCGCGGGCGAGGGGAGAAACGGCGGTGCGGGGACTGATATTCTACGCCGCGGGACGGGCGTTCGCTGGACTCGCGACGGGGCGCCGTGGCGCCGTGGTGCGCCGAATATCGTTGGATTGATTTTGGGGACGCGGACTAGACGGGCCTGTGGCGGGCGAACGAGGGGCTGACTCGCTCCGCTACTCAGAAGGCTCCGCTCGCAACGAGCCCGGGCGAATGTGTTAGGAACGGCCTCAGGACGCGTCTCGTGACGTCCCGGGCGGCAGTGCCCAAAGAAGATCCCGGCTCGTGGCGCCTGGAGATCGCACTGCAAAGCAGTTCTCCGTCCCTCGTTCGCGCGCCGCAGGCCCGCCAGGTCCGCGTCCCCATTTCAATCCAACCCAATTCGGCGCGACGATGCGCTACGGGACGATCCCCCACACCTTGGGATCTTCCGTCCCGAGCACCCACACCGAATACCCGCGCAGCTTGTACTTGCGCACGAGCTCCAGCTTCGCCGCGAATGCGCGCGCGTCCTCCAGCCAGAGGAACTCGTTGATGCCGTCGTTGCTCCAGAATGCGTACGACGCCTTGTCGCGATCGTCCCAGACCGGCTTCGCGTCGTAGCGCGCGAGCAGCCCCTGCGCGGTCTCGTAGGCGATGTCGCTGCCGCGCATCTGCGAGCCGTTCTTCACGTCGAACGTCGGGTACCACCAATCCGAATACGACGGAATGCCGAGCGAGATCTTGTTCGGCGGCACGCCAAGGGAGAGGACGTACTGGAGCGCGCTCTCCATCCAGGGATAGCCGGCGACCGGTCCCGGCGGCGTGCCTCCGGTGTGCTGCGCGTACGTCATGAACGAGATGAAATCGAGCGCGTCGGCGAGCGCCTTGTAGTCGTACGCGCCGCGCCAGTTCTCGAAGATCCAGCGGTGATAGGACGTCGGTCCGGGAAAGTCGCTCGCGCGCGGCACCACGGCGGCGGACAGCGTGCACTGCACGCCGTGGAGCGCGTCGGCGGACTGGCGCATGAAGCTCGTGAGCGAGTCGCGATCGGCGACATTCACGTTCTCGATGTCGAACTGAATGCCGTCGAAGTGATGATCGCGGCAGAGCGTGACGAGATTCGCGATCGCCCGCCGGCGGACGTCGGCCGTGTTGAGGATATGGTGAATCGTCGGCTGATCGAAGCCGGGGTTCATCACCAGCGGCACGACTTTCGTCTGCGATGCGTGCGCCCGCGCGACGACGCGCGCGTCGACATCGCCCCAGATCACGCCGAGCGAGTCGATCGAGAACACTTGCGGCGAGACGATCGAGATCTTGCCGGCGTGCGCGAGGAAGCTCTGCGTGCTCGTCTCGTTGTCGACCGAGTACCAGAGCGACTCGAGCTGCTGGGCCCGCGCCAGGCGGCTCGTGGCGGCGAGGGCGATGATTGCTACGATCAGTCGCGCGAGTCGCATGCGGTGGGGCGGGTGTGGTTGGAATTGAATGATGCTACGGACCTGACGGACGGCGACGAACTTGACTGAATGACGCTACGGAATGGCGATGAGCTTCTGGAAGAACACCTCTCGCGGTCGGCAATTGGAGCCTTCTACGCCACATATCGCAAGCTTGGATTCGGCTTCCTCGAGAGCATCTATGTTCTGGGGCTCGAGCGTGAGCTGACGAGCCGGGGTCACCGCGTGGGCCGGGAAGTCGCGGTCCCGGTGTACTATGACGGCGATATTCTCGCCTATCAGCGCATGGACCTAGTCGTCGACGATCGATTGGTGCTCGAAGTGAAAGCGACCGAGATCCTGCACAAGGATGCTCCCCGTCAATTCCTGAACTACCTCCGTTCAACGAATCTGGAAGTTGGTCTCGTGCTTCACTTCGGGCGAGAGCCAAAGTTTCATCGCGTCATCTACGACAAGGACTTCAAGCAACGCCGAGTCCGTCAAGTTCGTCCAGATTCGTCAGGTTCGTAGCTCACCTCTTCGACGCTACCTCGCGCCCTCCGCCCCCTCGCGCCGCACCAGGACATAGAAGTTCGGATCCACCTTCACCGCCGCATCCGCCGCGACCGTGCCGGGAAGCGTCTTCCACGCCTCGGTCGCCGTGATCCACTGATACCGCGTGGTGTCCCCGATGCCGACGCGGACGCGCATCGCGAAGCCGGGAACGACGTCCGTCCAGTGATACGCGAGCCGGCTATTCGTGATTTTGTATTCCAGAACTGGTATCTTGGTCGTCGTCAGATACTGCTGAAAGATCTTCGAGAAGTCCTGGCCGGCGAGCGCGCTGAGCTCGTGCTCGAATTCCGGGCTCGAGACGGTCTGATGCCAGAAATGCGATTGCAGCCCGCGCAGCACGCCGCGCCACTTCGCATCATTGTCGACGAGCTGGCGGAGCATGTTGATCATGCTGCCGCCCTTGTAGTACATGTCGCCCGAGCCCTCGGCGTTCACGCCGTAGGCCGGGATGATCGGCTCATCGTTCCGAACGAGACGACGGCTGCCGATGATGTACCGCTCGCCCGCGTCCTTCCCCTGCTGGCATTCGGTGTAAATCCCCTCCGCGTAGTTCGCGAAGCTCTCGTGGATCCACATGTCCGCCTGGTCCTTGCCGGTGATGTTGTTCCCCCACCACTCGTGCGCGCTCTCGTGCACGATGATGAAATCCCACTCGAGTCCGAGACCGGTCGCCGAGAGATCGCGGCCGAGGTAGCCGTTCTTGAAGTGATTGCCGTACGCGACGCCGCTCTGATGCTCCATGCCGAGGTGCGGCGCCTCGATGAGCTTGTAGCCGTCCGGATACCACGGGTATGGCCCGAACCAGTGCTCGAAGCACTTCATCATCGACTTGGCCTGCTGGAACTGCACGCGCGCCGTGTCGAGGTGGTACGCGAGCGGCCAGAAGTCCATCGTCAACTTGCCTTTCTCACCCTCGTACGAGTCGGCGATATGTGCGTACTGGCCCGCGTTCACCTCGACGTCGTACGTGTTGATCGGTTCCGTGACGAACCACTCGTACGTGGTCGTCCCGTCGGAGTTGTGCGTCGTCGAGCGCAGCCGGCCGTTGGAGACGTCCATCATCGGGTCCGGCACCGTGATCGCGATGCGCTGGCTGTCCGGCTCGTCGGCGAGGAGGTCTTTCACCGGCCACCACACGCTCGCGCCGAGTCCTTCGTTCGCCGTCGCGATCCAGCGGTTGCCGAGCGAATCGTGCTGCCAGATGAAACCACCGTCCCACGGCGGCCGCATCGCCGCGCGCGGTTTGCCGTGATAATAGACGGTCACGGTGTTCTTGGTGCCCGCGCGCTGCGGAGCGGTGAGCGCGACGAAGAACGCATTGCTGTCGCGGCGGAACGTGAGCGTGTGTCCGTCCTGGACCATGCTGTCCGCTTCGAGCGGTACCTGGAGATCGATCTGCATCTCCTTCGCCGGTTTGAGCACGCGATACGTGATCGCGTTCCATCCCGAGATGCTGCTGTCGACCGGGTTTACACGCACGTGCAAGTCATAGAACGACGCGTCCCACCACGCGCGCGCGGGCCCGTTCGTCCCGCGAACGGTGTCAGCGTGGGTGTAGACGCGAGGCCTGCGCTGCGCATTCGCGGCGGCGGCGCAGAAGAAGAGCGAGAGCAAGGCAACGATTCGACGCATGGATCAGCGGGTCCGGGAGTGTGTTCAGATTCAAGCTACAGTCCCGCGCTGGGAGCGCACAACGCGCCAACGTCGTTGACCGGCCACGGGCTCGCGCAATACGTTCGATAGCCCCCACTTTCGGACTCTCGCATGATCGGTCGTTTGGCCCTTGCCGCGGCGCTCGTCGCGGCGACCTCGCTTCAGGCGCAGAACGCGATCCGGCCGCTCGAGGTCGTCGACACGAGCTACATGAACCATCACGCCAACGCGTGCGTCGACTTCTTCGACTTCGCGAACGCCGGGTGGCTCGCTCGCGACACGATCCCGGCCGCGTATTCGTCGTCGGGTGTCGGTCGCGAGATGTCCGACAACAATCAACTCGTCGTCAGGTCCGTGCTCGACGACGCGATGGCGAAGCGCGCGTCGCTCCCGGCGACGAGCACCGAGCACAAGCTGGGCACGTTCTACGCGACGTGTATGGATTCGACGGCGGCGGAGCACGCCGGCATCGCGCCGATCCGACCGACGCTCGCCGCGATCGACGCGATCACGTCGCGGCGGCAGCTCGTGGCGGAGATCGGCACGCTGCAGATGGCCGGGGTCAACGCCGCGTTCGGGTACGGCCCCGACGTCGACGAGCACGACGCCAAGCATTACATCGCCGACTTCGGCTCCGGCGGCCTCGGGCTGCCGGATCGCGACTACTACACGAACACCGATCCGTCGAGCGACTCGCTGCACGTCGCGTACAAAGCGCACGTCGCGACGCTGCTCGCGTTGGCGGGCGAAAGCGCCGAGCGCGCGCGCGACGAGGCGAATCGTATCTTCGCGCTCGAGACGGAGCTCGCGAAGGCCACGCTCACCAACACCGAGCGGCGGGACCCCGCCGCGACGGATCATCCAATGCCGATCGACAAGTTTCGCGCGATGACGCCGAACGTCGACTGGAGCACGTATTTCCGCAACGTGGGCCTCACCGCGCCGCTCCGGAAAGTGAATGTCGCCGAGCCGAAGTTCTACGCCCGGCTCGATTCGCTCATCGCGGAACGCCCATTAGCGGATTGGCAAGCCTACCTGCGCTATCACGCGATCGCCCAAGCCGCACCGTGGCTCAGCACGCCATTCGTGAATGAGAATTTCGCGTTCTCTAAACGATTCACGGGCGCCAAGGCCATGCTGCCGCGCTGGAAGCGCTGCCTCCAGGTCACCGACGGCATGATCGGCGAGGCGCTCGGCCAGGCATACGTGCAGAAGACCTTCTCGCCCGCCGCCCGCGCGCGCGCGAAGCAAGTGATCGACGACATCCGCGCCGCGTTCGGCGAGCGCGTGAAGAAGCTCGACTGGATGTCCGATGCCACGAAGCGGCAAGCCGAGTACAAGTTGTCGAAGGTTGGCGAGAAGGTGGGATATCCCGACCGGTGGCGCGACTATACAAGGCTCGTGACGACCGACGGTCCGTTCGCGACGAACGTGGCGCGCGCGAACCAGTTCGAGTGGAAGCGCACGATCAATCGCCCCGGTGCGCCGGTCGACACGACGGAATGGGACATGACCGTGCCGACGGTGAACGCGTACTACAGCGGCACCAAGAACGAGATGGTCTTTCCGGCGGGTGCGCTCGCGCCGCAGACGTTCGACCCGAAAGCCGACGATGCGGCCAACTATGGCTCCCTCGGCGGCAGTTGGGCGGGGCACGAGCTCACGCACGGCTTCGACGACGAAGGACGCCACTACGACGCATCGGGGAATCTCCGCGACTGGTGGCAGCCGAGCGATTCGGTCCACTTCTCGAAAGAGGCGCAGAAAGTCGTCGATCAATTCAACGGATACGTGCAGGTCGACACGTTCCACGTGAACGGCAAGCTCACGTTGGGCGAGAACATCGCCGACTACGGTGGACTGCTCACGGCGTACGACGCGCTCCAGCGTGCGCTGCAGCGGAACGGGCGGCCGGGGTTGATCGACGGGCTGACGCCCGAGCAGCGGTTCTACGTCGCGTACGCGCAGAGCTGGCGCGCGCACACCCGGCCCGAGTCGATGCGCAATCGCGTCACGGTGGACCCGCACGCGCCGGAGCGATGGCGCGTGAACGGGCCGCTCTCGAATATCCCCGCGTTCGCCGCGGCGTTCGGCTGTAAGCCGGGCGATCCGATGGTGCGACCCGCGGCGCTCGTGCCGCACATCTGGTAACCTCGACGAACCACGACCATGGGCAAGCGAGACAAGCGCGTTGACGCGTACATCGCGAAGTCGGCCGACTTCGCCAAGCCCTCGGTTTCGTACGCGAGGCGGTGCACGCGGGATGTCCGGATGTTGAGGAAACTATAAAGTGGGGAATGCCGGCGTTCAGCCATGACGGACTGCTGTGCAACATGTCCGCGTTCAAGGAGCACTGTCGATTCGGATTCTGGAAAGGCGCGCTCGTCGTGGGCGATGGCGAACCGACGGCGCCGAACGGCCATTTCGGCGACATCACGTCGCTCGCCGATCTTCCGAACAAGAAGGCGCTCGCGGGCTACGTGAAGAAGGCGGCCGAGCTCAACGCGTCAGGCGTGAAGGTCCAGCGCGCGAAGAAGCCGGCGAAGAAGCCGCTCCCGGTGCCCGACGACCTCTCGGCGGCGCTCACGAAGAACAAGAAGGCGCGGGCCACCTTCGAGAACTTCGCGCCGAGCCATCAGCGCGAATACGTGGAGTGGATCACGGAGGCCAAGCAGCCGGCCACGCGCGAACGCCGGCTCGCCCAAGCGATCGAATGGATGGCGGAGGGGAAGCGGCGGAATTGGAAGTATGAGTAGGAGAGTGGAGAGTGGAGCGTGGAGCGTGGAGAGTGGCTACGACTACCGGCGCGCCGTTCGCCTGTCTCTCCACTCTCGACTCTCCCTTCTCGACTCTCCAGCTTCCAGCCTCTTCCGTCCCATTCTTAACGCCGACTCCCATGTGTTCCCAATTATATTTCTCATCATGGGAATTCCATTTGGGCTGGGGAGGCTATCGTGACTCTAGGGCTGGGACTGGTACCGATCGTCCCGATTCTGCTGCTTCCGTTCATTCTGATTTTCTTCGTCATCGTATTTCCGATCTGGGGTGTCTCGCTCGGCGTGCTCGGATTGGTGCTCCTGATCGTTCGCGGACTCAACTGGCTGCTCCAGAAGGTTGGCGTGCATGGGCTCGAGGGGACGGTGGCTGGAATTCACAAGGCGTTCCGGTGGGTCTTGACGTTCGGCGGGCTGGCGGAGAAGGTGACGGCGTCGAAGGAAGCGCCGACTCCCTGAACCATTTCACGCGACACATGCGATCGATCATCACGCTCTTGCTCGGGATGGCGATCGTCCCGGCCCTCGGCGCGCAAGCGGCGAAGCTGGCGAAGGCGGCGACCGTCATCACGCCCGCGCAACTGCATCACACGGCCGATTCGCTGCCGCGGGGCGCGTCTCGCACCGCGCAGCTGGGTGGTGGCTCGGGCTACACGTACGCGCTCACGCAGCGCGACAGCAGCGGCGGTGTGGAGCGGCACGCCGACTGGACCGACATGTTCGTCGTCCAGTCAGGCAAAGCGCGCATCCTGACGGGCGGCACGATCGACGGCGGGAAGGAAGCGTCGCCGGGCGAGTGGCGCGGCGGCACGATCGCGGGCGGGACGACGCGGGCGATCGCGCCGGGCGACGTCGTGATCGTACCCGCGGGAACGCCGCACCAGATGATTCTCGCGCCCGGAACGAGAATAGCATATCTCGCATTCAAGATTGCGAGAGAGAAATAGCTTATCATTCCCAATGGCTGATGGCGGGAGCGGGCGGCGGGAGCTGACAGCCCCAGTTCCCAGCTCGGCTGTTCGCTATCAGCGACAGCGATCTGAGGAGCTCGGAACGAAGCGTTGAATGGGAGCGCGTGCCGTGCCCCGCGCGGCCCTCCGAGGATCACTGCCGAACCGGGTGCCCGGACAACTTCCCGCCGTGCCACGCGTGGCGTCCACGCCACCCGAAGCTGACCCCCGCTCCCATCACACACTTCCAAATTCCTCGGATAGCTGTCGCCGATAGCGAACAGCCGAGCCGGGAACTGACGGCTTGCTGTCATCTCCGCCGTCACGACATTCGGAATACATAACTCAACTTCACAAAGAACTCATCGCTCGTCCGCCGCAGCCGCTGGAACGCCAACGGATCCGGCTCGCTCAAGCTCCCGCCATAGCCGAGAAAGAACACCGTCCCCGGCGTTGGACGGTACGAGAAGAGCCAATCCGTCCGCAGTGCGTTCGAGGCGCTCACCGTCGACGGCGTCAGCGTTCCATTCACGTCGAACAACAGCACCTGGCCCGTCGCCGGATCAACGAGCGGCTCGCGCCGTTGCGCGGTGTACTGCGAGACGACCCGCACGAACACCGGGCGGGCGAGCTGGTACTCGATCTTGAGTCGCGGGATGTACGTGAAGGTCGAGCGCGCTCGATCGGTGCGGCGGGTGAACTCGCTGCTCGCGTACGTGGCGTTCACGCGAAGACGCGCGCTCGGCCGGAGGTCGAGCGTCGCGTTGTAGTCGACGCGCTGCACGCGCGAGGTCTCGAGAAAATCGACGTCGTTGCCGATCGTCGTGCCGAGCGACAGATCCCACTTCGGGAACTGCGGCGTCGCGATGCTGAACGAGTTGAGCGCGGTCTCGATGCGGCCCGGCGGCACGAACGGAACGTTCGGCCCCGCGAACGTGCCGGCGTACGACGACGACGCGAATCCGTAGCTCGAGAGCTTGGGATTCAGCCCGACGCTCCACCCGCCGCGCAGCGTGAACTGCATCTGCGCGTTGGCGTGATCCTCGAGCAGACTCTTCGCCGCGAAAAAGTCGCCGTAGTTCCACAGCCCCTGGACCGTGGCGAACACGTTGAATCGCTCGAGCAGCGCGCCGGGCTTTCCATAATACGTATAACGATTCGATGCATTCGGCTGCACGTACCCCACGCGCGGCACGAACCCATTGTCGTCCTGAAATTGCGGCGCGATGCCGAGCACGTTGTAGTGGAAGCCGAAGCTGCGCCCGGTGCCGTCGAGCACCGCTTCCCACATCGGGCCCGCGCGCGTGACGCCGTTCGCGTGCGTCGCGCTGCTCACGAGCTGGAATTGCGCGAAGTACTCTCGCCAGAACACGATGTGCGTGTCCGCGCCGAACACGCGGTTGTACCGTCCCGCGCCCGCGCGGTCGCTGTAGAGCAGTCCCGCCTGCGACTGCTCGCCGAACGCCTGCGTGAGCCGCACGAGATCGACGAGCGGATGGCTCGCATCGAACGCGCTCGATGCGGCATCGACGGCCGAGAGCACGGCGATGTTCGCGCGTCCGATCTGCCCGGTGAGCTTCATCGCGCCCTGCGGCTGCACGATCGTGCGCGTGTACACGAGTGTGTTGGGTGCGTTGAACTGATCGAGTCCTTCGACGAAGAAGGGGCGCTTCTCCGGGTAGAACAGGGCGAAGCGTTCGTCGGCGGCGATCTGGGTCGCGTCGGCTTCGACCTGCGAGAAGTCCGGCTTCACGGTGCCGTTGAGCACGAAATCGCTGCCGAGCGCCCACCGCACGTTGCCGCCGAGCTGCGGGTTCGCGTCGTACGTCCAACCGACCTGGTTTGCGCTCGGCGCGCCGTTGATCGTGTTGGTGAGCTCGGGATTGAGCTCGACGACCGAGCCGTGATGCATTCCAGTCAGACCGTCGAGAAAACCTTCCTGCGAGATGAACGACGCCGACGCGCGCTTCGCGGGCGTCCACGTCTCCTCGTAGCCGTTGTGCTGCACGTGCCGGTCGACCTGAAAGCCCCAGCGTTCGTTCGAGCCCGGCGGATAGCGCAGGCTGCTGAACGGAATGCGAATCTCGACTTCGTACCCGTACCCGGTGACGTGCCCCTTGGATTCCCAGACGAAGTCCGCGCTCAAATCGTTCTGGCCGGGCGCGACGTTCGAGCCGGGAATGAACCCGCCGACTTCGCTCTTGGTACCATCGGCCTGCACGCCGAGCGGATTGACGATGAACACGAACGCGCGATTGCGCTCGTCG
>Ga0068856_100007027_pt1 | contig 10996 bp, 6 predicted proteins | sample KBSCornC62_FD_66595 | JGI IMG/M metagenome (GOLD analysis project Ga0068856, IMG submission 66595) | Corn rhizosphere microbial communities from Kellogg Biological Station, Michigan, USA - KBS Corn C6-2 | ecosystem: Host-associated > Plants > Roots > Rhizosphere > Soil ... | reverse complement strand
CGGATCCGTACGCGCTGGCCCTGGACGAGTACTCCGGCGTAGCCGGACGCCGAGTTGAAGGCGATCGTGTTGCCCTCGCCCGCCCCGACGCCCCCGATCGTCAGGTCGGTACCGATGCCCACGATGCCGGCGTGGAGGTTCCCGAGGTCGATCGTGCCCGACGGGTCGGTACCGATGAAGTTGCCGTAGACGACGTGGCCGCTGCCATTGAGCTCGAGGCCGTTGTAGAAGCTCGCGCCGGCCACGATGTTTCCCTCGCCCGGTCCGGCGCCGCCGATGACGTGGTTCGTTCCGCTGACCGCGAACCCATGCTCGCCCAACCCGAAGAGAACGGTCCCCGTCACGTCGGTCCCGACGAAGTTGCCTTTGAAGGTATGTCCCGTCCCGTTCACGCTGATGCCGTTCGAGCCGCCCGACACCACGTTGTTCCTGAGGACGTGCCCGCTGCCCCCCTGGACGACCACGTTGTAGCTGGTTCCGGCGCAGGGCGGGGTGAGGAGAGCGTCTCCCGACGCCGCCAGCCCGACGAGGTTGCCTTCCACCGTGTGGCCGCTGCCGGCACCGGTGAGCGCCACGCCCTCCTGGCACGCCGAGAGCAAGTTGCGGGCGGCGGGCGCCGAGCCGCCCACGGTCGCGCCCGACTCGCCGACCACCGAGACCTGAACGCTGAATCCGCCGTCCAGCCGTGTCGTCCCTGCGGCGTCGGTCCCGACGAAGCAGCCCTCGACCTTGTTGTTCGTGAACGCGCCGTTGTTCAAGACGATGGCCGGCGAGCAGCCGTGGACGGCGAGACCCTTCACGGTCGTGTCGCTCGTCGAGACGCCGAGGCAACTTCCCGCGCCCGTTCCCACGATCTCGATCGTCAGAACGGTGTCGAGCCCTTGGCCGACCGGCCGGGTGTTCGCCGATGCGCCGGGTTGCGAATAGCCGTTGATCGTCACGGAATCGGTGACGACCGGGAGCGCCGAGGCCAGCGCGATCGTTTGGACCCCCGAGCCGACGATGTTGAAGGCAATCGTGTCGGCTCCCATGTGGGCGTTGGCGTCGAGGATGGCCTGGCGCAGGGTTCCCGGGCCGGAGTCGCCGGTCGAGGTCACGGTGTACGTATCGGCGGCCCCGACCGCAGCCGCGGAGGCGAGGAGGACGACAAGGGCGAGCATTCGGGCCTGGCGCATGGGAACCTCCTGTTACCCCTCTCCTCGTCGAATCCGCCCGGAGGGGGCCAGGGCCGCCGTTGGCTAGAATGAGCGCCCAACCATGCCCCAAGGACCGCCGGAGCCGCCCCCGGAGGAGGTGACGGGACTGCTGCGGGCCGCCGAGGCCGGGGATCGCACGGCGCTCGACCGCGTGTTCTCGATCCTTTACGAGGACCTCCGTGCGATCGCCCGCCGCCAGCTCCGGGGGGCGCCCGCCGAGCAGACGCTCTCGACGACGGCTCTCGTCCACGAGACCTACCTGAAGCTCTCGAAGGGAGCCGGCTGGACGGCGAAGGACCGGTCGCACTTCTTCTCGCTCGCCGGCCGCGCGATGCGGATGATCCTGGTCGACCAGGCGCGCTCGCGGACGCGTCAGCGCCGCGGCTCGGGACGGCGGCCCCTGGATCTCGAAAACGTCGAGATTCCCATCGAGGAGCGCGCGGCGGAGATCGTCGCGCTCGACGAGGCCCTGAGCAAGCTCGGCGAGATCGACGGCGAGCTCGCGCAGCTCGTCGAGTGGCGGTTCTTCGCCGGCCTGTCGCTGGAGGAGATCGCGGAAATGTCCGGCCGGTCCGAACGAACGCTCAAGCGACACTGGCAGGCGGCGCGCGCGTTTCTCTTCGAGGAGCTCTCCGACTCGGGCGCGGCGCCGTCGTGATCGGAGACTCCCGCTGGTCGCAGGTCCGCGGGCTCTTCGAGGAGCTGGTGGATCTGCCCGCGGCGGAACGGGACTCGCGGCTGACGGGCGTCGGCGACGCGGAGCTCGCGGCGCGCGTCCGGCAGCTCCTCGAGGCCGACTCCGAAGCCGGAGGGTTCCTCGAGACGCCGGCGGGGGCGCTCGGAATCGCCGGCGGCCTCTTCCAGGACGACGGCGAGGAGGCGCCGGAGCGGATCGGCCCGTACCGGATCCTGCGCCGCCTCGGACGGGGGGGAATGGGTGAGGTGTTCCTCGCCGAGCGCGCCGACGGCCTGTTCGAGCAGCGCGTCGCGATCAAGCTGCTGCGCCGCGGGATGGCGACTGACGACGTGCTCGCGCGGTTCGCGCGCGAGCGGCGCATCCTCGCGCGTCTCGCCCATCCCCACATCGCGCGGCTGCTCGACGGGGGCGCGACGGAAGACGGGCGTCCCTACTTCGTCATGGAGCTCGTCGAGGGCGAGCCGATCACGGCGTACTGCCGGTCGCGCCGCGCGACGGTCTCCGAGCGGCTGCGGCTCCTGCTCGACGCCTGCGACGCCGTGGCCGAGGCTCACCGGAGCCTCGTCGTGCACCGCGACCTGAAGCCCTCGAACGTGCTGGTGACCGCGGGGGGCGAGGTCAAGCTCCTCGACTTCGGGATCGCCAAGGTCCTCGGACCCGACGACACCGGCGAGGCCGGCGAAAAGGATGTCGAGACGCACACGGACCTGCGTCTCCTGACGCCCGCCTACGCCGCGCCCGAGCAGATCCTGGGGGAGCCCGTCACCGCCGCGACCGACGTGTGGGCGCTCGGCGCGCTCGCCTACGAGCTGCTGACCGGGACTCTGCCGCAGAAGCGTGAGCCCCGTTCCCCCGCCGCGCTCGCGGCCGCCGCGTCATCCGACGCGATCGAGCGGCCCAGCCAGCGAGTCGCGGACGTGCCCCTCGACCGAATTCCGGTCGCGGAGCCGGCCGAGGCCGATCGCCGGCGGATCGAGCGCCAGCTGCGCGGGGACCTCGACAACGTGCTGCTCATGGCGCTGCGGCGCGAGCCCGAGCGGCGCTACGGGTCCGTCTCGGCGCTCGCCGGGGACTTCCGCCGCCATCGCGAGGGCCGTCCGGTGAAGGCGCGCCCCGACACGCTCTCCTACCGCGCCGGCAAGTTCGTCCGGCGCAACCGCCTCTCCGTCGCCGCCGCCGTGCTCGTCGCGGTCTCCCTCGTGGGAGGTCTCGTCGCCACGGCCCGCCAGCGCGCCCGCGCCGAGTCCAACGCCCGTGTGGCCGCGGCCGCCGCGCGCCGCGCCGACGCCGTCAAGGAGTTCTTGATCGGCCTCTTCGAGATCGCCGATCCGGACCAGACCGGCGGCAACCTTCCGGCGAGCGAGCTTCTCGATCAGGCCGGCAAGCGCCTCGACACCGAGCTCTCGTCCGAGCCGGACGTCCAGGCGGATCTTCTCGATGCGGTCGCGCGCATCGATCGGAGCCTGGGCCGTCTCGAGCCGGCCGAGAGCCTCGCCCGGCGGTCGCTCGCGGTCCGTCAGAGGATCCTGCCGTCGGGCGACGGCGCGATCGGCCGCAGCCTCGCGACCCTCGGCGCCATCACGATGGACCGCGGCAAGCTCGACGAGGCCGAGAAGCAGCTCGCCGAGGCGCTCAGGACCGTCGAGGCGAGGGACGGCGCGAAGAGCCTCGCGGCGGCCCGCGTGCGCTCCGACTACGCGCAGGTGCTCTTCTGGAAGGGCGACGTCGCGACGGCCGAGAAGCTCGAGTCCAGCGTCTACGAGACGTACCGGGCGGAGCTCGGCGAGAACGCCGTCCAGACCGCGATCCACCGGCGAAACCGCGGCATTCTCCTCGAAGAGCTCGACCGTCTCGATGAGGCCGAGGCGGACAGCCGCGCGTCCCAGGCCGTCCTCGAGAGGCGCCTCGGCCCGGAGCACCCGAACCTCGGCCAGAGCTACGTGAACCTCGCCGTCCTTCTGGATCGCCGCGGCAAGGCCGAGGAGGCCGAGAAGTGGTTCCTGCGATCGCTCGAGGTGCGCCGCAAGGCGCTCGGTCCCGATCATCGCGTCGTCGGACAGACCCTGCAGCTCCTCGCGCTCTTCTACCTGAACCAGGGACGCCTCGACGAGTCCGAGGAGAACTACCGGCGGGCGCTGGCGCTCTTTCGCGCGATCGAGCCGAAGCACTTCGAGGTCGGCAAGTGCCTCAACGGTCTCGCGCTCGTGGCCTCGCGGCGCGGGCGATACGCCGAATCCGAGGCCACGCTCTCCGAGGTCATCGTCCTCTTCGACGAGGTGCTCGGGCCGAAGCACACGTTCTCGTGGCAGGCCCGAGGCAACCGCGCCGAGCAGATCGCGCTGCAGGGCCGGCTCGTCGAGGCGGAGAAGATCCAGCGCGAGGTCGCCGGCAAGCTGGTCGAGATCAACGGCCCCGACAGCTACGAGGTGACCGACGCCGAGGCGCGCCTCGGCGAGACGCTGCGGAAGCAGGGGCGCGCCGCGGAGGCCCTCCCGCTGCACCGGAAGGGTCTCGAGCACCAGCGCAAGCTCTACGGCGCGGACCACATCTTCGTCGCGCTCGCCGAGTACCAGGTCGCGGCCGACCTGATGTCCCTGGGACGCTCCGAGGATCGCGCCGAGGAGCGCACGCTGCTCGACGCGTCGCTCTCGGTTCTCGAGAAGCGGACGCCGCCGCATCCGCGCCTGCCCGACGTTCGCGCGGCGAGCGCGAAGCTGGCTTCTTCCCCGTCATCCTGAGCGCGTCGCTGCGCTCCTCGGGGTGACGGCGTCAGGGCAACCCGAACGTCTTGACCAGGAACACCGCCATCTCGCCCCGCGCCACGGGCGCGTCCGGGCAGTAGCGCGGCGGGCCGGTCAGGCAGCCTCCGGTGATTTGCTCGGCGTAGAGCCGCTCGACGAAGTCGACGGCGAACGCGCTCGGGCAGGAGACGTCCGCGAAGATTCCGGTGCAGCCGGGCGGAACGTAGTCCGCGCCGTGCTCCGTCTTGAGGAGAAAGACGGCCATCTCCGCGCGCGTGACGGGCTGGTCGGGGCAGTACCCGCTGCCGCAGCCCACCGTGATGCCCTCCTGGAAGAGCCGCTCGATCCAGTCGGAGAAGGGAAACTCGGGCGTCGCGGGGCACGGCACGTCGGGGAAGATCCCGCCGCACGACGGCGGCACGTAGTCGGAGCCGTGCTCCGCTTTGAGCAGGAACACGGCCATCTGTGCGCGCGAGACGGAGCCGTCCGGGCAGAATTCACCGGGGCCGCAGCCCGCCGTGATGCCGTTGCGGAAGAGCTTCTCGACGTAGGCGTGGAAGACGTGCGCCTGGGGCACATCCAGGAAGTCGGCCATCCAGCCTCGGGACAGCACGCCGAAGGCGCCGTCGTCGGGATTCGTCGCGACGACGTCGTAGAGCGCCCCCGGGGGCAAGGGCGGGGCGGTGCAGGAGACCTCGCCCCCGCCGCCCGACACGCCGCCCGCCGCCGCCAGCCCGAAGAGGACCGTCCGGTCCGCGTCGAACCCGGAGCCCGAGACGGTCGCGGCGGTTCCGCCGGAGGCGGGCCCCGAGGTAGGGACGATCCCGGAGACGGTCAGGGCCGGATCGCCCACGCCGACGCCGCCGACCTTCCCCTTGTTGAACTCGGTGAACCAGAGCCGGCCGCCCGGCGCCGCGGTGATGCCGTACGGCCGGGAGTCGGCGGTCGGGATCAGGAACTGGGTGATCGTTCCGCCGGTCGTGATGCGCCCGATCTTGTTGTTGTCGAACTCGGCGAACCAGAGGTTCCCGTCCGGCCCGCCGACGATGTGGAAGACTCGAGTCGTCTCGGGCAGAGGGAACTCGGTGATCACCCCTGCGGTCGTGATGCGTCCGATCGCCTGGCCCTGGTTCTCGCCGAACCAGAGGTTGCCGTCGGCGCCCGCCGTGATGCCCTCGGGATAGGCGTTGACGGTCGGGATCGGAAACTCGTCGATGCCGCCGCCGGGCGTCAACCGGCCGACCTTGTTCTTCCCGTACTCCGTGAACCAGAGATTCCCGTCCGAGCCCGTGGCGATGCGGATCGGACCGCCGCCGGCCGTGGGAACCGGACGCTCGGTGACCGAACCGGAGGTCGTGATGCGGCCGATCTGGTTCGCGTTGAGCTCGGTGAACCAGAGCGCGCCGTCGGGTCCCGGGGCGATCCCCTGCGGCGCGCTCGCCGCGGTCGGGACGGGGAACTGGTCCGTGATGGCGCCCGCCGTCGTGATGCGGCCGATCTTGTTGGCGCTGTTCTCCGTGAACCAGAGCGCCCCGTCCGGGCCGGCTGCGAGCCCCTGGGGGAAGGCGCTGGGGCCGGGGATCGGAAACTCCGTGACCGCTCCGGAAGGCGTCACGCGGCCGATCCTGTTGATGTCGATGAACCACACGTTCCCGTCGGATCCGGTCGCCGCGTCTTCGGGTAGCGATCCCGCGGGAAGGGGATACTCGAAGTCGATCTGGGGCGGCGGCGTGCCGGCGAGGTCGAGCCGCCCGACCTTGGCCGTCTTGAACTCCGTGAACCAGAGCTTGCCGTCGGAACCGAGCCCGATGCCGTAGGCGCCGCAGACGGAGGTCGGGATCAGATACCGGGTGATCGTGCCGGCCGGCGTGATCTTCGAGATCCGGTTGTTGTCGAACTCGGTGAACCAGACGTTGCCGTCGGGGCCGCCCGTGAGACGGAAGAGGCGGCCGGTCTCGGGCATGGGGAACTCCGTGATCGTCCCCGCCGTGGTGATGCGGCCGATCTGGGCGGCCTGATTCTCCGAGAACCAGAGGTTGCCGTCGGGCCCGACCGCGATGCCCTCGGGGTAAGCATTGGCCGTAGGAAGGGGAAACTCGGTGAACGTGCCGCCCGTCGTGATCCGTCCGATCTGGTTCTTGCCGTACTCGGCGAACCACAGGTTGCCGTCGGGTCCGGCGGTGATCCCGTGCGGCGTGCTGTTCGGCGTCGGGATCGTGAAGTCGGTGGCGGCGCCGGCCGTCGTGATCCGTCCGATCTTGTTGGCCTGCGGCTCGGTGAACCAGAGCGCGCCGTCGGAGCCCGCCGCGATCGCGTACGGGCTCGCTCCCGCGGGGAGCGGGAACGCGTCGGTGACGGTGCCGTCGACCGTGATCCGGACGATCTTGCTGCCGGTGCTCTCGGTGAACCAGAGTGCGCCGTCGGGTCCGGCGGTGATTCCCTGCGGCCCTCCCGGGACGGGAAACTCCGTGACGACCCCGGCGGGCGTGACCCGCGCGATCTGGTTCGTCAGCTCGGTGAACCAAACGTTCCCGTCCGGCCCCGGCGTCAGGTCCTCCGGGATGCCGCCGCTCGGGAGCGGGAACTCATCCACGCTCTGGGCGCCCACCAGGGTCGGCGACGCCGCCATCCAGAGAAGGAGCGCGGCCAAACGGACGATGTCCGCCAGCGGAGATCGATGCATTGTCGTGGTGCCGACGATTATACGCCGCCGGAGCCGCCGGCGGCGGGCCGCCCAAATCGCCGCCTAAGGCTGCGGAATCGTCCCGGCCAGCTTCTCGACCTCGATCCAGCAGGGGATCGAGGTGTGCATCGTGAACCCGACGGCCTCGTAGAAGCCCTTCGCGGCGGCGCGGCTGTCGAGGTAGATGCGCGGGATCCCCTGGAGGAAGGCGCCGCGGGCGAGCTCGCGCAGGAGCGCACGTCCGAACCCGTTGCGCTGGTAGGCCTTCGCGGTCACGAGGTCGTCCACGAACAAATGCTCTCCGCGGGCCAGCGTGTGCGTGCGCCGAACCCCGGCGAGGCTGACGAGCTCCTCGTCCGCGAAGAGGCCGTACAGGTGGTAGCCCTCGGCCTGCTGCCGGCGGATCTCGTCGAGGAAGGTGGCCGGCTGGAGGCGCTCGCGCAGCTCGTGCATGAGCGGAAAGGCCGCCTCGATCTCCGCGTCGCCGGTGAGCTCCCGGACCTCCATCGTTCCGCCGGACATCAGGGCCTGTAGGTCGCCCGGTTCTCGGGGCCCTCCCACACCGTCACCTCCGCGACGCGCGCCCATCCGAGCGCGCCCGAGGACTCGAGGCGCTCCGCGAAGTGGCGGGCGAGGTTCTCGGCGGACGTGTTGCGTCCGACGAAGGCGGGATGCTGGTTGATGTAGGAGTAGTCGAGCTCCCTCGCGATGCCCTCGAGCGCCCGCCGCGCCGGGACGAAGTCGACCGCGACGTCGTAGCGCTGCAGCTTGTCGGACTCGAGGACGGCGTCGACGCGGTAGGAGTGTCCGTGGAGCGGCTCGGGACCTCCGTCGTAGTCGATCAGGTTGTGCGCGGCCTCGAAGCGCGCGGTGACGGTCACGCGGTACATCAGCCGAGCAGGGTGGCCTCGCGGGTGACCGACAGCGAAAGCTGCTCCGCGGGCGGGATCGCGAGAAGCGTCTCGAGGACCTTCTTCGGCGTCGAGGTCTCGCCGGAGGACTGATCGAGGTTCACCTCGAAGCGCAGGCTCGTGCCGTCGCGGTCCGCCTCGAGCGCGAAGGCGCGCACGGCCGGCATCGCGTCGCCCGCGCCGCTGGCGAGGACCTCTCCGGCGCGCGCGATCTGCTCCTCGGTCGCGAGCCGGACGCTGTAGCGCGCTCCCTTCACGGCCTTCGCAAGGGAGGCCTCGCCCGCGGCGAGCTCGCGCACCTCGAGGATGGCGAGGCCCTCCGGCAGCTTCGCGGCGATGCGCTCCGCCGCGTCCGTCGGGAACGGCGCGTTGCCGTCGACGTCGAAGACCTCGTGGAGGCTCTCGAGACCCAGCGCGAGCGCCGGCCCCATCGAGAGCCGCATGTGCGGGTTGAACCCCTCGGAGTAGCGCGCCGGCAGGCCGGCCGCCCGGATGGCGCGCTCGAGCACGTCCATCGTGTTGCGGTGCGAGAGGAAGCGCGCGTCGCCGGTCTTCGAGAAGGTCACACGGTGCTTGAAGACGCGGTCTCCCTGCGAGCCGCGGCGCGACGCGGAGGGCAGGTCCGGCATCGCCTTCTGCCGGTAGGCCGCGCCCTTCGCGGGGTCGCGGTAGGCGGCGGGGGCGGTCTCGTCGGGGATCGCGGCGTCCACGACGGGGAGCTGCGTGGACATCGGCTTCGCCAGCATCGTGTCCTCGCCGTTCCCGGGCACGCCGCACGCGTAGCAGTGTCCCCACTTGCAGTCCTCGGTCCGCATCTCCTTCTTCGCCTTGATGAGCTCGATCTGCAGCCACCGCTTCGTGATCGAGACGTCCAGCACGTCCCAGGGCAGGACCTCGTCGAGCGCGTAGTCGCGCAGGAAGGCCTCCTTCGGGATTCCCTCCGCGCGGAACGCCTCCATCCAGAGGTCGTAGCGGAAGTGCTCCGTCCAGCCGTCGAACCGCACACCCGACTTCCAGGCCGTGTGCAGCACGCGGGCGACCCGGCGGTCGCCGCGCGAGAGCACGCACTCGATCTCGGCCTCGCGGGGCTCGTGCCACTTCATCTTCGCGCCGCGGATCCGGCGGAAGCGGTCCTTCAGGTAGGCGAGCTTCTCCTCGAGCGCCTCGACGCCGTCGAAGGGCGCCCACTGGAACGGCGTCCACGACTTGGGCACGAACGAGCCCACCGAGACGTTGACGTTCTTGCGGCCGTGCCTGCGGCCCTGCGCGAGGATGGCCTCGACCAGCGAGACGAGCTCGTCCAGGTCCGCGCGGGTCTCGGTCGGCAGGCCGATCATCGTGTAGACCTTGATGAGGTCCCAGCCGCGCGCGAACGCGACGTCGGCCGCCTGGATCATGTCGGCGTTCGTGAAGGTCTTGTTGATCACGCGGCGCAGCCGGTCCGAGCCGGTCTCCGGCGCGAACGTGAAGCCGGACTTGCGGACTTCCGACACGGCGTCGGCGAGGCCCACGGAGAACGCCTCCGCCCGCAGCGAGGGCAGCGAGATCGAGACACGCCGGTCCGCGAGCTTCGGCGCGAGGCACTTCACGAGCGGCTCGATCTGGGAGTAGTCCGCGGTCGAGAGCGAGAGCAGGCCCACCTCGCTCCAGCCGGACTCGGCGATGAACTTCTGCGTCATGTCGGCGACCGCGTCCGGGTCGAGCTCGCGCACCGGGCGGTACCAGTAGCCGGCCTGGCAGAAGCGGCAGCCCTGCGTGCAGCCGCGCATCACCTCGAGACCGAGGCGGTCCTGGACGATCTCGACCGACGGGACGACCGGCCTCTCGGGGTAGTACTCGGGCTTCAGCACCGGCACCCAGGTGCGCCGCGCGCGCTCGGGCGCCGCGGTGTCGTGGCGCGCGATCGACGCGATCCGTCCATCCTCGCGGTACGCGACGTCGTAGAGCGAGGGGACGTAGACGCCCTCGATCGCCGCGAGGCGGCGCAGGATCTCCCGCCGGGAAAGCCCCGCGTCTCGCCCGACGAGGACGACGTCGAGGAAGCGCACGAGCGCCTCCTCCCCGTCGCCGATCAGGAACGCGTCGAAGAAGTCGGCGATCGGCTCGGGGTTGGCGGTGCACGGCCCGCCGCCGAGCACGATCGGGTCGGACTCGCGACGGTCGCGCTGCCAGACCGGCAGGCCCGCCAGGTCCAGCATGTTGACGATGTTCGAGTAGTTGAGCTCCGCCTGGAGCGAGAAGCCGAGCACGTCGAAGTCCGCCACCGGGGCGAAGGACTCCGTCGAGAAGAGCGGGATCCCGGCCTCGCGCATCTTCCCCTCGAGATCCACCCACGGCGCGTAGACGCGCTCGCACGCGAAGTCCTCGCGGCGGTTGACGAGCTCGTAGAGGATCTTGAGTCCCGTGTGGCTCATCCCGATCTCGTAGGTGTCGGGGAACGCCAGCGCCAGCGTCACCCGCGCGCGAGAGAGGTTCTTGCGCGTCAGGTTGCGCTCGAGGCCGACGTAGCGCCCGGGCTTCTCCACGGCGGGGAGGAGCGGGTCGAGACGCGGGCGCAGGGACAGATATCTCATGGAACGGGCGATTCTACCGGACGGCCGGAGCCCTCACACGTCCTGCGAGTAGACGATGAATCCGAGGTGCCTGGCCATGCGGTCATAAAGGAGCCGGCCGGCAGCGTTGGACTCGTGCGTTTGCCAATACACCCGCCGGATGCCCGCCCGCCTCGCCCGCTCGTAGACGCCCTGAATCAAGGCCCTCCCGATTCC
>Ga0068856_100007019_pt1 | contig 11000 bp, 7 predicted proteins | sample KBSCornC62_FD_66595 | JGI IMG/M metagenome (GOLD analysis project Ga0068856, IMG submission 66595) | Corn rhizosphere microbial communities from Kellogg Biological Station, Michigan, USA - KBS Corn C6-2 | ecosystem: Host-associated > Plants > Roots > Rhizosphere > Soil ... | reverse complement strand
ACGGCCGTACCGGACAGCGGTACGGCCGCTTCGGATGTGCCTGGATCGCGGCTTCTGCCCGTTCGCTGGACGCCGACCAGGCATGTCCGGGCAGGCTTGTGGGCGGAGGCGGGCTTTGCCTGGACTAGAGGCACCCATTGCCGAGCGCCCCGGACACGTCGAGAATCGGCAGCGTGACGCGTCCGCCGCGTTCGGCGTACGGGGGGCTCACCGCGGACGGCGCGGTGAGCGGCTTCATCGAGGCGACCGACGGTGTGCGCGTTCATCTGCTGAGATGGCCGGTCGACGCCGACGCCCGCGCCGTGGTCGTGTTCCTGCACGGCATCGCCAGCCACGGCGGCTGGTTCGGGGAGACGGCGACGCTTCTTGCCCGGGAGCGGCTGGCGGTCTACGCGCCGGACCGGCGCGGCTCCGGGCGCAGCGACGGCCCACCTGGCCATCTCGCCGACTACCACCGCGCGCTCGACGACGTCGAGCGGGTGCTGCGGCTGGCAGCGGCCGAACACCCCGGGACGCCGGTGTTTCTCGCGGGATCCAGTTGGGCCGCCAAGCTCGCCATCGTCTACGCGGCGCTTCGGCCGGCTCGGCTGTCCGGCCTGCTGCTGCTCGGCCCCGGACTGCTACCCCGGGTGACCCTGAACCCGCCGCGGCGGGCGGCAGTGGTCTTCGGCCACCTCGCAGCCCGCCGGTTGGCGGTACGAATCCCTCTCAGGCCGGAGATGTACACCGCGAATCCGTCCTATGTGGACTTCGTCCGCGCTGACCCGCTGCGGTTGCAGACCGCCACGGCGCAGTTCTTCTGGACCACGGCGGTCCTCGACCGGCACCGCGCCTCCGCCACGGGCCGCCTGCGGCTGCCGGTGCTGCTGCTGCAGGGCGATGCGGATGCGATGATGGACGTGCCGGCGACCCGGCGGTGGTTCGACGGGCTGCCGGCCGCCGACAAGACATACCGGGCCTACCCGGGCGCCGGCCACACCCTCGATTTCGAGCCGGAGCCCAACCGCGGCCGGTTTCTCACCGACCTGCGCGACTGGCTGTCGGCGCGTGCGTTAGCCGGTCCGTGATGGCAGCGGTGATCGGCCTCGACCTGTTCGCCGTGGACCTGCCGTTCGTGGTCACCTTCAAGCACGCCGCCGCCGCCCGGACGACGTCCGACAGCGTGTTCCTCCGGGTCAGGCTGGCCGACGGCGCGACCGGCTGGGGCGAGTGCCTGCCGCGCGGCTACGTGTCCGGCGAGCGCCGCGACGAGACGTTCGCGTTGCTGCGCGACACGATCCTGCCCGGTCTGCTCGGGCGGGAGTTCGCGGATCTGCGGGACGTCACCGCGTTCCTGGAGAAGTGCGACGGCAAGGCGCCCGCCGACTGGGTGGCGCCGGAGGTCCCGCAGACCGCGGCCTGGTGCGCGGTCGATCTGGCGCTACTCGATGCGGTCGGTCGGGCCACCGGCGAGCCGGTGTGGCCCGGCTCCACGTCTGCGACCCGGTACAGCGGCGTCGCGTCCGCCGGGAGGGGCTGGCCGGCCGTGCGATCGCTGCTCTTGTTGCGGGCGTACGGGTTCCGGCAGGTAAAGCTGAAGATCGGCGCCGAGGCCGCGGTCGGCGATGCGCGGACAGCGCGGCGCGCGCTCGGCCGCCGCGTCGACCTGAGGGTGGACGCGAACATGGCCTGGGACGTCGAACAGGCGCTGTCGGTCATCCGGGACCTGCGCGGGCTCGGCATCCGTTCGATCGAGGCCCCGATCGCCGCCTCGGACCTGGCCGGGCTGGCCCGGCTCACCGCCGAGTCCGGCGCGGCGATCATCGTCGACGAGGGCTTCACCGATCGGGACTCCCTGCAGGCGCTGATCAACCGCCGCGCCTGCACCGGCGTCAACGTCCGGATCTCCAAGTGCGGCGGCCTGGTGGCCGCGGCCGCCCGGACGCGGGAAGCACTCGACGCCGGCCTGGTGCTCCAGGTGGGGTGCCAGGTGGGCGAGTCGTCGCTGCTGTCAGCGGCGCACGTCGCGTTGCTGTCGACAGTGGCCGGGCGTCATCCCGGCGTCCGCTACGCCGAGGGTTGCTTCGGAACCCACTTGCTTCGTGAGGATCCAGCGACCCCGGCGGTGCGGTTCCGGTTCGGCGGCCGAGCGCCACGCCGTCCGGTGGGGCCTGGCCTCGGGATCGCAGTGGACGAGGCGGTTCTCCGGCGATGGGCGGTGGGCACGGTTCAGATCCCATAGCGGGCGAAGGGGGCGAGGAGATGTCACGGGTTGGACGGCTGTTGCTGTCAACGAGGGCACCGGTGACGCTGCGAAAGTTCGACCGGGTGACGCGGTCCCCGAGGGAGTCGAGGGATCGCCTGCTTCGGGACATACTGCGGACCAATGCCGGCAGCGCGTTCGGGCGTCGGCACGGGTTCGCCGGCATCACGTCGTTCCGGGAGTACCAGCAGCGGGTGCCGGTCGCGACGTACGAGGACCTCGAGCCGTACATCACCAGAGCGATGAACGGCGAGCCCAACCAGCTCACCGTGCATCCGCCGGTGCTGTTCACCACCACGAGCGGGACGACGGGGGCGTCCAAGTACATCCCGATGACCCGGGAGGGCAAGAAGGCGAAGTCCCGGCTCACCTGGCTCTGGCTCTGCGGCCTGTACCGGGACCATCCGGGCATCGTCGGCGGCCGGATCCTCAGCGTGGTCAGCCCGGAGATCGAGTCACACGCGCCGAGCGGGGTGCCGGTCGGCGCCGAGTCCGGGCACGCCTACCGCACGGTGCCGCCGCCCGTGCAGTCGATGTACACCTCGCCGTACCAGGTCTTCACGATCGACGACTACGAGGCGAAGTACTACACGCTGCTGCGGCTGGCCGCAGGCCAGAACATCAGCCTCATCGCGACGGTCAACCCAAGTACGATCGTCCTGCTGGCCGATCGGCTGGGCCGGCACACCGAGTCGATCATCCGGGATGTGCGGGACGGGCAGCTGTCGCGCGAGTTCGCCGTGTCGGAGAGCATCCGCGGCTCGCTGCACCTGCGGCCGGACGCGGTCCGTGCCGCCCACCTCGAACGGGCGGCCGCTGCCGGCGGGGGAGTCCTGCGGCCGGGGCTGGCCTGGCCCAACCTCGCCGCGCTCGGTTGCTGGAAGGGCGGGACGGTCGGGGCCTACCTTGCCAACTTCGACACGCACTTCCCCCAGCGTCCCCCGATCCGCGACCTCGGGTACTACGCCACCGAGCTGCGCGGATCCGTGCCGATGACCGACGACGGCGACTCCGGCGTGGTGGCCGTCGGCACCAACGTGCTGGAGTTCCACGAGGCCGACGAGGACCGCGCGCCCGACCCGCGCAGCCTGCTCTCCATCGAGGACCTGGAAGTGGGCAAACGCTACTTCGTCTACGTCACGAACAACTCGGGCCTCTACCGCTACGACATGAACGACATCGTCGAAGTGACCGGGCTGCACAACCGGACACCGCTGGTCCGCTTCATCCAGAAGGGTAAGGGCGTCGTCTCGTTCACCGGCGAGAAGCTCTACGAGATCCAGGTGATCGCCGCCGTCGAGGAGGCGCTGGCGGCCGACCGGGGCCGGTACAACTTCATCGCGGCGGTGGCCGAGCTCGTCGATGGCATGGCGCCGCGGCTGGTGTTTCTCATCGAGTTCGACGAGGACATCGCCGAACCGTCCATGGTGGACAGACTGGACGAGTCCCTCTGCCGGCAGAACAGCGAGTACGAGACCAAGCGCAACTCGCTGCGCTACGGGCCGCCGATCATCCGGGTGGTGAAGCTCGGCGAGTTCGACCGCTACCGCCGCCGCATGGTGGAGAGCGGCCGGCGCGCCGACGGCCAGTTCAAGGTGCTGCGACTGACCGCGGACGGGTCGTTCGCGGCAGAGTTCGAGACGGAGCGGGAGCTGGTCACCGCGCGGGCGTAGCGGTGGGGGCGGCGCCCGGCTTGACGTCGCGCCGACGCACCCAGCGCGCGCCGGGCGGGCGCTGCCCGCGGATCGGCACGCCTGCCTGCAACACCGGCCCCTCGGCTCGGCCGGCGGCGACGGACGCGACCGTCCCGCTCAGGATCCGCGCGGCCCGCTCCCGCTCCCGTTCCCGCAGGACCTCCTGGATCCGGGCGAGCTGTTCGTCCGTCGCGGCGGGCAAACCGTAGGCGTCACGGACGAAGCCGGCCATGTCGGCGCGGTAGTCGTGGCCGTAGGAGCGAAACTCGCCCGGCACCGCCAGCATCGAGACGAACGCGTCGGTCGCGGTATGGATGAACGTGATCAGCGGCATCCAGGTCATCCCGGACGGCACGCCACGCCCGCGCTCGCCGTGCCCGAGCCAGGTCGGCCGCTGCACGATGACATCGGGACCCAGCACGGCGATCGGGTCGTTGTCGTGCGACAGCACGATCGCCCGCAACCGCGCCCGGTCGTCGGCGCTGAGCTCGGCCAGCTGCTCGTGCCGGTCGAACACCCGGACCGTGCTCGGCGGGACCAGCGTGCTCGATCCCCGGGCCATGCCGCTGCGGGACCATTTCGCCAGCCACGGCAGGCCGACCCAGAGCGCGCGCTCGATGCCGTAGTGGTCGAAGCCGTCGATGCCCTGGTACATCAGCACGTCCGAGCTGGTCCACGCGCCCATGCTCTCGCCGAAGACGAGCACGCGGGGCCGCAGCTCCGGCGACCGCTCCTCCAGCCGCTGCTTGACGCCCCAGAGCAGGAGGCGGAACTGGCCGCGGCCGAGCGCGACCTTCTGTACGGAGAGAAACGAGGGGTAGCGGGCGTACTGGATGCAGCAGGTGGCGATATCCCCGCGGGTCAGGAACTCCGCGGCCTCGATCATGGCTTGATCCACCCAGCCCGTGCCGGTAGGGGACACGAGCAGCAGGTGCGAGCGCTCGAACGCGCCGGTGCGGGCCAGCTCCGCCAGCGCCAGCTCGGCGCGGCCGGCCTGGTAGAGCGGCTCGCTGTTGAACCCAACGTACGCGCGGATCGGATGGCTCAGCGCCGGTTCACCCATGACCGCTTCGATCAGGTCGGGCGTGACCACGTCGGTGACGAACCGACGGCCCTCCTGGCCGAGGTCGCTGAACGGCAGCAGGCTGGCCGAACTGCCCGACACCAGTGGGCTGTCCGGCGGCGTCGCATATCCCGGTTCCAGCCGCTGGTTGTTCTGCCCGACGCGGGCGACACCGGCGAGGTATCCCGCGGTCGCCGCGGCGGCCCACGCGCCGGCGTTGACCGCGCGGGCCAGTAGCTGCTTCGACCGCCCCGGGCCGAGGTAGGCCTCCAGCGCCTGCCCGGTGCGCACGAAGCTCCGCCCGACGATCGTCCCGGCCGCCGTGACGATCGCCGCGGTCGCCAGCGTTTCGGCCGTCGCCGCCGGCGCCCGCCGGGCAACGCGATCCTGTGTGCGCCGGCGGCCCGCCCGGTTGAGCAGCAGCGTGGCGCTGGCCGCGCCGACCACGGCCTGCCGCACCGGGTGCCGGGGCGGATGACTCTGCTGGAGCCACCGGCCGACCTCATGCACCACGCCGCCGGCGGCGCCGGCCCGGATCAGCACACCGGCGGACCGGGCCGCCGCGATCGACACGTGCTGGCCGTCCCGCTCGGGTATCCGCGCCAGGGCGACGCCGGCGGCTCCGACGAGACCGCGGACCAGCAGCTGCCGGCGCAGCGTCGCGTCGGCCGGCGCCGCCGTGCGAACGAGGCTCTCGACGCCGCTGGTCACTGCCCGCGCCCCGAGAACGCTGCACCCGATCACGATGCCGTCGAGGCGAGACGTTCGTGGCATGAGCGACGGCGCGAGCGCGTTCACGGCCGCGAGGGACTCCGCCGGCGCCGCCGGCGAGGCGAGCACTGGATTGAGCCATCCGGCCAGTCGCCGCGCGCGCCGAAGCCATTCGACGTGGCCGAGCGTCGGGCTTCCTCGCTGCATGGCTCAGCCTCCTCGACGCGCAGGTGCGGGACGATCGAGAGGTCGTGCGTTCGAACATCATGTCAGCGACGGGCGATGCGGGACACGGGCCGCCGAGCTGCGGCTGCCGCCCGGTGTGGTCATCACCGGCTGTCCGGCGTCCGGGATGTCGGGTTGGTGGTCGGTGCTGCCTCGTACCGGCTCAGCCGACGCCAGATCCAGCTCGACGGCACGCGCCGGCCGGAGTGGACGTACTCGGTGACCGTCTCCAGCTGCAGGGTGGTCTCGAGCGACCGGCGGGCGGTCGGCCGCCCGGCGAGCAGGATCTCGTCGCCGGCGGCGAGCAGGAAGTCTCCGTCCGGCGCGAGCGAGCAGTCCTCGCCGCGCAGTACCAGCAACGGCACCGCGGGCAGAGGCTCGTCCCGGTCGGCCGGGTCACGCATGAGGTCGCCGAGCCGCGCCCGGCCGGACGTGAGCCAGGCCTGGACCGCCGGCGCCTCCCGAGCCGTGAGCCGAACCTTCCACACAGCCTGCAGATCGCGGCCGCACAGCGCGGTCAGACGGTCGACCACGCCGGCCGCCCATTCGTCGCCGCGAGCCGGCATCTCGCGCAGGAAGCGCCGCAGCAGCGGGGTGCTGAGCTGCGCGTACACCTCGTGGGCGACCACCTCGGGGGGAACGAGCAGCGCATCGATCGCCATCGTCGCGAACAGCGGCGCGCTGGCCGGGCGGTTCTGCCGGGCAGCGACGAACAGGTCCGGGTTGGCGTGGCTGGCCGTCGCCACGAGCGAGAGATTGGTCGTGTCGCTGTCGGTGCCGGCGACGAAGCCGGTGGCCTGCCGCAGATCGACCTGCGCCGGATCCGCCCCGTCGCCGGTCGAGGCCGGATCGTCCCGGTCGAGTGTCCCCGACACGGCCGCGGGCTTGGCGACCACTACCTCCAGCCCGTCGGCGTCCAGGTCCCGAGCCAGCTCGCGGACGAAACGGCCGCTGCCACAGATGACCCAGCGACCGGCTCTCGGCGGCCGGCCGCGAGCCGGCAACGTCGCGCCGGGTCCGCTCTGCAGCCACACCAGGAGCTGGTACGAGGCCGGAGCGTGCAGAGCGAGCCGCAGGTGGTCGCCGAACACGTCGAACGGGTTGACCACCGACGGTGCGCCGAATGCGCGCATCTGCCGGGCGACTGCCGGCGAGGTGGTTCGCGCCACCACCGGCAGGTCGGGGCGCAGCAGGGCAGCCGTCATGGTGACCGCGAGATTCGCCTCGTCGTCGTCGGTGAGGGCGAGCACGGCTTCGCAGGACGGATGACCGAGGCCGGCGATCCCGAGGTGCCCCGGGTCGCGCACATCGCCGACCAGGCCGGGCACGTCCGCTCGGTAGGAGTCCAGCTCCAGATCGTCGATCCGACCGTCGGAGCGGTCGATCACGACGATGCGCCGCCCCAGCGCGTCGAACGCGTGGCCGAGCAGTTCCCCGGTCCGGCCGTAGCCGGCAATCAGCAGGAACGGCTCGCGCAGCCGCGACACCTTCCGCCGGAACTGCTGCAGTGCGACCGCCTGCCGGAACGCGCGGTCCTGAAGCAGTGCGAGCAGCGACCCGATCGCGTACGCCCAGCCGATCACCGTGAGGTAGATGGCGACCGTCACCCACATCCGCTGCGCGTAGGTGAACGGGTGGGGGATCTCGCCGAACCCGATCGTCGAGGCCGTGTAGCTCATGATGTAGAAGGCGTCGAAGAAGCCCATCCGCGCTGGTTGGCCCTGCGCGTCCTGGCCCGGGATCAGCTTCAGGCCGAGGACGCTGACCGCGAAGATCACGATCAGCACGATCAGCGGGGTTCGCATCCGGCGCAGTACCAGAAAGATCGTCTCAGAGGCCTGGGTGGCCGACGCATGCGGCATCCGCCGGGCGCGCGAACGTACCGGCCGGTCGTCGTCCCCGAGTAGGCGGCGCCAGAAGGCGAGCAGCGGGTTGACCACGGCGCGCCGGCTAGCGTCGCTGGAAGGAGACGGTCTCGACCACGAGCAGGACCACCGAGACCAGGTTGGCCAGCAGCGCGCCGCCGGACAGCGACACCACGCTGGCCATGGATCCCGGGGTGACGCCCGACGAGGAGACGTACTCCGCATACCCCCAGACCAGCGCGGCCGCCAGCAGCTGGAGGTCGGCGACCAGGCTGGTCGCGAGGTGCACCGCGCCCAGCTGCGTGCGGTCGCCGAACTTGAGCACCGTGGTGATCAGGCTGACCACTACCGCCGCGAACAACTCGTAGACGTTGTGCAGGGCCGGGTTGTCGATGTCGCCGATGAAGAACCCGAAGTTCAACGTCGCGGCGAGCAGCACGAAGAAGCCGAACACCACCTTCTCGAGGTTCATCCGGACCTCCGGTACCTCGGCCCCCGCTGGCCGCCGCCACCACGCTAGCCGCCGGCCGGCGCCGTCGCCGACAACACGCCTGGAGCCGGTCCACCACCGGATCGGACCAACCAGGTCGGCTGCGCCTCCAGCCGCGCGAGAACCTCGTACCCGTCCTCCGGGTGGAAGTTCTCCGGCGATACGGCACCAGGCTGACGACACTGCCCGACGCCGTCTGGCAACCTTGATCACCGGCCTGTGTCCAGTATGAGGCGGATGTTCGACCTTGTGAGGCCGATGGCGCGATCTACGAGCGATGATGGTGAGTCTTTGAATCGATCCTTAGTTCCGGCTTACCTGTGACCGATGCAGGCCAGTAGATTCGACACATGCCGGTCCAGCCGGCGGGGCGGCAAGGTGTCGCGTCGTCACCGCGACTCGGCCCGACCGGTGAGCGCTGGCGCATCGTCGCCGGCAACCCGGCGGCGCCGCCGCTCAGGCCTGCGATCGTGGATCGCCCCGCTCTGATCAGCCACCTTTGCTCGACGGCGGACGTCCTGGTCGTCCTTGTTTCGGCGCCGGCGCCGACGGGCGGCTGCGGGAGATGACCGTCGAGGCGCCGGGTCTTGACGCCGGAGAGGGAGACCACGATGGCTACGACGACGGCGGCCGCGTCCGGCCCTGACGGCGAACGCACGTCCGGTGCGAACCGGCTGAGTCCCGAGCAGCGAGCGGCGGCGGGTAAGGCGGCTCGGGCGATGGTGCCGCTGGAGGCGCACGCCGACTTCCGGGCAACGGCGTCACGTGATCCGATCGGGCTGGTGCTGAGGCAGGATCAGACTCGCGTAGCGGATCTGGTGCCGATCCGGCACGGCCGGATGGCGGTGTCTCCTTTCACCTTCTACCGAGGCGCCGCGCTGGTCATGGCGGCCGACCTGGCCACCACTCCAACGACGGACGTGCGGGCGCAGCTCTGTGGCGACGCGCACCTGTCCAACTTCGGGGCGTACGCCTCGCCGGAACGCCGGCTGGTGTTCGATATCAACGACTTCGACGAGACGCTGCCCGGCCCGTTCGAGTGGGACGTCAAGCGGCTGGCCGCGAGCCTCGTCGTGGCGGGCAGGGACAACGAGTTCACGAGGAAGGAGTGCCGCAAGATCACGCTCGCCGGCATGGAGAGCTACCGCACGGCAATGCGAGCCTTCGCGGCCCAGCCGATCCTCGCCGTCTGGTACGCACACCTCAACATCGAGGAGGCCATGGCCGAGTACGAGTCCGCGCTTACCAAGCGCGAGCTGAAGAAGCAGAAGGCGAACCTCAGATCCACGCAGAGCCAGTTCGCAAAGGCGCGCACCCGAGACAGCCTCCAGGCCATCGGAAAGCTTACGAGCATGGTCGGTGGCCAGCGGCGGATCGTCAGCGACCCGCCGCTGGTCGTCCCGATCGACCAGCTGACCGGGTTCGACATGGACGTGCTTCTCGCGGCCATCCGCGACCTGCTTGCTGCCTACCAGGGCACGCTCCGGTCGGACCTGCGGCACCTGCTCGACGGCTTCACCCTCGCCGACGTCGCGCACAAGGTCGTCGGGGTAGGCAGCGTCGGCACCCGGGCGTGGATTGTCCTGCTCCAGGCGGGCAGCGACGAGGAAGCCCTGCTCCTGCAGGCCAAGCAGGCCGCGGCCTCGGTCCTGGCCCCCTACGCCGGCGCCTCCGAGTACGTCAACCAGGCGCAGCGCGTGGTCGCCGGTCAGCACCTCATGCAGGCCGCGAGTGACATCTTCCTCGGCTGGCTGCGTGCGCCCACCGGCGGCCGGGGCGAGGACTACTACGTGCGGCAGCTGCGGGACTGGAAGCTCTCGGCGGCGATCGAGGAGATGGGTCCACACAGGATGGACGTCTACGCCCGGCTCTGCGGCTGGACGCTCGCCCGCGCGCACGCCCGGTCCGGGGACAGGATCAGGATCTCCGCCTACCTCGGCAACTCCACGAAGTTCGACGAGGCGCTCGCGGACTTCGCCGAGACCTACGCCGACCTGAACGAGCGCGACCACGCCGCATTCGCGGCCGCGATCGCCGCCGGCCGAGTGGAAGCGACCGCCGCCCTGATGTGAGGACATGAAGGGTCGGCAGCTGACGACTCCACGGCCGCACGTGCTCGCGAGGAAATGTTCGGCCGGACCCTGCCGGGGTCGAGGTCGTGGGATCAGCCGCCGATGGTGAGCAGCCGGTGGCTCTGGCCAAGCGGACGGCGCCAGACGTGGTGCTGATGGACACCTGGCTGCCAAGGCTCGACGGCGTCGAGGCGACCGTTCACCTCCGGGCGGCCCGCACCCCGCAGTTGTGATCGGCAGCGTCCGAGCGGTCACCGCCAAGATGACAGGACCGATCCCGACATCACTCTCGAGGAGTTGCTGCCGAGGCGCTGGAAGCCGGCCAGCCGGAGAGACGCATGAAGCTACGCTGACCGCCGACGACCGTGTTGCAGCGCCTCGTGAGGCCCTTGGGGGTCATGTGGAGATCAAGGCTCGGCGCGAGCGCGATCACCGGCGGATCATCGTCGTCAGTGGCGTCCTCGACGCCGGGGCAGTCCCCTCGCTTCGCCGAGCGATAGCGAGCACCGCAGACCCGGCGCCCCGGTCCTGATCGACCTGACCGAGGCAGAGGGAGTCTGTTGCATCGGCCGAACCCGCGTAGTGGCGGTCGATCTCGGTCGAGGAAGCTGTCCGGATGCGTCGACCGCGAGCCGCTG
>Ga0068856_100007015_pt1 | contig 11006 bp, 6 predicted proteins | sample KBSCornC62_FD_66595 | JGI IMG/M metagenome (GOLD analysis project Ga0068856, IMG submission 66595) | Corn rhizosphere microbial communities from Kellogg Biological Station, Michigan, USA - KBS Corn C6-2 | ecosystem: Host-associated > Plants > Roots > Rhizosphere > Soil ... | reverse complement strand
TCCGCCGGGAAGGAGACGTCGGCTTCGAATTCGTCGCCGTCCTTGCGCCCGACCAGGTGCTGTTCCATGCCGTTGGACAGCGAGGCGCTGCCGAGGATGGTGCCGACGCGTTCCATGCCGTCCGTCGGGTAGCTGAAGCCGTCGCCTTTTGCCGCGAACTCGAACAGCACCATGTCGCCGTTCTGCGCACCGCGTTCCGCCGGGACCCAGCTGCGGCGCTGCTGGCGCAGCGTATCGATCATGTTGTCGACGTCGACTTCTTCGACCGACGCGTGCGGCTTGCTGATGGCGAGGCCGGCGACGTCGATCTTGCCCAGTTCCGGCAGCACTTCGAACGTCGCGGTGTATTCGATCTGGCCATCGACCGGCTGGCCGGTCGTCGAGATCGACGGGGCCAGCGCCGGACGCAGCTTCTGCTCGTCGACGGCCTGCTGGAAACTGGTGCGCAGCAGCTCGGACATCGCTTCGCCGCGGATCTGCGCGCCGAAGCGCTGCTCGATCACTTTCGCCGGCACCTTGCCCGGGCGGAAACCTTTCAGGCGCACGCTGCGGCCGGCCTCGGCCAGGCGCGAACGCACCTGCGATTCGTACGCTTCCGCCGGAATGCGGACGGTCAATTTGCGCTCGAGCGCGCCGACGTTCTCAACCGAAACTTGCATGCTCAATTCCTCGAATAAAACAGTGCGCTGCATCCGTCGCGAGCGGCGGCGCGAGCATTGGTGCGAAAGGAGAGACTCGAACTCTCACGGGTTGCCCCGCTGGAACCTAAATCCAGTGCGTCTACCAGTTCCGCCACTTTCGCGCCGGCCGAGTGGAATGGGGATTATCGCGCGAGGCGCGGGCAAAACAAGCGGGGGAAAAGTGGTGGGCCGTCTAGGACTCGAACCTAGGACCAAGAGATTAAGAGTCTCCTGCTCTACCAACTGAGCTAACGGCCCGCACAACACAAATTGGGGTGGATGATGGGATTCGAACCCACGACCACCGGAATCACAATCCGGTGCTCTAACCAACTGAGCTACACCCACCATTGTTGCTTGATTGTAGCGCGTCTCAGGCGGGCTTCCTGCCGCAGTCGCCGCTCGCCATCCTGGCTCGCCCTCACCCTTCGCGCGCGATGCGTTTCTTCGCATCGCGCAAGCGCTCAGGCTTCGACCAACTGAGCTACGCCCACCATTGAAACCTGATTCTAGCGCGCCCTTGTCCGGGATTTCTGCCGCGATCGCCGCTGAAGTGGCGCGCCCGACAGGAATCGAACCTGCAACCGTCGGCTTAGAAGGCCGATGCTCTATCCGGTTGAGCTACGGGCGCAACGGACAGAGTCTATCTCAGCTGCCCACCCGCGACGGTTGATGGTCGGGGTAGAGGGATTCGAACTCTCGACATCCAGCTCCCAAAGCTGGCGCTCTACCAGGCTGAGCTATACCCCGATCGTTCTATTTCCACGCGGCTTGCCAAGCCGGCCAATCGCACCTCTTCCACCCGACGCAGCGAACTGCGGCGGAAAAATTGTCTGTCGCAAAAAAGGGTGCCGCAGCACCCTTCGCAAATTTGGCGCGCCCGGAGAGATTCGAACTCCCGACCACCAAGTTCGTAGCCTGGTACTCTATCCAACTGAGCTACGGGCGCGAAGAGGCGGAATTATTCCGTGAAGTGAGATTTTCGTCAACCCTTCACGTGCGCCGAGCCGATAATTTTGCGCTTATCCGCGCCGCCGCGCCAGCGGCATGAGGCGTTGACGGAGCGCTCTCTTCGCTGTGCGATGGCTGCCGACGCGCGGCGACCGATATTTGAACAGCGCTGTAACGGCGCGTTTGCCCTCGACCGATTCGAACGTCGCAATCAGCTTTTGCGTGGGAATTGCGCGTCGACGCGGACGAGCGCGATGCTTTCGCCTCGAGGCGCGGAAGCACGATCTCGATGAAACTCAGGTCTTCCGCGCAGCCTGCAGCTGTGCTGATTCGTTCGCGGCGAATCAATCGAACCCGTGAGGGTTCATCCACACTGCCCGCTTTACCAGAAATAAAAACGCCCCCAACGGGGGCATTTTCATTTCTGGCGGAGAGGGAGGGATATGCGCGGCTCTTCCTGAGCCGCGCCCTCCGCGCGCGTTGCGCGCTCCGGGCCAGCCCTGCGGCTGTCTTGATTCGCTCCCGGCGAATCAATCGAACCGAGAGGGTTCGTCCACCCGCCCTGTCCTCTAGAAATAAAAACGCCCCCATGCGGGGGCGTTTTCATTTCTGGCGGAGAGGGAGGGATTCGAACCCTCGATAGAGCTTTTGACCCTATACTCCCTTAGCAGGGGAGCCCCTTCGGCCTCTCGGGCACCTCTCCGAATTCTTTTTGACGCAACCGTCGGTCGGTGCCGACGCTCGGCGCAAAAGTACACTTTGCAGCCGCCTGCCGGCAGGGGCGCGATTCTAGACGCTTCTGCCCCGGTTGCACAGTCCTGGGCCGCCGTAGCGAAGCTGGGCGGACTTCCCGACGCGGCCAATGCAGCGCGCCGCCGCGGAACCGTGCGGCGACACAGGTTGAAACCGATGTCTGGTATTTAGCCGGACGCTGCGGGGGTATCCCCGCCGGGCGTTTCGTGCTCGCGCTTGATGCGCTGGTAGATCTCTTCGCGGTGTACTGCAACGTCTTTGGGAGCGTTGATCCCGATCCGCACCTGGTTCCCCTTCACCCCGAGTACCGTGACGCTTACCGCGTCGCCAATCATCAAGGTCTCCCCTACCCTGCGCGTCAAAATCAGCATGTCCTTACTCCTTCGGCTTGTCGTCGTTCCTGTCGGCGGGTTGCGCGTTTCCCTTCCACCTGCGCACGCATCCAGCACCCGCACTGCTGCTCGACGACGTTCCAGATCCGCACATCGTGTGCGGTACTGCTCGTCGTTCGCCGCGCACTTCCTGGCGCGGCGAGACGGCCGGATGTTAGCGGACGGCTTCTCCGCGCGCAAACCGGCGTCTCGGCTATGTATACCCTGCGGCCGAGCGTTCGTCCAGCCGAAGTCATGCAAGCCGCGCGCCGACCCAGCCCGGCACTTCGGCTAATGCGACGGCCAACTGCGGCGTATCGTCGCCGCCGCCCTGCGCCATGTCCGGCCGACCGCCGCCTTTGCCGTTGATTTGCTGCGCGACGTGCGCCACGAGCTCGCCGGCCTTGATCTTGCCCAGTGCCTTGCCGTGCACGCCGGCAACGAGCGCGACCTTGCCGTCGCTGACCGCGGCAAGCAGCACGACGCAATCGACCAGCTTCTGCTTGAAGCGATCGACGCTGTCGCGCAAAGTTTTCGCATCGGCGCCGTCGAGTCGCGCGGCGATCACGCGGATGCCGCCGACATCCTGCGCGCTGGCGGCGAGATCGCTGGTTGCCGCGCTCGCGGCTTTCGCCTTGAGGCCGTCGAGCTCGCGCTCGAGTTTTTTCTGACGCTCGAACAGTTGGCGCAGCTTTTCGACCACGTCCCCGCCGCTCGCCGACAGCAGGTGCGCGACCTGGTCCAGACGCTCCTCTTCGCTGCGTACGAAGGCGAGAGCCGCGGCACCGGTGACCGCTTCGATGCGGCGGATGCCGGCGGCGACGCCGCCTTCGCTCACGATCTTGAACAGGCCGATGTCGCCGGTGCGGCCGACGTGCGTGCCGCCGCACAGTTCGGTCGAGAACTCGCCCATGCGCAGCACGCGCACGTGGTCGCCGTACTTTTCGCCGAACAGCGCCATCGCGCCGAAGTCGAGCGCGTCCTTGTACGCCATTTCGTGCACTTCCGCCGCGCTGTTGCGGCGCACTTCGTTGTTGACCAAATCCTCGATCGTCTTCAATTCCTCGGCCGATACCGGCTTGAAATGCGCGAAGTCGAAACGCAGGCGGTCCGGCGCGACCAGCGAACCCTTTTGCGTCACGTGCTCGCCGAGCACGGCGCGCAAGGCCGCATGCAGCAGATGCGTGGCGGAGTGGTTCAGCACCGTGGCCTGGCGCCGCGCGCCGTCGACCGAACCGTTCAGCGCCGCGCCGAGCCTCAGCGGCTTGCCGCTCCAGCGTCCGACGTGGCCGTGGAAAGCGCCGGCGAGCTTGACCGTGTCGCTCACGGCGAAACGGCCGTCCGCATTGCTGATCAGGCCCGTGTCGCCGACCTGTCCGCCGGATTCGGCATAGAACGGCGTCGCGTCGAGGATCAGGATCGCCTCCTCGCCGTCCTTCAGTTCGTTCACTTCGCGCCCGTCGCGCACGATGCCGATGACGGTCAGCGCGTCAGCGTCGAGCGCGCCGTAGCCGAGGAATTGGGTCGGCTTCAGGCGCTGCACGAGATCGGCCGAAATCGACGTCTTGGTCTCGAACTGGCTCGCCGCGCGCGCGCGCTCGCGCTGCTCGTTCATGGCCTTTTCGAAACCGTCCATGTCGACGCTCAGATTCCGCTCGCGCGCGATGTCGGCGGTGAGATCCACCGGAAACCCGTAGGTGTCGTACAGACGGAACGCGTCGACGCCGGGGATCGTGGTCTTGCTGCGCGCGGCGATTTCATCGAACACCTTCATGCCGTTTTCGAGCGTCTCGCCGAAGCGCTGTTCTTCGGACAGCAGCGCTTTTTCCACCGTGTCGCGTTTGGCGCGCAGCTCCGGATACGCATCGCCCATTTCCTCGACCAGCGTCGGCACGAGTTTGTGGAAGAACGGCTGGCGTTGCCCGAGCATGTAGCCGTGGCGCAGCGCGCGGCGGATGATGCGGCGGAGCACGTAGCCGCGACCTTCGTTCGACGGCAGCACGCCGTCGACGATCAGGAACGCGCAGGCGCGGATGTGATCGGCGATCACGCGCAGCGACTTGTTCTCGAGGTCCGGCGTGTTCGTGAATCCGGCCGCGGCCTTGATCAGGCGCTGGAACAGGTCGATCTCGTAGTTCGAATGCACGTGCTGCAGCACGGCGGCGAGGCGCTCCAGGCCCATGCCGGTGTCGACGCACGGCGCCGGCAGCTTGCTCAGGCTGCCGTCCGCGGCGCGGTCGAATTGCATGAAGACGAGATTCCAGATCTCGATGAAACGATCGCCGTCTTCGTCCGGCGACCCCGGCGGGCCGCCGGGGATGTCCGCGCCGTGGTCGTAGAAGATCTCGGTGCACGGACCGCACGGGCCGGTGTCCGCCATCTGCCAGAAGTTGTCGCTCGCGTACGGCGCACCCTTGTTGTCGCCGATGCGCACGATGCGGTCCTGCGGCAGGCCGATTTCCTTGTGCCAGATGTCGAATGCTTCGTCGTCGGTGTGGTAGACCGTGACCATCAGGCGTTCTTTCGGCAAGCCGAACACGCCGGTCAGCAGCTCCCACGCCCAGGCGATCGCCTCGCGCTTGAAGTAGTCGCCGAACGACCAGTTGCCGAGCATCTCGAAGAACGTGTGGTGCCGCGCGGTGTACCCGACCGAATCGAGGTCGTTGTGCTTGCCGCCGGCGCGAAGGCAGCGCTGCACGTCGGCCGCGCGCGCGTACGGCAGTTTTTCGCTGCCGAGAAACACGTTCTTGAACTGGACCATGCCCGAATTGGTGAACAGCAGGGTCGGGTCGTTGCCGGGCACGAGCGGGGCCGAAGGCACGATCGTGTGACCTTTGGCGCGGAAAAAATCGAGGAACGTCTGGCGGATTTCGGCGCTGGTTTTCATCGCTCGGGACAAGTCGTGAAGGAACTCGGGAGGCAGCCGAGGGTGGCCTCGGGCCATCGAGTCTTCAATCCAACTCGTCAGCCGATGATTCCAGGCCCTCAGCGCGGGTGATGGATTGTACAGTGGCGGCATCGAAGCCGCGACGCAAGAGGAAGCCCGCACGCTTGGCGCGCTCAGCGAAATCCCGGGCCGGCCGCGACCCGTAGCGCCGCGCGAGCTGGCGCCGGATCAATTCCGGCCAATCCGGGTCTGCCGCTTCGATCATTTCGCGCGCGGCGGCTTCGGCGATTCCGTGCGTTCTCAGCTCGGCCAGGATCCAGCGCGGCCCGTAGCCGCCTTCGATCCGCGAGCGCACCAGCATCTCGCCGAAACGCGCGTCGCTTTGGAAATCCTTGGCCTTGAGCGATTCCAGCGCCTGCGCCGATTCGTCGGCGTCGAGGCCGCGCCGGGCAAGCTTGGATTTGAGCTCGCGCGCCGAATGTTCGCGCCGCGCCAGCAGGCCCAGCACCTTGTCGTAGGCACTGGGCGGCGGTGCGTCGGGATTTTTCGATTTACGCCGCATGGGTTGGACTCCCTCTCCCCCGACGCCGTCGGGGGAGAGGGTTGGGGTGAGGGGGAGGCGCTTGGCATTGCGGAAACGCTTTCGCTGCGGAGCGCTGCACCTCGACCGACCTTCTCCGCCGACTCTCGTCGGCGGAGAGGGCGTCGGATCACGCCTCTTCGAGCTCTGCGTTCGGCGTCGCGGCCGTCTTGTTGGTGGACAGCAGTGCGCGCAGCTTGGCCTCGATTTCTTTCGCCGCGGTCGGGTTCTCTTTCAGGTACTGGCGCGCGTTGTCCTTGCCCTGACCGATGCGCTCGCCGCCGTAGCTGTACCAGGCGCCGGACTTCTCCACGATCTTGTGGTCGCTGCCCATGTCGATCAGCTCGCCTTCGCGCGAGATGCCTTCGCCGTACAGGATCTCGGTCACGACCTGCTTGAACGGCGGCGCGAGCTTGTTCTTGACCACCTTGATGCGCGTCTGGTTGCCAACCACTTCCTCGCCCTTTTTCACCGCGCCGATGCGGCGGATGTCCAGGCGCACCGAAGCGTAGAACTTGAGCGCGTTGCCGCCGGTGGTCGTTTCCGGGCTTTGTCCCGGCATCATGACGCCGATCTTCATGCGCAGCTGATTGATGAAGATCACGAGCGTATTGGAGCGCTTGATGTTGCCGGTCAGCTTGCGCAGTGCCTGCGACATGAGGCGCGCCTGCAGGCCGGGCAGCTGGTCGCCCATTTCGCCTTCGATTTCGGCGCGCGGCGTGAGCGCGGCGACCGAGTCGATCACGATCACGTCGATCGCGCTGGAGCGCACGAGCATGTCGGCGATTTCCAACGCCTGTTCGCCGGTGTCGGGCTGCGACAGCAGCAGATCGTCGACCTTGACGCCGAGTTTCTCGGCATAGCTCGGATCGAGCGCGTGCTCCGCGTCGATGAACGCGCAGGTACCGCCGAGTTTTTGCGCCTCGGCGACGACTTGCAACGTGAGCGTGGTCTTGCCCGAGGATTCCGGTCCGTAGATCTCGACCACGCGACCGCGCGGCAGACCGCCGATACCGAGCGCGAGGTCGAGCATCAGCGACCCGGTCGGGATCGCCTCGACCACGTCGGCGGCGCGATCGCCCATGCGCATGACCGTGCCCTTGCCGAACTGCTTCTCGATCTGACCCAACGCGGCGGATAGCGCCTTGCGCTTGTTGTCATCCATTGCGAAACCCTCGATTTGCGTGAAGCGGAAGTGTGGGATGCCGCGATCTCAGCGGCTGCGACATCACAGCCGGCAGTATCCCATACGGCGCCTTGCCCCGCATGCGCCGAACGGCGCTTCAGCTCGTCAGAATTTTCTGAACGCCACGCAGCGCGGCGGACACGGTCTGACGGCGCACCGCGTCGCGGTCGCCGTCGAAATGGAAGACTTCCGCGTGCGCGTAGCCGCCACGTCGCTTCCAGCCGATCCAGACCGTGCCGACCGGCTTGTCGGTCGTGCCGCCGGACGGACCGGCGATGCCGGTGACGGCCACGGCGACCGTTGCGCCGAACCGCGCGAGCGCGCCCGACACCATCTCGATCACGGTTTCGCGGCTGACCGCACCTTGCTGTTCCAGCGTTTCCGGCCGTACGCCGAGCAGCGCTTCCTTCGCCTCATAGCTGTACGCGACCACGCCGCATTCGAACCACGCGGACGAACCGGCGATGTCGGTCAGCGTCTTCGCTATCCAGCCGCCGGTGCAGGACTCGGCGGTGACGAGCGTCGCGCCGCGCTGCACGAAGATCGTGGCGATCGTCTGCGCCAGATCGTTGAGTTCGGCGTCGGTGGCAACGCTGGTCGACATGGCAGGTTCCGGGTCGGCGGGAGCGCGAGTTTGCCACAGATCGCCGCGCCTGCCGACCGCGACCCGTTCAGCGGCAGGCGCGCCGCGCGAGTTGTCCCGGCGCGAACGTCGGCTGGATCGCGATCTGCCCGCTGCCGTAGCCGGGCACCGTCGAATTCCAGCTCACCTGGCCGTGACCGCTGTCCGCAAACGTCACGCTGAAAGCGCCCCACGCCGTCGGCGCGACGCGGGCCGGATCGAACCGTGGCGGAAACTGCGCGCCGCTGCCGCCGACGATCGCGAGCTGGAACGACGCACTGTTGCCGTTCAGCGGTCCGACGCCGTAGATCCAGACCGGCGCGCCGCCCGGCGCGAACGCGAACCAGTCGACCGCGAGCAGCGGCGGCGAAGTCGGCAGCACTTCGAACTCGAATCCGTGGCCGGACTTGCCGGGCTCACTCCAGTTGCCCGACACGCACGCCGGCAGCGCGCCGGCGCTGTCGTTCGCGGTCGTGCGCACGGAGAGAAAATGCCGCAGCGGCATGGATCCCGAATTGAACCCGAGCTGGCCGCTGGTCCAGTAGAGCGAGCCGTTGTTCGCGTCGGAAAACGTGAGCGTCGCGCTGCCCCATGCTGACGCCTTGGCACTCGCGCCGCCGAGCGGAAATCCGCTGCCGTGGAAGATCGCAACCTGGTCCATCTGCACCACTGCATTGCCGGCGTTGAGGCCACTGCCGGTGCGCAAGGCGCCGGCGCCCTGCACCCAGGTCGGCTGGCCGTTGGAGAACACGAACCAGGTCATCAACAGCACGCGGTTGTTGTTCGCGTCCGGCTGCAGCTCGTCGATCACCAGACCGTGACCGGATTGCGTCGGGTCGTACCACTGCCCGCTGAAATCGCCGCCGAGACCGGCGACGACACTTTGCGGGTCGACCGTGTCCTGGCGATAGGGATTGAGGTTGCTGCTTCCGCTGCCGGGCTGCGGCGCGTTGCTGTCGATCACGAGACGCGTGCCGTCGCCGGAAATGGTCGGATTCTGATTCGCGTTGCTGCGTCCGCCCGCGTAGCACAACCCGCCGCCGAGTGCGGCCGGGGCGAACAGGCTGGTCGTGATCGCGATGGCGCCGCACTGTGGACTCGCATTCGTGTCGGCCAGCGCCTTGCCGCGCAGGAAATTGCTCGCGCTGGTCTGCAGCACGAGCGTGCCGCCGTCGTCGCTCAGCACCGGATGCTGCGAGCCGCCGTCGGGCACCGTGCCGTCACCGCTGCGTGCGCGCCTGAGCGTGCGTGCCCCGCCCACGGGCAGCGAGACATACACTTCATGACCTCCAACCGGCGCGCCGTGGCCGTCCAGATCGGCACTCGATGTGAATGCGACGGTACTGCCGTCGGCGCTGACGCTCGGCTCGCTGCTGTCGGCGGCGGCGCCCTGCCCGTTGGAATTGGTCGTCAGCGGCAGCATTTGGCCGGTCAGCAGCAACTTGGATGCGCCGAGGTCCTTCAGCACGATCTGCCGCGCCGCGGTGCCGAACAGCGTCGGTGCCGACACGCTGAACGCGACTTTGCTGCCGTCGCCCGAGAGTTTCGGTTCGCAGCTGTCGCCGGGCAGTTCGTGCCCTGCACTATCGAGACTCACGCGCTGCGCCGCCGCGCCCACGGCGAGCGGGTCGACGACGAAGATGTCGCGCCCGTCGTTGGTGTCGCCCGCAACCAGGTTCGACGCCGCAGAGCAATACGCGAGCAGCGTGCCGTTTCCGCTCTGCGCCAACGACGGCGCGCCCGCCGCGCTGCCGTTCGGTGTGCCGCTGCCGGGCGCGACGTCGACCGGATGTTTCGCTCCGCCGCGCGGCCCGGCGAACATCTGACCGGTCGCGAAATCCTTGCCCGCCGGCGTGAACAGGAAGGCGACCACCTGCCCGTCCGGCGAAACCGCCGGCAAGCTGGCGCTGCCGACGAGCTTGTGCCCGGCGCTGTCGATGCTTTCGAGCACCGCAGAGCCGTCGCTGCCGACCGAGTAGACGTCCTGCCCGCCCACGTTGCCGTGATCGGCGCCCAGGTCGGTCTGCTGCGACTGGAACACGCGCACGCTGCCGTCGCGCGACAGTGCGGCGTGGCCCGAATCCTTGGTCGTCGCGGCGCCGTCGCCGAGCATCAGCGCCGGCGTGTCCAGTGCGGTCGAGAGCTGCGGCGTGGCCGAACCGAGCGTGACGTTGTCGAACGCGGCGCCGTGCACGCTCGCGTTGAGGTCGGTCGCGCCGAGAAAATCGACCGACCGCGCCATGCCACTGAACGAAGCGCTGCCGATGCGCCATTCACTGTAGGTGTTGATCAGGCGCGTCGTCGGATCGATCGAGCTCGCGTCGACCGGCGTCTGCACCAATTGGATTTGTGCCAGCACGTTGCCGCTGCCGTTCACGCCGTCGTAGACGGTGACCAGGCCGCCGGTCGCGGGCGAGCTATAGTAAAACGAGAAGCCGCCGCTGAACCCCGCGGGCACGTTCATGACGGCACTGCCCGCCGCATCGCTGCGTTTGGCATTGAACGCCATCACCACTGGCCCGCTCGGCTCGTTCGCGGTCAGGAAATGTCCGCCAACCGAAACGTCGCTCGCGACCGTCGCCGCGGGTGCAAACGAGACGCCGAGCGCCGGACCGCGAGCGTTGCCGCGGCTCAAGCCACCGTTGTAGAACTCCTGCACCTGGTCGAGTTCGTACAGACCCGAGAACGTCAGTGTCACCACCGCGGCACGCGCGGCACACGGCAAGAGCAACACGAGGCACAACCACGCCGCGACCGGGCGCGGCGGACGAGCGACGCAGTGCGACATGGATTCCCCCAGATTGTGGCGCCGATTCCCCGTCGGCCCGGCCAGCCTAGGCCGGGTCGCATCGGAGCGCAACCCATCGGCCGAAGGCAAATGCAGTTCAAGGCACACGGCGATCTGCGACAAGCGCCGCCGCGAGCGGCTAGAATCGGCGCCTTTCCGCCGCTGCCCCCGCATGACCCGCGACGACT
>Ga0068856_100007014_pt1 | contig 11006 bp, 6 predicted proteins | sample KBSCornC62_FD_66595 | JGI IMG/M metagenome (GOLD analysis project Ga0068856, IMG submission 66595) | Corn rhizosphere microbial communities from Kellogg Biological Station, Michigan, USA - KBS Corn C6-2 | ecosystem: Host-associated > Plants > Roots > Rhizosphere > Soil ... | reverse complement strand
TGATACAAGAGGTGTATGTGAATTACCAGAAAAGGAATTTAAGTATGCTCGAGTTTCTCGATTTCTACGATTCATACAAAACAAATACGCTCCAGTTAAATAGTCTGCAATTGAACCGCGTTCTGTCGCTGGAACAGTTGAACTACGTTACCGGAACGCCTTTTTTTAACCAGCAATAAGTATTTAATACCCCTAAATAACAATTCTAATGAAGTCAGCTAATTGCTAAAACAGGTTGAGTATCCAGGCTGCGATTCGCGCATTAGAGTAAGGCTTATAACAATTTAAAACGGCGCTTCCGCATAGCAACGGAAGAAAGTATAAAAACTAAGAATAATGTTAAACAGTAAATACAAACGACTGGCGTGTGCTTTTTTATTGGCGACAACCGCCTTATCGATCCAGTCCTGCCATCACAAGGATGAGGAACCAAAAGACGAAAAATTTGAGGTAACCGACAGCCTCCTTCACAGTCTGCTTATAGATACGGTGAAGGAAGCCAGCGCATTGTCTGAGATCAATCTCACCGGCAGCATCGCAGCCGACGAGAACAAGATGGTGAAGATTTACCCAATGGTAAGTGGCATCGCGCACGATGTGCATGTTCAACTGGGCGATGTGGTGAGCCGCGGACAAACACTGGCAGTGCTAAAGAGCGCCGAGATGGCCGGATTCACCAAGGATTACATCTCTGCAGAGGCTGATCTCAGGAGCGCCAAGCGAACTTTCGAATCGACACAGGATCTGTATAAAAGTGGGCTGGCTTCGCAAAAGGATTTTGAGGAGGCCAAGTCCGACTACGACAAAGCTGTTGCTGAGAATAAGCGGGCAAGCGCCGTAGTCAATATCAATAAAAGCAATGATCAGGGCTACCTGGTTAAATCACCTATTTCGGGTTTTGTTATCGAGAAGAACCTGAACGATAATATGCAGGTAAGGGCGGATAACAGTACAAACCTGTTTACCATCGCCGATCTGTCTGATGTATATGTACTCATCAACGTTTATGAGTCCGACATCTCCAATATCCAGGTTGGCGACCCGGTTAAGATCACGACACTCTCCTATCCCGACCAGATTTTCCGCGGAAAGATTGATAAGATCTACGACATGCTCGATCCGGATAACAAAGTGATCAAAGCACGAGTGAAAATCGAAAACCCCGGCAATAAGCTTAAACCACAAATGTTTGCCAATGTGACTATTAAGGCTAAATCGGGCGAGGACCTGCCCGTGATAGATACGCGCGGGCTGATATTCGACAATGATAAAGATTATGTTGTTGTGGTCGACGGCAAAGCGAAGGTGCATGTGCAGCAAATACAGATTGCCAAGCGTGTTGAAAACCGTGCTTATATACGAGCCGGATTAAAACCAGGCGACCGTATTGTAGCGTCCAGACAGTTGTACCTTTTTGAGTCGCTGAAAGACTAGTGTATGTCGGATTTCGCCCTCCAGCTGGCGGATCGAATTTAAGCTTGACAAAATTTTTAAATGAATTAAGGTATCACAAAAAATAAATTCGAAATCGAACATCCGAAATTCGAAATCATAAAATGAATCGATTTATAAAATCAGTACTGTCGTTCTCGCTAAGGAATAAGTATTTCATATTCTTTGTAACGGCATTGCTTGCAGTTGGCGGATACATCAGCTTCAAGAATATCAGTATCGATGCCTTCCCCGATGTGACCAATACATCGGTGACTATCATCACGCAATGGCCCGGACGCAGCGCCGAAGAGGTTGAGAAGTTTGTAACCCGGCCAATCGAGATCGCCATGAACCCGACTGAGAAAAAGACCAGCATCAGGTCTTCTTCGCTCTTCGGGCTTTCGGTTGTTAAGGTGACATTTGACGATGATGTCGACTACGCCTTCGCGCGATTGCAAATCAACAACCACATAGGTGACGCAAATTTGCCTGATGGCGTTAATCCATCAATAGAGCCGCCTTATGGCCCTACGGGCGAGATATACCGCTTCACACTGGCTAGCAACACCAAATCGGTACGTGGGCTTAAGACGATTGAAGACTGGGTAGTGGACCGCGAAATACGCGCCGTACCAGGGGTAGCCGATGTAAACAGTTTTGGTGGCGAAGTTAAAACCTACCAGATTACCGTCGACCCTCAAAAAGCTTTACAATATGGCGTGTCAGCGCTCGAGCTATACGATGCTGTGTCGAAAAGTAATGTAAACGTAGGCGGCGATGTGATTGAGCAAAGCGGCCAGGCCTATGTAGTACGCGGTATCGGTCTTTTGAACGATATCAACGAGATCAAAAATGTGGTTGTCAATAATGTTAAAGGCACGCCGATCTATGTTAAAACTATCGCCGAGGTAACCGAATCCGCTTTACCGCGTTTAGGGCAGGTTGGCCGCGACCGTGACCCGGATGTTGTTGAAGGCATCGTGGTAATGCGTAAGGGCGAGAACCCAAGTGTGGTGATCAAGGCGCTAAAGGAAAAGCTACACGACCTGAACACCAATATCCTGCCCGAGGGTGTCAAAATAGTACCGTTTTATGATCGCGAGGATCTGGTGAATTTTGCTACGCACACAGTGCTCCATAACATGTTCGAGGGTATCATCTTCGTAACTGTTATCGTGTTTCTCTTCATGGCCGACTGGCGCACGACGCTTACTGTGTCACTCATTATACCGCTGGCTTTGTTATTTGCCTTTATTTGCCTCAAGCTGAAAGGGATGTCGGCTAACCTGCTATCAATGGGAGCGATCGACTTCGGTATTATTATAGATGCCGCCGTCGTGATGGTCGAGGGCATCTTCGTGATCCTCGACCATAAGGCGCACGAAGTAGGCATGGAGAAATTTAACAAGCTGAGCAAGCTAGGTCTTATCAAGAAAGCCTGTATGGTGAATGGCAAAGGCATATTTTTTGCCAAGCTGATCATTATCACCGGCTTGCTGCCCATCTTCAGTTTCGAGAAAGTGGAGGGCAAAATGTTCTCGCCGCTTGCCTGGACGCTGGGATTCGCACTGCTTGGGGCGTTGCTTTTAACCTTCACTTTCGTTCCGGCATTTGCCAGTGTATTACTTAATAAAAATGTAAAGGAGAAGCACAACATCTTTGTTGAGTTTATCACAAAGCAGCTGATGTTCATCAATAGCCTCTGCTTCAAATTCAGGAAACTGATGTTACCATTTGCAGCGGGCACCTTAGTGCTTTGCCTTTTGTGCTTTAAGCTGCTCGGCACCGAATTCCTTCCTGAGCTCAACGAGGGCGCAATTTATGTGAGGGCAACCGGTCCATTGAGTACCTCTTTAGGGCAATCGGTAAAGCTGGCTAACGAGATGCGTAAGATATTCCTGAGTTTCGATGAGGTAAAACAAGTAATGTCGCAAACCGGCCGGCCAAATGACGGCACCGATGCAACAGGTTTTTACAATATCGAGTTCCATGTCGATATCTATCCCCAGGATCAATGGAAACGTAAAGAAACCAAAGAAGAACTTATCCAGCGGATGCAGGAAAAGCTCAAGTTCTTTCCGGGTATCGACCTTAACTTTTCGCAGCCGATTTCAGATAACGTGGAGGAGGCTGTATCAGGAGTAAAAGGATCTATTGTTGTAAAGATGTTTGGGGACGATTACAAGTTCATCGAGCAAAAAGAAGATACAATTTATAACATACTGAAGGGTGTAAAAGGCATTGAGGACCTTGGTGTGCTTCGCGATATGGGTCAGCCCGAGGTGCAGATCAATCTAAATCAATCGAAGATGGCGCAATACGGTGTGGCTGCTGCAGATGCCAACGCCGTAATCGAAACTGCTATCGGCGGTAAGGCCGCAACGCAGATCTATGAGGGAGAGCGGAAGTTCGATCTGCGTATCCGTTATCCTGAAGATTTCAGGAATAACATCGCAGCTATCGGCGACCTGCGTGTACCCTCCCTTAGTGGCAATAAGGTGCCATTGCGCGAGATTGCCGACATCACTAAGATCACCGGGGTTAGCATGATCTACCGCGACGATCATAAACGTTATGGGGCCATTAAATTTTCGATCCGCGGTCGTGACATGGGCAGCACCATCAAAGAGGCCCAGGATAAGGTTGAAGAAAAAGTAAAACTACCAAAAGGCTATTTCCTGCAATGGGCCGGCGATTTTGAAAACCAGCAACGTGCTTCTAAGCGTCTGGCGCAGGTGGTACCTATCAGCTTGCTGATCATATTTTTTATCCTATTCATCCTTTTCGGAAACATTACCGACTCCCTGTTGGTGCTCGTCAATGTTCCTTTCGCGATAGCGGGGGGCATCCTGGCGCTCCTGATCACCGGGGTCAATTTCAATATATCGGCGGGTATCGGCTTTATTGCACTGTTTGGTATTTGTGTGCAAAACGGTGTGATATTGATCACCAAGTTCAAAGCCAACATCCGCGAATTGAAGCACCACACTTTATGGGATTTCGGCGATGCAATTAAAGACGGCGTTCAGGATCGTCTACGTCCGGTGGTGATGACAGCCATGATGGCCGCAATTGGTCTGTTGCCTGCGGCAATCTCAAGCGGAATCGGTTCGGAAGCTTCAAAGCCATTGGCCATTGTGGTAATTGGCGGATTGATCACCAATACCACATTTAACTTATTCATATTCCCAATAGCGTTCTACTATGGTTACCGCAAACGCGTGAAGAGCGGAAACATAGGCAGAATTTAAGATACTAATACCCCTAGTGTATCAGTGTTGTTGAAGGCGGTGCGGCAAGGCCGTACCCGCCGGAAACGACTGGCTGGCATGGTTTGTTAAAATAACTTGGCGATGGGGCTTTTCTCATCGCCATTGTTTTTTATAATTTGCAAATCCGAAAGGCTAATTTTAGTGTTATTACGTTTGAAGTAATAATACCCCTTTTATTATGAAAAAAACCCTGATTCTCATTCTGTCGCTTTTTGCGGCCAAAGTTTATGCGGACGATACAGCGGATCTGCAGTCGATGCTCAATAGAGGCGATGTCGTATTACCAGCCAATCATGCGCCTTACACCATTACCAAGATTAACCTGGTGCATAGCCTCAATCTTAATGGCAACACGATTAATTGCACATTACCCGTGGGACCAGCAATGGTTATGCGCACGCCTGGAACAAAACTTTCAAACGGCGAAATTGTGGGCCCAAGCGACGATGTAAACCCGTCGGGCTCGTCGGCGCTGGAAATGAACGGCGATAACGAGACAGTCGACAATATGTATATCCACCATTTTTCAGCCTATGCTATTTACGGCGGTGATGGCAATGCACCCATCGTTACCAATAGTAAACTGACTGACATCGGTTACGCCTGCATTTTTTTCGTTTCGCATAAATACAGCACCCAGGGCGGTGTTATTGCAAACGTTTTGTTTGATCGCAGCATGCTGGACCCGCAAAAGGTTACCGAAGGCGCCATGATGTTGCGCGGTGGCATAAATATGACCGAAGCACACTGGAGGGTACATGACAATGTTTTCAAAATGCCGCTTTCTCCGAAAGATATTACTTCCGAATGTTTCGAGTTGCGCCATGCTCCTAACAGCGTTATTTACAATAACACCTGCACCGGCGGTAGTATTGGTATTTCCGTAGTGGGCAACGATTATGTGACGGTCTACAACAACAAATGTACTCAGCAGAACCAGGAAGGCATTGAATATGCCAATAGCAGTCATGGAATGATCAGAGATAACATCATCACCGATCAGTTGAATTTAGCAGTATTGATCGACGGGTTTGCCCCGGAATCATGCCAGTACGATACGCTTGAAAACAACACGATGCTCCGCTGCGGAAACCACGCTGTTGAGCTCTTCAAGGACACCCATCATATTTACTTTCATAACTGCACGATCAATACCAACAAGAGCGCAATCTATCTTCATGGTGCTCATGATGTTGATATCAAAGATTGCAAGTTTAAGGGCAACGGTTACGGCAGCACTGCTGTATTCCTCGACAATTCAGCCGGTAACGTGCACGTACGCGGTGGGTCGCTGGAGAATTTTGAGCACAAGCTCTTTATCTACGGCTCCAAAGGCGAGACGACTACCGACAATGTAAAATTCGACAAGGTAAAATCGAAGAATAATATAAAAGAGGCTGATAAAAACATTCAAAACGGAGCCTCAGTAGGGACAAATATTCGAACGCATGATTAATTAAGACACTGCCGACTCGCAGCGAAGATCTGTTTCCAGTAATGGTTTGTTGATATTCAGGTCTTCGCGTTAGGTTTTACTCGGATCTTAAACTATTTACAGGATTAGCGTTGGCAGCCCTGATGGTTTTAAAGGCAATGGTGCAAAAAGTCACTACGATGCCCGCCAAAGCTGATATCAAAAATATCCACCAATTGATAGTAACCCGATAAGGGAAATCGGCAAGCCAGTTGCGCATAAAGTACCATGCTAACGGCAAGGCGATCAAATTAGCCCAAATGACAAGTTTGAAGTATTGCCTGTAAAACAACATGACAATATTTTGCACGCTCGCACCTATCACCTTGCGGACGGCAATTTCGCGCATTTTCTTAGTCACGGTATAAGTTATTAAGCCCAGTAAGCCCAGGCAAGAGATGAAAATAGCAACTCCGGTAAAAATCTCCATCATTTGTTGTTGGCGTTGGTCTTGTGTATAATCAGACCGAAAAATATTATTCAAAAAGTCGTACGAGAAAGGTGTGTCCGGATTCAACTTCTTCCATCGGGCCGACGCGTATTGGATAGCTGCTTCAGCATTTTTCCCATCAACTTTTGCTATAATGTTGCTGCACCTAAGCGGATTTACATTCATGATGGCGCAAGGCCCTATCGCACTGTGCAGCGAAAAATAATGATAGTTTTTTACGACGCCGACGATTTGATAGGTATAAACAATGCCATTGTGCAAATGCGAGACATATTTTCCAGTCGCCTGATATGGATCAAAGCCGAGCTCTTTCGCGGCATCTTCATTTAGGATAACCTGCTTGCCGAAGTCATGAAGTTCCATATCCTCCTGCATATTGGTGTTGGTAAATGTCTGCTGATCGAAATTATGGCCAGCTATCAATTGCAGCCCCATTGTCTTTAGATAATTGGCATCGGCGAAATCAAAGAAAACGATCTGTTTTTCAGCAATGGTCTTCTCTGAAGAATACAGATTCATATCTCCTGATATCAGGGGGGCGGCGGCCAGGGTAACCGTTTTGAAGTTCGCGTTCGCCGCCAGTTCCCGGCAAAGTATTGCTCCGTTTTTTTGGGCCTGGTCTCCGGTTATATTGAGTACCAATTGCTGCTGCTGGTCGAAGCCTGGCTTGGTATTCAGCATAAAGTGTAGCTGATCCCAGATAACGATGGTGGCAAATATGAGGCAGGTGGATATAACAAACTGCGATACGATCAGTAGCTTCCGAACATTCACCTTGCGCGGTAAATCGGTTATATTTCCTTTCAGCACGTGAATTGGGTCAAATGCCGATAAATAAAAGGCAGGGTAGAGTCCTGACGCTAAACCAGTTATCAACGTAACCGTAATTATCCAAAAAATCAGGCTACGATTCTCAGGAGCAAAGAAGGATAAAGTTTGTCCGGTCAATTGGTTAAATACCGGCAAAAACAAGAATGCAAGGCCAATAGAAACCAACAGCGCGCAAAAACTGATTAACGTAGTCTCTATCAAAAATTGGAATCGGATAACCTTCTTTTCTGCTCCCAACACGCGTCTCACCCCCACTTCCCGTGCCCGGCTTAAGGCCTGAGCCGTCGACAAATTCATATAATTGATGCAAGCCAGCAGCAGGATGACAAAGGCAATGGACGCCAGCAAATACAGGTATTTAATATTACCCTGTTTATAAGCGAGGTAATCCACAAATCCCGACGTATTTAGATGGATATCCGTCAGCGCCTGAAGCGAATTGGTGATATGGTCGCTATGGGCTTTTAGTTCGGCGGCGGCGTGTCGTTGCAAATAGGCATTTAGTTCGGCGACTACATGAGGGATATTCGCACCATGCTGCAGCCTTATGTAAGTATAAAAATTATCGTTTACCACCCAACTAGTGTTATTAGCCATATGCTCCCGAATATGGTCGCTGTTGTTGGAAGCAAAGAAATCGGCCTGGATGTGATTCAGAAAATCTTCTTTGAAAACACCGGTGACGATATAGATGGTGTTGCCTGCCTTTAATGTTTTACCAATCGGATAGATGTTTTTGAAAAGTTTTGTTGCGAGCGATTGTGAGAGCACAATAGTATTCGGCGCCGCAAATGCCTTTTTACTATCCCCATATAAAAAATGAAATGACAACAGCTCAAAGAAATTGGGATCGACCCAATAGCCGGAGTCCTGTATGTATGGCGTTGGATTTGTCGTGCCCTGAACCTCCACAATTACGCTCCCAATAGTAGGATCCATGCGAGCCACATCTACTATTTCGGGCACCTCACTTTTCAAATATTTGGCATAAGGCAGACCAACAGTTGGAGCCTTGCTGCCGTCATTAAAAGTTGAGGTTACTCGATAGGTATCATCGCGATTATCGAAGCCTTTATCAAAACTTAGTTCATGCTGAAAGTAAAGAAACACCAGGGCGCAGCTAGCCAGTCCAACCGCCAGGCCGATGATATTTATTGCTGCTGTAGTCTTGCGTTTCCACAGATTACGAAACGCCAGGATGAAGTAAGTTTTAAGCATCGCTGATGATTTTTACTAATATAAGCCTGCCATGCTTAAAAAGTTCGGCATCACCGAAGTTTAACAATTTTTAACACCCGTTGCTTCGGGAACATAAACATCCCTTATGCGCCCACTTTTATATTGGTTTATTTATAATTATTTTTAAAGAAAGCTAAGCGCTATGGATAAAATTGTCATCGAAGTAGATTCAGCTACCGCAAGCAAATGGTTTACTGCTTCCGCCAGGTTGAGGCAGGAAATAGGAAAATATATGAACGATCAGATATCTGCCATCATTGACAAAAAAGAGAATACAGATATAATTCAATATCTTAAGGAACTTCGTCGGGAAATGAAGAAGAAAGGCCTTACCCAGGAAATCTTGGACGACATACTTAAAGATGAATAAACCGAATTTCATCTTTGATACCAATACATTTATAAGCGCCATTCTGATTGAAAACTCTGTCAGTGCATTCGCCCTTGATAAAGCATTTCGGGTAGGCAAAATTGTGGTTTCAGACGCTACATTCCTTAAATTTACACAAGTACTATTCAGGAAAAAATTCGATAAGTACTTAACCAATTAACGCAGGCTACAGGCGCTAAAGAAATTGGAACGTAACATCGTCTTGCAATCAGTCGTTACCAGGCTAAATATTTGCCGGGATCCAAAAGATGATAAATATCTTGAATTAGCGGTTGACTGTAATGCTTCGTGCATCGTAACCGGCGACCAAGATTTGCTGATTCTGAACCCCTTTCGTAATATTCAGATAATAAGTCCTGGTGATTTTCTGAATATGGATTTTTCCTAAGATATGGTCAACTCACCCCGGAGATCAGTTTCCAGCAACTCCTTAACGATCAGCGGATCTTCATACTGCCCCAGCAGGAACATCATTTTGGTAACCGCTGCTTCATAGGTCATATCATACCCGTTGGCCACGCCCATATCTTTAAGTTCCTTACTGGTTTCGTAACGACCGAGCTCAACCGTACCTACTTTGCATTGCGAAATATCAAGAACGACTTTACCGTCATTGATAGCACCTTTAAGCAGATCAGTGAACCATTTATCGGTTGTTGTATTACCCGCGCCAAAAGTTTCCATTACGATACCTCGTACATCCGCGTTCAGGATATTTTCTACTACTTTGGGACCAATACCCGGGTAGAGCTTCAGTACCGCTACATCGCTGGCCAATTTTTTGTGCACTTTGAGCGGTCCTTCGACAGGGTGTCTGATATCATTAGCGCTGAATTTAAGATGCACGCCCGACTCCGCAAGAATGGGGTAATTTGGCGAGCGGAAAGCCTCAAATTTGGATGAATTATATTTGAATGCCCGGTTGCCTCTGAAAAGCTTGTAGTCAAAGTAGATACAAACTTCCGGCACACGTGCGTGTTCATGTTTTTTTGCTTTAGCAATCTCAATTGCCGTCATCAGGTTTTCCTTCGCATCCGTGCGGATGGCGCTGATGGGTAACTGAGAACCGGTAAAGATGATGGGCTTGGATAGATTCTCCAGCATAAAGCTCAAAGCCGAAGACGTAAATGCCATGGTATCCGAACCATGCAGTATCACGAAGCCATCTACATTGTCGTAATTACGCTGAATCAAACCCGCAATCTCGCACCAGATATCCGGGTTCATATTAGAAGAATCGATAATATGCTCGAATGAATGCACCATGATCCTGGCGTTCAGTCGCTCAAGCTCCGGTACATTCTCCATGATTTGCTCAAAATTGATAGGTCTGAGCACCTTAGTTTTTGGGTCGCTCATCATACCGATTGTCCCCCCGGTATAGATGATGAGTATTTGATTCATGCGTAAAGTTTATCGGAAATGTTAAATGTAAAAAATAAAAAAGCGACAGGCAAACCCGTCGCTTTTATCTCTTTGATGCTTGTTTAGCTTTTAAACAAGTAAGCGAACGGGCTCTTCCAGCAGCGACTTGAGCGTTTGCAGGAATGCGGCCCCTGTAGCTCCATCAACCACACGATGGTCGCAGGTAAGGGTCACTTTCATCACGTTGCCCGGTACTACCGCGCCATTCTTCACCACAGGTATCTGCTGTATACCGCTAACGGCAAGGATACAAGCATCCGGTGGGTTGATGATCGCAGTAAACTCGTCTATGCCAAACATACCCAGGTTGGAGATGGTGAAGGTTGATCCTTCCCAATCCGAAGGCTGCAGCTTTTTGGCCTTAGCGCGCTGAGCAAAGTCTTTTACTTCGGCCGAGATAGCGCTCAGGGATTTGCCATCAGCAAAGCGAACTACCGGAACCAGCAGGCCATCTTCCACAGCAACAGCCACGCCAATATTCACGTGTTC
>Ga0068856_100007013_pt1 | contig 11007 bp, 8 predicted proteins | sample KBSCornC62_FD_66595 | JGI IMG/M metagenome (GOLD analysis project Ga0068856, IMG submission 66595) | Corn rhizosphere microbial communities from Kellogg Biological Station, Michigan, USA - KBS Corn C6-2 | ecosystem: Host-associated > Plants > Roots > Rhizosphere > Soil ... | reverse complement strand
ACCTCGACCAGTTTCGCGCCGCGTTTTTCGAGTTCGGCCAGTGCCGCGCGCACGCCGTGCGCAACCGCGTCGTCGATGCCGGCGCCGAAATATTCGCGCGCGATGCCGATGCGCAGGCCGGCGAGCGGCTGCTGCAACGCGCCGACATAGTCCTCTGCGGCGCGATCGACGCTGGTCGCGTCGCGCGCGTCGTGGCCGGCGATCGCGCCCAGCACATGGGCGCAATCTTCCGCGCTGCGCGCGAGCACGCCGCCGCAATCCAGGCTCGACGCGAACGCGATCATGCCCCAGCGCGAAACGCGTCCGTAGGTCGGCTTGAGCCCGGTGATGCCGCAGAACGCTGCCGGCTGGCGGATCGAGCCGCCGGTGTCGGTGCCGGTCGCGAACGGTACGATGCCGGCGGCGACGGCGGCAGCCGAACCGCCGGACGAGCCGCCCGGCACGCGGGTCGGATCCCATGGATTGCATACCGCGCCGAACGCGCTGTTCTCGTTCGACGAACCCATCGCGAATTCGTCCAGGTTGGTCTTGCCGATGGCGACCGCGCCGCCGGCCTTCAGGCGCTCGACCACGGACGCGTCGTACGGCGGGACGAACTGTTCCAGCATGCGCGAGGCACACGTGGTGCGGACCCCGTCTGTGCAGAAGATGTCCTTGTGCGCGCATGGGATGCCCGTCAACGCCGGTGCCGCCCCGCGCGCAAGCGACACGTCGGCGGCTTGCGCGGCAGCGGTCGCGCCGGCGTCGTCCAGCGTGACGAATGCGTTCAGTGACGTCTGCGCGCGCGCCGCCGCCAGTGCGTCCTGCGCCAATTCGGCGGCGGACACGCGCCGCGCAGCCAGGTCGGCGGCGAGACGGGCGATCGAAACGGGTGGGGTCGCGGCGCTCATTCGATCACTTTCGGCACGAGATAGAGCCCGCCGCGCGCATCGGGCGCGAGCGCTAGGAATGCGTCGGCGCGGTCGGGTTCGGTCACGCGGTCCTCGCGCCAGGCGAGCGGCTGCGCGTGCGGGTGCGCCATCGGCGCAATGCCGGACAGGTCGGCTGTCGTGAGCTGGTCGGCCAGTGCGAGCACGCGTTCGAGCTCGCGCGCGAGCGGCGCGACAGCGTCGTCGGCGACGGCAAGCCGCGCCAGGCGTGCGATGTGCCGCACGGTGGTGTGATCGATCGACATGAGACCCCGGGGCGCCGCTGCGGCGCAGTCGTGGTGCAGTGCGGCAAGCATCGGCGATCGGCCGCGTTCGTGCAAGCGCACCGCGTCGGCATCGCGCCAGATCGGCGTCAGGAAAAAGCCAGGACATGGGCAGTCAATGCGCAAAACGCGACTGCGGTCCCGAATCGGCGCAGCCGACCCGCGCAAAGTCAGGGTTTAACGGCATTTTTCCTTGCCTCGCGCGATGCCCGTTACTACACTGTCGCGCTTTGCCCACCCCCCATAACTGGCCGACGAGTGCTTCATGTTCAAAGGTTTACGCGGACTCTTCTCGAACGATCTGTCGATCGACCTCGGCACGGCCAATACCCTTATTTATGTGCGCGGCCAGGGCATCGTGCTGAATGAGCCTTCGGTGGTCGCCATCCGCCAGGACCGCGGCCCGGGCGGACCGCGCTCCGTGGCCGCGGTCGGCAGCGACGCGAAACGCATGCTCGGGCGCACGCCCGGCAACATCGTCACGGTGCGTCCACTGAAGGACGGCGTGATCGCGGATTTCTCCATGACGGAGGAGATGCTGAAGCAGTTCATCAAGAAAGTGCACCGCTCGCGCATGTTCCGCCCCAGCCCGCGCGTGCTGGTCTGCGTGCCCTGTGGATCGACGCAGGTCGAACGCCGCGCGATCAAGGAATCGGCCGAATCGGCCGGCGCGCGCGACGTGTTCCTGATCGAGGAACCGATGGCCGCCGCGATCGGCGCTGGCATCCCGGTGCACGAGGCGCGCGGCTCGATGGTGCTCGACATCGGCGGCGGTACCTCGGAAGTCGCGGTCATTTCGCTCAACGGCATCGTCTATTCGCAGTCCGTGCGCATCGGCGGCGACCGCTTCGACGAAGCGATCATCAACTACGTGCGCCGCAACCACGGCACGCTGATCGGCGAATCCACCGCCGAGCGCATCAAGATGGACATCGGCTGCGCGTTCCCGCAGACGGAAGTGCGCGAGATCGAGATTTCCGGCCGCAACCTGGCCGAAGGCGTGCCGCGCATGATCACGATCAACGCGAACGAGATCCTCGAAGCGCTGCACGAGCCGCTCGCCGGTATCGTCGCCGCGGTGCGCTCCGCCCTGGAACAGACCCCGCCGGAACTGTGCTCCGACGTGGCCGAGCGCGGCATCGTGCTGACCGGCGGCGGCGCGCTGCTGCGCGATCTGGATCGGCTGATCTCGGAAGAAACCGGCCTGCACGTGCACGTCGCCGACGACCCGCTGACCTGCGTCGCGCGCGGCGGCGGCCGTGCGCTGGAATTGATCGACCAGCACGGCAGCGATTTCTTCGCACCGGAATAGCCGGCAACGGCATTGGGGAATCGGGAACGGCGGGCGCTGCCGCCGTCGAGCAATCGCACTTCCGGAAACACGTGATTGCCTGGCCGGCGCCGAGTTAAGCTTTTCCCATTCCCTAATCCGTTTCGATCCCCGATTCCCGATTCCCCGCAGCAGTGAACTCCCCCACTCCCCTGTTCGCCCCCGGTGCGTCCAGCACCGTGCGCCTGATCGGCTATCTGGCGCTGGCGATCGTGTTGATGGTGCTGGACCACCGCGGCAATTACCTCGAGCGCGTGCGCTGGTCGCTGAGCGCGGCGATCGAGCCGCTTTACCGGCTCGCGGCGCTGCCGGCGCAGCTGGCGCACGAGGGCCGGCTGGCGCTGGCGGATCGCGAGAAATTGACCGAGCAGAACGCCGACCTGAGCCGCCAGCTGATGCTGGCGCAGGCGCGGCTGTCGCGCCTGACCACGGTCAGCGAGCAGAACCAGCGCCTGCAGGAATTGCTCGACGTGCAGCGCAGCCTCAGCATTGGGGTGCAGCTGGCGAAAGTGATCGACGTCGACACCGACCCGTTCCGTCACCGCGTGGTGCTGAACGTGGGCGCGCGCCAGGGTGTCGCCGTCGGCCAGGCCGTGATCGACGCGCACGGCGTGATGGGCCAGGTGATCGAAACGCTGCCGAACACGTCGACCGTGATGCTGATCACCGACCCGGCGCACGCGCTGCCGGTCACGGTCGAGCGCACCGGCCTGCGCACGATCGCGCGCGGCGGCAGTTCCATCGACACGCTGGAGCTGCCGAACGTCCCGGTCAGTGCAGACGTCAAGATCGGCGACCGCCTGATCACGTCCGGTCTGGGCGGTCGTTTCCCGGCCGGATTTCCGGTCGGCGAAGTGCGTTCCATCAGCAACGATCCGACCGGCATGTTCGCCGCGGCGACGGCGAAGCCCGCGGCGCTGCTCGACCGCGGCGGCGAAGTGCTGCTGCTGCATGAAGTGGTCGACCCGGTCGGACCGCCCGAAGCGGCACCGGTCGCGGGGCCACCTGCCCCCGCGCAGGCGCCGACCACCAAGCCGGGGAGCAAATGATGCGGTCCCGGAATGCGACTGCGGCAGCGTGCATGCCACCCTCACCCCAAACCCTCTCCCGCCAGCGGGAGAGGGGGACGACCACCGGGGCAGCAAAGCGGTGCGTCGGACTGCGCGCAACCGCTTCTCCCGCTCGCGGAAGGGGGACGACCACCGGGGCAGCAAAGCGGTGCATCGGACTTCGCGCAACCGCCTCTCCCGCTCGCGGGACGGGGGCGACCACCGGAGTAACAAACCGGTGTTTGGGGCTTTCGCCTCTCCCGCTGGCGGGAGAGGCCGCGCCGCAGGCGCGGGTGAGGGTGGCGCACGGCATCGCGCCACCCGCTACGTGCTCGACGGCCGCGCATGAATAAGGCCCGCGCCAATGCGATGCTGGTCTGGGGCAGTCTGGCGATGTGCTACCTGCTGCAGCTGATGCCGCTGCCGCAGGTGCTGCTGCCGTTCAAGCCGTACTGGCTCGCGTTGGTGCTGGTGTACTGGACGCTGGAGACGCCGGAAGCGACCGGCCTCGGGCGCGCGTTTGTGCTCGGGCTGATCGGCGATGCGCTCACGGGCGAGCTGCTCGGCGAGCAGGCGCTGCGGCTTTGCATCCTCAGTTTCATCCTGCTGCGCTTTCGTTCGCGGCTGCGGTTTTTCCCGATGTGGCAGCAGGCGCTGGCGGTGCTGGCCTTGTTGTTGAACGACCGCATCGTGCTGCTCATGATCCGCACCTGCGCCGGGGATCCGCGTCCGCCGCCGGCGTTCTGGCTCGAACCCGTTGCCGGCATGCTCGCGTGGCCCTGGGTCTTCCTGTTGCTGGACGACCTGCGCGCGCGCCTGCGCGTGCACGAATCCTGAGCGCGCGATGCGGCAGCGGATCAAAGATGTCCAGCACGAATCGGCGCGGTTCCGCTCGCGCGCGATCGTCGGGTTCCTGCTGATCGCGGCGGCCTTGAGCGTGCTCGGCCTGCGTTTCGCCTACCTGCAGATCGACCGGCACCAGGAATTCTCCGCCCGCTCGGACCAGAACCGCATCTCGGTGCGCCGCATCGCGCCAACGCGCGGCCTGATTTTCGACCGCAACGGCGTTCTGCTGGCCGACAACATCGCCGCGTTCCGACTCGAGGTGATACCGGAACAGGTCAAGGACATGCCGCGCATGCTGGCCGAACTCGGCGGCGTGCTCGCGCTGTCCGACGACGACGTCGAACGCTTCAACGCGCTGCGCAAGACCAAGCACGGCTTCGAAAGCATCCCGCTGCGCTTCAAGCTGTCGGAGGACGAGATCGCGCGGTTCTCGATCGAGCGCTGGCGTTTCCCCGGTGTCGACGTGGTGCCGTACCTGACGCGCTTCTACCCCCGCAGCGACGAATTCGCGCACCTGGTCGGCTACGTCGGCCGCATCGATGCGGCGGACGCGGAAAAACTCGACGCCGTGCGCTACGCCGGCACCACGCACATCGGCAAGACCGGCATCGAGCGCTCGTACGAGAACGACCTGCACGGCGAGCCGGGCTACGACCTGGTCGAGGTCAACGTCGACAAGCACCCGCTGCGCGTGATCGAACACGTGCCGCCGACACCGGGCAAGAACCTGTACCTGTCGATCGACTCACGTCTGCAGCACGTCACGATGGAAGCGTTCGAGGGCCGCGCCGGTGCGTCGGTCGCGATCGATCCGCGCAACGGCGAAGTGCTGGCGATGGTGTGCGTGCCGAGTTTCGATCCGAACTTGTTCGTCAACGGCATCGGCAAGGTCGACTACGCGACGCTGCTCAATGCGCCGGAGCGTCCGCTGCTGAATCGCGCCATCGCCGGTGCGTACACGCCGGGTTCGACGGTCAAACCGTATCTCGGCCTGGGCGGGCTCGAACTCGGTCTGCGCCGGCCGAGCGACACGGTGTTTTCGACCGGCGAGTTCTTCATCCCCGGGCAGTCGCGCGCCTACCGCGACGACAAGAAAGGCGGCCACGGCCGCGTGGACCTGGTGCAGGCGATCGCGCAGTCGGTCAACACGTATTTCTATTCGCTCGCGTTCGACATGGGCATCGACCGCTTCTCGAGCTGGATGGGCAAGTTCGGTTTCGGCAAGCCGACGGGCATCGACCTGATCGGCGAAAGCGCCGGCGTGCTGCCGTCGCGCGAATGGAAACGCGGACGCTTCAACCAGCCGTTCTATCCGGGCGAAACGGTCATCGCGGGTATCGGGCAGGGCTACTGGGTGATCACGCCGCTGCAGCTGGCGCAGGCCGCGTCGATCATGGCGGCGAAAGGTGTGCGCCATCCGCCGCACCTGGTGCGCGCGATCCAGGATGGGCTCAACGCGACGCCGATGCCGGTGCCGCTGCCGAAAGCGGATCCGAGCATCATCCGCAACCCGGAAAACTGGGGACCGGTCGAGCAAGGCATGATCGCCGTGGTCAACGGCGGCGGCACCGCCAGCGGTTTAGGCAAGGAATTCCCGTACGTGATCGCGGGCAAGACCGGCACCGCGGAGCGCTTCTCGCGCAGCGACGAAGGCTGGCAGAACATCATGGACGTCGCCGTCGAGCGCCACGAGGTGCTGTTCGAGGCGTTCACGCCGGCGGACGACGCGCGCATCGCGGTCATCGTGGCGCTCGAGGCCGGCCACACCGGCGCGCACGACGCCGCGCCGATCGCGCGCAAGCTGCTCGACACCTGGGTCAAAGACGACGACAACCCGGCCGCGGTCGCCGGAGCGTCGCCATGACCTACAACCTGCTGCTGCGCCTGCAGCTCTGGGCCGTGCGCGCGATCCGGCGGCCGCATTACGACCTGCCGCTGCTGGGCGCGCTGCTGCTGCTCGCCACTACCGGCCTGGTCACGCTGTACAGCGCGAGCGACCTCGATCGCCACCTGGTGCTGAACCAGGCCGCGCGTTTCGTGCTCGGCACGATCCTGATGTTCGCGATCGCGCGCATCCCGCCGCAGGTGCTGCGCAACTGGACGCCCTACCTGTACGCCGCGACTCTGTTCCTGCTCGTCACCGTCGCGATCCTCGGCCAGGGGCGCGGCGCGAACCGCTGGCTAAATCTCGGCTTCATGCGCTTCCAGCCGTCCGAGCTCGCCAAGCTGACCTTGCCGATGATGGTCGCCTGGTTCCTGCACGCGCGCGAGCTGCCACCGCGCTGGATCACGCTCGCCGCGGTCGGCGTGCTGATCGGCGCGCCGGCGCTGCTGATCGCGAAACAGCCGGACCTCGGCACCGCGTTGCTGGTCGCTGCCAGCGGCGTGTTCGCGGTGTTCCTGTCCGGACTTGCCTGGTGGCGCATCGGCCTGATCGTGGGCGCCGCCGCTGCGGCCGCGCCGATGGCCTGGCACTTCATGCACGAGTACCAGCGCAACCGGCTGCGCATGTTCATGGACCCCGAGTCCGACCCGCTCGGCAACGGCTGGCACATCATCCAGTCCGAGATCGCAGTCGGTTCGGGCGGCGTGTTCGGCAAGGGCTGGCACAACGGCACGCAGTCGCGCCTGGAATTCCTGCCCGAGCACACCACCGATTTCGTGTTCGCCGTGTTTTCCGAGGAATGGGGCCTGATCGGCGTGCTCGCGCTGCTCGCGCTGTACCTGTTCATCGTCGGCCGGGGCCTGATGATCGCGGCAAGCGCGCGCGACACCTATTCGCGCCTGCTCGCCGGTGCGATCAGCATGGCGTTCTTCGTCTATGTGATGGTCAACGGCGGCATGATCACGGGCTTGTTGCCCGTGGTCGGCGTGCCGTTGCCCCTGATCAGCTATGGCGGTACCTCGGCCGTGTCGCTGCTCGCCGGATTCGGCGTGCTGATGTCGATTCACGCGCACCGCCGGTTGCTGCCGCGTTAAGGATTCGACGAGTGCGCGTGGTACTCTTCGCGCCGACCCTCCACATCACTGGCGAGCAAAAGGTTCGATGCGTGGTCTAGCGGTTTTTTCTTCGATTCTGTTCGGCTTTGCCGCCGCTGGTTTCGCCACCCCCGCCGCTTCCGCACCGCCCGCACCGCCGGTCGATGCCGCAAGCGTCGCCGCCGCCCAACAGCAGTTCGCGCAGGATCTGGCGAAAGACTCGGGGCTGGATGCGAAAGCGATCCTCGCCACACTCGCCAAGGCGCATTACCAGCAAAGCATCATCGACGCGATCACGCGCCCGGCCGAAGCCAAGCCGTGGAAGGAATACCGCCCGATTTTCGTCACCGACCGCCGCGTCGCCGACGGCGTCGCGTTCTATCGCGCGAACGAAGCACTGCTGCGCAAAGTCTCGACCGATTTCGGCGTGCCGCCGGAACTGATCGTGACGATTCTCGGCGTCGAAACGAACTACGGCCGCATCACCGGCCGCTACCGCGTGATCGACGCGCTGACCACGCTCGGTTTTTACTATCCGCCGCGGCAGGATTTCTTCCGCGGCGAATTGAAACAGCTGTTCCTGCTGCGTAGCCCATCATTCCCGTACGCACCCGAAGACCTGATGGGCTCCTACGCCGGCGCGATGGGCTGGGGCCAGTTCATGCCGTCCAGCATCGCGCATTTCGCGCGCGACGGGGACGGCGACGGCAAAGTGGATTTGTGGAATTCGCCCGCGGACGTCGCCGCCAGCGTGGCGAACTATTTCGTCGCGCACGGCTGGCAAAAGGACGGTCCGGTCGCGCTGCGCGCCACGGTGTCGCCGGAAGCGCGCGCGGTCACGCCGGGCACGCTCGAGCCGGTGTACCCGCTGCAGCAGCTCGCGGAGTGGGGCTATACGATCGACGCGAAACCCGATTCAATTAAACTCGATCCGATGACGCCGGCAACACTGATCGTGCTCGACGGCGCCGACGGTCCCGAAACCTGGATCACGTTCGAAAACTTCTACGCGATCTCGCGCTACAACCGCAGCCCGCTCTACAGTCTGGCCGTGTACCAGTTGAGCCAGGCGATCGCGCACGAGATGGCGGAGGACACCCCGGCGCCATGAGGCGCGCCGTCGCCCGCGTCCTGCTGCTGTTGTCGCTCACGGCGCTGGCCGGTTGTTTCCACCGCCCCGCCACGCGTCCTGCCGCACCGGCACCGGGTTCGGCCGCGAGCGCCTCGCGCAACCCGAATGCCGGGCGCTATCGCGACGACCGCGATTCGACACCGGCCCAGGTGCCGGACGTGAGCAAGATCCCCGAGCCCGTGCCGAAAGACGAGCCGCGCTCGCAATACGGCAACAAGTCGCCCTACAGCGTGCTCGGCGAAACGTACCGCGTGCTGCCGAACTGCAAGGATTACATCGAGCGCGGGCTGGCCTCGTGGTACGGCAACAAGTTCCACGGTTACACCACGTCGAATTTCGAACAGTACGACATGTACGCCTATTCGGCCGCGAGCAAGACGTTGCCGCTGCCGTGCTACGTGCGCGTGACGAACCTGGAGAACGGCAAGAGCGTAGTCGTGCGCGTGAACGACCGCGGCCCGTTCGTGGCGAACCGGATCGTCGATCTGTCCTACGTCGCTGCGATCAAGATCGGCGTCTGGCCCAAGGGCACGGCGATGGTCGAGGTGCGCGGCATCGACCCGGCGCATCCGGACAAGGCGCTGCCGGAGTCGCGCACGGCGGCGGCGCCGGCGGACACGCGCGGCACGCGTCCCGTCGACACGCGCACGGCCGACACGCACGGCGCCGACACACGCTCGACCGACACGCGCGCGCCGAGCGCCGCTGCGCACGGCGCCCCGCCGGCGTCCGCATCCACGCCTCAAAAAACGCCCAAACCTGCGCTATATCTGCAGGTGGGCGCGTTTTCGGACGCGGCCAACGCCGAGCGCGCGGCGAACACGGTGCGCGCGGCGCAGCTCGGCGACGTCCGCGTGGTCGAAGCCGACGTGAACGGCAAGTCCTTGCGTCGTGTGCGGCTCGGCCCGCTGCGCGACGCGGACGAAGCCGATCGCGTCACGCCGAAACTGCGTGCGCTCGGGCTCGGCGAGCCGCGCGTCGCGGTGGACAACTGACGCTGCGCTGCACAAACTAGGCGGTCTGCCAACGCGACGCCCGGTTTGTGTGCCGTCACTCCCGCGCAGGCGGGAATCCATTGGGCAGATCGCGAAGGCACAAGAGCAAGATGGATTCCCGCTTGCGCGGGAATGACGGCAGGTTCAGAGGCAACGTCACTATTTCGGGACAAACGATGAGCAAGCTGCACCGCACGATTCTGATTTCCCTGCTGGCGCTCGGCGCCGCAACGACGGCACAGTCCGCCACGCACGCCGCGCACAAGAAGAAGCCCGCGGCCGCGCAGACGCAAAAATCCGACGCCGACGCGAACACCAACACCGCGCCGGCACAACAGACCACGGCCGCGTCCGAAAACGCCACGCCGAGCAGCCTGCCGACGCCCGGCGCGATGCCGAAACCCGCTCCCGGCGCGCTCAACGTGCCGACACCGCCGCCGCCGACACTGGCTGCGAAAAGCTGGGTGCTGGCCGATTTCGCGACTGGCCAGGTGCTGGCCGAAACGAACGCCGACCAGCGTGTCGAACCCGCCTCGATCACCAAGGTCATGACCGCGTACGTCGTCTCCGCCGAGCTCGCCGCCGGCAAGATCAAGATGGACGACCAGGTCTTCATCAGCGAAAACGCGTGGCGGAGCGGCGGCGCCGGCACCGAAGGCTCGACCAGTTTCCTCGCGGTCAACTCCAAGGTGCCGCTGAAGGATCTGCTGTACGGCATGATCATCCAGTCCGGCAACGACGCTGCGATCGCGCTGGCCGAACACGTCGCGGGTTCCGAGCAGACGTTCGCCGAGCTGATGAACCAGTACGCGCAGAAGCTCGGCATGAGCGGCACGCATTTCGTCAACGCGTCCGGCCTGCCCGATCCGAACCACTATTCCACCGCGCGCGACATCGCCACGCTGGCGCAGCACGTGATCCGCGACTATCCGGAGGAATACAAGATCTACGCGCTGAAGGAATTCGAGTGGAACGGCATCACGCAGCACAACCGCAACACGCTGCTGTGGCGCGATCCGAGCGTGGACGGCATCAAGACCGGCCACACCAAGGACGCCGGCTACTGCCTGGCGACCTCGGCCAAGCGCGGCGACCAGCGCCTGATCGCGGTGGTGATGGGCGCGGACAGCGAGAAGCTGCGCGCCGACGACAACCAGGCGCTGCTCAACTACGGCTTCCGCTTTTTCGAAACGCACAAACTCTACGACGCCGGCAAGGCGCTGGCGACGCCGGAACTGTGGAAAGGCGCGGCCAACACGATCGCGCTCGGCGTCGGCGAGGACGTGGTCGCCACGATCCCGCGCGGCCGCTACAACGATCTCAAGCCGACGCTTGAAATGCCCGGCCGCCTGATCGCGCCGTATACCAAGGGCCAGAAGGTCGGCACGCTGAAGGTGTCGCTGGACGGCAAGCCGCTGCTCGAACGCCCGCTGGTCGCGCTCGCCGATGCGCCTGAGGCCGGCTTCTGGGGCCGCATGTCCGAC
>Ga0068856_100007011_pt1 | contig 11008 bp, 10 predicted proteins | sample KBSCornC62_FD_66595 | JGI IMG/M metagenome (GOLD analysis project Ga0068856, IMG submission 66595) | Corn rhizosphere microbial communities from Kellogg Biological Station, Michigan, USA - KBS Corn C6-2 | ecosystem: Host-associated > Plants > Roots > Rhizosphere > Soil ... | reverse complement strand
AATACGAAGCGCTGCATGCGAAGACGGTCGCGAGTGACACAGTCAGCGAAGCCGGCGTCAACAATTGGCTGATGTGCGTCAAGGCGTTCGCCAAAGATCTGGCCATTGATAGCCACGATCTACAGAGCCGCATCACCATCGGAATCGCGCGGCGTGGCCAGACACCCGGAATCATTCGTGCAATCGATGTGCAAGACACGGACGGAGCATCGAGCGCCCAATGTCGGGCCGCCCTGATCAAGGGGACCAAGCCGGGTGCCACCGCCTACACCACGGTCGCAAATCGGATGCCTCTGAACTACACGCTGCAGGGCGACGAAAAGCTGTCCGTCGTTTGTGACCGTCAGCGCCCGAATGGCGAAAAGCCATACCCGCGGCTTGTAATCACCGTCATCGCGCACGAGGAGCGCTTCGATCTCGTGTATCCGCCCGAGGAAACGCCATACTCATTTCTCAGCCAGGCCAGATCAGACATCCAAGCACTCCAGAAGGATCTCGCAAGTACTCAGGCACGATTGGTAGATGCGGAAAAGCTCCTCCGGGATCGGGCCTATCTGAGAACTAGCTACCCCACCGGCCGGCCAGCGGAATTCGTGAATCCCATGACGAACCGCACAGTGAATACCTATGCCTGCAAAGATGGAACACCCGTCATGGGAGTCCAACTCGATGGACTCGGCGGATTCGCGGCAACGTGTTCGTCTTTGATCTGGGTGCGCGACGATGGAACACCTAGCGGACCGGCTTCGCACTGAGCGCAGGCGCGTGCGCCAGTGGCTTGCCTCATGTCACTGATGAACTTCTTAAACGGACGGTGCAGTCATGCTGTTGAAGTCGATGTGTGCTGGTCGGGTTCTCGTAGGCGCGACAATGCTGCTCGTTTTACTCAGCACCAGCCACGCCGCCGGCAAAATGATCATCCCGTGGCAGGCGGGAAGTGACATCACGCCATTGCTCGGGCTTGGATTCATTTCGAGGACCGGCGAAGTGACGGAATACCAGTGTGTCGACGGTAGTCCGCCGCCGGCGCGAAAGGACATATCGCTGGGCGTTGTCGTCGACAAGAAGGTAAAGATCGTAAAGGATACGGAATCCTTTCGGAAATTCTTTTCCGCAAGCGCATCGGCAAGCGTGGGAAGCGGCCCGTTTTCCGCGAGCGGCTCGGCCTCTTATTCAAACGAAACCACATCCAATTCCTATCACGATCGCCTTCTGGCTCAGGAGCTGGTCGTGCGCGAGACGGAAAACCTCCTGAGCCCAAAGCTTCATGCGGCACTTCCAAAAAGCGGATCGCCCGAGTTCATCGCTCAGTGCGGCGATCGATACATCGCTGGAATCATCCGGGGTGGAAGACTGCAAGTAGAGTTCAGTGCCAAGACCGTCTCCGACTCATCCACCACCTCGGCGGGCGGAGCGCTGTCTGCAGCGTTTTCCGCTTTTGGAGCTGGCGGGAGCGCCACCAGTGTCGTTTCTAAGGCCTCGCAACATGGCGCCATCGACTATCGCATTCTGGAAAATGGCGGCGATATCGAGCAACCCGTTGCTAAGGAAGGGAAGGCGATTGATGCCACCGACATTGCCGTCTTTGTCGATCGCTACCCAGACAATTTCCGTACGTCGACCAGCCATGACCTGACCGTCGCGCTTGTGCTGAAAGATTACTCGGGGCTCGATCCGGCGGCCGCGCTCGCCGATCCGGATCAACTCAAGGCTCTTGATGACTATGGGAAGGGCTATGAGCGGGTGGCTGCTTTCGTTTCTGGCTTGCAAGAAATCGCAAACTCGAAGGGCGCAGACCCCAGTGCTGACATTCTTCTCAGTGACTTTGGCCGCGTCGATGCAGTGAAGGTAAAGAGCCTCCTCGCCGACTACGAAAAACAGAAGCAGGAAATACTCAACGCGTCTCGTGCTTGCTCAAAAGCAACAACTCAGGAAGAGGTCAAAGCCGATTGCGACAGCGCTCACGCGTACGCTGTCGCTAGCGTGCCAAAAATGCCACGCAAGGAGATTGTGGCGCCCATCAATTCGCGTGAGTGGCATGACCGGAGCAAACAGATCGGCGTTACGGGGCCGGATGAATATTTCGTCATTTCAGGGAAAGGCGGATACGAATACAACCACGCCCACGACACGCGTCAGTGGACCTTCGGGTGGTTCAAGTTTCTTGATGCACAATCGGCCGAGCGCACGGAACTCTGGAATGGCCCGGTGCCCGGCGAGGGCTGCCTCGTGCCACCCAACACGATCGTCACTTATGACTACCGCGATTCCGAACTCGAGGACAACTGGAACATCGGCGATTATTCCATCATCCTTTTCGAGCCTCTCTTCGTGGATGACTGGAAGACGCGACAGAAGGGGTGCCCATCACTTGATGTCGGAAAGGAAAAGCGCGCGCGCACGCCATAGACGCCATCCGGTGCCTAGACGACGGGCGACTAAAAGTCGCGCGGGCAGTCCGCCAGCGGCGGTGCGCGCCGCGCGCGCGGGTAGGCGCAGCCATAAGTTGTCCCTCTCTGACGAGTTATGGGTTGTTAGCTAGCGCACCGCGATGAATAACAAGGGAGGGGGCCGCCCCGAAACCTCGGGGTAAAATAGCGGGGTTTCAAGCACGATTCACGTAGGCTCTTCCCTACGCTGTCACCTGCCGCAATCGCAAGGTGACAAATCGTGCAGCCCATCAAGATTCCCCGCTACCTCGATGTCAACCAGGTCCTGCTCTGGCGCTGGACCGCTGACGAACTCGTGATCTTCGGCACGATGTTCGTGCTCGGCATCATCATGGGTCATCCCATCTACGGCTTCGCCGGCGGCGCCATCGCTGTGAGTGGCTTCGGCCGCTACCGCAACAGCAAGGCCGACGGCTTCCTCATGCATTGCATGTACTGGTACGGCCTCGTGCCGCTGCGCAATCGCAGTGTGATCAACGCGTTTCAGCGTCGGATCTACCCAGCATGAAGCTCGCCAACTTTCTGTCCATGTGGAGCGGTGTCCAGGCCGAGAATCGCTTTCATCGGTTGTCGAACATCGGACTGGTCCTGCTGTGCATCCTGCTCGCGACCGGGTGGCTCAACCGGCACGAAGTCGTGGTGATGCTACCTCCGCAGCTTTCGAAGGAAGGATTCGTCACCAACAACGACGCCAGCGACGAAGTCATGACGCAGTGGGGATTGTCCGTCGCCGAACTCCTCGGCAACGTCACCCCGACCACCGCGCAGTTCCTCAAGAAATCCATCTCTCCCATGCTCACGCCGACCATTTACCAGAAGGCGATGGCGGCGATCGAAGAGCAGGTCAAGCAGGTCCAGACCGAGCAGATCACGATCCGCTTTTCGCCGAACTACGCCCGCTTCGACGCGGACACCAAAACGGTGGTGATTGGTGGCGAGCTCACCACCACGGGCATCCGCGGCAATTCGCAGCAAGAACTGCGCACCTACGAATTCGGATTGCTCGTGCAGAACTACCGCGTGCTGATAGACGCCATCAACGTCTACAAGGGCGCCCCGAAAAACACTCACTGAGAGACCGATCGCCATGAAGGCCATCCTTGCTCGTTGCTGCTTCGTCGTCTGCATTCTTTGCGCCGGGGCGACCGCCGCCGCCGCTGATTCTGGTACTCCGCCGCTCGTTTCACCGACGGACACGGCGAACCCATCTGCGAATCTTCTCGCGCCCGATCTGGCTATGCCGCCGGGCACCCAAGGGGCGCCGGGAACTGCAACGACCCCGGAAAAGCGCCCAACGCGTGCGCCGATCGCAGATACCGTCGCGCCGCCGCCTCCGGCGACCGTGTCAGCGACGAAGGCGTTGAGCACGTCGCCCGCCGCTGCGCCGGCAACGCCACCAGCCAGCGCACCGTCAGCGCCCACTGTCGCCGATCAACTCGCACTGCGGCAGATGGTCGAGGCCACGCGCGAGAGCCTCGCCGATCACAGCGTCAAGCCGCCTCCGCCAAAAATCACGGTGAAGTCCGGCGTCACGGAAGTCATACCGATCGCCATCGGCCGTATGAACCGCTTCTTGACGCCGTTTCGCGATCCGGTGATCAAGACCACCAGCACCGCATCGATCTCACGCAGCGGAAACATCGTGTACGTGGCCACCGACACGTCCGACTCGGTAAGCCTCTTCGTCATCGACAAGGCGGACCCCGAGCAAGCGATATCGCTGACGCTGACACCGGCGTCGATTCCACCGGTGCAGGTACAGCTCACGCTCGAGGGTTATGAGCCGAAGGCGGCGCCAGTCCTCGATCGCGGCGCCGAGAAAGCGAACGGCGTTCCGTACGTCGAAGCCGTCAAGGCACTTATGCGCGACCTGGCTTTGCATCGGATTCCCGAGGGCTTCGCAATGGCGTCGATCGCCAAGGTCGCCAAGAGTGATCTACCGCGGTGCCGCATGCCGAACGTCGACGTGCATGTCGCGCAGGTTCTCGAGGGACACGCGATGGAGGCTTTCGTCGCGCGCGCGGTGAATGCGTCGATCGATGCCACCGAAGTCGACGAGTCGGCGTGCGCCGGCGAGAAGGTCCTTGCGGTTTCCGCGTGGCCGCGGACGCACCTTGAGCCAGGACAGGATACGGAGCTCTACATCGTGGTTCGACACGTCGATCGCACCGACGCGCCTGCGGACCGCCCCTCTGTCCTGCGCAGCGGAGAGTAACGACATGGCCATGGGAAATCTTCATCAGCGAGATCAGCCGAGCGGCTTCTGGTCACGCCAAACCCCGCAACGCAAGCAGATGCTGGTCGTGGTGGGCGTGATCATCGCGTTTATCGTCGTGACATACCCGTTCCTTGCGACGACGGAAAAACCGAAGCGAGCGGCGACGTCATCGCTCGACAACATCCTCACGGACGCCGACACCCACAACCTCGGCATCGGCGGCATTTCCAAAGAGGTCGAGCAGCTGCAGGGCGACGTTGCCGCCATCAAGAAAATGATCACCGACAACGGCACGGGCAAGCAGAACGTGGCGGCTCCAGCACACGATGAGACCGACGCATTGGCGAAGCGTTTGGCCGCGCTCGAGGCGGACCTGCGCAATCGTCCGGCGAACGCGCCGGCACAAGGCCCGGCCGCATCAGCCGGCGGCGTCGCCGTACCGGGAGCCACGTATCCTCTCAACAACGGCGGCGCACCGGGTCCGGCCGGCGTCGCGCGCCTGCCACCGCCAGCGGTACCTCCGGCCCCGCTGAAAATTCGTACGATCGACGAAGACTCCCAGGATGGCCCGCCAGCCACCACGGACGTCTCGACGAAGAAGACGGTCGACGCGGCCACCGCCAAGGCCCAGGCAGCAGAAGACAAAGCTTACATCCCGTCCGGATCGATTCTCTCGGGCGTACTGATCACGGGATTGGACGCAGCGACCGGTCGAAGCTCGACGCAAGATCCCATTCCGGTCCTGATTCGACTCAAGCACGAAGCCATCTTGCCGAATCGATTCCGAGCCGACTATCGCGAGTGCTTCATGATCGCGGCCGGATACGGCGATCTCTCCAGCGAGCGCGCCTACCTGCGGGCAGAGACCATCTCCTGCGTTCGAAACGACGGAAAGGTCATCGACACCAAGATCGAAGCCTACGCGGTTGGCGAGGACGGAAAGGCTGGCGTCCACGGACACCTGGTGTCCAAGCAGGGACAAGCGATCGCCAAGGCCGCCGTTGCCGGCTTCGCACAGGCGTACGCCCAGGCCCTTCGTCCCAACAACTCTGCAACGCTCCTTGGCGGCGCGGCTTTCTCTGGGGGCGGCGTCGAAGATGGCGCGTACGGTGGCGCCGCCTCCGCGCTCGATCGTGTCGCCAAGTTCTACATCGACATGGCCAACCAGATGTTTCCCGTCATCGAAGTCGACGCCGGTCGACCGGTGAGCTTCGTCGCCGTCAAGGGCGTCTCTCTGGGGCTGGTGCGTTAAACGCGGTCGAATTTTTGTGCGGGAAACATCGGCCTAAAAAGCCGGGGTTTCAGGCACGAACGGCGAATCTCTTTTTATAGGCTACTCCCATGAAAACCACGATCCTTCTCCCGCTGATTTTCCTCGTACTCGGTGGCTGCGCCTCGGTGAAGTATCACTGCCCGGAACCGGACGGTGTCACCTGCATGGGACCGCGCGAGGTGTACTCGGCAACGGAAACCGAAGACAAGGTCATCGGCGGAAAAAAAGCTGCCCGCGCCACGGAGACTGATCGTCGCGACCAGCCTGTGGCTCCGCGGGCTCTCAGTCGCGATATCGCCGTGGAAGACGGTTCTTTCAGCCTGACCGCAAACGATGGCGGATCGTCCGTACGCGTCGTCGCCGACGATGTTCCCGTGCGCATGCCCGCAAAGATCATGCGGGTGTGGTTCGCGCCATGGGAAGACGCGCGCGGCGATCTGCACCTGTCGGAGCGCCTGTATACCGAGATCGAGCCGCGCCGCTGGTCGGTCGCTGGTCCCGCGCCCGCCGTCACTCCGCACCTAGAGCTATTCGAACCGCTCGACCCCGTTGCTTCGAAGGAAGTCGCGGCGGCCTCGGCTCCCGTTCCACCTCCGGTCGCAAAACCGGCTGCCGGCCACACGAAGTTGCCCGGTGCACTCGCGCATGACGCAAACGCCCAGCTCGACCAACACTGATCTTAAGGAGACCACCATGCACTTCAAACACACACGCAGCAACATCAACGGCCGTCGTCGCTTCGATGTCCCACGAATCGCGATGACCATGCTGCTCCTGGCGTTCTTGTTTGCTCCGGTCCTCGCGATCGCCGGCACAACGGGCGGCAGCGGCAGCGGCACGGGCGCTACAAACGGCGTCGAGATCCAGAGCGCCTACGACTGGTTGCACAGCTTCATTCTTGGTTACGGCGGCAAGTTCATTGCACTCGCGATCTTCTGCGTGGGAATGGGCGCGACGATCCTGACCCAGAAGCCACACGGTGCGGTCGTCGGCTTCGCCGGTGCGCTGTTGCTCGCCTACATGCCCGGCGTCATCGAGTCGTTCTTCACCGCCACCCTGGTGCTGAGTTAATCGTCCATGACACTTCTCTTGCTAGGGCTCGTCGGGGTTTTGCTTTGGTCGGCGTGGCGGTTCCTGCTGCGTGCAGGAACTCCCACGCCAGCCGCCATGGCGCCCAAGGACGAAGTGCTGCAGCGACTCTTCGGAGCGCTGGCGGCCGACCCGGAAACGCACCTGTTCGCATTGGAACCCGGTGCGCTCGGATTCGGAGCCCTTTGCAAGCCGCTCGCCGGCGTGGATGCGGCGCTGCAGACGAAACTCAATGTCCTGCTGAACCTGCCGTTTCCAGCCAACACGCTCATGCAGTTTTGCCTGTATTCGTCGCCGGACCTGGAACAGCAGCTGGACACGTACGCAAACCTGCGTCGGCGCGCGCCGCAACCGATTCTGCGCGAGATCACGGAAAAGCGCGTCGAGTTCCTGCGCGAAGCAACAGCCAAGCCGCTTGACCGTGTCAGCCAGCTCAAGTTGCACGACATGCGCCTGGCCATCACGGTGCGTCTGCCCGCAACAAACCGCGAGCCCACAGCCCAAGAGATCGAGAGCGCGAACGATTTGCGTGTCGCGTTTCTCCAAACGCTACGCACGATTGGCATCGCGGCCGAGCCGCTCTCGGCAGCGGTGTACCTGCGATTCATGCAGACCGCGCTCAACCACAAGCCGACGGCCAGCTGGCGTGATCACACCACGGCTCAGCATGACGAGACCCGGATGCTCTGCCATCAGGTACTCGATCCCGACAACGCAATCTGTGTCGACCAAAAGGGACTGTGGCTCGGCGAGCAGACGCGCGTTCGGATGTTGTCGGTGAAGCGGCTACCGGAAGCCGTGCAGTTCGGAGATGCGCTGCGGTACATCGGCGACTACATTTCCGGCCAGAGCGGGTTGCGCGACAACACCCTGATCACCGCCAACGTCCTGTACTTGGATCAGGACAAGAATCGCGCGAAGATCGCCAACGAACACGCTTGGGCGACGCGCCAGGTGCTCGGGCAGTTGGCCAGGTACGTCCCTCAGTGGGGTATGCGCAAAGAGAGCCTGGATCTCATCGTCAATGCGCTCGAGGAAGGCGATCGTCTGGTCAAGTCGTACTTCGGCATCGCACTCTTCACCCAGGCAAACGGCGATACGCCGGAAGCGCTCCGCGATTGCGAGAAGCGCTCACTCGATGCGGTCAACAACGCCAAGACCTATTTCCAGGGGCTCAACATCCAGCTGTTGCCAGACGAATATTTTTGCGAACCGCTGTTCATGCAGCTGCTGCCCTTTGCGAGCGACGAGACGCTGGTGAATGCGTTGCAGCGCTATCGCACGTACGTCACGCGGCACGTTGTGCCGATGTTACCGGTGCTCGGCGCATGGCGCGGCACCGGCACGCCGGCGATGACGTTTCATTCGCGCGACGGGCAAGTGATGGCGGTCTCGCCGTTCGACTCCGGATCGAACTACAACTGCACGGTCGCCGCGCAGACTGGCGCCGGTAAATCGTTCCTCGTGAACGAGATGATCCAGTCGTTCCGCTCGATGGATGCGGAAGTCTATGTCATCGACATCGGCTATTCGTACCGGAATTTGTGTCGCTTGCTCGACGGATCATATCTGCAATTTTCCGCGGGCAAGCGCATCGGCCTCAATCCGTTTCCGTTGATGCAAGATTTCAAGCGAGACGGGGACGACGAAGAGGACCGCAAGCTCCAGACCGGAGCCGTGGCCGGAATTCTCCAAGCGATGGCGGCGCCCACGCAGCCCTTGACTGACTTCCAGGTCGCCGGATTGAACCGCGTCCTCGACGAGACGTACCAGAAGTACGGAGCGGAAACCAACATTGATGCCCTGGCGGCCGCGCTAATCGCGCAGCAGGACAAGCAAGAGCGCCTCCAGGACATCGGGCACCAGCTCTATCCTTTCACGACGAAAGGCGAGCACGGCCGTTTCTTCAATGGCGCAAACACCGTCGACATCAACAATCCCTTCTTCGTATGCGAACTGGAAGAGCTCAAAGACTTTCCGCATCTGCAGTCCGTTGTGCTGCGCCAGCTCATGTACCAGATCCAGCAGAAGATGTATCTCGGCGATCGCTCGAAGAAGAAGCTGCTGATCATCGACGAAGCGTGGTCGCTGCTCGCACAAAGCGACGCGCGCAACTTCATCATCGGCGCCTTCCGCCGCGTCAGAAAATTCAACGGTTCAACGATCGTCATCACGCAGTCGGTGAATGATCTTTACGCCAATGAGGGCGCGATGGCCATCGTTGAGAACTCAGCCAACGTCTACCTCCTTGGTCAAAAGGGCGCCGCCATCGACCAGATTCAGCGGGAGAAGCGGCTGTCGATTGGCGACGCTGGCTATTCGTTGCTGAAGACCGTGCACACCGTGCCGGGAGAGTACTCGGAGATCATGTTCATGACCGAGTTCGGCACTGGCGTCGGCCGTCTCGTCGTGAGCGATTTCAACAAGCTCATGTACTCCACGAAAGCCGAAGAGGTTGTCGCCATCAAGGACCTGGAGCGCGCCGGCGTTCCGCTTGCGGAAGCAATCCAGCGCGTCGCCGCGCAGCGCAAGCAAACCGGCTCATTCGCCCGCGCGGCCTAATCGGGAGAATTCAACATGCACACGCCGGTCCTCGATCACCCGGAGAACGATGCGCCCCCGGCTGCTGGGCAAGCGGTCTCCTTGCCGCTGATCGTCGCCTTCCTGATTTGGCCGCTGATCGTCGCCGGCGTCGCCTGTCTGTTCATGCATCGCTACATGCAAACGGAGATCGACACGGAACTGTCGTTGCGTCCGCGCGTGGCCATCCTGGACACACATCAATTCGTGGAGCAGCAGCCAACGACGCTGTCACCGGATGATCGCCTGAAGGCGGGCTTCAAGAAGGCGAACGAAACGTCCAAGCGCCTGCAGGATGCCGGCTTTCTGATTCTTGACCGCGGGCAGGTGCTCAGTGCGCCGGCCGGGTTGCAAGTACCTTCCGCGGCGAAATGAGATGGCCGCGCGCGTACCGGGCCGCGTCTGGTTGCAGGTGGCGGTGCGCTGCGCACTCATCGCCGGCTGCGTCGTGCTGTTTGCATCTCGCTTTTCGTTCGGCATGAGTGCCCAGAAGCAGACCTGCCTACCGTATTCGATCTATCTCATCGACAAGGCGACCTCAGCGCGCACGCCGACGCGCGGCGCGATTTTCGCCTTCCGCTCCCGCGGACTGTTGCCCTACTTTCCCGATGGCAGCGCATTCCTGAAACAGATGGCTGGCCTCCCCGGTGATCACGTCAAGGTCGACGGCGAAGGCCTGCGCATCAACGACATCCCGATGGGTGCGCTGAATCCGAAGATCCTTGCCGCAACCCATCGGACAGCGGAGCAGCTCGCGCGCGACGAAACGGTCCCTCCGAACGAGTACCTCATGATCGGAACTACTCCTGAATCGTACGACGGTCGCTATTGGGGCTACGTCGACGCGTCACAGATCACGGCGAGGGCGTACCCTCTATGGTGAAGGTCGCTGCATTTATCGCCTACGCGCTGCTCATGGTTGGCGCAGCGCGCGCGCAAGACGCACAGGATCCGGTGACGGACGTCATCGAGCAGTCACAGCGCGCGGCCGCGACGCCGCCGGCCGACGTCGCGCAATTCGCAGCACAGGCGGCCGCGCTAGCTCGCGCGGCGCGCAGCAATCCAGAAATTGCATCCATGCTCGAGCAGGCGCGCCAACACGCGACGGGCGCCCTACGCGGCGCACAAACACCAGCGGGTCCAGGGGAGGGGCGAAGCGACGAGCAGGGCGTCCGCTTCCGGATATTCATCTCGCAATCCATGCCAGCTGCGGACATCGACGCCGCACTGGCCAGCGCGCAGGCAAATCCGGACGCCGCAGTTCTCCTTCGCGGCGCCAAGCAAGGACAGAAACTGGGCGAGGTGTTCCGCTACATCCGCGCGCGCATCGCCGCGCTCAAAGGACGCCCGCCGCTTGTCGACCTCGATCCCACGCGATTCACGCAAGCCGGGGTCACG
>Ga0068856_100007009_pt1 | contig 11008 bp, 8 predicted proteins | sample KBSCornC62_FD_66595 | JGI IMG/M metagenome (GOLD analysis project Ga0068856, IMG submission 66595) | Corn rhizosphere microbial communities from Kellogg Biological Station, Michigan, USA - KBS Corn C6-2 | ecosystem: Host-associated > Plants > Roots > Rhizosphere > Soil ... | reverse complement strand
TACCACGAGGATACGCCGAGCGTCGTCACACGCCTGAAGAAACACCCGGCGATGCTGCGCGCGATCGACGCGCACGTCGCCGAGCTCGCGCAGCAGTTCGAAGGCGAAATTTTGCGGGCCGTCGCCGCCGATCCCGAAGCTCCGGCAATTGCCGCGGCCTGGCAGGCGTCAGCAGAGCGACCGCTCGCCCACCGCTTGCACGCGATGATCACGCTCACCGAACCGGGCGCGAAGCTCGGCCTGTCGCGTGACGCTCGAGTCGGGCTCGAGCGAGTCGCGCGCGCGGCCCTGCGCGACGCGCGCGACGTGGTGGCCAACTGGTCCGAGCTGCTGAGCGATCGTCAAGTACTCGGCGGCTATCTGGCCCAGCTCGCGCCAGGTGAGTTCACGGAAGGCGAGCTGGATCGCGCGCATGCCTGGTGCGCGGCGCGGGTTGCCGAAGCCGTCGCCGATATCGAAAATCGCAACGAAGAGCGAGCGCTCCGCCGTGAAGCCAAAAAAGAAGGCGAAGAACCGCGCCCGCCGAAGAACCTCGATCAAGAACCGGAACCCGAAGCCGAGGAAGACGACGAACACAGCGGGCGCCAGCGCGGGGTCGACGGCGCGGATTTGAACGAGGGCGCCAAGCTCGATCTGGAAGACGATACCCTGATTTTGAGGCTCAGCCAGCGCTTACGCGGCCCCCTCACCCGTGGCGCCGCCAACAAAGACCCGCTCGTGTACGAGCACATCTTGGTCGACGAAGCTCAAGATCTGTCGCCGGTGGAGTTGGCGGTCGTGCTCGACACCGCGAGCAAGGCCAAGAGCATCACTCTTTCGGGTGATATCCAGCAGCGGCTGTTGATGGACAACGGTTTCAGTGACTGGAAGACGGTGCTCGGCGAACTCGGGCTGAGCCATGTGGAGATCGAGCCGCTCAAGCTCAGTTACCGCTCGACCGCCGAGATCATCGAATTTTCTCGGGCCGTGCTCGGTCCGCTCGCGAGCAAGGACGAGCCCGTCGCCACGCGCAACGGCGCGCCAGTGGAGCTGTTCACGTTTGGCCACACCGGCGACGCGCTGGCGTTCCTCGGCGAATCGCTGCGCGAGCTGATCCAAAACGAACCCTCGGCGTCCGTCGCGGTGGTCACGCGCTACCCCGAGCAAGCCGACGTCTATTACGAGGGTCTGAAACGGGCGGAAGTCCCGTATTTGCGGCGCATCGCCGAGCAGGATTTCCCGTTCAAGCCCGGGATCGACGTGACCGACGTGCGCCAAGTGAAAGGCCTCGAATTCGACTACGTGATCGCGGTCGAAGTGAGCGACGCGGCGTACCCGCCGGAGGACGAAGCGCGACACTTACTGCACATCGCGGCCACGCGCGCCGCACATCAACTTTGGATTCTCACCACGGCTCGACCGAGCCCGCTCATTCCCGCCGAGCTGCGCGACCGCGCCTACTGAGCCAGTCATGCGTGCTCTCAGTTGGCCTCTGCTCGCTTTTCTCGTCGCGGGCTGCGGCGCGGCCACGACCCGGGTCGCTCCAATCGGCGTGACGCTGAACGAGCCTGCGCCCGGAGCGCCCGCGCCGCCGCCCAAAGTCGAAGCGCCGGTCCCCGATGACGTGGTCGCGCGCGCAGCGCAGCCGTTTCGCGGTCGACGCAACGCCGATGCTCAGGAGTTGGCGGAAAAGCAGCTGTTCGACGAGCTGTCGCGCTACGACGTTCTGTGCTTGGGCGAAGCGCACGATCAGCCGCGCGATCACTTCGCCGAGCTCGCCATCGTCGAAGGGCTAGCGCGGCGCGCGCGAGTCTCCGGGCGCGCCCTCGGCGTCGGCTTCGAGATGTTCCAGGCACCTTACGCCGACGCGCTTCGCGCCTATCAACGTGGCCGCATCGACGACGCCGGTCTGCGCAAGCGGACTCACTACGAAGATCGTTGGGGCTTTCCATACGCCTACTACCGCCCCGTGCTGGCCTACGGTCGAGCAGTGGGCTTGAGCTTGCGGGCGCTCAACGCCCCCCGCGAGCTGACGCACGCCGTGGCCCAAAGCGGCCTGTCCGGCCTGAGCCCTCGGCTGCGCCGGCAACTGCCCGAGCTCGATCTAGACGATACTGCGCACCGCGCGCATTTCGACCAGCTGATGGCGCATCACCCGGGCGGGCAGATGAACCCCGAAAACTTCTACGCGGCGCAGGTGGTTTGGGACGAAACCATGGCCGAAAACGCGGCCAGCTGGGTCGCGGCCCGCGCCCCACAACGGCAGCTGGTCGTGCTCGCCGGTAGCGCGCACTGTCGTCGTGAAGCGATCCCGGCCCGCATCGAGCGCCGCGTGGCAACGCGGGTAGCTAGCGTGCGCTTGAGCGGCGTGGCCCCCGAGGACAGCGAAGGCTTCGACTACACGTTGCTGTTCGAACCGCGCCCAGCCGGGCCGCCAGAAGAATCAAGCAACGACGGGTAACGCGACGTGGTCGAGGCGGGTTCGGCGCATGCGCATGGCCGCGTCGACTCCAATCACGTCTCCCGCCGCGAGTGGCTCCCACACATTTTCTCCCTGCAGCGGCTCGCTCGAGACGATGAAATGATTCACTCGTCCGCTGCTGGTCGGTGCTTCGCACGCCGAGGATAGACTCGCGCACGTGCCGCGATCCGAGCAGCGCGTCTTGTACGTCGAAAAATACAGCTCTTTCCCGCCCTGCGCCGCGACCAGGCATTCACCGTTCGTGGCTACCACCGTGAGCAGCGCGCGCGTGCCGTCCGTATCGCTCAGCGCGCGCGCCTGGTTGACGGCCTCTTTGAGCGCGCCGCTAATCGACTCAAGATCGTTGTTCTTAGCCAAGGAACCGGCCGCGTCGAGCGCGGTCAGAAACAAGAAGAAGAGCACTTCACTGTCCGTGTCACCCAAGATGAAACGGCGAAAGCGCGGCGCGACGTGGGCCAACAGCGCCTCGCGCTTGGCCTCGAAGTTCGGGATGTCTCCGTTGTGCGCGAAGACCCAGCGACCGTACTGAAACGGATGACAATTGAAGACCGTGCGCGAGCCCTGCGTCGCTTTGCGCACGTGAGCGAGCACCGTCTCGGACGAGACGACTCCGCTCAGGCGATGAAAGAGCGCATCGCCCAGAGCCGTGGTCGGGCTCCGGGTAACGTGCGGCGCCCCGTCCACGTAAAAGGCGACGCCCCAGCCATCTGGATGCTCGTTGCTCTGCACGCCGAGCGCGTTTTCGGCCGCCAACAAAGACCGGTGAACCTGGCTAGGAATTACGCTGCGGAAGCCGAAGAGGCGGCACATGCTCGACCACTCAATATTAGCATTCCTGTCACGCTTTGGGGTCAGGCATGCGTCGGAGCGGCGTCCGACGCCGCCTGTAACCTGACGGCCGGCGCCGCGTACCTGTGAAGGAGCCGCCGTGCACAAACCCAATTCCGAGCTCGAAAGGGCCATTGCCCGCCGCCATTTCATCCAAACCGCTGGAGCTGGAACGGTGGTCCTGGCCCTGGGCGGAGTCTACGTTTTGTCGGACGCTTTGACGCGCGAAGCTCGCGGGCAAACCCGGGAAGACGGTCGACCGCGCCTGCCGCCAGGGCAGCGCGTCATTCAGGCACTGAGGCCCATGGGCGGCGAGCCCGGGGACCCGAGTCCGAGCGCCTACCGTCTCCGGATCCACGGCGCCGTGGAAGCTCCGTTCGAACTGACGTTCGCGGAGTTGCTCGCCCTCCCACAAACCGAGCTGGCGCTCGATGTGCACTGCGTCACGTCTTGGTCCGTGCTCGGCGCCAAGTTCAAGGGCGTCCGCGTCGCCGATCTCGCCGCGCGCGCCAAGCCGAAGGCTTCGGCGCGCTACGTGATCTTCGAAGCTGCCCATGGCTACACTTCGAACATCTCGCTGCGCGATGCGCTGAAGCCGCACGTGCTCGTCGCGCATCAATTGGATGGAGCCCCGCTGCCCCGCGCCCACGGCGCGCCCGTGCGCGCGATCGCCTCCGACTTTTACTTCTGGAAGAGCGCCAAGTGGCTCACTGGCATCCGCTTCTCGGATCACGACGAGCCCGGCTATTGGGAAACGCGTGGCTACAGCAATCACGCCGATCCATGGAAAGAGGAGCGCTATGCCTGACGGCGCGAGCCCAGAACCCGCACGGATGACGCGGAAACGGAAAACAAATTTTCGGCCGTGGCTGCGGGCACTCCACCGCGACGTGGGCTACTTTGCGGTCGGGCTGACGATTGTGTACGCGACCTCGGGCCTGGCCGTAAATCATCTCAAGGATTGGGATCCGAATTTTCGCCAGGTGAATCGCACCCATCAGCTCGCTCTGCCGCTCCCGAGCGACGATGACGCGGCGGCCAAAAACGCACTTCGCGCGCTCGGTGTGCACGAGCAACCGCGCGAAGTTTACCGGGCGAGCCCCACGCAACTCGACGTCGTCTTCGACCAGCGTACGTATCACGTCGATACGACGAGCGGCGTGGTGCACGAGGAAGGCCAGGCCGCGCGTCCCCTACTGCGCGTGGCCAACTGGCTGCACTTGAATCGCGGCAAGCGAGCGTGGACTTACGTCGCCGACTCGTACGCCGTGTTCCTGCTGTTTCTGGCCCTCTCCGGGCTGTTCATGATTCCGGGCCGAAAAGGGCTGCTCGGGCGCGGCGCGCTCGTGGCGCTGCTGGGAGCGGCCGTGCCGATCCTGTATGTCGTGCTCTCGGGCGGGCCGTAGCGCGCGTGCAACGTTAGGCCACGCGGGGCACTGACGCGGCGGAGTCCTGCTCCAAATCTCGATGGCGGGTTTCCATGCCCACGCCCGCCAAAATCAACACCACGCCGAGCGCGGGAGCCAGCGCCACCCAAACCAAAATATCGAGCGGATTCTTGCCGGAGCGAGCCACATAGCCGACCGCGAACGGGAACGCCGAAGTGATGATGCGGCCCGCGTTGTAACAAAACCCCGAACCCGTGCCGCGCAAGCGAACCGGAAATAGCTCCGGCAAATAGAAGGTGAATGAGCCGAAGACCCCGAACACGCTGATGCCCACGGTGAACATCATCAAGAGGCGAGTCTCCGGGCTCATGGACAAGCCGAAAGTGCTCAGGATCGCGGCCGTTGCCAGCGCGAAATAGCCCAAGAACATCGGGCGCCGACCGAGGCGTGTGGCGACGGGTACGGTCAATAGCGTTCCAATCAAGCCTCCCAGATTGAAGCAGTTGGTGCCGCGAGTGATGTAAAAGCTCTTCAGCTGCGCGAGCTCCCGCGCACTGAGCTCCGCGCGATTCGCGTTCGTCGTCAAAAAGCTGGCAACGACGGGAATGAACGCGCTGCAGCTCCACCAAGACACCAGGGCGACCAGCGCCAGGGCCAAGCCACCCAAGGTCCGTCGCCGGTATTCTGGTGCGAACAGCTCGGCGATGCGCGGCATCTCCTCGGGTTGCTCGAAGACGTCTGGTTCGCGCACGCGAAGACGGATCAACACCGCGACCACCGCGGGCACGAGCCCCGTCAGGAACACCGCGCGCCAGGAGAGCCCCGGGTCAGCCGCAATGCGCTCTAGCTTGTGAGTGAAGAGATCGTTGACGAACGTTGCTAAAAAGAGCCCCGCCGGCGCGGAAGTGTACAAGAGCGCGCCGCCCAGCACGCGTTTGCGCGGAGGAATGGACTCGGCCACCAACGCTGCACCCGCCGCCCATTCGCCGCCGATCCCAAGACTCGCCAGGAAGCGAAAAATCGCCAGCACCCATAGGTTCGGCGCAAAGGCGCAGGCCGCGGTCGACAGCGCGTAGGTCAGCATCGTGAGCAGCAGCGTGCGCGTGCGCCCAAGTCGATCGGTGATTTTTCCAAAAACGATGCCGCCGAGTGCCCAGCCAAGAAGGAGCAAGCTGGTCAGGGTCGCGGTCCAGAACAGAGTCACACCGCGCGTCTGCGGATCCACCGGACTCAAGTGCAACAGATTCGGGACGCAGATCGGCGCCACGAAGTTGAACAAGAGCCCGTCGAACACGTCGAAGCCCCAGCCGAGCCAAGCCGCGAACAAGACCAACCACTGATAGCGAGTGAGACCGAACATCGTCATTCCCGTGCAAAAGGGCCAACCCGCGCACGGGCGCGGCCACGCGGTCCTCGTATACTACGGGTGAAGGGCGCAGGTCTTGGACGCTTCGGGGCATGCCCACTCCGACGCTCGCTCGGCCGCGGTGCCATGCGGAAATCAGGCCGGATTACTGCGGCTCGTCGAGGAGTCGCTCGATTTCGAAGACGTGCGCATCCGCGTCGCCGAGCTCGCGCAGTGCGGCGGCCAAGCGCCGAACGTAGCTTGCGTTGTCCCCGCTCGGACCGCGAGCAACGCGCACGATCGCAGCAATCTCCGGGTTGGACGGCTCGGCGAAGCTCGAACGCGCGCGCTCCGTGAAATACACGAAAGCGCGGATATGGCCCGCGGGGGCGTCCATGAGTTCGACCTCCAACTCGCGCCGTGCGTACCCCGCGCGTTCGCGCCGATCCAGCTCCGCGAGCACCTGCTCGCTCGAGCCCTCGCACAAGCGATAGCCGATGCCGAGCACGCTTGCGTTCGGATCGGCGATCAAGGTCACCACTCGGCCGGGTGCTTCGGGCGTGCCGCGATGATCGGGTGAGGGCTGCCAAAAGCGGCGCGCAAAGCCCGGCAGGCGCGCAACACGGCGCTCGCAAAATCCAAAATCTGCGCGGAAAATCAACGAACCATAGCCAAACACCCAAACTGCCCCGCTCACACTCGGCCTCCAACAGGCATGCTCCCGAGAGCGCGGACTGCGGTCGTGATGAGTAGTTTTTCGTTCACGCTCGCTGCTCGCCGCTCGCTCCAAGGTGTGCGTCGGCCCGTTCGCATCGCCGGCGATCGCCGCGCAATTCTGCGCAAAACGAGAGCAGAACTGGAAAGTGCCGAAATCGTCGCAAGAGATGCCAGGTTCACTTTTGCAAAGAGAGCGGTATCGCTGCGATTGCTGCGTTCACGCGTGTGGAACTGCTTCCACATTTGTCTTCCGACCCGGTTCCGACTCTGATAGGACTCGGGCTGCCGCCGGACCGTCATGAGATGGTTCGGCCGTTAGGATAGTCGTCGTCCGACTTAGGAACGAAGCCAGATGCGCAAACTACCGCTGATTTTCTCCGGCCTCATCTTCGCACTGCCCGCAGCCGCGCAAGCGCAGGAGCCGACCACTCCGCCGAACGACAAGGTCGAATTAAAAGACGAGATGCCGGCCGCAAAGCCGGGTGGTCCGTCTCCCGAATCCGAACCGGCTCCGCCCGCGGCGCCTCCGGCCAACAACCCGGCTCCCTCGCCCGTCACGCCGGCGACACCAGCCGCCAAGCCGGCCGCACCACCGCCGACGAACGTCGCAGGTCCGGCGGTCGTCGCTCAAGACGATAGTTGGAAGTTCGAATACCACGGCTACATCCGCGCCCCGATGCGTGTCGGCATGGGCACGCGTCCGTCTCCGACCCTCGGTGGCGGAACGACACCGAACTACGGCAGTGGCACCAGCCTCCATGCTCCCGTCATTCCCGACGACCAGTTCTTGAGCTGGCAGAGCAACCCGCACAACAAGACCGATTGGGCGGAGATCTACATGTCCCTCGGTAATTCCTGGGCCAAGGGCACGGTCTCGCTGCAGGGCTACAACTTCGCAGAAGCGACCTTCAGCAATCCCGTCACGCAGCTCGGCATCGCCCAAGGCTATGTCGATCTCACGCCGGACCTCGGCTACGAAAACGTGCGGCTCGCGCTGCGCGTGGGCGCCTTCTCCAACAAGTACGGCGCAGCCGGCAAGTACGACGCGGGTGAATACGACACGTACATGTTCGGCCGCACTCACCAATCCGGTGAAGCGCTGCACATCGATTTCGACGCTGACGAAGAAAACTCGTTCTTCATCGAGCACGGCATCGGCGCAAAGCAACCCGATCCGAACATCTACAACAACGCCCGCTTCACGATGCTCAATCACCTCCACGTGGGCTTCAAGCACACGGAGGCGATTCAGTTTACCGCTCACTACCTCAATGCTTGGACTCAAGAAGAGGAGCGAGAAGGGTCGGCGGGTCCCAACCAGTCAATCGTCAATATCCCGGACGGTCACGAGTGGGTGGCCGGGCTCGACGGTCGCTTCGACTTGAGTGCATTCGGCTACTTCTACGCTGCTTATTCGCACATTGGGTTGAAGGACGCGATTACCGTGAGCCGCGCGATCGAGGTGATTCACTCGTCTGGCGGCGGCGAGTTCGGTCTCGGCGTAGTCGATAACTACCTTGGCCCGGGCTGCGTCGGGGACGCCAATGCACCGACGACCGTCGGCGCGGGCAACCGTTCGGGCGACCCGGGCGGATGCAGCCTGGGCAACGGCGGCGTGGACACCTTGCTCGCGCAATACGAGTTCAGCGTCACGAACTTCCTCCAGCAGAGCTCAGGCGGGCAGAAGTTCTGGGGTGACGGTCAGGATCTGTATCTGAAGCTCTACGGCATGTACAACAAGGTGAAGAGCGATGTCGCCGACAACGACGGCATTCACAAGCTCAAGTACGGCGCGGATCTCGCGTTCGCGGCCCTACCCTGGCTGACGGCCGCGGTGCGCTTCGATCGCTTGCAGCCGAACAGCCGCATTCCGGAGCAGTCTTTCAGCATCCTCTCGCCCCGCTTGGTGTTCAAGTCGAAGTGGAACACGCACGAGGCGATCACGCTTCAATACTCGCGCTACATGTACAACCAACGCACCTGTGCCCAGGGCAATCCGGCGGACAACGGGTTCGACGCGGGGCAAACGCGTTGCGTGCAGCCGCCGTCGTCGCCGGTGCCGCCGACTGGCTTTGGCGCGACGAACTCGACTCAGACGGGCATGCGCGGCGCTCCGACCACGCGCCCCGACGAGAACGTGTTCAAGGTCGAAGCCACCATGTGGTGGTGAGCTGAGCAACCCCGCTCCGAGCGGGGACGCGACGCAGCGAAGGGCACCTGCTTGCAGGTGCCCTTCGTCATTTTGTGCGTCGTGAGCCAGCGCGCACGCTCTGCGGACCTCATCTGCCCCGAGCCGCTCTCGCGCGAACACCGCTTTTGCCGAGAGCCAGATGGACCAGTAGACACCGGCTACAAACGCAAAAAGGCACTTCTTACGAAGTGCCTTTTCGCCGTTTCAGCGCGCTTGGCGCAGTCTCCAAGCCGTCGCCGTCTACTTCACGACGAGGATCTCACACGGGAAGTTGAAGTCGATCTTGGTGCTTTCCGGCTTGCGCCAGGTGTCGCACGCGCTGCCAACCAACGTGAGTTGCGTTTCTGAGGTCATCGTCCAGCCGTTGGTCATATCGAGCGGGACGGGCTGATCTTGAATCAATACGCTTGCCTGATCGAGCTGGGTCAAATCGACCGAGATCTTGCCGCCGAGGTCGAAGGTGCAGCTCTTCACGCCAGCGAGCACGCTCCGGAGTTGTGTGGCCAGCGCGGTTTGGTCAGCCGGATCCGGTTGGTAATACTTGGTCATGCCGCCCGTGGGCGAATAGGTGCCGAGCATATCCATGCCCGTGCGTCCCGCAGCCGTGGCTTCGGTCTTCCAACCGGGGATGCCCTGGCAGTCGTAGTACGCCTGCATGAGCGGAATGGGCATGCCATTCGCAGCGAACGGCGCGGCGACCGGCTGCCCTGCACCGGCATTGGCAAACGCTTGCAGTGTCGCAGGTGGCACATTGCCGTTCTGGAGCCCGAAGATGATCGTTTGAATGCCCTTCGCCTTCAAGGCTTGCAGTCGATACACGACGTCGTCGATCGGGCAATTGGACTCGCCGTCGTCGCAAAAGTCGGGCTCACCGTCGGTGACGAACAAGATGTATTTGTCACCCTCGGCCGGCGACTGCGCAAGCGCGGCTTCGACCAGCGGCAAAGACATACCAACCGGAGTCTCCGACTTGTAGCCGGCCGCGCCGAGTGTCCCGTACACGCCGTTGATCGCCGTGTAGTTGTTGAGGGCCGGCGGCACCGATTTGAAATCAGGACAAGTCGTGCCGGCGAGCCCGGTGAAGGCGCCCCAACCGAACGCGACATCGGCTTGGAGCTCTTGGATCACCTGCAGCGCGCCCATCTTGAGCGGCTCCCAGGGCGGATTCGGAGCTGCGAACATGCTGCCGGAGCGGTCAACGAGCACGAACACCGACGGAATCTTCGGATCGAATTTCACGGCCAGCTGCTGGCAGCCAGCGTCACTAGCGTTAGCACCACCGCCGTTGTTGGTGATGAGATTGCCGGTGTTGCCATCGCCATTGGTGCTGCCCACGCCGGTAGTTCCGCCGGAGCCGGTCGCACCGCTGCCATTACCGCTGCCGCCGTGAAGGCCACTCCCCACGCTGCTGCCAGCGCTACACGCGCTCGCCAACGCAAGCCCAAGCCCTAAGCCTAAAATCCCCGAAAAGCGCAGTGTCCGCAAACTACTCATTGCTTTGAACCATAGCTTCTTCCCGGATCACGGACCAGTGATCCGGGCTTATTTCGAGGATTGTTAAGATTTTTTCCTAGAACCGGTTCCGGGTTCGCTTCTCAGCTCGCCTCGCACTCGATGTTCACGGTGCTGCCGGCCTTGGCGTACGGCACGAGATCGCCCTCGATCGCCTTGCCGTCCACCTTGAGCTTCACTTTGCCCGTTCCACCGAGGCTCTTGACGTGGATGCGGTAGGTTGCGCCCCTACATTTGCGAGTGACGGTGAACTCGGGCACCTCGGTGCCGATGCACGGTTTGACACAAAGCCCGTCCCACTCCGGTCGAATCCCGAGCAGATGCTGGGAGATGGCGACGAAGTTCCAAGCGGCCGTGCCAGTGAGCCAGGAGTTCTTGGCTTCCCCGTGGTGCACCGCATCTTTGCCCGCGATCATCTGCGAGTAAACGTAAGGTTCCGTGCGGTGGATCTCGCTGATGTCCTCGATATAGGCGGGCGCGATCTTCTTATAGTACTCGAAGGCGCGCTCACCGCGGCCAATCACGGTCTCCGCGATCATGACCCACGGGTTATTGTGGCAGAAGAT
>Ga0068856_100007008_pt1 | contig 11009 bp, 11 predicted proteins | sample KBSCornC62_FD_66595 | JGI IMG/M metagenome (GOLD analysis project Ga0068856, IMG submission 66595) | Corn rhizosphere microbial communities from Kellogg Biological Station, Michigan, USA - KBS Corn C6-2 | ecosystem: Host-associated > Plants > Roots > Rhizosphere > Soil ... | reverse complement strand
GGCCCCGCTTTCGCAAAAGGATTTTCGTAGAAAATCGAGGGATTCGGCACCGGCGGCATCGCCGTCGCATATTTCAGACTGGCGATGCCCCAGATTTGCTGGTTGTGCGCGAGGTGCGCGGAAACCAGCGGCGTTCGCTCGCCGTAGTGGCGAACGTTGTTGATGTATTGCGGGACCATCGGCAGCATGACGCCGGCGATCAATGCGATCACCATTGCGCCGACGACGCGCGGACGCGGCCGCTGCGGTGCGTACACGGCCACGGTGCCGATGACCCAGGCCACCAGCGCAAACAAATTCGCCGGGCGCACCATCACCGCGGCACCGACGGCGACGCTGCCCGCCAGGACGCGTTGCCATGTCGGTTGTGCGACCAACGCGAGCCAGCACCCGGCAGTGGCAAGAATCAGCGACAGCGACACGCTTTCGGTCAGCGATTCGGGCGTATACGAAAGCGCAAATACATTGAGCACGATGGCAATGAACGCCCAACCGGCGAAAGCCGGCCAAAGCGCGTCGAGCCGCCGGCGCACGAAGTACGCTGCGACCAGATAGAGCGCGAGCTGCATCTCGAACATCAGCCAGCCGATCGGAACGTGCAGGAGCCTCGCGGCTCGCAGCAGCATCGCCAGAAAGAACGGATACGCGTACGTCCGGATGTCGGAGTAGTAGAACTTGCTGAAAAGCCCGTTGCGGTCGATGTCCTCGGCAATCTGGAAATAGTTGCGTGCGTCGTAGTCGGACGGATACGCGACGATCCGAAGATAGAACAGGTGGGCGATCGCGATCGCCGATACGAGCGCGATCCACTCGCCGCGCGATAACCCATTGATCGCCCGATCGCTCATCGGACCGCCGGCAACGCGAGCGCGATGCTGCGAACGCCGTAGTACTTCGCCATGCAGACGTTGTTCCACTGCGCGCGCTCCGGGTCGATTTCCACGAAGTGCAACGTCGATGGCACGGGCCACACGTCAATGGCCGGGACGGTGACGTCGGCAACATTTCCGCGGGAAAGATCGCGTAACACGCGGTCCCGCGCCGCTTGCCTGTCGCGAATTGCGCTGCTCTGACGCGCATCGGCCATGAGCGGAGGACCGATGAGCAGCGTCCCCAGTGCGGCGAGCGCGATCAGTGCCGGCGTTGCGAGCGGACGCCACTGCGCATGCCGGGCGTACGCAGCCGCGGGAAGCAGTGCGGCGGCAAAGCCGAATACCAGCAGATAGAATCCATTGCGCGGCGCAAACTGCGCCGGCGCCGCGAGCACGGGTACGACACTGAAGGCCGCTCCGATGGCGAGCGCCGCTGCCTCGCGCAAGGGAGCCGGGACGATCGGCGATTTTTCGTAGGTTCTCGCCGCTTTCCATGCAATCAGCGAAACGATCGTCGTCGCTCCGATGATGGCGGCCATCGGCCAGGCCATCTTCACGATCACCTTCAGCATCTCGATATAGTGGCTCATGAGATACGCCGGTTCGAGCGTGAACGAGCCGGGCGTCACGCGCGCTCGCGCGTAATTGCCGGGAGCAACGACCAGCAGCAGCATTCCGGCCGCGAGACCCGCGATGCGCGCCGCGAGGCCGTGTCGAGCGCCCGAAGAAAGCGCATGCCATCGGGACGGCGCGACCAGTGCCACGTAGGCGATCAGTATCGGCCACACGAGCTCGATCGAATTTCCGGTGAGAACGCCGGCCGTGAATCCGTATGCGGCGCCGCCATGAACCACTCGGCCGTGCACCAGGCGGCGCACCGATTGAAGCCAGGCAAGCGCGAGAACGAGCGGCAGCATATAGACGATGCCGCCCGTCGACCACAGCACCGCTTGCCCGAGAAGGCGATAGAGCCCGAGAACGAACGCCGCGAATGCGAACGCGCAAAGCGGCCATCGCAGCGGCAGGTCCTCGCCGGCGACCAACGACCCCGTCTGAAACGCGGCGACGGCGAGCAGGCAGGCGAGAAAGACGGATACGAAGCGAAGCGCCGGCAGATCGACCAGCGCGAAGACGGCGTACAAGGGAAACCCGGTGACGACTCGGCCGCTCCATTCGAAGAACAGCCAATGCAGCGCGCCGCCGATGCCGCCGTTCGCCAGCACGCTGTTGCAGTAATCATCGGCGGTCGGCCAGCTCTCCAGCGCAACGGCTGACAGCATGACGAGAAGCGCGAGCATGACAGCGCTCGAAGCCGCAACGGCGAGCTTGCCGCGAATGCCGGAAACGGCACTCGATCCCGCACGGCTCAACAACGTGGGTCCCTGCGCATGTTCGCGAGGCGGCATGACGGCGCGCTAAGGTAGCATGCTTCGCCCCATGCTACAGTTTCGACCCGAGCATGGCCGCCAACCTCTGATGCATGACGTTCTTGCGCACATGCATGTCCCGCTGAACGATTTGCGACGCAACAACGGGGCCCATGCCGCCGATTTGCGGGCCGCGTTCGATCAGGTCGTCGGCGCCGGATCGTTCATACTGGGCGCGCAAGTCGCCGCCTTCGAGCGGGAGTTTGCGGCGTTTTGCGGCGTTGCGCATTGCGTCGGCCTCGCCAGCGGCTCGGATGCTCTGGAGCTCGCGCTCCGCGCGATCGGCGTATCGACGGACGACGAAGTGATCACCGTCGCGAATGCGGGAATGTACGCGACGGTCGCGATTCGAGCGGTCGGCGCACACCCTCGATACGTCGATGTCGACGACGAGACGCTGACGCTCGCTGCTGCCGAGCTCGACCGCTCGCTCATGTCCCGAACGCGCGCCATCATCGTGACCCATTTGTACGGACGCCTTGCGCCGATGGAGGTGATCGGCCGTCTCGCCGGGGAGCGTCGGATCCCCGTCATCGAAGATTGCGCACAGGCGCATGGCGCTCGGCATGGCAACGTGCGCGCGGGGAGCTCGGGCGCGATCGGCTGCTTCAGTTTCTACCCCACGAAGAATCTCGGCGCGCTCGGCGATGCCGGCGCGATCACGACCAACGATGCAAACGTCGCGGCGCGCGTCCGCGCCCTGCGGCAATACGGCTGGGACCAGAAATATCGCGTCACCCTGGATGGCGGACGCAACAGCCGGCTCGACGAGATTCAGGCCGCCATGCTGCGGGTCCGGCTTCCCGGGCTGGAAGCCGAGAACGCGGCGCGGCGGCGCATCGTTCGAGCGTATGCCGAGCGCATTCGCCATCCGGTGATCCGCGTGCCGGCGGCGCCGGACGAAGCATCCGCCGCGCATCTCGCCGTCGTCCGTTCGAGCCGCCGCGATTCGTTGCGCCAGTACTTGCGCACGCGTGACATCGGCACCGACGTCCACTATCCGATCCCCGATCATTGGCAGCCGGTCGCACGCGACATCGACGCGGTCTCGCTGCCGGTCACCGAACGCGCATGCGCCGAAGTGTTGAGCCTTCCGTGTTTTCCCGCGATGACCGCCGATGAGGTCGATTACGTGGTCGACGCCTGCAACGCATGGGCGCCGTGAAATACTCGCTGGTAGTTCCCGTTTACTGCAATGAGGATTCGATCGGCGAATTGATCGAGGCGGTCGGGCGGCTCGATCGTGCGCTCGACGGCGGCCTCGAGGCGGTGTTCGTCGTCGATGGCAGTCCCGACCGCTCCTACGAGCGTCTCGACGCGGCGCTGCCGGGGAGCGGACTCAACGCCCAGCTGATCGCGCTGTCGCGCAACTTCGGATCCTTTTCCGCCGTGCGCGAAGGTCTCGCTGCATCGCGCGGCGATTACATGGCGATGATGGCGGCCGATCTGCAGGAACCGGAAGAGCTGATCCTCGCGTTCTTTCGCGCGCTCGCAAACGAGCCGATCGATGTTGCGCTCGGCGTGCGCACCGGCCGCGACGATCCGCCGGCGGCCCGCATGGCCGCAACGCTCTTCTGGTGGCTTTATCGACGCTTCGTGCAGCCCGACGTGCCACCCGGTGGAATCGACGTATTCGCGTGCAACCGCGCGTTTCGCGATCATTTGCTGGAGATGCGCGAAACCAATACGTCGCTCGTCGGCCAGATCGTGTGGCTGGGCTTTCGACGCAAGTTGATTCCTTACCGCCGCCTCCCGCGACGCCACGGTACAAGCGCATGGTCGTTCTCGCGCAAGCTCAAGTATCTGCTCGACAGCCTGTTTGCGTTTTCGGACTTCCCGATCCGCGCGCTCACGTGGGCTGGAGCGGCCGGACTCGCGATCTCGATCGTGCTCGCGCTGATCGTGCTCGTCGCAAAAATGACCGGCGCGATCGACGTGCCCGGGTACGCCGCCACCGTCCTGACCATCATATTTTTTGCGGCGCTCAATTCGTTTGGGCTCGGCATCATCGGCTCCTACACATGGCGCGCCTATGAGAACACGAAGGGTCGACCGCAGGCGGCGGTGCTGCGGGCGAAAAGCTACGCGCCGGACGGCGATCGACGTCTGGAACCGGCATTGACCGATGCACGGATGGGAGTCGTCGAATAGATGCGCTACTTCGTCCATCCGAACGCGCTCTGTGAATCGACGCACATCGGCGCTGGAACGCGCATCTGGGCGTTCGCGCATGTGCTGCCGCAGGCGAGGATCGGAAGCGAATGCAATGTGTGCGACCACGTCTTCGTCGAGAACGACGTCGTGATCGGCGATCGCGTCACGATCAAATCCGGCGTGCAGATCTGGGATGGCGTGCGTCTCGAAGACGACGTGTTCGTGGGCCCGAACGCGACGTTCACCAACGATCATTTCCCCCGCAGCAGGCAGCGCCCCGCAGCGTTCATGCCGACGCTCGTGTGCCAGCACGCGTCGATCGGCGCGAATGCCACCATATTGCCCGGGCTCACGATCGGCCGCGACGCCATGGTGGGAGCGGGTTCCGTCGTCACTCGCTCGGTGCCTCCCGCAGCGATCGTCGCCGGGAATCCCGCTTGCATCGTCGGCTATGTTGATTCGAAAGCCATGGGATCGAGCGCGGCGTTGTCGCCTACCGATTCACCGGCGATCGAGGCGACACGCGTCGCGGGTGTCGTCGTTCACGATTTGCCGATGGTGCACGATCTGCGCGGCAATCTGACCGCCGGCGAAGTCCCGGCCGACGTGCCGTTCTCGCCCAAGCGCTATTTCCTCGTGCTCGACGTGCCGACCGGCGAAACGCGCGGCTCCCACGCCCATCGCGAGTGCGCGCAATTTCTGGTCTGCGTGAACGGCTCCTGTGCGGTCGTCGTCGACGACGGGAAGAATCGGCTCGAAGTCGCGCTCGATCGACCGAGCCGCGGGCTGTACATACCGCCGATGGTCTGGGCGACGCAATACAAGTACACGCGCGACGCCGTGCTGCTCGTGCTTGCGTCCCATCCTTACGATGCGCGCGATTACATTCGCGATTACGACGAATTTCTCGCGACGGTCGGGCGCTGATGCATCGATGCGCGAAGCCGTTGTCGAGTTCACGCGCTTCTTGATCGCGGGCGCTGTCAACACTGCCGTGTCGTATGCGGTGTATTTGCTGTTGCTGGCGCTTCTTCCCTACCTCGCGGCCTATACGATCTCGTATCTCGCGGGCATCGTGATTTCTTACCTGCTGCTGACGCGATTTGTGTTCAGGACCGAACGGAGGCTCGCGACCGCGGTCCGCTTTCCGCTGGTCTACGTCGCCCAGTACCTGACGGGCACGACCGTTCTCACGCTGCTGGTCGAGGCGTGGGGTGTTCGCGCATCGATCGCCGCGATTGCCGCAATCGTGGCGTCGATTCCGGTGACATTCGTGCTGTCACGGCTCGTTTTGCGACCGAAAATCTAACGCTGGTTCAGCTCGGCGAGCGCCAGCTTGAGCGCCGCCGCAAGATGCGCGTTGGCTTGATCGTTGCGTCCGAGCTTCGCCTGCATTTCGCCCAACGCAAGGTTGGCGCGCCAGCCGTTGTCGAGTGCGAGGCTCGCTTCGAGATACGTTTGCGCCTTCCCCCACAGCTGCGCGCGCTCGCACAGGCGGCCAAGCGCGTACAACAGCGTCGCATCGTGGTTGTGCTCGGCGAGCCAGCGCTCGGCGGTCTCGAGTTGGCGCGTCGGATCGGCCGTCGAGCATTCGGCGTACAGCGCAACGAGATCGGAATCCCAGCGCCGTTCGACGCTCCGCGCGATGATCTCCGCAGCTTCGCGATCGCCGCCGAGAGCGATGAAGCTCGTCGCAGCCGCCCGGGCAACGTTCGACTGCAGCTTTTCGGCATCGGACAGCCGATTCCAATAATCGCGCAGACCCGATGCGTCGTGGGCAAAAGCCGCCAGCGCCTCCGCGTGCGCGCTCGCGCGCAGCAGCTCGGCTTGCGCAGCGTCATATACTTTCCGTTTGACGAGCTGGTCGATCAGCAGCGGAATTTCGCCGTGCCGCCCCGCCGCGGTCAACGCGCGAAGCTCGAGACGCAACGCCGCCGTATGCAAGCCCGCTTCCTTGCGAAGCTCGGCGAGACGCGCCAGCGCATCAACCGGCCGCCCTCTCTCGAGCGCGGCTTCGGCTTCGAGCATCAGACGTGGAACGGCCAGACTCGGCAGCTGCGCTTCCGGACGCGCCAGCGCCGATTCGACGGCGTCGAACTCGCGCGTCTCCAGCGCCGCACGCGCAACGATGAGCGACCCGATCGGCGACGAGCCCGGGATGGCGAGCGACTCCTCGGCGAACTGTCGCGCCTTGCCGTGACGGCCCTCGATCAACGCGACAATAGCCGCTTCTTCCTTGGCGCGCGCGCGTCCCAGCTGGCGTTTGCGACGATGATCGCGGACGTCGCGGGGCAGTCTCGACAGCCTTGCGACGATGCGCACGAACGCGTAGACCGCCAGAAATGCGGCGACCGTCAGCAGGACGAACGTGTTGAGCGAAAGCTCGACGCGATAAGGGGGCGCGACAAACAGCGCATAGCCGGCGTTGATGCGCACGATGAGCGCGACGGTGACCGCGGCCGCGGCCAGCAAAAGAAATGCGAGCAGCGCGCGCACGGCGTTTTCACTTCGCTCGCGGCGCGGCCCGCTCCGGGACCGGCTCGCGGGAGATCCGAAGCGTGCGCAGCGCCTCGAGGCTGCGCGAAAGATCGGGCATCGCAGCCGGCATTTGCGTCGCCGCAAGTTGCGTCAGGTTCGATGAGAGAACCTGAACCGGCTTTGTTCGCGTATCGAAATAGCGTTTGATCCATGCGCTCGCCGCGTTGAGATCAGCGGCAAACGACTTGTCGTCGCGCGCCAAAAGCGCGAGGCGTGCGGCCAGGAGGCGCAAGCGAAGGTTCTCGCGGAGGAAATAAGCCTGCGTCGGAGAGATGAGGGGTGCGGCGGGACGATCCGATACTTCGATTCGCACCAGCGATTTCGCTTCGGCCCATACATCGCGCAGAAAGCGCAGCCACGACGGCTCGTTGGCCGGCGGCAGCTCCGCAGGCGGCGGCGGCAACCGTTCGTCCTTGGCAAGCGGCAAGCTGTCGACCATCGCGATCGCTTGGTCGAGCCTCGCCGATATTCCTGCGACGTCGACGAACGGGACCGCCTTCAGCTCATCCATATCGCGCGCGAGTGAGCGCCGCAGCGGTGCAAGCTGCGGCCGGTCCATCCGGGCGAGCTTGCCGTCGGCGAGCTGCAACGCAACCAGCGCCGCCTGCACGTTGCCGGCGAGCGCGAGCTGCTGGCTTGCGAGCACGAGGACCTGCTCCACTTCGGTCAGCGCGAGCTCGTCGCGCGATGGCGCCAGCTCCCGATAGAGCGTTTCGAGCGCGGCTTGCTGCGACTGGGATTCGGCGAGACGCGCCTCGAGCAGCGCGAGCTTCGCCTGCGCATCGCGAAGCGCGTTCGTGAGATCGGATTGCGTCGTTTTCGCCTGCGTCAGCGCGGCATCGGTGTTCGCAAGCCGCTGCGCGACTTCGCTGCGCAACGCCTGGCCTTCGCGGCGCGCGTCCATCCACGCGATCACACCGAGCACGACCAGGATCAGCGCGACCGCGGCGACCATGCCTCGGGAAGCAGGCGGCGCCTTGGCGCGAGGCGGAGTCGCGGACGCCGCGGCCGGCGGCGATGGGCTGCTGGAGCTGGAGTCCGCTGAATTCATGGCATGGGGCGGCAGCGATTCTAGCAGCCGGACCGAAAATGCCGCTGGCAGGCCCCCCTTCGCCTCGCATACAATCGATCGCAAACAACAGCGTGCGCGACGTCGCGCGCACCCTCGGCCCCGCTCTCGCCGTGAACGGTCTCTTGTTGCTCGCGTTCATCGCCCTCGCGATCGGGATCGTCGTCGCTTATCGGCTCGGCGCGTCCCGGGCGTCACGCAGTGAGAGTCCCGTCGTTACACGAATTGCGCCGCCTGATCCGGAACAGGAGCTCCACCGCTCTGATTCGGCCGAGAGCTGGCGCGCGCGCGAATTCGCCGAGGATCGACATCGGTTGATCCGCGCGCTCGCGGATGCGCGCGACGAGACCGCGCGTTATCGCCAGCTTCTCGTCGATCTTGAAAACCATGCGCCGCCGCCGCTGCTGGACAGCCCCAGCGCGCCCGACGATCTGAAGCTGATCGTTGGCATCGGTCCGGTGCTCGAGCGGATGCTGCAGCAATTGGGAGTCAGCACGTATCGGCAGATCGCGCGCTGGACCGAGCGCGACATCGATGAATTCAACGCACGCCTGCCCGAATTTCCGGGCCGCATTCGTCGCGATGCGTGGGTGACGCAAGCGCGGGAATTGCATCGTTCGAAGTACGGCCAAACATGAAACCCGAGGCGCCGGCTTCCCATGGTCAATCGCTCGCGCGGTCGCTCGCGCCAATCGGCGTGCTGACGCTGGTCTGGGGCATCAATTGGCCAATCCTGAAAATCGGCGTCACCGATCTGGCGCCGCTGACGTTTCGCGCATTGACGCTTCCCTTCGCGGCGATCGGACTTTTGATGGTCGCGCACTTTTCCGGCGATGGCATTCGCATTCCGCGTCAATGGTGGCCGCGCCTTTGCATGCTTGCGCTCCTGAACATCGCCGGCTGGAACGGGTTCGTCCTGTTCGGCGTGCAGCAGCTTCCTGCCGGACGCAGCGCGATTCTCGCCTACACGATGCCGCTGTGGGCGACGCTGATCGCCACGCTGCTCCTGCACGAGCCGCTCGGAACGCGCAAGTTGGGCGGACTCGTGCTCGGCATCGCCGGCATGGCGATCCTGATCGGGGACGAGCTTCGCGCGATCAGCCGTGCGCCGCTCGGCGTCGCGATGATCCTCGCGGCTGCGGTCGCGTGGGCCTTCGGCACCGTCCTGCTGCGCAAGTGGAAGCCGCCTTTGCCGCAGAACACGCTGACCGGGTGGATGATGATCGTCGGCTGGCTGCCGATTGCGATTGCCGCGCCGTTCTTCGATGCGAAGCCGCTTGTCGACGAGCTGGCGTCGATCGGGGCTCGCGGATGGTTCGCAATCCTCTACAACATCTTTCTCGCCGGAACCGTCGCGCACTGGGCGTGGTTCTACATGGCCCGAACGCTGCCGGTTGCGGTGTCCTCGCTGTCGTCGTTGCCGGTGCCCGTCGTCGGCGTCTTCGCGGGCGTATTCGTGCTCGGCGAGACGCCCGGAGCGCAGGAGTGGATTGCGCTCGCGCTCGTCGTCGCAGCGCTGTTCATCGTTTTGTCCGAGCCGCGCGAGACGCGCCCCACCGCGGCACCGCTCGTGCCGGACGATTAGCAGAACGTGTCAGCCGCCGTGCGCGATCCGTGAATCTTCCGGCGCTTGCGTCCGATCGTCGATGCCGTAGTCACGGATCACCTGCGCGACACGCAGTCGATAGTCGGCGAAAATCGATTGCCGACCCGCAGCTTGTACGCGCCGGTGCTCTTCGATGTTGCGCCACTGACGCACGGCGTCCTCGTCGCGCCAATACGAAAGCGAGACGAACTTCCCGGGTTCGGTCAAGCTTTCGAACCGCTCGATCGAGATGAAACCGTCGACCTGCGAAAGCAGCGGGCGCAGGCGCGCAGCGGCGCTCAAATACGCCTCCGTCTGTCCCGACCTGGGTTTCAATTCGAAAATCACGGCGATCATGTTGCAGCCTCCATTCATGTGCGGGAATGAAACGTGGCGTCGACCGATTCCACGAACGTTCGCTCTTCACGCAGAATCAACCGGTGCGACTGCGCGAACGCGAAATTCGCGCGGCCCTCCGCGTCCGCCTTGAGCAGCGTCCGATAATTTTCATACGCGGCCAGACTGTCGAACGCGATCAAGCCCCATCCGACGTTGTTCGTCCCCTCGTACGGCAGGAAATAGCCGACGAGATCGCCGCCGCACCGTGGGATGATCCGGGTCCATTGCTCGGCGTAGTGCCGAAACGCTTCGCGCTGGAACGGATCGATTTCGTAGCGGATGAAACAGATGATGGCCATGGCGGCTCCTCAGCGATCGACGACTCGACGATACGCGGTTGCGCCGCCGCCATGGTTCGGCTAAGATCGAACTATGAAAGACGGCCCCAGCATCGCCCGGGTTGCCGCGCTGATCGGCGATCACGCGCGAGCGGAGACGCTCGCCGCATTGAGCGGCGGACAGGCGCTTACGGCGACCGAGCTCGCGAACGTCGCGGGGGTGACCAAGCAGACGATCAGCGGACATCTGGCGAAGCTCGCCGACGCCCGGCTGATCGCCGTGGAGAGCCAGGGCCGCCATCGCTATTTTCGTCTGGCCGATCGCGACGTGGGCGAGCTTCTGGAGAAGCTGATGGGCGTCGCGTACCGCGTCGGCGCAGTACGCGTCCGGACGAGCCCGCGCGAGCCCAAGCTTCGCTTCGCGCGCGTTTGCTACGATCATCTGGCGGGGGAGCTCGGCGTGCTCGCGTTCGATTCGCTCGCGCAGCGTCGATTGGTCAAACCGGCCCGCGACGGTCTGGCCGTAACGCGGAGCGGGCGCGCGTTCTGGCGCGATCTCGGCGTCGATGTCGATGAAGTCGCACGGACGCGGCGCCAGTTGTGCCGCGCATGCCTCGATTGGAGCGTGCGCCGCCATCATCTGGCCGGAGCGCTCGGAGCGGCGCTGCTGCAGCGCACGTTCGACCT
>Ga0068856_100007005_pt1 | contig 11011 bp, 9 predicted proteins | sample KBSCornC62_FD_66595 | JGI IMG/M metagenome (GOLD analysis project Ga0068856, IMG submission 66595) | Corn rhizosphere microbial communities from Kellogg Biological Station, Michigan, USA - KBS Corn C6-2 | ecosystem: Host-associated > Plants > Roots > Rhizosphere > Soil ... | reverse complement strand
AGCGCTGGGGAGATCTCTCAACCAGAGGCTGGAGCCCCGATCGCCTCCTCGCGGGTTCCAGCCGCAGGTCTATCTGGCCGCCTGCGCCTCCGGGCCCACCAGACTCTCAAAACTTTCTCAAAGACTGCTAGCAGCTAAATAAGCTAGCCATCCGAGACCGGCAAGACCAGCGAACATTGCCAGCAAAAGCGCGACTACTCGTGACCAGCAGACGGACGAGGTATCCAGCATTACAAGGTCGTCAACGCCTTCTGCGGGAGCGCGGTTTGCGATCCGCTGCGGCAGACATTCTCGGTACTCGCTTGCCGAATCAAGGTACTGAATTTCCGACCAAATATAGCAGTCGCCCACACGGTAACTGGACTCTTTAGGAAGAAACGTGCGCTCTGTTCGGTTCGCCATAGTGTTCCTACATTGTTGCTTGTACTCAGTAGTGTTTAACGATCTGTGTTCGAAGTTTTCTCAGACGAAGTCGTAGTCTTGCAACTGGCAACCTGAACAGGTGTTGTCCTAAGAGGAAGTCTGGAGGAATCCAGAGTTTCGTCACTGGCACTACTGACAGTTACCCCAGCCTACATTGATTCCTAGACTCTGCCTATGCTCGGCGAGGTATGCCTTTGTGGCCAGACCAAGCCGGCACGACTGCAGTGATGGTTTTCTTGAGGCAGCTCGAGCGTTGGTTCCTGGTTCTAGGTACAGTTTTGCTCGCGGTCTATGTCGCGTTCCTACTCGACAGAACCGTCGTGAGCCGCCTGTATCTCTCAGGCTTCTCGTCGGTGCAAGCGGACAGCTCACCAGAGCATCTGCGGACCTCCGGAAGAAGGTGGATCATTGGTAGTCAACAATGGTCGAACGAACGACTAGCGGCATACCGGCGAACCTTGAGTCGACGTCTTGCTATCCCTACCGTCGCTGTTCTCCGTATTCCGCAGGTAAATCTCGTGGCGCCGGTTCTCGAAGGCACCGATGACTTCGCTCTGAACCGGGGTGTTGGGCATATTCGCGGCACCGCTGGACCGAACGACGGGGGAAACTTCGCGATCGCGGGCCATCGCGACGGATTCTTTCGCGCTCTGAAAGACGTCTCGGTAGGAGATGCAGTCGAGATAGAACTCCGGGATCGCCTTGTCTTGTACCGTGTTACCAACACGAGCATTGTGAATCCGACGGATGTAAGCGTTTTGAAGGACCACACGGCCCCGACCTTAACGCTAGTGACCTGTTACCCGTTCTACTTCATTGGGAGCGCCCCCAAGCGCTTCATTGTGGAGGCGGTACGCGCCGGGTCGGTCCCGCTTCATCATTCAAGTGCAGTGTCTGCGCAGATAGTTCCCGGAAGCGCCGTAACAAATCTGATTCCAAGGACGGCAAAGCCAATCAAGGAGACAATTCAATGAAAGAAAAAATCGGAAGCGCAACAACATGGGCGGTACTTCCGGCGCTGGTAGCGTTCTGCTCGTTTGCGGCACTTGCAAACGGCCAGGTGCAAACAACCACAAATACAACGAGCGGTGAGCCCTCGCACGAAGTCACGGTTGAGCATGGCGAAGTCGTTCATGTCTCAGGCAATGATTTGGTTGTAAAGATGGAAGACGGATCCCTGCGCGACTTTCACCATGTACCGGAAAGCGCCAAAGTGACTGTGGATGGCCGAGAGCTTGGAATTCATGACCTGAAACCCGGCATGAAGCTGCAGAGGACATTAACGGTAACCACGACTCCGCAAACAATCACGACGGTCCAGAAGGTTACTGGAAAAGTGTTCCACGTAACACCACCGACAACTTTGATATTGAGTTTAGAAGATGGCACAAATCAGAGGTTCACAATTCCAGAGGGCCAAACCTTCAATATTGATGGACAGGAACTCGATGCTTTTCATTTGAAAAAAGGAATGCGTGTAACGGCTACAAAAGTGGTCGAAGAACCCGTCACTGTCGTGCAGCACAAGCAGGAACTGAGCGGCTCAATGCCGACACCTCCTCCCATGCCCGCGGCTGACGCCCCCATATTGATCGCAGTAATTGCGCCCATGCCGAAGCTTGAGCAAGCTCCGGTGACTCAGGCCGCAACTGCGGAACAACTACCGAAAACTGGCAGCAAGTTGCCTCTCATCGGGCTACTCGGAATGCTCTCGTTCCTGTGCGGAGTGGGGATAAGGATCACGAGATCTGTTTTATTCTAAGTGGCGAGGATTAGATGCGAGAGGTGGCATTCGAAACCGAATGCCACCTCTCGCCTTATTTTTTGCAGGGGCATCCCCCTTCTTTTCCTACCCGGCTGTACTAGGGGGATAAATCAGGCCGCGATTAGATGGTTCCGAATGGCATATTGAACTAGCTCAGCATTCGTACGAACGTTAAGCACTTCCATGATGCGGTACTTGTGGAAAGCAACCGTTCTTGTCGTCAGGTTTAGTACCGCCGCAACTTCCTTCATACACTTCCCTTCGGCAAGCAGCTGCAGAACTTCTCGCTGCCGTTCCGTAAGCTTGTCCGACTCGTCCACGAACTTTTTGTCCTGGCGGATCAAAAAGTCGACCGTGTCCTTCGCGATCATGGGAGAGAGATAGGATTTCCCTCGCAAGACCTCTCTGACGGCAATAGCGAGTTCTGAGGCTGCGCACGTTTTCAGAAGGTACCCGGATGCGCCGCGCCGAAACGCCTCTGCGGCAAGATCGGCATCGTGGTTCATTGTAAGGAAGATCAATTTCACGGAAGGGACCAGCTCCTTCGCCTGCTGGGCCGCATCCAAGCCATTGAGTAAGGGCATTGCAACATCAACGATAACTAAATGTGGGCGGAACTCTGCTACGGCTCGCACCAAAGCGCGACCATCACTCACCGTTTGTACAACGTCGTAGTCGCCTTCGAGAAGCTTGCGGCATGCCTCTGCGACTAGGGTGTGATCGTCTGCAATGAGGATTCTTGGAACATTCCTGCGAACGCTGGGAATCATCTTTCACTCCATTGCGGTCCACGCGCCAAGGAACAAAACCTAAAGTTCCTAATCTAGGAGTTCTTTTTCCCAATGCTCCCGGTGCTGGTTCCGGTAGCGCTGCGGCTCGCTGCATTTCAAGTATAGTGAGAGTACTTTACTACCGATGTCAACACTCGCCAATAGTATTTCTGCTAGTAAATCGACCTGTCTTGATTGACAGATCTGGTTGCATGTAAAGTTCTGTAAAAACTTTGCACTCAATGCCTCCGCCCTCCGCCAAAACTTCTCGCGCCTCCCATCGAGCCGAAATTTTGTGTGCGCATCTGTCCCATCGAACGGGCTCTTTGTTGTTGCTGCAAATCGTTTGAGCGAGACGTGGATTGCCAACCACTCCCCTTGTTTTGCGACCAGCTTGAATTTTGCCGATTGTAGCGATACACCGTCCCGTCTTTGCCGGCATAAACGTTATTGTTTCCGACCGCGACTCCGCTGCCGGTGTTTGTGTTGTATGCAAATCCACCTCGGCCTGCTGTTCCCTGGCCGCTGTAAATATTTCCTGCGTAGCCGGCACCCGCACCTGCAACAATCCCGGTACTTGGGTTATATCCAGCAGCTCCGCGACCTGCAAAGGTGTTTCCGGTGTAAACGTTCGTATTGGTGCCGCGGCCTGCCACTCCCCTGGCGCCAGTTTGAGCATTTTGAAACGTCGCTCTGGTTCCGCCACCATAGTTTCCCGTGTATGGGTTCGCCCACGCGGCGCGAGTACCCGCGTAGGCGGTGTTTCCCCACCGCCCGTAAACATTCGCACTCGCGTATCCTCCCCAGCCGTATCCCCACGCGGGAGCCCAGCAGCAGCCACCGTAATAGCCCCACGGTCCCCACCACGGATACGCATAATACGGATATCCATAGCTGTAGCTATAGCCGACACCGAACGTCAGGCTCCAACCTTCGCTGATACTCCAGGTAGTTGCGACGCCAACTCCGTATGTGTAGGGGGCGCCGTACCAATACCGTCCGATGTAAGGAGGGTAGTACCAGCCGGTGCCGTAGACGACGGTCGTCGTACTCGACGAAACGACGCTGCCGTAATAGCCAGGCGTGTAGCCGACATGCACGACCTGCGGCGTAGATTCGTATACTTTCACGTATGTCACGTAGTGTAGCGGCGCATCAGGCGGGATCGTGTAGATGACGTCGGGGACGGAAGTTGCAACAGCCCACGGCCCCAGCGGAGAAGGCCCGGCAAACCATACGGCATTCTCTACGGCGAAGTAGTTTTTGTCGGCGACTCGAATCACCGGCGTTTCGGTATTCACGGCATATTGGAGCTCGGTTCCTTTAATCGGTTTGAACTGAGGTTCGCCGTCATACTTCACCTCGAGGTGAGTTTCACTCCGCGAAATCGTTGCTGTTTGTGGAATCGAGTTAGCGATCAGGGCTTCCTTTGCCGGCCCTGTCCCATGGACCGAGGCCAACACTCCGGCTTTCGGACTATTTTCCGGAATTTGCGCAAATACCCGCGGCAGTGCATCACCGGCCACGAACTCCCATGGGCCAGCGCTCAATGAGTTTGACTTGAACCATCGCCCAGCCAACAAAATGTAGTATTCACCCGTGGCGGGATCCCGAAATATATTTGCGGTCGTGTTCTCGACGTAGTCGAGTGCAAGCCCCTGGATTTTTTCCAATTGTGGAGGCCCTTGCATCACCAGTAGTTCCGCAGGGCCAAGACTCACGAAGACAGTGGGCAACTTGCCGTCCTTTTCGGCTTCTTTGAGGGAAGGTGGAGTAGTGCCCTCAGCATTCTCGCGCTGCCGTTCCTGGATCCCTTTGCTGATCTCATTCATGTCATCAGGAATGTTCTTCGCATACACCCACGGACCTTCTACCTGCGAAGCTTGCATCCAGCCGTCCATCACGCTCAAGTAGTACTTGGAGGCCTTCGTATCGTGGATCAAAGTCGATTTGGAATTCAGCAGCAACTCAAGCTCAGTTCCACCGAGATCCCTGTATTTCGGACTGCCATCGATGAGCACCAGCATCGCGGGTGTCGTGCTGACAATTACGCGCGGAGGATCGTTGTTCACGGGGAATGCCTTAATGGACTCTGCTGCCTTGGAAGTTTCTAAAGCCGCTTCGAGCCTGTCCAGAGCGATGATTTTTGTTTTGCCGGGCAGTTTGGCTTGAAGGAATGCTTTGTATTCAGCGGTCGCGCCCTTTAACGTTGGAAACTCAACCCTGGTAATTTGGAAGTCATAGAGCGTAACCTGGCGGTTTACCTTGTCAACTTCGGCCCGGGCCTGGAACCACACCACTCCATAGCGCGTCTTCTGGTCACTTTTGTTCACCAAAGCGAGCGCCGCGTAAGCGGTGATTTGATCCCCTTTCCAATCCTCGAGTTGCGGCTGGTACACCATCACCTTTTCAGCACCTCTATCGGCTTCTCGAGGCCAGGGCAGATCTTCCGTTTGTTGTACACGCTGAGTGTTGTTGCTGGACGGCTTCTGCGGAATATTCAATCCCTGCACGTGGGATGGCGCATCCGGCAGACGCTGTTCCTTTTGCGATACTTGCGGCGAACTTTGCCCATTGAGCCTGCTCCCCATAGAAATGAACTGTGCAGCGAAACAGCAGATGACTGGAAGAAAACGCATGATCTCGAACCAGAGGACAATCTTGGACGCCCTGTAGCTGGAGCAGACACTGGCAAAGATGACAGTCCAGCCCGCGGAGGGGGTCTCAGAATGTCCAGCCCACGGAGGTGGTGATACCCAAATCGTTTTTTGGCGCTGTCACCGGCGGCCGAGTGTCGTAGTTTTCGTAAAGCTGAAGGTTCCAATTGAAATTCCGAACGAGTTCAATGCGCAAATTGGACTGAGAACTTAAACGAAAACGGCCAGGATCGTTCAGGCTGCAGAAGAGGAATGCCTGCGAGTTGAAGTTCAGGGTCTTAAAGCGAAACGTGTTGAAGGTGAGTCCCAAGAGTCCTTCAGCATTGCTCCGAACCAGATCCGGGCCAGGCGGCGCGGCATAAGTTTCGTGGCTGAATGCGGCACCCGCGATTGCCAACATAGAAGTGCGATCGGTTTGAATGAGGTGCCGGCCGAGGCCGCCTCCATAGGTCGATCGAAGTTTAAGATCCTGCTGGTTGCTCTTTAAGAGACTCACCAAACCTTCTGCCACCCATCTGGTATTTAAGGCGCGCAGGTATTCGGAATCAAAGGTGACACGATTCGTGTTGCTGGAACGATCTTGGGAGTCGAACTGCGAGCTTGTAGCCACACGAATTGCATTTTTTTCGTTGTTGAAACCCACTGACGCGCCGAGCGAGGAACTCACAGTCCTGCTGTTTCCACCCGTGAAACTGAATCCGTAATTGATGGAGCCCGTCAACTGGTTCCAGAAGCTGAGTTCTTGTGGTTGAACTCTGATCACGTCCAGTGCTTGGACCTCGACCGGAACCTCGGCGCTGATTACAGAAAAGTCCCTTCCCTCATTGGTGTGCGCTTCTGCGTGCTTGGCGATGGTGCCGGTCACGCGTCTACCGTCACTGAATGCCACGATAAATACGTCCTTGCTGCGTAGACTCTTTACTCGCTTCCAATCCAGGTGAACCGAGTCCTTCATGTAGTCGGACTTGAAAACGAGTTCTCCGTGTTCGAGCTCTTTTATCTCTCCCGTAAACATGTCCCCATTCGACATGATGACCACGTCATCTTTCCGCTTGGCCATGGCCCAGGTTGCACCGAATAGAAACAGAAGACACAACAGTTTGGGCAACATCGAGCGCAGGGTCCATTTGTTCATAACGCCTCTCCGCATTCGTTACTCAGCAGCAAGATCGTATTGAAGGGTGTGAACCGGTCTCACTGGCACAAGTGACAGTGTGCAAGCTGGCATGCTTTTGCGAGTTTTTTAGTTACTTTGCATAGGTGAATGCATGAAGCATCATTGGCTAACAGGTAGAGCACCCCTATTAAGTACTCTCTTAAGCATCTTGCTCGTTTGCAGCTTTAGCCTGAAGACCCATTCGCAAGATACGCCGGCATCATCGACAACCGCGCAGACTTCACCCACCGCAGATCAGCAGAACACTTCCCAGAAGAAGAACAGCATCGACTTGTACGGATTTGTAATGATGGATTCCGGTTACGAATTCGGTCAAACCGATCCGAACTGGTTCGATGTGATGCGTCCAACAAAGCTGCCCTCATTCCAGAATGAGTTCGGCCCAAATGGGAATGTGTACTTCAGCGTGCGACAGACTCGCTTTGGCGTAAAAACCACGACACCAACTGAATTTGGAGATCTTAAAACTCAATTCGAATTTGAGTTGTTCGGCACCGGCGTTGACGCTGGACAGACCACGTTTCGATTGCGACATGCGTACGGCGAATTGTCGCAGTTCGGCGCAGGCCAAACCTGGAGTCCATTCATGGACATCGATGTGTTCCCAAACTCGCTGGAGTACTGGGGCCCGAACGGAATGGTTTTTTTCAGAAACATCCAGATCAGGTGGATGCCGGTTCGTACAGATCGTCATGAGGTGATACTGGCCCTCGAACGTCCTGGAGCGAGTGCCGATCAGGGCGTCTACGCTGGTCGAGTTGAGTTGCAGGGTATCAAGCCACATTTCACCATGCCCGACATTTCGGGCCATGTACGGGTCACAAGAGAATGGGGTTATCTGCAGGTCGCCGGGATTGTCCGCAAGATCGGCTGGGTGGACAACAACCCTACTCCCCCGCTACGCCTCGGTGATCACGTCTGGGGCTGGGGAGTCAATCTGACATCCAATCTGAAGTTTACCGAGTCAGACACATTAAGACTGGCCGTTGTCTATGGGAAGGGCGTAGAGAATTATATGAATGACGCCCCCGTCGACATCGGGGTGAAAAACAATCCCGGCAGTCTTACGAGACCGATTTTGGGCGTCCCACTGCCTGTGCTCGGCGCGGTAGGTTTTCTCGACCATAACTGGAGTAAGAAGGCGAGCACGGCAATTGGATATTCGCTGCTCGATATCGATAACTCCAATGCCCAGACCCCAAGTGACTTTCACCAGGGCCATTATGCGTTGGCAAACGTGCTCATTCACCCAGTCGACAAAGTCACGGTCGGTGCTGAATTTCAATTCGGGCGGCGCGTCAACTTTCGCAATGGCTTCAATGTGAATGACTACCGGGTACAAATCTCTCTTAAGTACGACTGGAAAAAACTATTTGAATTCTGAAGGACAATCCGTCGCATGGATTGAGCGGCGAGGCCGGCGAGGAGGAGCAATGAGGGTATCGAAGCAAGCGCAGGTGGCAATTGTAGCTGCCGTCACAATGCTCGCCACAGCGAAAGTAAACCTGGCGCAAGGCAAAAGTCCGGTAGCGCCCAGTGAGCAAGCGTATCAACAGATTCTTAAAGAGGCTTACGACAATTTCAAGAGCGATACGAGCGGCAAGAATGCGGATTACATCCCGGCGCTTGCCCAAGTTGACTCGAAGCTGTACGGAATCGCGATCATTACGACGGACGGCCGCGTGTACAAGATTGGCGATGTGAACACCTCATTCTCAATCCAGTCCATTTCGAAGGTCTTCACGCTGGCGCTTGCCATGCAAGAGAAAGGTTCGGAAGAGGTCTTTAAAAAAGTAGGGGGCGAACCGACGGGTCGGGCATTTAATTCGATACCGGCAGTCGTAGACATGCCAACACACGCCGGCAATCCCTACGTAAATGCGGGTGCGATTGCGACCACCAGCCTCATCACCGGGTCCACGGAAGACGAGAGATGGAATAAGATTCTGGGCTTCTACAGCAAAGCAGCAGGCACGAAGCTCTCGGTGCTTGAGGACATCTACAAATCGGAAGCGGCGACCAACACCGGCAACAAGGCAATCTCGATGCTCCTCGCCAAGTACGACCGGATTTACAGTGATCCGTTTGAGGCAGTCGACATTTACACCAAGGCTTGCTCCGTCGGGGTCACGGCGGAACAACTCGCCGCCATGGGAGCAACACTCGCCAACAACGGCAAGAATCCACTGACGGGCGAGCAGGTGATCAATCCTGACAACGTTCCGCATATTCTTGCCGAAATGATGATGGCCGGCCTCTACGACGGTTCCGGTGGATGGGCCTGGCATGTGGGAATCCCTGCAAAGAGTGGAGTTGGCGGGGGGATTCTCGCGGTCGTTCCCGGAAAAGGGGCAATGGCAGTTTTCGCTCCTCCGCTTGATGAAGCCGGCAATAGCGTCAAGGCGCAGAAAGCAATCGCTTATGTCGCCGACAAGCTCGGCATCAATCTTTTCTCACCGGCCTCGGTCGGCTTGAAGTAGTCGCGACGATGAAGGTGCTCGGAGGGGCGCATATCCGGGGCGTGGGGCCTGCACCCTGGCTCTCTTCACAAAACGACGGAACTGATTCGTTCCCGTATTCCAGTCGGAGTTTGCACTTGAATTCGTTCTCGTTGAGCGTTCGGTCATTTTTCGTGCTGTTGATATTGCTCCGGCCTTTCCTATCGGCAGGACAAACGGGCGACACGGCACCTCAAAAGAATGCCCCACCGGACGAACGGGTTATGGATCTACTGGCCGCCGTCGATCGACTCGTAGAGCAAAATCAGAAACTGGAAAAACAAAATTCGGAGTTGATGAGTCAGATCGAAGAACTACGGAAGAATCTCCACAGCGACGCTTCAGTAACTGCGACGCCAAACACGCCACAAAATGCGATGGCACCAAGCAAGCCGAAGGACAACCAGTCAGGGCAGAATCCGGAGGAGGAAGTCGGTTCCTCCACCCAGGAACCTTACAAGTGGGGAGCGTACACCCCAAACCTTGGATACAGAGTGGCAAATACCGATCACGGCGACGTCAGCGTCAGCATTTATACCTACGCGCGCTACTTGAATCAGCTTGGACTAGACCCGAGCTACACGGACGCTTTTGGTAAAGTTCACAGTGTTCAGCAGCGACAAGACTTTCAATTGCAGAAAGTCCAAATAAAGTTCCTCGGCTGGATGTTAGATCCGAAGTTTCGCTATTTCCTGTACGCATGGACTTCCAATGCGTCGCAAGGACTGGGTGCGCAGGTTGTGCTGGCCGGCAATCTTAATTACAGCTTCAACAAAGTCTTCAATGTGGGAGCGGGAATCAGGTCCCTGCCGGGCACTCGCAGCGTTGAAGGCAACTTCCCTTTTTGGCTGGGCGTCGACAGTCGCCTCATTGCGGACGAATTCTTCCGGCCATCGTATACCTCAGGAGTTTGGGCTTGGGGTCAACTCGGCGATCACATCGACTACATCGCGATGATCGGCAATAATCTGAGCACACTTGGGGTCAGTGCTGCACAACTCGACAATGGCTTTAACACAATTTCTACATCGTTGATTTGGAAGCCTACCACGGGCGAGTTCGGTCCAGGGTTTGGTGACTTTGAATGGCACGACAAATTAGCGACCCGCCTGGGGATCCACTTCACTCGCAGTGACGAGAGCAAACAAAGCCAACCCAGCAGTGAGCAATTCGAAAATACGCAGCTTCGCCTGTCGGATGGCAGCGTGATTTTTGCGCCAAACCTGCTTGGACAAGGCATCACCATCAATGATGCGAGATACCTGATGACCTCTTTTGACGGTGGCCTGAAGTACCATGGCTTCTCTCTCGAAGGCGAATACTATCTGCGCTGGCTAAATCACTTCACAGGGCCAGGGACCGCGGGCCTGCCAACTCTCTTTGACCACGGCATGCAGTTGCAAACTTCTGTAATGGCAATTCCGAAACACATGCAGATTTACCTTGGGGGATCGACGATTTTTGGGCAGTACGGAACTCCTTGGGATTTTCGCTCCGGGATCAACTATTTCCCCTTCAAGAACAAAGTCGTGAGATGGAACACCGAGTTCCTTTACTTGCACAGATCCGCGGTCGGCTACACGTCCGTTCCGTTTCCAGTAGGCGGCTCGGGGCCCGTGTTCCACACCACTTGGGAGTTAGCATTTTGAGGCCAAATCGTACGATACACCGGCGCACGGCGCTATGCGCGCTTCTTGCGCTGGCATCGATCGCAGCCGCAC
>Ga0068856_100007004_pt1 | contig 11013 bp, 7 predicted proteins | sample KBSCornC62_FD_66595 | JGI IMG/M metagenome (GOLD analysis project Ga0068856, IMG submission 66595) | Corn rhizosphere microbial communities from Kellogg Biological Station, Michigan, USA - KBS Corn C6-2 | ecosystem: Host-associated > Plants > Roots > Rhizosphere > Soil ... | reverse complement strand
CCGCCGTGCTGCGCCCCATGCTCGGCGGGCCGAATGTGCGTGAGCTCGGTCCGATCGGTCTGGACGAGAAGGCGCCGCTCCTCCGCGACGCGCGCGCGCTCCTCGCGCCCATCGAGTGGAACGAGCCGTTCGGTCTCATCCTCATCGAGGCAATGCTGTCGGGTTGCCCCGTCGTCGCCTTCGCCCGTGGCAGTGTCCCCGAGCTCATCGAGGAAGGCGTGACGGGGTTCGTCGCCCGCTCGCCAGAGCACATCGCGGAGCTCATTCGCCCCGGCGGCCCCGTCGATCGCTTCGATCGCGCGCGCTGCCGGCGCCGCGCCGTCGAGCGCTTCAGCCGCGATCGGATGGTCGACGAGCACGTCGCGCTCTACGAGCGGCTGACGCACCGCTCCGCCGACGACCCGCTGCAGGCTCTGATGATTGCCTGATTCGAACCGCCACCCCACGATCTCATGAGCGCGACCACGTCGCTCGATGAACTCGATCGCTCCGGTGACGAGGGCGCTACGGCCGAACCTCGCGTGATCTCCATGCAGGACGCGGTCGGCTACGCGGCGCTCCCGTGCCACCAGGAGGCGCCCGTCGCGGACGCGCTCGCGCTCAAGCACGATCGGTTGTTCCTCCTCACGAATCGGCACGGCGACATCACGCCGCCGGGCAACTGCGCCCTTGGCCTGTTCGAGAACGACACGCGCATTCTCAGCCGGTACGAGCTGCGCGCCGCCGGCGGCCCGCCCGTCCGCCTCTCGACGCAGGTGATCGCGCCGTTCCTCGGCCAGATCGACCTCGCCGTCACCGATCACGCGTTCGGCGGCAACGACTGGGACCCGAAGCACGCGGTGTATCTCCGCCGCGAGCAGATCGTGGGCGACACGCTCATCGAGCGGCTGACGATTACGAGTTTTCTCATCCGGCCAATCGACTACTGGATCGAGCTCGCGTTCGGATGCGATTTCGCCGACATCTTCGAGGTCCGCGGCTGGAAGCGCGACAGCCGCGGCGAGTACTTCGCGCCGCGCGTCGGCGCCGACCGCGTGCGCTTCGCGTACCGCGGACGCGACGGCGAGGTGATCGAGAGCGGCATCCACTTCCGAACCGCGCCCGACACGCTCGATCGCGAGCGCGCCCGATGGGCGATGACGCTCGTCCCCGGCCGTTCGGTGCGGCTCGAGTGGGAGATCGGCGCCCAGCACGCGCGCGCGCGCGGCGCGCCGCCGAGCGAAGATGCAATGGATCAGCGGCGCGCGCGCCTCCACGCGGCGTACGACGAATGGCGCGGCGAGTGCTCGCGCTGGAGCAGCGACGTCGAGACGTTCAGCGCGACGCTGGCGCGTGCGACGGACGATCTCCGCTCGCTCTACGTGCACGCCGACGGCAAGCGTGTGATCTCCGCCGGCATTCCGTGGTATTCCACGGTCTTCGGCCGCGACTCCGTCATCACGTCGATCGAGACATTGGCGCTCAATCCGCGCATCGCGATCGACACATTGCGGTATCTCGCCGGCCGCCAGGGCACCAAAGAGGACGCCTTCACCGAGGAGCAGCCGGGCAAGATCCTCCACGAGCTGCGCCGCGGCGAGATGGCGCGGAGCGGCGAGATCCCGCACGTGCCCTACTACGGCACCATCGACGCGACGCCGTTGTTCATCATTCTCGTACACGAAACATGGCGATGGACCGGCGACGATGCCTTCGTGCAGGAACTGCTGTCGAACGTGCGGCGGGCGATCGACTGGATCGATCGCTACGGCGATCTCGACGGCGACGGCTTGGTCGAGTACGCGCGCACGTCCGATCGCGGTCTCGTGAATCAGGGCTGGAAGGATTCGGGCGACGGTGTCCCCTACCCCGACGGCCGCCTGCCCGAGCCGCCGATCGCGCTCATCGAGGTGCAGGGCTACGTCTACGACGCCAAGGTGCGCGCCGCTGAATTGTTCGAGCGATTCGGCGACGCCGACCTCGCGATGCGGCTCCGGCTCGACGCGCAGCGCCTGCGGGCGCGCGTGATCGAGCGCTTCTGGCTCGAGGAGCTGGACACCTTCGCGCTCGCGCTCGATGGTGCAAAGAATCCCATTCCGACCGTCGCCTCAAACGCCGGGCATCTGCTCTGGAGCCGGCTGCCGGACAACGGGCGCGCGCAGCGAGTCGCGCACACGCTCCTCGCGCCGGACATGTCGTGCGGCTGGGGGATTCGAACGCTCAGCAGCCGTCACCCGGTGTTCAATCCGATGAGCTATCACGACGGCTCGATCTGGCCGCATGACAATGCGCTCATCGTGCTCGGGCTCTCGCACTACGGACTCGGCCCGCAGGCGCTCCCCGTGGTGCACGCGATCAACGACGCCGCGGCCGCCGCGGAATTCAATCGGCTGCCGGAGTTGTATTGCGGCATGGCGCGCACCGGCGGCTCGCATCCGGTGCTCTACCCGGTGAGCTGCTCGCCGCAGGCATGGGCGAGCGGTGCGCTCTTTCTCATGATGCAGGGGCTGCTCGGCGTCTTACCGGACGCGCCGCGCGACGTGCTTCACATCCGCAACCCGGTGCTCCCCGACTTCCTCGAGGAGCTCACGATCACGAACCTCCGAGTGCGCGCGTCGCGCGTGTCGCTGCACTTCGTTCGCCGCGCGAGCAGGACGCTGGTGAACGTGCTCGCGGTGGAATCGGAGGCGGAGCCGATCCGGGTGCGGATCGAGCTGGGGTAGCGGCGTGCGCTGGAAGCTTGATCATCCCGAGCGCTTCCTATCTCAGCCAGAGCGCAGCGAGGGACCTACCGTCCCGGTCGCGAACCCTCCCACGCCCGGCCCCTCGCACTCACCTCGCCAGCGCGTGGTTCGTGTACTCCCGCTCGTCGGTCACTTCCCGCACGAGCACCGCTGATATGACATCTGGTATACTAATTTCCTGATCGCACCGCTCCAGCTCCACTTCCGCCAGCACGAGCGCCCGGTCCAGAAACTCGTCCACCTCGAACGTCAGCTCGCCCGCCGGCACCTGGTACCGCCGCTTGAACACGCGCTTGCCGCGCGTCAGCGGCCACACGGTCGTGAAAAACGTCTCGTCGATCGATTCCTGAAACTCGAATCGCTCGAGCCCTCGCCCCATCTTGCACGTGCGCTCGTACCGCACGCTGCCGTCCGAGCCGCGAATGCGCCGCACGCGCTCGTTGATCTTCTCGCCGGGCAGATATCCCTGATCGATCACCTCCGCCGGCCAGCGATCGATCCCCTCCGGCAGCGCGCGCAACAGGTACTTCCGCTCGATCTCACGGTCGTCGCTCGCCATATCGGATAGTACCGCCGGCGCACAGCAGGCTCAACGGCGCAGACGCGCTCGGCATTGGGCTTGCCGAACTACTGGGCGCCAATGCCCGCCCCAACTTTGCAACGTCACGACACGCCGGCGCCCACGAAGCTCGACGCGCTCCATCATCGCCTGGACGCGCTCGAGCGCAGCGCCGGCGCGCGCAACATCGCCGTCGCCGTCTATGACACCGCGACGCACGGCAGCTTTCGACGGCACGCCGACCGCTGGTTCCACGCCGCCAGCACGATCAAAGTCGCGATCCTCCTCGGCGTCTACGCCTCGATTCACCACGGCTGGCTGCTGCCGCGCTCGCGCCTCCACGTACGCAATCGGTTCTTCAGCGCCGCCGACGGCGAGCCGTTCCGCGTGGCCGCCGACCGGGACGCCAACGCCGAGGTGCACGCCGCGACCGGCAAGATGATGCGCGTCTCCGAGCTCGCGCTCCACATGATCGCGACGAGCAGCAATCTCGCCACGAACCTCCTCCTCGACCTCGTCGGTCTGGAGACGGTGCAGCGCAGCCTCGACGAGCTCGGCATCGACGGCATCGACGTGCGGCGTGGCGTCGAGGACGAGCGCGCGTTCGAGCACGGCATCAACAATCGCGTTACCGCGGACGGGCTCGTCCAACTGCTGCGCACCATCGCCGAGGGCCGCGCGTTTTCCGACGAGCTCTCGCAGGAGATGCTCGCCATTCTGCACGCACAGGAATTCAAGAACGGCATCCCCGCGCGGCTGCCGCGCGCCGTGCGCGTCGCACACAAGACCGGCGAGATCTCCACGGTCGCGCACGATGCGGGCGTCGTCTACCCGCCGGGACGCGCGCCGTACGTGATCGCGATCCTCACCGAGTGGGCGCCCGAAGCCGCCGGCCGGTCGGCGACGATCGCCGAGGTGTCGCACGCGGTCTACGAGCTGCTCACGGGAACGGAGGAGCTCGTCGATGGGTGAGGCGCACCGGTTTCCGCTTCGCATCGTTGACGGGCTGCGGCTCGAGAAGCCGATGCGCGACGCGCTCCTCCCCGGGCGCGTGTTGTATGACGACGGCGGCCAGCCGCGCACGCTGCCGCGCTACTTCTACGAGATCCCCTCGTGGGAGCACGCGCTCAACGTGCAGCTCTCGACCAACTTCGCGCTCTGGGAGTTCATCCAGACCGACGTGCGGGAAGCGGCCCCGCTCCGCACGTTCCCGCGGTACGTCCCATGCGCGGTGACGCTGCTCGCGCTGGCGCTCGAGCGCTTCCGCGCGGGAGCTGGCACGTTCGTGCACATTGCCGCCAACGGAGGCTATCGCTCGCCGCGCCACGCGATCAACACGAACGCAACGACGCACAGTTGGGGATCGGCGGTGAACATCTACCGCATTGGCGACGTGTTTCTGGACGACCGGCAGGCGATCGACCGCTACGCCGCGCTCGCTCGGCAGACGATTCCGGGCGGGTTCACGCGCGAGTACGGCAGCGCGCGCGGCGCCACGGACGATCACCTGCACATCGACCTCGGCTACGTGCTCTCGGTGCCGCACGACGCGCCCGCCGACCATCTCGGATTCGGCAGCGAACGGAGGGCGTCGTGAGCACCCGCGACGCGCGTAAGCTGACCAAGAGCGGCCGGGAGCGCGCGCGCGCGTCGGCCACCGCGCGCGCCGCCATGGGTCTCGAGGCGGAGTTCTCGATCGTCGTCGACGGCAACCCCGCCAAGCCCGAGGACGTCTTCGGCAGCCCGACGCGGATCGTTCGCGCGCCGATGATGCACCGCACCGGACGCTCGTATCACCTGCCCACCGGCGGCGCGGTCTACTTCGACACGGGTGTGATCGAGATCGCGACCCCGGTGATCGAGCTCGACGCCGGCTGCGCGGCACGCGCCGGCCGCTCGCTCTGGGAGAGCATCCGCTTTCTGCGCGAGGAGCTCGACGCCTGGGAGCAGCGGGAGGGACACACGGTCCACCTCGCCGGCTTCAGCACGCATTACAACATCTCATTCGAGATTCCTCACGACGAGGCGAAGCGCACGCACCGCACCGTCGACGAGCTCGCGCTGCTGCTCACGCACATCGTCCCGATGCCGGTCATGCTCCTCGCGACCAATCGCCGGTCCACGGGCGTCGGCGTGCGGCCGCGCGTGAACCGCGTCGAGGTCACGGCCGACTTCACCCCCGACGCGGCGCTCATGATCGCCACGGCGACGCTGGTCGTCGGCGTGGCGCGCGAGGTGATGACCTGGCCCTCGTTCGCGCTCGACGAGCTCGAACGCCGCGACTTCCCGGTGATCCGCGATTTCGTCCCCGAGCCGCACGGCTCGCGCCGCGGCTGGGTCGCCAAGACGGCCTCGTTCCTCGAGAACCCGTTCGCGTGCAACGTCAACGAGGCGATCTGGCCGACGCGCGACGGCGGCACGCGATCCCTCCGCGACATCGCCGCCCGCATCACGCGTTACTTCTGGCCCTCGATCGAGCGCTACGGCGATCGGCGTTCCCTGCGCTTGATCCAGTCCGTGATGAGCGGCCGCACCCCATCGCTCCTCGAGCTGGACGACCGCCCCCCAGCCTACGAGAGCGTGGGCCGGCTGTGCACCTGGGCCAACCTCTTCCCGGTGCGCGCCCTCCCCCGCTCGCGCTATGAGCAAGTTTTTATTCGCGCAATCTCACGGCGCAAGCTCAAGCTCGAGCGCGACTGGTATACGCCCATCGGCATGCGCGGCTGGTCCCACGTCATCTTTCGCCGCGACCGCGACCAGACCCGCCACGTCTTCTCCCTCGACTATCTCCTCGGGCATCTCGACGACTGGGACGTCGGGCCCAGGACGGAGGAGAAGATTAAGCAAACTTTGCGGGAGAGGTTGGAGAGGCGCGCATAGCGTTTCAGACGAACAGCGCGTGGGCTCCGCGGGGCGGTCGCTGTCGTTCTGCGTCCTCAGTTCTCCGTTTTCCGTGTTTGCGTCGGCTCCAGGCGCCCACGGTCGAACGGATAACGGACGACGGACAACGCAGAACGACAGCGACCGGACGACGCCGCCCCCACCCGCCGCCGGCCCCGAACCCCTCACGCCGTTCGCACTCGCCGCCCTACTTTATCCTCCCCCTTCAACACCATCCCATGTGGACCGACCTCCTCACTCCCGGCATCCCGCTCACCGAGAAGCTCGTCCGCACCCTTCTCGTCTATGCCTTCCTGCTCATCGGCCTGCGCCTCGCCGGCAAGCGGGAGCTGTCGCAGATCAATCCCTTCGATCTCGTCGTCCTGCTCCTCCTCTCCAACACGGTGCAGAACGCGATCATCGGGAATGACAATTCGGTGCTTGGAGGACTCGTCGGCGCGGCGGTGTTGCTCATCGTGAACGGCACCGTCGTGCGCGCGCTATACCATTACAACAAGCTCGATCGCATCGAGGGGCGGCCGGACACGCTCGTCCGCAACGGCCGGCTGCTCCGGCATCATCTCGAGCGCGAGCTGATCACCGTCGCCGAGCTCGAGGCCGCCGCGCGCCGCCAGGGGATCTCATCGCTGGCCCACGTGCAGGAGTGCCGCTTGGAGACGGGAGGCGCCCTCACGTTCATCGCGCGCGAGCCGAGCGAGGACGATGTGCGCCATCACGAGATCCTCGGCCTCATCGCGCAGATGGACTCGCGTCAGCGATCGATCAGCGAGCAGCTCGCGGCGTTGGACCGGAAGATGGGCGGCACCACGGGCACGACGCCGTGAGCCGCCGGCGACTCCACGACCGCGCGCGTGATCGCGTCGCGGAGCGCGTCGAGCATCGGCGCGCCGTTCTCCGGCGACCACGGCGCCACGCCGAGCAGCCCGTTCGCCCAGTCCACCGCCGGCCCGGCACCGCGATGGCGCGCCCACCGCTCCGCGACCCCGCGCGCCCGCGCGTCGATCGCCATCGCCACGAGCGCGCGGCGCGCGCGCATCTCCGGACCGTCGTCCGGCGTGCACACCGCCGCCGGAATCGGCGCGGCCGCGAGTCCCCGCGCCCCGGCGTCGCGCTCCGCCCACACCGCGCGCCACGAGACCGGCGTGTCGAGCACCCGTCGCACGAGCATCGCCGGGTCGATCGCCGCCGGATCCGACCACGTCCGCTCGAACGCGGCTCGTGAGGAATCTGGTATGAGCGTCATCTCATCGAGCGCCGCGAGCACCGACGACGCCGCGCGCTGCCCCGCGATCGTCGGACCGCCCGCCGCGTAGCCGGCGAGCATCGCGTCCTGCACGGCGCTCAGGAACCCGTCCGTCCTCCCCTGCGCCGCCAGCGCCGACGCCACGTACCAGTCCGTGCTCCGCGCGAAGAGCTCGGCCGGCCGGTCCGTCAGCGGCGCCGAACCGGCGGTCGCGTACGCGCGCACCGTGCGCGAATCGGCCAGTCCGCGCACCGATGCGGCGAGCGGCCCGCGCCGCTCCCGCGCCGCGCGGTCCGTGCCGTAGCCGCCGCCGGAGCTGAACAGCCGCCGCGCCGACTGCCAATCCAGATCGTGCGTCAGCTCGTGCGCGATCGTGCCCGCGGACGTCATGATCGACAACTCGAGCGTGCGCGTCCGCGGATCGTGCAGCGCGAGCGCCGAGTCGGGAAGCGCCTGCGCGGTGAACCGGACGTTGAGTCCGTCGAACGACGCCGACGGCAGCACGCGCCGCATGTCGTCGATCGCGTGCTCGAGCTCGCGCAGGTAGTACGGGCGCCATGCCTCCGGCACGCCGCGCGTGAACGTCACCGAGCCAAGGCCGAATTCGGTCGTGAGGTCGCTCGCCGCCGGCGCCGGATCGCCGGCGAACCACGGCGCCTCCTGCGCGAACGGCCGCAGCGCGACCGCCGACGCGAGCACGGCGCGCGCGAGCACCCGGCGCGCCGAGTCCGATCGCGCCGTGCCGCCCGCGTCCAACGCGGCGATGAGCGTTTCCTCATTAGAGGCCGCCACTCCGCTCCCGCGATGCGTGCGAAGCATCACGACGACCGGCGCCCGCGGCGGCCGGCGCGCCCCGAGCGTCGCCAACCGGCGCGCGAACGCCGGCCCGATGAGCGCCGAATCCGCGGACGGAGCGAGCGGCGGCGCGCCCGCGCGATCGACACGCTCGAGCGTGTCGATCGCGGCCACCACCCCCGGGACCGCGTCGATCGCCGACACGCGCTGCGCGCTCGGCAGGGGCGCGAGCGCCGGCGCCTCCACGCGAAGCGCGTGCTCCGCACGCCGCGACTGCAACAGCGCGAGCACGTCCTCGTGCCGCGCGCCGGCATCGGCCAAGGCGTCGTTGGCGTCGCGAATCGCCAGCTCGCGGTCGCGGACGAGCGCCGCGGCGTCTGTCGCGAGCGAGACGGCGCCTGGGCTGATCGAACCCCTGGCGACGGCGAGCATGTACGCGAGCCGCACCGTGAGCTCGCCGGCGCGCGGATCGGGCGCCTGACGGATCGTGCGTTCGATCAACGCGAGGTGCGCCGCTCCCGACGCGCCCGCGCCGGCGTCGTCCCACGGACCGAGTCCGTCGAGCACCGCGGGGTCGATCACGTACGCATCCCCGCGCCGAAGCCTGGCGAGGAGCGCCCACCCCACCCGCGACTGCATGGTGCGCGGCAGCCGCGGGTCATGCAGCGCGTCGTCGATGAGCTGGAACGGACTCCCGAGCCCCGTCCGGAGCCGCTCGAGATACGCCAGCGCCACCGTCAGCTGGTCGCCGCGAACGCCGCGCGGCGCCGCGGCGCGTGCGAGGACGATCGTCGAGTCGAAGTAGCCGCTCGCCCCCGCGAGGTCGCGGGCGGCGTTCGCACTCATAGAAGGGCGCGCGCCTACCCAGCCGATCAACACGGCCGTGCCGAGCAGCGCGGCACCAATCAAGAGCGAGGTTCGTCGAACGGCGTCCATCAAGGATTCGTACCCACGGCAGGGCGCACGGTTGCCGTCCCAACGGCGGCAGCGCCAGGAAAGAGACGATCCGGCCGTTGGGTCGGAACCCGGAAGTCCTTGCGACTTGATAAAATATGCAGAATACTTGACGCGTTAACTAGTTGACGGATATTGCATTGCCAGAGTTAATGTTGCGTATGGGAACCTGTTGACTGCGCTTGTGCACGCAGGTTTAGTTTCACAATTCGCGAATCGGCGGTCGGGATTCCCGACATCACTGCACATCCGGTTCGTCACCGGAACCGGACCACGCGCCGGCATCTTCGCGAAGCGGTTTGTCGTTCACACGGTGCACGCAGCCCGTCCACTGCGTGCCCGAACGGCTCCATTCGCCGCTCCCCGCCGTCCGCGAGGACAGCGAACCGTTTGGCCAGTCACTCACACGAGGTAGACACACGTCATGACGAGACACCTCAACCGCGCTCTCGCGGTCGCGAGCGTGCTGCTGGGATTGGCACCAGCAGCGGCACTCGCGCAGCAAGGCACGACCATCAGCGGCCGCGTCACGAGCGACGCCGAAGCGCCCCTCCAGGGCGTGAGCGTCAGCATCGCGACCCTCGGCGCCGGTGCGTACACCGACGCTTCCGGTAAGTACACCTTTACCGTCCCGGCGAGCCGCGCCTCTGGCCAGTCGGTGACCCTCACGGCCCGCCGGATCGGGTTCCAGCCCAAGTCCGTCACGATCACGCTCTCCGGCGCGTCGATCACCCAGGACTTCGCGCTCACGCCGACCGCCACGCAGCTCACCGGCGTGGTCGTCACGGCCCTCGGCCTCACGCGGCAGAAGAGCCAGCTCGGTACCGCCCAGCAAGAGCTGACGACGAGCGAGTTGAACACGACCAAATCGCTCAACATCGTCGACCAGATGCAGGGCAAGGTCTCGGGCGTGCAGATCACCGGATCGGGCACGCAGGGCGGCTCGACCAACATCGTGATCCGCGGCGAGAACTCGATCACCGGCAACAACACGCCGCTCTTCATCGTCGACGGCGTCCCGGTCTCCAACCAGGACCACGGGGGCAGCCCGAACGGCGCGTTCGACTTCGGCTCGGCGATCAGCGACATCAATCCCGAAGACGTCGAGACCATGTCGGTGCTGAAAGGCCCGAACGCGGCGGCGCTCTACGGTTCGCGCGCGGCGAACGGCGTAATCGTCATCACCACCAAGAAGGGTCGTTCGACCGGCGGTCACGGCCGCACGGACGCGAGCACCATCTTCACATTCGACACCCCGTCGCGTCTGTGGGACTACCAGAACCTGTACGGTCAGGGTGCCGCCGGTGAGTTCGCCTTCGTTGACGGCGCGGGCAGCGGCGTCCACGACGACCTGGACCAGAGCTTCGGCCCCAAGCTCGACGGACGCACCACGGGCTGCACACACGTCGGCAACGATCCGTCGCAGCCGTACGACACCTCTGCCCCGTGCCTCCAATTCACGGCGCCCGGCGTCGCCTCGGCATGGGTCCCGCAGCCGAACAACATCAACGAGTTCTTCCAGACCGGCCACACCTGGTCGTCGAACATCGCGATGACGGGCGGCACGGACCGCGCGAACGCGCGTCTCTCCCTTGGCTCGGACAACGACGCCGGCTACGTCCCGAACAACTTCTTCCAGAAGACCTCGGGCCTCCTCAGCGGCAATCTTCAGGTGAACGACCGCTTGAGCACGAGCGCCACGCTGCAGTACGTCCGCAACACGGCGCGCAACCGTCCGGGCACCGGCTACAACGTCGGTATCATGGAAGGCATGATCTGGTTCGGCCGCCAGGTGGACTACAACGCGCTCAAGGCGCACTACAACGATCCGGGCAGCC
>Ga0068856_100006996_pt1 | contig 11021 bp, 8 predicted proteins | sample KBSCornC62_FD_66595 | JGI IMG/M metagenome (GOLD analysis project Ga0068856, IMG submission 66595) | Corn rhizosphere microbial communities from Kellogg Biological Station, Michigan, USA - KBS Corn C6-2 | ecosystem: Host-associated > Plants > Roots > Rhizosphere > Soil ... | reverse complement strand
GTGGTGATGCGGCGCGTGGGGTTCGCGGTCGCGGTCGCGAACGCCCGGCCCGAAGTGAAGCACGAAGCCCACTACGTGACGGAAGCCAGCGGCGGGGAGGGCGCCGTGCGCGAAGTTTGCGAACTGATCCTCGAGGCGTGCGGTTTCTGGGCGGAGATCCTCGAGAAGTACGAAGCCGGCCGCTACGCGGGGCGCTGAACTTTCTTCCAGCGCCAGGGCACGCGGGGCGCGAGCGCATAGTTCACCTGCACAAATACGAACAGGGCAATGCTCAAATACGTGTCAATCGCGCAAAGCAGCATAGCGAACGCGTAGAGCACCTGGGCGATGATGATGCGGTGCTTGATAGCGGACGAGACTTCCGGCGGAACGTCGTTCTGCACGAGGCCGACATTGACCGCCCAAACCCAACTGATATAGAGCACCCCGCCGAGGAAACAGATGTTCAGCCAGTACATGAACAAAGCGACGCGGTAGCGCGGAAACTCTCCCAGAAGCGTGGTGGCGAACGGCAGCATACACACGCCGAACAGAAACGCGATGTGCAGCCAGGAGAGGCTGCGATCCGATCGCTGAAGATGATTCAGCTGCGTCTGCTGTCCCATCCAGAAGATGCCGAGCGTCATGAAGCTCATGACGAACATCACGAGCTTTGGCGCCAGCGCGACCAGAGATTGCCAGAGGTCCTGATCGCTGTGGATCGCGCTGATGGCCGGGGCTTTGAGGTCGAGCACCAGCAAGGTCATGGCCACAGCGAACACGCCGTCGCTCAGCGAAGCCAGGCGGGCGGCGCTTTGACCGGCGATGCGGTTGTACGGAGTCAATGCTCCTTTATATCGCTTACGCGGGCGTCAAACGGGCTTCTCGGGCCAGGAGTGTTTCGGGTAACGACGGCCAAGTTCGCGCCGAAGCTGCGGATATAGTCTTGTCCAGAAACCGGCGAGGTCCGTTGTGGTCTGGACGGGCCGCTGGCTGGGGGCGAGGAGATGGATGACGAGAGGCACTCGGTCTTTACCGATGCGCGGGCTTTCGGTCATACCGAAGAAATCCTGCAGGCGCGAGGCAACCCACGGCGTTTGGCCGGATTCGTAGTGCACTTTCGCCTGGCGGCCACTGGGCAAACGCAGTCGCGTGGGCGCGTATTGATCCAAAGCCTGCCGACCACATTTTTCTTCCAGAACAGGGATGACGCCGGCGGCGGCCTTCTCCACTTCCGCGAAGCTGCGCAGTCCGTAACACATTTCGGCCAGCACGGCCTTGATATCCGGCGCGGCGGTGCCGGCGAATTCAGCGCGCGCGAGGAGCTGATTCAGTTCCTCCATATCGACGAATCGGTCGATTCCGGCTTCGATCACTTTGGACGCCAGCAAGCTGGCGGCGGCTTCGTCGTCGATTGCGCCGCCGCGCGTTTCGTCTATCACGAGGTCGTCATAGAGCCACGCATTCACGGCTTCGACACGGCGCGCCTGGCGATTCCATTCGACGGTGTTCCGTTCGGTGGCGTGATCGAGGAGCCATTCGAGGGCGATCGGGCAAGCCAGGCGGATGAGAGGGCGATCGCCGCGGTCCTCCACGTCAACGGCTACCAGAAATTCGCCCGGAGGATTAGGCATGGTGGCCGAACTGCCATTCGAGAGAAGCACAGTGCCGCCCGGGTGGGCGCGTCCCACGCGGTCGGGAAACGCAGCGAGCACGGACTTTGCCAGCGCGGTGTCGCTGGCCTTCGGACCCCGCGCAAAGCGGCGGAGTTGATCGTAGACTGCGCGGGTGCGGCCATCCCATTCCTCGTCGAGCGCGTGAAAGAGATCCGCGGAAAGGACCCGCTGCCCACTGCTGAGCAATGCGGCGGCCTGCGCACCGCGATCGCCAGCATCGAGAACAAGGCGTGCGAGCCGAGGATGCAGCGGCAGACGCGCTACGCGATTCGCCTCGGCGCCACGCCCATGCAGGCGGTCGAGTAAGCGCTCGGCGGCAATGATGGCGTCGCGCGGCGGCTGGTCCAGCCATGCGAGTTGCGTTGGATCGTGGATGCCGGCGGCTTCGAGTTGGAGGCACATCTGCGACAGTTCGCGCCGCAGAATCTCAGGAATGTCATGCTCGGCGCGGCGGTGAAAATCTTCGGCGGTGTAAAGCCGGATCACGCGCCCAGGGCCGATGCGGCCGGCGCGACCTGCGCGTTGACGGGCCGATGCCTTGCTGATTCGTTTTATTTCGAGGGAGGGCAGGCCCGTCCAGGGGGAATCACTGGCAATGCGCGCAAGACCGGAGTCGATGACGATGCGAACGCCTTCGATGGTGATGGAACTCTCGGCGATATTGGTCGAGAGGATGACTTTGCGCTGCGAGGATGGCTCGACGGCTGTGTCCTGTTCGGCGGGTGAAAGATCGCCGTAGAGCGGTGTGATTAAGAGGTGGTGGCGCTGCGCGAGGGGCTGGCAGGCGCGCGCCGCTTTGCGTATTTCGGCTGCACCGGGCAGGAAGATAAGCACATCGCCCGCGTCTGGGATAACGGTTTCGAGCGCGGAGGCCACTTGTACTTCCAACGGCTCCGGTGAGTACGGAGTGTGATCGATGCGCAGTTCGAACAAACGGCCTTCGGACCGGATGACTGGGCAGTCGCCGAGGAACGCGCATACGGGTTGCGCATCGAGCGTGGCCGACATGACGACGATGCGGAGGTCGGGGCGCCTGGTCTTTTGCAGGCGGCGGAGCAAGGCGAGTGCGAGATCCGTTTCGAGATGCCGCTCGTGAAATTCGTCGAGCACGACAGTGCCGACCCCGCGCAGTTCCGGGTCGGAGATCACGCGCCGGGTGAGCACGCCTTCGGTGAGGAAGCGAAGGCGCGTGCGATCGCTCGCAACCTCTTCGAACCGGACCTGATAACCGACGGTCTGGCCGGGAGATTCTCCCATCTCCTGCGCCACGCGACGGGCGGCCATGCGGGCGGCGATGCGACGGGGTTCGAGAACCAGCACGCCGCCGCCGAGTTGCAGCAACGCGGGGGGAACGCGCGTTGTCTTGCCCGCGCCCGGGGCGGCTTCGATGACGAGATTGGGCGTGGCGCGCAGGGATTCGATGATGCTGGGAATCAGCGCGTCTATGGGAAGCACTCATCAACAGGTTAGCCAGCAGGCAGTGGCGGAGAAGCACGGGTATCTACGCGGCACCCAGCCGGCCCGGCAAGGTGCACGGTGCTGCCGGAGCGTGCTTGACAAATGGCGAATAAAAGGCGAATACTGACTGCATGCTGTTCGGCGATTCTCCCTCGCCGGGCCTGGTCGGGATTGCGAAGCTGGCGGCCAGAAGTGAAGTGCTCGAGGCCAAGCGCGTCGTGCAGTACTTCGAACTGGAATCGCGTAGTGCGCTCAACCGGATCAGGCCCGGAATGCCGTTTGAGTGGGGACTCAATCCTTACCGCGGGTGTGAGTTCGGTTGTCAGTATTGCTACGCGCGCTACACGCATGAGTTCATGGAACTGCGCGAAAGCGTGGACTTCGAAGATCGCATCTATGCGAAGTCGGGAATCGCTGCCCTTCTCCGTCGGGAGCTGAGAAAGATCGACGGCAGCAAAGGGATCGCGATCGGCACGGCGACCGATCCGTATCAGCCGGCGGAGCGGCGGTTTCATCGCACGCAACAGGCTCTCGAGGTGTTCGCGCAACACACGGGCCTCGCGCTTTCGATCACGACAAAATCCGATCTGGTGGCCCGTGACATCCCGCTGTTGCAGGAGATTGCGAAGCGCAATTCGATCAGCGTGAACATGACGATCACGACGCTCGACGTCGCCCTTGCCCGCAAGCTGGAGCCTCGCGCACCGCGGCCGGAACTGCGCCTGAGAGCGGTGCGTGCCATCGCGGACGCAGGCATTCCGGTGGGGGTCTTTCCGAATCCCATCATGCCGTTGATCACCGATCAGGAGGAGCGGCTGGACCGGCTGGCGAAAACAGCGCGGGACCACGGCGCATCCTATTTCGGCGGCGGCGTGCTGTTCCTGATGCCTTGCTCGCGGAAAGTCTTCTTTCCCTTTGTCGAAAAGAATTTTCCGCATTTGCTGCGGCGATATCAGGAGAAGTACGAGAAGGAAGCCTATCTGAAGGGCCCGTATCGCGATATTATTCGCGACCGGATCGGAGCCGTTCGGGATCGGTATGGACTCAATTCCGGTCCGCCGCGGCGCGAGCTCGACGCGTGGGATTCGGCACAGGGGATGCTGTTTGCCACCGAGGCGCAGCATTGAATCAGCGCCTGCGAAGCTCGGTTGTGGGTGCGGGCTATCTGGTTGCGAGCCAGTCGACATCGATATACGTGTCGGTTGACTTCGGGTTCTTGTTGCCCGTGATCACGACTTCGAGAGTGTGTTTGCCGGGTCCGAGACCGTCGTAGGCGACCTGCTGCTGCCATTGGGTCGAAGGGGCGTAGAGGTCGAGCTTGCCTTTGCTGATGCCGTCGATCCGAACCTCGGCGATCCCGCGGTTCGCAGCTTTGGTGAATCCGTAAACGATGTTGGGGCCGTCGAACACAAACCGCGCCAGGCCGCCGGCGTCTTTCGAATAGCTCAGCGTGTCCTTATAGGCGTTGTAAAACAGACGGTGCGTCCACGCACCGACATACTGGATCGCGACACTGGAGTCATCCGTCTGTCCGGAAGACTCGGTGCGCGATGTGACCGCGGGCGCGCCGCCGTTTTCCGGGGCCAGTTTGATGACCGGGCACCCGGATTGTCGAAAGGTGACGTACCACTCAGTGGGGTTGACGAAGAATCGCTGCACACAGATACCGGCGTTTGCCGCGTCTTTCAGGATTTCCGATTCGACAGAGCGCACGCTCTCAAACGGTGATTTTGGAGGCGACTGTCTGACGCTGAACAGCGACAGCTGCGGCGTGGATTGCAGGCCCTGGGCGAAGTGTTTGTAGAGCGCCGAATCGTCCGGGTCGGCATCCCATCGCTCTTTGTCGCGAAAGACCAGCATCTGAGACGAGCCCTTGCGGAGGCGAAAAATGTCGACATTCGGAACCGGTTGTTGCGGTGCGATCGACCATTTCCAGTCGTGATGGTAGAGGAAGAACGTGATGAGGTTGAACTGATCGAGGTAAACGGCGGCCGGCGTGGGCTCGAGGTGGTCGAAATCGGCCATCTGCGGCTCGAGGACATTGGTGCTCACTTTGGGGTATTGCACGTATTGGGCAATGCCGACGCCAGCGGCGACGGACGCCAACACGACGTTCGCGGCCAGGCGGCCCGCGTTCGGCGCCTTTCGGGCGAGATAGCGTGCGGCCACCTCGATGGCGACGGCAAGCGACAGCACGAGCAGCGGGAACAGGATGAACTGCTGGCGGAGGTCGCCGCCGTAGGGGTACTTGCCGTCTATGGCCGCGGCGATGATTGCGAAAAGCGTGAACGTGGTGACCGCCAGAGTCCAGCGTCCAGTGATCGCGAACCCATCGTTCCGACGGCGCAGTGTAAAGGCGACCGCGATGCCGGCGAGAATGGCGAGGACCCCGATCATGAGCGGGACGGGCGAACCTGCGCCTTCGAGGGGCAGGAATGAATTCAACAGGTTCGTGCTGTTGCGCAACACGAACCTGCCGACCGACTCCATGCCGTGACGGTCGAAGTAATAAGGAAGCAGGTGGCCCTGGATCGTCGCCAGATGGGCGGCGTGCGAGAAATAGAGGATGGCGATCAGCGCCACCACTGGCGCGGCAGTCGCGATCTCCATCCGTAGTTGGGGCTGGCGGCCTGCTACGCGAGTTTTGCGCGACAGCGCGAACCGTCCGAACAGCAGCAGCAGAGCGGCCCCGCAATAGAAAAAGGCAAAGTACTCCGACAGGCAGGCCAGAATCGCCCAGATCGCAAAGGCGGCTCTGGCCTTGATTTCGGCGCGCGAATCCTCCGCCAACGCGATGTCGATGAGAGCGGAAAAGGATGCCAGCACGAAGACGACGCTCAGCATGTACGAGCGGACCTCGCAGGCAATGATGATGGCCGGCATGGCGAAGCCGTAGGCCAGAGCCGCCTGGTAACCTCGGGCTTCAGACTGGGTGAGCTTGCGCGCTATGGAGCCGACGAGGTAAACGGAAACGATTCCGCTGATCAGCGAAATACTTCGATAGACGAGCAGGTTACGGCCGAAATGCAGGGCGACTTTCAGCAGAAGGAAGAAGAGCGGCGGGTGAGCGTTGTCATAGACGTCCTGCCAGAAGCGCGGCCAAGTGTCCTGCTGGGCGATGAAAATGTGCCAGTAGCCGTCGTATTCGATGAATTCCGAAATGCCGAACAGGATGCGAGGGATAGCCGTCGCGAGGGTGATGGCAAGCAAAACGAGCACGAAAAGGCGGGAACCAGAGGTGAGGGATTCTCGTTTCGTCTGCGCGGTCAACAACACAGTGTACTCTTCATGTCCCTCGTCGGGGGCGCCGTTCGGGTGGTGGTGGATGGCTGGTGGTTTTCGTCCTTTCATCGGGTCTGCCCCCGAGTTTGGGTAGCGTGCTATACTCCTCTCTCGGCATTACCTCCGAAGTGAAGGAGGGCCGGGGTTGCGTCGCATACGACTGTTTTCCCGGATTCCATCGCCTCCTGAGTCAGGATCGCGAACCCCCTGCTGACGATACTGGATCGTTTTCCGAACGGCTGCTGCTGAGTGAGGTGGCGTTTCATCCGCTCAGCCCGCCAGTACAAACGGGTCCTATCGGTACTGCCGAAACAGTAACTTCTGGTCGGGTTCCTGCACCTTAGTGGGACGGCAAGAATGGCGAGTGCGCCACGCGATTTTGACCGGAAGTGTGTTTTCGGAGATTAGTCAGAAAAATTAATCTTCGTCTAATAGACGGGTGCTGACGATTGAGGTAGTCTGAACTGGATTCGGAGACTCAGCTTTGGCACGGCAGTTGCTTAAGGCTGGGGGACATGAGTGGTAGCGAAGCAGAAACGGTACCGAACGTAATGCTTTCGCACCCTAAAATTGTTTGAAACTTTGGGTTGATTTTTTCGTCTGTACTCAGAGAAGAAAAACGAGAAAGTAAAAATCGGAGACGCAGGGACTAAGAGGAAACTGAAATGATCAAGGCTGAACTGGAGAAATTTAAGGCCATACTCGAAGCGAAGCAGCGTGAGCTGAGCGGTTCGCTTCGCAACCGCGATGAGATCGCTATCGAAAAAGCGCCGGACGCTCTCGATGAAGTGCAGTTAGCGGGCGAGCGCGAACTCGCGATTCGCAATCTGGATCGTGATTCGAACATGCTGCGGCAGATCCGCCGGGCGCTGGCTCGCATCAACGACGGCACGTACGGGAACTGCCTGCACTGCGAAGAAGACATCTCGATGAAGCGCATGAATGCCGTGCCGTGGGCTGCTTTCTGCATCAAATGCCAGGAGCAGGTCGATCGTCACGAGATCGAAGTCGAAGACTCGGCCGATCTGTTCGCACCCGCTGCGTAAGCGGACATTCCCTTCCAGTCGTCTCACGATTTCAACGGGCGGACCCTCAGCGGTTCGCCCGTTGTTTTATCGGCATCCCTATATAGGACAACATTCTTCCGGCTTGCTCCTGCTCGCGCCTGTAGGAAAAAAAACGATTGGGTGCGCAGAAGGTGCATTCCCCGGATACCCAGACATTCTGGACGCCGGCCAGTCGCAACTGAAGTTCATTGATTGCCCGAAGATCGAGGTGTACGGCTGCCCCCACATTGGCCAATTCGGGAATCCAGCTTCCAAAACGGTGCGCCACGTCGGCGCCCACCTGGTAGCAGCAGACCCCGATCGACGGGCCAATGGCTGCCCGTAGATTTCCTGGTGCTACCCCGTACCGGCGGACGAGGTCAAGAACCGCGGATGCCGCAATGTTTTCAGCAGTTCCGCGCCATCCTGCGTGAATTGCCGCAAAAGCTTTCGTCTCGGGGTCGGCCAGCAGAACAGGGACGCAGTCCGCGGTACGGATTCCGACCAGCAGGTCTCCGCCGCGGGAGACCAGGGCGTCGCCTTCAGTAAAGGAAGCATCGGTGGCGTCTCCCACCCGAGCCGAATGGATCTGGCGGACGGTTCGGATTCCCTCGGGCGAATCGGTATCGCGGAGTCCGAAACCGTGTTCGAATCCTTCGAGGTCACTCAGGTTCGGCGCGCGAACGGGTTCGGGCATCATGTCCTCGCAATCGTTGTCGGTTTACCGTAGACTTGGCGGAAAACGTCCGTGAGGCGCTCGGCCGCCCAGACTTCGAGATCAATGTCCGTTTCCGCCGGGACGTTGAGCGTGACCAGAAATTCGCCGTCGCGCGGCTGGCATTCGAGCGAACGAATGCGCTGGCCCTGGCTGCGGTCGAGGCTGTCGGCGAGTCGGAGGAGCGGGATGAGGTAGTGGACCGCGCGTTTTCCGTCGGCGTCGAGTGCCCTGAGGTTGTCATGTTCGGCGGTCGGCAGAGCCTTGCGGTGGTAACGGCACAGGTTGGCGATTAACTCACGCTCCCGGAGGGTGAAGCCGGGAAGGTCGGAGTTTGCGACGAGGTAATAGGAATGTTTGTGGTGGCGCGTGTCGCTGATGTAGTGACCCGTGTCGTGCAGATAAGCGGCGGCCTCGAGCAGCCGGCCGTAATGTGCGGGCAGACGGTGGAAGGGCTGGAATCCAGCGAAAAGGTCGTTGGCGAGGCGCGCCACTTTGCGGGCGTGGCGGAGCGAGACACCATAATGCTCGGCCATTTCTTCGACGACACTGCGCTGGTCAACGGACAACTGGCTGAAGCCGCGATCGATGCCCCGCATGGTGAGGTCGGCGATGACACCATCGCGCACTCCCGCTGCCGAGTAGAACAGCGACGGCATGTTCAGGGCTTCGAGGACGCGGAGCAACACGGCCGTTCCGGGAATAATAATCTCCGCCCGGCGGGGGCCGATACCGGTGATCTTCTGGCGCGCCGAGACATCGAGTGTGGTGATCTCGCGATACAGCCGGCGGATCTGCGCAGTGGCAGCGCGCTGGCGGTCGGACTCGTCGCGCCGCGCGCGCGGGATGCGATTGACGGCGCATACCACCGCGGACGCCGTGGCCGAGGTCCCCACTACGCGATCGATATGGGCGGAGCCGATGCGGCGAACGGCGGAACCGATGCGTTCCTGCACGTACTCTTCGAGCCGGTGCAACTCCGTGGGTTTGGGCGGATCGGTCTTCAGAAAAAGTTCCTGCAGGCGAAGTGCGCCGAGCGGCTTCGAGAAGGCTTTACAAAGCCGCTCATTCTCACTGAGGATGATCTCGGCGCTGCCGCCGCCGATGTCGATGATGAGGAACCGTTCCTTCGGATGCGGCCAGCGCGTCTTCACGCCAAGATGGATCAAGCGCGCTTCTTCCTGGCCGGAAATGATCTCGACATCGGTGCCCAATGAAGCCGAAGCACGCGCGATGAATTCCTGCTGATTCCCGGCGTCGCGTACCGCGGCGGTAGCCACCGCGCGCACGGCGATCACGTCGAGGCGTTTGTACATCTGCGCCATCGAACCGAGGACGCCGCAGATCGAATCCATCGCGTCCTGGCTGATGCGGCCGGCGCGAAAAACACTGGCGCCGAGGCGCGTTACCTGGCGCTCTGAAGCCAGAATCCGTGGCGGCTGTCCGGGGAGAACTTCGGCCGCTTCCATGCGCACGGAGTTGCTTCCGATATCGACAGAGGCATAGCGCGGCATATCCCATCGCCATGATAGCGAGTGGCATACTGGTTTCGGGTTACAGCATTTCAGGCCCGCTTCGATCCTGCATGGATTCACTGATCACGCCGAATCGCTTTCCCGGAAAGCTCATCATCGTGGAGGGAATAGATGGATCCGGCAAGAGCACACAGCTCTCGCTGTTGAGCCGCTGGCTGCGTTCGAGCGGTTACGCAGTGGCCTTCAGCGAATGGAATTCTTCGCCGCTGGTGCATGACACGACGAGGCGCGGCAAGAAGAAGGAGATGTTCACTCCCACCACTTTCAGCCTGCTGCATGCTACGGATTTCGCGGATCGCACCGAACGCTACATTCTGCCTCTGATGCGCGCCGGCGCGATTGTGTGTGCCGATCGCTACGCCTACACGGCTTTCGCACGCGACGTGGCGCGCGGAGTGGATCGGAAGTGGGTGAGGAATCTGTACAGTTTCGCCATTCGGCCCAACCTCGCGTTCTATTTCAAGACACCGCTCGAAGTGGCGATCAGCCGTATCCTGGGCGGCCGCGATGCGTTGAAGTATTACGAAGCCGGCATGGATCTGGGGATCAGTTCCGACCTTGTGGAGAGTTTCCGCATTTTTCAGGGCCGCATTCTGGATGAGTATGAGGCCATGGCGGAGGAGATGGGTTTTCAGATCATCGACGCTACGCAATCGATTGAAGATCAGCAGAAGCAGATGCGTAAGATCGTGCTGAAGCAACTGGGTCGCAGCCTCAAATCGAGCGTGCTGCGCGCGCCCATCCTGCCCAGTGGACAGATGAATGGCCAGCCGGCATAAAAAGTCTCCAGCCGGGCCTGCGAAGCCCCTGACTCCGTATTCACTGCCACTGCCCAATGTGGACCCGGCGGCGCTCACGGGCAAGCTGATCGTCATCGAAGGCGCGGACGCGGTTGGCCGTTCGACGCAGGTGATCCAGTTGCGGCAGTGGCTGGAGCAGGAAGGGCACGCGGTGCTGGATACCGGCATGGCGCGGTCGGCGCTGGCGGGGAAGGGAATCGCGCGCGCCAAAGACGGCAATACGCTGGGTCCGGTGACGATGACGCTGTTTTACGTGACCGACTTTGCGGACCGTCTGGAGAATGAAATTATTCCGGCATTGCGGGCCGGATTCATCGTGCTGACGGATCGCTATACGTTTTCGATCATGGCGCGAGCCATTGCACGAGGCGAGGACGCGGAGTGGATCGAACGTGTTTGCGGCTTCGGCCTGGTGCCGCACGCGATTTTCTATCTGAAAGCCAGAGTGAAGCAGCTGGTGTCGAGGGTCGTGATCGGCCGCGGTGCGTTCGACTATTGGGAGAGCGGGATGGACTGCCATTTTGGCCACG
>Ga0068856_100006994_pt1 | contig 11021 bp, 10 predicted proteins | sample KBSCornC62_FD_66595 | JGI IMG/M metagenome (GOLD analysis project Ga0068856, IMG submission 66595) | Corn rhizosphere microbial communities from Kellogg Biological Station, Michigan, USA - KBS Corn C6-2 | ecosystem: Host-associated > Plants > Roots > Rhizosphere > Soil ... | reverse complement strand
AGCTCGATGCCGTTCATCGCGCCCAGGTGCACGTCGGTGAGCACCAGGTCCGGCCTCACCACGTTCAGCGCGTCGAGGGCCTGCTCCGCGGAGACCGCCATGAGGAGGCGATAGCCGAGGGCGCCGAGGAGGCCCGCGAGGATCTCGCGGATGTGGGGGTCGTCCTCGACCACCAGGATCGTGGGCCGGTCGGCCCCGAGCGCGAGATCGAGGCTAGCGTCCATCGATCGTCCGTCCCACCCACGCCATCATGTCCTTGAAGGGGCCCTCCCAGCCGTCCTCCAGCATCAGCAGGTGGCCGTGGCCGGCCGCCTCCTGGTATTCCGAGCCGTACCGCTCGGCGATCCGGCGCTGGAGCGGGGCCGGCGTGATGCGATCGTGCTCCGCTCCGATCACTAGCGTGGGGCAACGCACCGCGGCTGCGTTCACCGCGACTCCCAGGCCCAGCTCACGCGCGGCGCGGGCGGACTCGGGCCCGAACTGCGGGAACGCCCAGTCGCGCTGCTCGGGGGTCAGGCGATTCATGGTGAGGGCCTCCGCGTCCGCGCGGTTGACCGTGAACGCGCGGCCGGTGAGGATCGCGGGCAGATAGCGCAGCGAACGCGTCAGGAGCGTGCGCTGGAGGCTGACGATGCCGCGCGGAGGCGCGCTGGTGAGGAACACCGCGGCCGCGATCCCGCCACCCTCCGCCACCTTCTGGGCGATGACGCCGCCCATGGAGTGGCCGATCAGCACCGCCTCGCCGAGCCGCGTGAGACACCGGCGCACGTCGTCGACGTAGTCGAGTATCGAGACTCCGCCGAGCCCCCCGGGGGCCGGGCTCGCCCCGTGCCCGCGCAGGTTCACCGCCCACGCGTCCCAGCCGGACTGCGCCGCCGCGTAGAGGTAGTTGCGCAGGTACCAGCTGCCGCCCCACATGCCGTGCACGAAGAGGACGGACCGTGAGTGGGCCCGTCCGGCGGGGGCGGCGTGCTCGAGGACCAGGTCGCCGATGTGCTCGGTCACCGTCGTGTCCATCCGGGGATCCGCCGGCCGGAGGAGATCCGTCGGCCGGGTGGGATCCGCCGGGCCATCTTACGCCAGGCGAAGGGCGTGCGGCGGGTCGTCACGGGAGCCCGGGCCGGGGTCAGACCGCGGCGTTGAGGCGGACGGTCTCGACCACCAGCCCCGCGGTGAGCACGAGGTCGCGCACGTCGACCCACTCGTTGACGGTGTGGATCTCGCGCATGCCGCAGGCGAGGTTGGCCACCTCGAGCCCGCGCTCCGCGAACACGTTGGCGTCGGAGCCGCCGCCGGTGCCGCGGGTGCGGCAGGTGCGCCCGGTGGCGGCCGCCGCGTCCTGGACGAGGCGCACGATCGAGGCGTCGTCGCGCACGTCGAGGCGCGAGTACTGCCGATCCACCTGCGCCTCGACCCGGGCATGGTAGGTGCGGTCGCCGACGCGCACCGAGTGGCGCGCGACCGCGTCCTCGAAGCAGCGCCGCATGTGCGCGGTCTGGGCCTCGAGCTTCTCCAGGCTCAGGCTGCGGGTCTCGCCGCGCACCGTGACCTGCGCCGGCACGATGTTGGTGGCGAGGCCGCCCTGCACGAGGCCGAGGTTGGCGGTGGTCTCCGCGTCGAGCCGGCCGAGCTTCATCGCCGCGATGGCCTGGGCCGCGATCTGGATCGCGCTCATCCCCTGCTCCGGGCAGATGCCGGCGTGGGCGGGCAGGCCGTGCACGGTGAAGCCCAGGCGATTGGCCGCGGGAGCGCGGGTGATCAGCTCGCAGACGCCGTCGACGTCCAGCACCAGCCCGCGGCGGGCGCGCAGCCGGCCGGTGTCGAAGTTCTTGGCCCCGAGCAGGCCATTCTCCTCGCAGATCGTCAGCACCACCTCGATGTCGCCGTGAGGGATCGATCGCTCGCGGAGGACGCGGATCGCCTCCAGGATCGCGACCACGCCCGCCTTGTCGTCGCCGCCCAGCACGCTGGTGCCGTCGGTGCGCACCACGTCGCCCTCGATCACCGGCCGGATCTTCTCGGCCGGGCCCACCGTGTCCATGTGGCCCGAGAGGAGAAAGGGCGGCGCGCCGGGGGCGTTGCCGGGGAAGCGCGCGAGGAGGTTGCCGGTGTTGCCCTCGATCTTCTCGCCGGCCGCGTCGACCTCGACGGTGGCCCCCATCCCCTTCAGGATCGCCTCGAGGCGCCGGGCGATCGTGCCTTCGCGCCGGGAGGGGCTCGAGATCGAGACCAGCTCGATGAACTCTTCCTTCAGACGTGGCGCGTCGATCATTGAGGGGTCCTCTGCGATGCTGGAGGCGAGCCAGGAAGATGACGAGTGAGCCAGCGGCGGCTCCGATCGAGCGCCTCCGCGCGGTGCGCCGGATCGGTGAGCCGGTGATCGGCGCCCGCGATCACGTGGAGCGCGCGCGGCTCGGAGGCCCGCTCGAAGAGCAGCCGGCCGTGGGCGGGCGGCACCACGTCGTCGCGCTCGCCCTGGATCACGAGCACGCGGGCCACCCCGGCGGGCGCCTCGGCCCGGTCGCCGCGGAGCACCTCGGCCACCAGCGCGCGCCCCGCCTGCTCCGGATCGGCGCCCGGCAGGTCGCGCAGCGACGCGGGCGCGTTCCAGGTGACGACCGGCAGCGGCGCCCCGCCCGCGCGGGCCGCGGCCACCCAGAGCGCCACGTAGCCGCCGAGGCTCGAGCCGAGGAGGCCGAAGCGGCCGTCGAGCTCGGGCCGCTTGCCGAGGTGATCCAGCACCGCCTCGAGGTCCGCCATGCGCGTCTCGATGGTGGCGTCCTCGTGACGGCCGCCCGACTCGCCGCTGCCCCGGAAGTCGAAGCGGGCCAGCGCGAGCCCCGCCGCGGGCAGCTCGCGGCCGAGCAGGAGGTACTTGTCGCTCTCCTTGGAGGCGCCCATGCCGTGGCAGGCCACCACGCAGGGCACGCCGGCGCTCGGCCCCGGGGCCGGCAGGTGGAGCACGCCCGCGACCTCGGCCGCGCCGACGGTGACCCGGAAGCGCAGCTCGCTCACGCCCAGACGAGGTCGAAGAGGCGACAGGTGTTGACGGTGAGCTGGTAGGTCGCCTCGTCGGCGGGGAGCTGCTTGATCTTGGCGACCTCTTCGGCGACGCGGGCCACGAGCCACGGGCCCGAGGTCACGTTCTCGAACTCGCCCTGGTAGGGCCAGGGGGCGTCGCTCTCCACCAGCAGCGACTCGATCGGCACCGCCTCCACCATCTCGCGGTCGCGCGCGCGATACACGAGATCGGGAGTGACCGAGATCAGGTAGCCCGCGTCCACGATCTCCCGGGTGACCTCGGCGCTCGCCTTGTGCCAGTGGAAGACCGCGCGGTCCACGCTCCGGCGCTTGAGCGCGGCCAGCGCGTCGGCGGCGGCGCCGTGCGGGGCGTGCAGGATCACCGGGAGGTCGTAGCGCACCGCGAGGTCGATCATGCGGTCGAGGCGCTCCCGGGCGATCCGGTGGACCGCGTCGGGGTCGGACGCCGCGCCGAGGTTGTACCAGGGCAGGCCCACCTCGCCCACCGCGACCAGCCGCGCGTGGTGGGCGTGGATCTGGCTCTCCACTGTCTCCAGGTCCGCGGTCTCGAGCTTCCACTCGGGGTGGAAGCCGAGGGCGGCCCACACGCCCTTGCCGTTGTCGGCCGCGGCCTGGAGCGTGCGCTCGTTGGTGGCGGCGTCGCAGCCGACCGCCACCACGCCCCACACGTCGTGCTCGGTGGCGCGGATGACCGTGCCCCGGACGTCCGCGAAGGCCGGGTCGTGCAGGTGGCAGTGGCTGTCGATGATCATGCCGGGCGGCTCTCCACTCAGGCTCCCGCCACCGTCATGCGCCCGATCAGGAGCGTGGGCGCCGCGGTACGGTCCCGGAACACGAGGTCGTTTCCCACCCCCTCGACCGCGTGCATCATGTCGAGGAGGTTGCCGGCCACCGTGATCTCCTCCACCGGATAGGCCAGCTCGCCGTTTTCGATCCACATGCCCACCGCGCCCCGCGAGTAGTCGCCGGTGACGCCGTTGACGCCGAAGCCGATCAGCTCGGTGACGTAGAGGCCGTTCTTGACGCTGCGGATGAGATCGGCGGGGTCGCGGTCGCCCGCGGTCAGGTAGAGGTTGGTGGTCGACACGCTCACCCCGCTCCCGTCGCGCGCCCCGTGGTGGGTGGAGGGAAGGCCGAGCTTCCGGCCGCTGTAGGTGTCGAGCAGGTAGGAGCGCAGCACGCCCTGATCGACCACGACCGTTCGGCGCACCGGCAGACCCTCCCCGTCGAACGGACGCGAGCCGAGGGCGCCGGGAATGGTGCCGTCGTCCACGATGGTGATCGACGGCGCGGCCACCCGCTCCCCGAGCTTGCCCACCAGGAACGAGGCCCTCCGGTACAGCGCGGGTCCCGAGGCCGCTCCCGCGATGTGACGGACGAGGGAGGCCGCCATGTCGGGGTCGAAGATCACCGGCACCTCCGCGGTCTTGACCCGGCGGGCCCCGAGCCGGCGCAGCGCGCGGCGCGCCGCGATGCGGCCGATCTCCTCGGGAGCGTCCAGGCGTGCGCGCTGGCGGGTGACGTGGTACCAGGAGTCTCGCTGCATCTCCGCGTCCTGGGTGGCCACCGGGGAGACCGCGAGGCTGAACGAGGAGGTCCGGTACTCGCCGGAGAAGCCGTGGCTGGTGGCGTAGGCGTAGTGGGCGCGACGGTCCCCGAAGTCGCCGCCCTCGGAGTTGGTGATGCGCGGATCGACCGCCAGCGCGGCCGCCTCGCAGCGGCGGGCCAGCTCGATCTTGTCCTCGGGGGAGAGGTCGTGGCCGCCCGCGTCGGCGAGCCCGAGATCGGGCACCTGTCGCGCGAGCTCCGCCGCGTCGGGGAGCCCCGCGACCTCGTCCGGGCTCGTCACGCGCGCCAGCGACACCGCCTCGTCCACCAGGCGGCTCATCGCCTCGCGCGAGAGATCGGAGGTGGACGCGGCGGCCACCGACTTGCCCACGAACACGCGCAGGGCCATGTGCTGCTCGCGCGCGTGCTTGACGGTGTCCACCTGCCCCAGGCGCACCTGGGCCGAGAACGACTGGTCCTCGACCACGAAGGCGTCGGCGGCGGTGGCGCCCTTGCGGGTGGCTTGCTTCAGGAGCTCGGCCAGGATCTCCTGCATGCCCGGCTCAGACCTGGGTCCCGCCGACGGTCATGCCGTCGATCCGGATGGTGGGCAGCCCCACCCCCACCGGCACGGACTGACCGTCCTTGCCGCAGGTTCCCACGCCTTCGTCGAGCTTGAGATCGTGGCCCACGCGGCTCACCCGCGTGAGCGCCTCCGGCCCGTTGCCGATCAGGGTGGCCCCCTTCACCGGCTTGGTCACGCGTCCGTCCTCGATCAGGTAGGCCTCGCTGGCCGAGAACACGAAGCGCCCGCTGGTGATGTCGACCTGGCCGCCGCCGAAGTTCACCGCGTAGAGGCCCTTCGACACCCCGCGAAGGATGTCGGCCGGCTCGTCCTCGCCGGCCAGCATGAAGGTGTTGGTCATGCGCGGCATCGGCGGATGCGCGTAGGACTCGCGCCGCCCGTTGCCGGTGACCTCCATGCCCATGAGTCGCGAGTTGAGGCGGTCCTGCATGTAGCCGCGCAGGATGCCCTTCTCGATGAGCACGTTGCGCCGGGTGGGCACGCCCTCGTCGTCCACGTTGAGCGAGCCGCGCCGGTTCGCGATCGTGCCGTCGTCCACCACCGTGACCAGCTCCGAGGCGACATGCTGGCCGAGCCGGCCCGAGAAGGCGGACGTCTTCTTGCGGTTGAAGTCGCCCTCGAGCCCGTGGCCCACCGCCTCGTGGAGCAGGATGCCGGGCCAGCCCGGGCCCAGCACCACCGTCATCTCGCCCGCCGGCGCGTCGACCGCGCCCAGCTTGATCACCGCCTGGCGCACCGCCTCGGAGGCGAACCGCTTCCAGCGGTCCTCTTCCAGGAAGAAATCGAAGGCGACTCGTCCGCCGCCGCCGGAGCTGCCGATCTCGCGCTTGCCCCCGTCCTCCACGATCACCGTCACGTTGAGGCGGGTCAGGGGCCGCACGTCGCCCACCGTCCAGCCGGACGGGGTCGCGATCATGACCACCACGTCCTCGCTGCCCAGGGTGGCGATGACCTGGCGCACCCGCGGATCGAGGGCCCGCGCCTCCGCGTCCAACCGTCCCAGCAGCTTGAGCTTGCGGTCGAGGTCCGCCGCGATGGGCGGCTCGGCCAGCGTGTAGAGGTCGTGCGGCGGGCCGTCTGCGCCCACCGCCACCACCGCGGAGGATGATGCGCGGTCGGCGATGGCGCGGGCCTGGCGCGCCGCCTCCTCCAGGTTGGGGAGCGCGAGGTCGTCGGTGTGCGCGTAGCCGGTGCGCTCGCCCGACTGGGCCCGGATCCCGGCCCCCTGGCTCACGTGGCGGGCCGCCTTCTTGACCGAGCCCTCCTCCAGCACCAGCTCCTCGCTGATCCGGTACTCCAGGTAGAGGTCCGCGTGGTCGACGCGCCCGGCCAGCGTCGATCCCAGCAGTCGCTCCATCGTCCCCGCGTTCAGCCCAAACCGATCGGCGAAGAAGCGCTCCGGGCGCGCCAGCATCTCTCTCTCCATGGAAGTCTCTCGAAAGCGGTTCATCCTAGCATCGGGCCAAGGATGGGCCGGCATGTTTAGTGTGCGAGGACGCACCACCCGTACCGCTTTCGATTATCTCAGATGTGTCCACGCTTTGCCTCGACGGCACTGAGAGTTGCGTCGAAATCACTCTCGTGCGTCGAGCGCCTGCTGGACGAGCTCGTGGATCGTGCGCAGGCCGGTGAGCAGGCCCGGGCCCGGGACCAGCAGCGAGGCCGCGTCGACCTCGTGCACGCGGCCTTCACGCACCGCGCTGATCGACTCCCAGCCCGGGCGGGCGCGCACCCGGTCGAGGTCGGCGGGCTTGCCGCACCAGGAGACCAGGATCAGCTGGGGGTCGCGGCGTCTCACCTCGGCGGGGTCCACCACCCGGTCGCGCGCGCTCTTGCGGTCGTGCAGCTCGGCGAAGACGTCGCGCCCGCCCGCCAGCTCGATGACCTCCGAGACCCACCGGATGCCCGTGATCAGGGGCTCGTGCCACTCCTCGAAGTAGACGCGCGGGCGGTCCGGCCACATGGTGGAGAACTCGCGCACCTGGTTGATCTCGTCGTGCATGTCGGCCACCAGGGCGCGCGCCTCCGACTCGGCGCCCAGCAGGCCGCCCACCGTGAGGATCGACTGGAGGATCTCGTCCATCGAGCGCGGGTTGGTGCAGAAGACGGGGAGGCCGGCCCGGATCAGCTCGGCCGCCACGTCGGCCTGGAGATCGGAGAAGGCCAGGACCAGGTCCGGCTCGAGGGCCAGGATCCGGTCGGTGCGGAACGAGGTGAAGCCGCCGACCTTCGGCTTGCTCCGCGCCTCCGCGGGCCGCTCGGCGGTGCCGGGGATGCCCACCACGCGCTCCCCCACCCCGAGGGCGTAGCAGATCTCCACGTGCTCGGCGCTCAGGCAGACGATGCGCCGGGGGAACTCGACGGGGGACTTGCCGTACATTGTCGAGGAGGGACGGCCTCTCTAGCCCTCGTAGAGCTCGGTGCGGGAGATGCTGCGCTGGAAGGCGAGGTACTCCTCCCGGGTCATGCGCGGCGTCCACGTCCTCAGGATCTCGCGCGCGCCGCTCGCGTCGTCCCACAGCAGATCGACCGCCATCAGGGCGAGCTGCTTGGCCGGCTCCACGTACGCGACCTTCGGATCCGCGATCGCGTAGTCGGCCCCGTGCCCGCTGCCGACCGCCCCGCCCATGTACGGGTGCAACGTCGGCATCACGTGAGAGATATCGCCCATGTCGGTGGAGCCGCTGCGATGACCGGTCTCGGTGACCTCGTCCGCGCCGAGGCAGGCCGCCGCGTTGGCCTTGAACAGATCGGCCATGCCCATGTGGTTGAACAGCGGGAGGTACCCGGGCAGGGTCTCGATCTCGACCTTCGCGCCCATGGCCATCGCTCCCGCGCGCAGGGCGCGGTCCACCTTGCGGTTGGCCTCCAGGATCGCCTCCACCGTCTTGCCCCGCACGTAGGTCTCGAGGCGTACCTCGCCCGGGATCACGTTCACCTGGCTGCCGCCGTGGGTGATGATCGGGTGCACCCGGATCGAGTCCTCGTCGCGGAAGGTCTCGCGCAGGGCGTTGATGGCCATGAGGCCGATGTTCGCCGCGTAGAGCGCGTTCACCCCCATGTGCGGGGCGCCGCCCGCGTGGGAGGCGCGGCCGAGGTAGCGCACCGTCTTCACGATGCAGCCGTTGTTGGAGGCGGCCACCCCCGCCTTCCGGGTCTCGGGCGCGGAGGTGGTGTGGATCATCATCGCCAGGTCCACGTCGTCGAAGTGGCCGAGGCGCAGCAGCTCCGGCTTGCCCCCGAGGAACTCGATCCGGCCGGCGCGCGCCTGGGCGACGCGCCACTCCACGTCGCCGTACTCCTCGGCGGGCACCGCGAAGAACACGAGACGGCCGGCGAGGTGCGCGGGCGCGCCCGCCTCGAGCAGCCCCATCGCGGCCCCGAGCAGCCCCGCCATCTGGGCGTTGTGGCCGCAGGCGTGCGCGGCGCCGGTCTCCGGGTCCGCGATCGGATGCCCCTGCACCACGAGGCCGTCCAGCTCGCCCAGCATGGCGAAGGTCGGCCCGTCCTTGGCGCCCGCCACCTCGGCGCGCACCCCGGTGATCGCGAGCCCGGCGCGGGGCTTGAGGCCGAGCTCGCCGAGGGTCTCCTCGGCCAGTCGCGCGGTCTTGAACTCCTTGAAGCCGAGCTCGGGCTGGCGCCGGATCCGCTCGCCGAGGGCGATGATGCGCTCCGCGTTCCGGTCGATGGCGGCGCAGATGGACTGCTTGAGAGCCTGCTTCGTGGCGTTGGTCATGGGACGGGCGCTCCGATCTTCGAGAAGCGGTTGGGGAGGAAGGGGCCGATGGACTCCGGCACGTCTCCGTCGACGATGCAGCGGGTCATGACCGCGGCGGTGACGGGCGCGAGCAGGATGCCGTTGCGGAAGTGGCCGGTGGCGACGAAGAGGCCCGCCACGTCCGAGGCGGGCCCCAGCACCGGCATGCCGTCGGGGACGGCGGGGCGGAAGCCGCACCACGAGCGGGTGATCGGGCGCCGCCCGATCTCGGGCACGAGCGCCACCGCCTGCTCGATGAGAGCGGCGAGGCCGTCCGGGGTCACCGCGCGCTCGAAGCCCACCCGCTCCACGGTGGCGCCGATCAGCAGCTCGCCGGACGGCCGCGGGACGAGGTAGACCTCCTCGCCGTGGACGGCGTGGCGGAGCAGCGCGGGCACGTGGCTCACCGCCAGCATCTGCCCGCGCACCGGCCCCACCGGCAGCGCCAGTCCGATGCCCTCCGCGAGGGCGCCCGACCACGCGCCGGCGGCGAGCAGCACCGCGTCGGCGGCCAGCGCCTCGCCGTCCACGACCACGCCTCGCGCGCGCGCGCCGTCGAGCAGGATGCGCTCGACCTGCACGCCGCTCCGCACCGAGACGCCGCGCGCCGCGGCGCCGAGGGCGTAGGCGGTGGCGAGGCGCTGGTTGTTCACCCACTGGTCGCCGCGGACGAAGCGGGCCGCGGTCACGTCCCTCGCGAGTCCGGGCTCGAGGCCGGCGAGCTCGCTCCCCTCGACCACCTGGATGCCGAACTCGCGGGCCAGGGGCCAGTGCAGGCGCTCGCGCGCGGCGGCCAGCTCCGCGCGGCCGGTCACCGGATAGAGCGTGCCCGCGGTCATGTGCTCGACGTCGACGCCGGTCAGCTGGCGCAGCTCGGCCAGCGCGGCCGGATACAGGCGCCAGCTCTCGATGGCCAGCCGGTTGAACGGCGAGGGATCGGCCGAGGGCCCGAGGGGGGCCAGGAGGCCCGCGGCCGCGCTCGAGGCCTCGCCGCCCGGCGTGCCGCGCTCGAGCAGCGTGACGCGGCAGCCGCGCTTGGCGAGGCCGAGCGCGGTGGCGGTGCCGATGATGCCGCCGCCGATCACCGCGACGTGGAGCGCGTCCGCCATCAGGCGCTCCCGAGCGCGTCGAGGAAGGCCTTGGTCCGCTCGCCCGGCCGCTCCGCGGCGTAGATGTCGCGGATCACCGCGACGCCGGCCGCGCCGGCGGCCAGCACCTCCGGCACCCGCGCGGGGGTGAGGCCGCCCACCGCGATCACCGGACGGGTGAGCGCGCCCGCGACCTGCTCCAGCTCGGGCAGCCCCTGCGGTGGCCCGTAGGCGCGCTTGGACGGCGTGTCGTAGACGGGGCCGAAGACGACGAAGTCGGCGCCGTCGGACTCGGCCCGTCGCGCCTCGGCCAGCGAGTGGGTGGAGGCGCCCACGAGGAAGCCGGCCGGGGTGATGGCCCGGAGCGCTGCGACCGGCAGCGAGGTGTGCGTGCGCTGCACCCCGTCGGCCCCCGCCGCGAGGGCCACGTCCGCGCGATCGTTGATCAGGAGGCGGGCGCCGTGGGCCCGGGTGGCCTCGCGCAGCGCGCGCGCCATCGCGAGCAGCGGGCGCGCCTCGAGGTCCTTCTCGCGCAGCTGCACCGCCCGCAGCCCGGCGGCCAGGCATTCCTCCACGACGTCCACCGGGGGCCGCGCGGAGGCGGCGCGATCGGTGATGAGGTAGAGGCGAAAGCCTAGCTGGTCCACTCGGGCACGCCCTCGAGAGGAGAGGACGCGGTGGCGTAGAGCTTCTTGCCGATGCGCCCCGCCTTGAAGGCGAGCCGGCCCGCCTCGACGGCCAGCTTCATCGCGGTGGCCATCGCCACCGGGTCCTTGGCCCCCGCGATGGCGGTGTTCATCAGGACGCCGTCGCAGCCCAGCTCCATGGCGATGGCCGCGTCCGACGCGGTCCCGACACCCGCGTCCACGATCACCGGCACCGTGACCGCCTCCAGGATCAGCTTGATGTTGTACGGGTTGCGGATGCCGAGCCCGGAGCCGATGGGCGCGCCCAGGGGCATGACCGCGGCCGCGCCCGCGTCTTCGAGCTTCTTGGCCAT
>Ga0068856_100006992_pt1 | contig 11023 bp, 6 predicted proteins | sample KBSCornC62_FD_66595 | JGI IMG/M metagenome (GOLD analysis project Ga0068856, IMG submission 66595) | Corn rhizosphere microbial communities from Kellogg Biological Station, Michigan, USA - KBS Corn C6-2 | ecosystem: Host-associated > Plants > Roots > Rhizosphere > Soil ... | reverse complement strand
CGGAGGTTAAAATCCTCTCTCCCCGACCAATTCTTTTCAAACAGATACACGCCTTTCCAGTTCCTGAAAATTCTCGCCGTAGGTAAAAAATGCGACAGTGTTGACCTCGCTGGTTTTCCAGCGAGAATTTTTTCTGGTGATCCAATAAACAAAACAGCATTGGAGTCGAATAATATTTCCAGAAAAGCATCAATCAAAGTTTGGCAGGGCACTTCGAATGGGAGTTTCTATGGAGAGTGCCCGGTTATTGATATAAATAAGGCAATAAATGGCGCACCAGTCCGAGTCATCGAGTAACCCGGAACCACCTGATCTTGGCCCAGGTGCTCTAATTGCCGCCACGCATGATGCTGCATTTTGTACTATGGCAATATTCAGGCTTCTGCTCAATCGACTACAGTAGTGATGCATTCAGGAGAAACAGATTCGCAAAAATAACATTTAATCAACACGAAGAGACGAAGCCGGTTGGATCGCCACGGCCTTTCGCGCTGGTATATAACATGCGGCAAGCACGGCGCATAGCAGAAGCAAACTAGCAACAAAAAAACTAATAAAATCCAAGACTTTTATTCCGTAGATAAGATGAGAGAACAAGTGACTGATGCTAATACCTACAGTAATGCCAACAAGACAACCGAGCACAGCAAGTTTCAAGCCGTAGGAAAGCACCAGCATAAGAATGTCGCGCACCTGTGCCCCAAGCGCCAACCTAATGCCAAATTCATGTCTTCGTTCGGTGACGAGATAAGCTACCACTCCGCTTACTCCTACTAATGCCAGCAGAAAAGCAAGCCCCGCAGAGATTGTAATTACCAATACTGACAGCCTGATTTTGCTTGTAGCGTTGGAAATGATTTCCTGGAGATTTTGGACGTAGCTGAGCGGTAGCAACGGATCCTGCTTTGCAACCGCAGCTTTTACATTAGCCAAAATACTGGAGGGAGCCACATTGGTGCGAACCACAACTGCCATGCTTCTCCAGGAATCCTGATTAAATGGCACATAGAATTCGGCGGATGGAACTTCAGCCAAGCCATTGTAATGCACATCTCCTACGGTTCCTACAACTGTGACCCACCCGTCATTTGCAGACATTCCATCAATGCGGATTCTCTTACCCAGAGGATTCTGCCCGGGCCAGTAATCCCGCACGAATGTTTCATTTACCATCGCCACATATTGCCCTTGAAGCCCATCTGCCTCATTGAAATTGCGCCCTGAAAGCAGGCGTATATTCATGGCCTGCAAATAATTCTGGTCCGCTACACGATAGTATGCATTTCTGGAATTGCCCGGAGCATTGTCCACATCCAGGGTAAAACCGCGTGATTGTTGAGTATTCAACACAGTCAGCGGGAGGCCTGAGACAATCCCGACGGATTGCACCCCAGGAACGGCTTGTAGCGTATGGCTCAGGTTTGAGAAAAAACTGCGTACCTGATTTGGATCGGGATAGCGGCTTGCGGCCAGGGAGAGACGAAACGTCAGCGCCTGCTCTGGTTTAAATCCAGGATCAACATGTGCCAGTTTGAGAAAGCTCCGGCTGAGGAGCAAAGATACAATCAGCAATGGCAGAACGAGTGACAATTGTGCGCTAACCAGCAGCGCTCGTAATTGTCGCCAAGCGTTTCCACTCTGATAAGAGCGGCTATTCAGGTTCAACACTGTTCCAGGTTTGTGGGTTAACATACGGAAGGTGGGAATAATAGCTGTCAAGAGAGCAACAATTAATACAAGACCAAAGATAAACAACAGCACGCGCACATTCATATTTGCATGAGACAGAATCGCCAAGTTGTTTTTTCCCGTCGCCAGCAAGGCCTGGACAATTAAAAATGCCAACAACATGCCTCCAGCGGCGCCTGCTAAGGCGAGCAGCAGGGCTTCTCCATAGGCCCATAAAGTAAGGCGGAGCCGCCCTGCTCCAAGTGCGCTGCGGACAAGCATTTCCTGGCTGCGTGAGATCATCCGGGCCAATTGTAGATTTGTCACATTGGCACATGCGATCAGTAGCACTGCAAGTGCCCCGGCAAACATCAAAAGAAGTGGACGATAATATTCGCCGAACATCTGTTCCCGTAAGGAAATCAACTGTACAGTAAGCCCCCGATTTGTCTGGGGAAACTCTTTCTCCATCTGCTCAGCAATCGAAACCATTTCAGCCTGGGCCAGACTTATGGAAACTCCCGGCTTTAGTCTCGCTGTAACCCGTAGAAGGCGGTCCCTGCGGGAAAACTGGTTGAAAGAGGGCGGCAATGGAATCCAGAATTCCGCCTGTCTATCCCAAAAAGGCTCTGGTTGTTCGAATGATGCAGGAAGTACGCCTACAATGGTATAGGGCCTGCCTGAGAGAAATATCTTTTCTCCCAGAACAGATTTAGAGCCGCCGAAATGGCGTTGCCATAGACCTGCGCTCAACACAATACGGTTTGGGTCCTGCCCTGTATTCTCAAATCCATTGCCGAGCTGTGGACTGACTCCCAAGACAGAAAAGAAGTTTGAACTAACGGCAGCACCGGCCACATTTTCCGGAATGTCTATATTGGTAAGATCAGCGGCTGTAATGTTGTAAGCCGCCATTGCAGTAAAAGAAGTGCTGCGTTTCTGCCAATCAAGAAAATCAGGATAAGACACCACTGCATGTTTCTTCTCTACTCCTTCGATTTTGGGCGGAGTCCAGAGCATGACTAAGTTTTTATCTTCACCATAAGGAAGTGGACGGAAGAGTGCGGCATCCATCAATGAAAACAAAGTGATGTTCGCCCCGACCCCAAGAATCAGCGTGACTATTACTGCGCTGGTATATCCTGGACTCCTCAGCAAGGAGCGGCATAGATACCGAAAATCACCCAGAAAATGCAAGGCAAACCTCTTTGGCTGTTATCACGATCCTCAATTTTATTCAGCTCTTGCTTGCCAGAAAAGCTTTTTACCCCTCTCGGCAGACAGGGCTTCCTCTCTCGGCAAATTAGCTTGCCTGAGGCGATTTGCTCAAAAGCAAAGTGGCTTTGTGGTATGCAGAACTAACAAGCTGCGCCGCCATCCGCCAAAGCATCGCCAGCGTTATCACTAGGAAGAAAATCGAGACCAGGAACATGCGTATTTCTGCCCAGCGTGGCAGCTCTCTTGCTCCAATCTGCCGGGACATCAAGGCCAGTTGCGGCCCTATTAGCATAAGGCGATGCCAGATCGTTGGGAGCACTTTCCACAGAAACGCTCCCCAAACCCCTATGCTCACGAGTGAATAGAGAATTAAGACTGCGGTGACCGGCTTCGGCCAGGGCATGGTTTCATTTGTTCGTCCCGCTAAGCGATTATAAAAATGCTTAACAAGGCGGATAGGTTGCTTAGCCAGATTGGTGACTCCCAGCATGTCAGCGAGCACCCAATAACCATCAAATTTAAAAATAGGATTTAATGAAAACAAAGCAGCGGAGATGATCATAATCATCACCAAGCGAAAGGGTTCCCAGTGGGTCAGATAATACGCACCAAGAAAGACACAGCCGATTACAAGCTGGAAGTAATTTCCTCCCAGATCGACCACCACACGTTGCCAGCGGTTCAATCTCCAGGCAGCGCTAACGTCGCTGTAAAATGCTGGATAAATTAGGTAAATCGTAAAACCTATGTCGCTGGGTTGGGCGCCGAACCGCGTACAGGCTGAAGCATGGCCAAATTCGTGAAAAACCAACGATACGATAAATAGAAGATAGCTATAGAGAAATGTAGTGTCATTAAACTCAAACTTAAGCCGATGGTGCATAAGGCTAAAAACTGAAGCTCCTATAATTCCCACCAGGATCAAAAATAGGTAAGGCTGATATAAAGCGCCGAGAACAGAGCCGACTTTGATTGCAATCTGCTGCGGAACCAGACGGAGACGAATCCAGAAGCCCCAGGGTAGCACGTTGGTGGCGGTTCGTTCCCGGAGCTTATTTAATTTTCGAATCAGTTCAACGTAAAGTTCTTCAAGTTGTTCCGCAGAAACCTTACCGGTTTGGCGAGTTGAATTGATCCTTTGTGCCAATTCCTTGAAAGATACGCCTGAATTGATGGCCTGCAGAAGCTGGTAAGCGCTGGAAGTAAGTCGTATTTGGCTGCCATCACTGGCGATAATTAAATAGCTCTGCTTGCCTTCCGCTGTGTCCAGAATGAACTCGCCATTGAGCCCCCGAAACCCGCGCAGATCAGCTATGTTTACGGCGCTCATACGGCAGCTCTCCTCGCATCTTCGAGTTCTCCGGAGCGGAGTACCGGCTTCTTCGTCTCCGCCAAAGATTCAAGCAGGTTCGCAACCACATTCATACTATCCATTCGGGCAAAAGCCGCGGCAGCACGCTTGGCTGCGGCCAGCATATTGTCATCTTCCAAGACTTGTTGCAATGCCTCAGCAATCTGTGCAGAAGAAGCCTTATCCGGTAAAATTTTTGCCACTCCCGCAGCTTGGCATTGATCTGCTACCTCCGGTTCCTCTCCTCCAGAAGGAATCAACACGCTGGGAACACCCATAGTCAAAGCTCCCAGCACCGCGGTGGTGTTAGCGCTGGCAATCATAGCATTGGCCCGCCGTAAAATGTGGCCTTGCGGAAGATAAGGACGAAGCAGGAAGTTGGATGGAACGTCAGAAGGCTTCTCGTCCATGCGCCCGATGGCGGCAGCGATTCTTACATTCCGTCCCGCCATAGCTTCTACCATCTTGGGCCAAAAACTCGGAGAATTAAAAACGCGGCCATGATGAACATAGACCACAGTTGAATTCTCTGCTCGGGCTTCCTCCAACCAAGTTTCAATCTCGGGGTCCGCAGCGTAATTTTCCCACAGACAATCACCGACAAGATGGACCTTGTCAGGCAAATTATCAATTCCCGCTTCCAGTTCGGCAACATTACGCAGCATAAACAGATCTCCCAGCAAAGGAGTTTCGCTCCAGTCGGCGGAAGAAGCAGGAAGGTTGAGGAGTGCCCGAACTTCATTGTAGCTCTTCAACATTTCTGTATATCGCCAAATTTTTCGGTGTGCCGCTGCGGGGTGCGGACCGAGTTGAGCAGGATTCAAATCTGTACCAGGCCATAAGTAGGAGAAAAAACCAAGAATTGCTATTGGAATGTGCCTTACTTCACTCATTAAAATGGGACCAAATGTCAACTGGTACCCGATGAGTACGTCAGGCTTGAATTGCTGGATAGCGTAGTTCACATGTTTCATTTGCATTGCAGCGGCGGGCGCATAAAACCACTGGTCCACCTGAAAGCTTGGGCCATCTTCCGCGCCGCGTGGAATGCGCTGAAGCCCCATTTCTTGAAGCTGTTCGTGAAAAGCAATGTCGGTCACAAAAGCAACAGAGTGCCCTCGCTTTTGCATCTGCAGAGCTATGCCAATAGCGGGATTAACGTAGCCGGGGCTAGCTAGACAGCAAAAAAGAAATTTCATGGTTTCCTCATCTTGCTCCATAATCCGGTGTGGCATGCACTATGATGGAGGATAGCCGGCTGTAATTCCTGGTCAAACTACATTAGTTCGCTTGCGCAATAAGTTCCGCATACTGTGCCCAGGCTATCGCAACCCGGATCGCCATTGCTCTGGCAATAAGCCACGCAACATTCAATTGCCGCACCAGGTATCATGCCTAAAGCCAGTTCAAGTCGTCGCTCAAGTTCTTCCGCCGCGAGCTGGGCCGAATCAAAGTGCATCCATTCAGTATTCAGGCTGAGCATCTCAAATACTTTTTCTTTTCTCGGTCTCATCCAACTTACCTCGTAACTCATTCAGCAATCGTGCAGGAAGAAGCATCACCGCATGATGTCTTCATCCGGAATCTAGCAGGTCATGCGGTGATGCCGGCGAAATCAACTTTCGATGAGAATTGAATCGCTTCCGCAATCAATGCCGCACCGGATACCGCACCGGATGCCGCAATCGCTTCCGCAATCAATACCGCAATCCGCGCCTACAATCCCGACTTGTGCGATCGCCAACTCCAAGCGCCGCTCAAGTTCTTCAATGCCCATGTCACCCACGTCAAAGCTCATAAGCTCTTTGTTCAGGCTGACAATTTCTTTAGGATCTTTCGGGTCATTTGCCATTGGGTTTCCTCCTTTCTTTTCTCTTGCTGCTCCTTGGAACGGGCCCTTTTCCAGATGAAGAACGTGAGCTGTTTATTGATCGCAAACCCGGGCAGCTTTGGCTTGGACTGCCACCCCAGAGGCATGATCCACATACGCTTCTGCCACGCTGGCACGGAAGCGGGATGCGTAACCATCGCAGAAATTCATGTGATACTTGCCCGTTTTGCCGACGGCAAGAACCGCACAACCACCTCCGCAATAAAGTGCATAGCGGCACTTAGTACAAACTGGATTCGTGGAGACTGTGCGATCACGCCACATCTTGACTAGATCAGAGTTCATTAGCAGTGTGCCATCTTGCTGGATATGCCCAATACGAGTGTTGGAATCTCCAGTTCGTTCCCAGCAGGCATAAATGTCGGCAAACGCGTCGAATATGTACATGCTGCTATGCGCACTGCAGAAGCTTTCCTTAAGTTGCGGGACATTCGCCTCAGGTTTATCAAACAGAGCACGCGCCCGGTCTTTGATGGCATCATCCGGTCCGATGATCTTGGCCAGAATCGGCATCTGCCGCTGCATTTCCTTGAGCGTCTGGTCCAGTTCCCAGCTATCCATTGTGGTGGTGCGCTGCACGTTATCGTTTACAGCGTGAATAGGAGCGGTATAGGCGCTGAAGTATGGTGATTTATCCCAACCCTGATCTTCAAATATCTGGGCCATAAGCGGCAACTGATCGATATTGTTGCGATCTAAGTTGATTCGAACGCTGATATAAACGCTATGTTCAAGCGCCATGGTGATGTTCTTGGAGATGCGTTCCCATGAGCCGGAACCATCTGCATAAATCCGGCGCTTATCGTGCTCAGTGGGAACACCATCCAGCGTGACTTGGAGGCGCGCAATCTTGTCGGGGCCCAGAAGATCCTGGTATGCATCAATTTCAGTAGCGTTGCTTACACCCCAAAAACCCGCTTTGCCCATACTGAGCGCTTTTTCCATGATGTATTGCACAATGTCCCTGCTGGCAGCCAAGAGTGGTTCTCCGCCGAAAAATCCGATACCACGCCACCGCGGTGTACCGTTCTCCACAATGCCGTGTCTTTCTTCGATTTTCTTTATACCTTCAAAAATTCGGTCCACCATCTCGCGGGACATAGTGCGTAAAAGATGGTTGTAGAGCGGATTAGTACGCATGTGGTCCTGGAAGCAGTAGGCGCAGCGCAGGTTGCAGTTGTAAGTGGGCATGAACAAGTAGCCCGGCGGCTGCTTCAAATTCTTATCGTGAATCTTACCTACGACCTGGTGAAAGAACTGCTCTTCTCGTTCCAGAGTCATGTCAGTCAAATAACCACGCCGCCGCAGAACCTGGATCGTCTCATCTGATGGAGGCTCAGCCTTGCCGTCAACAGTGGGTTCAGCAGTCCATTCCCCATACAAAGGTTTTGGTGCGCGGCGGGTCTCCAGCGAGCGCACGTACGTGGCTACGCGCTTCGATACTTTGTCATAAGCTCCGGTGTATCCATGAACCAGAAGCATCTGGTCTTGATCATTTGGTAGATCTACATAGATGAGATAGCTGCTAGTACGCATATTGGACTCCTCAGTATTGCGGCATATAACTGCCGCTTTTCTTAAACTGCGCGAGTAACCGGGGCCCATGTTGTGTAATGCGGAACTCCTTATACACCCGAAAGCTTTGTGAATTTCTACAAAGCACTATTTTTATTTTTTTGATTGTTCCATTTTGAAACTAACTTGTAATGGATTATAGATTTCTTACCGAGGCGCTTATCATGACTTTAATGGCGCAACTCTTGCGGGAAATGCATCTCATCTGGTTTTGCAAAAAATAAAATCTACGACTGGAGCTCGGGTCCTTCGAATCCGTGCGGATGGCAGCTGATTTTGAGGTGCAATGGCATGAGACCCGACCTGGGGTAATCCTCTAGGGATTTTGGAACTCACATCTGACTGTAGGCCATTTTGTAGCTGCCAAATCCTCTGCAATCCGTAGAGTTCAATAGCTTTCAATGAACGATATGCAGCAGGTTCAAGATCAATCAGTTAGACACAACAAACCTCATAGCTTCCAATAAAGTTGGGAGGGTTCGGGACCGCAGACTACAGGTTTGGCGTTAAGCCCACCCCAGTCATTCGCTTATTAAGCATCGCCGCCGCTGACTCTGCATGACACTTTAAGTTGCGGCGGCTTTTCGTTAAACTCGAACTGCGTTCACTGAAAAAGAAGCCAACTCATTTGACTGTAGACGATTTGTGCTGAGTAAGCCTCCAACTTCAATAAATCGCAACAGCTTTCAACAAGCGGCCCGCAACAGGCCGGACACGCCAGCGACTTACAGCCATTTGGAGAAGTCAAAACCAACCCATTTGGTCTTGGCCCAGAGATCCCGCATCGCACATCTGCAAAATATTTAGTCGCAGCCGCACTTTCTGGCCAGATTAGTGGCCGTGTTCAGGTCGTCGCTAATGCCTTCTTTGCGGTACTCGTTCATGGCTTTCGGTCCCCAGGTTCGCGGGCTGCTCCATTTATTGATCGGACGGCCTGGCCCTTCCGGAATCAGTCCATCGGCCAAGCCACCAAGGAGAGCGCCTTGTCCGGCATCGACAGCAACGCTTGCGGGATCAGGCCACTTGCCTTGCAAGACTGAATCGACGACGTTGCTAGTCGCGCCTCCCGCTGCGCCTCCGATGTATGGGTTTTCAGTGAGAATGCCCGCACCAAATCCTGCAAGCGCGCCCAAGCCGTTGCTCACCGCGCCGCGTGCGATATCGCCAGCGAGCTTCCAGCCGGAATCGCCACATTCAAGACCATGGATGGCACCTTCAGCTGCTCCAAATCCGGCCCCGATCGCGGCAATGACGCAGGGTATACATTTGCCACTCGGGTCCGTGTAGTTGGTGGGATTATCAAGGACATATGCGTAAAGATTGGTGTCCCCACCATCGAACCCGGCCGGATCTTCACTGATGAACCTTCCCAAAGTCGAATTGTAGTAACGGGCACGGTAGTAGTAGAGCCCGTTGCCTGCGTTTTCGCGTCCCGTGAACTGGTAAGGATTCATGCTGCTGCCGGTAATCGTAGTAGTTCCGAAGGGGCTGTAAGTGTAAGAAGTTGCCAGGTTGCCACTCGCATCAGAGAGAGCAACCGTGCTGCCCAGATTGTCGGACAGGAAGCTGAAGGAGCCAGCAGAATCCGCACGGCTAAAGATCTCATCGATGCCGAGGCTCAGCAGGTTGGCGGTGACAGTGGAACCGGCAAGCTCCTGCACCGCGTTGAGCCCGTCATACAAAAACCCGGTTCCAGACGCGTTCAGTGTGCGCCGGCCATAAACGTCATACTGCATGGCGTTCCCGTTCAGCGCGGACAGGTGATTGCGCGTGTCCCAGGCAAATGTGTTTGTGCCATCGGAAAGCATGTTGCCGTTATTGTCATAGGAGAATGGAACGCCATTCCAATTGGTCAACTCATTGGCCACGTCGTACACGGCAGAGATGACCGGCTGAGGCAAGCCAGTCCGCGCCATGCTCCCACCTCGCTGGACCACGTTGCCGAGTGAATCATAGGCGTAAGAAAGGTTGCCGAGAGTATTGGCCCCAAAGCTATAAGTCGTGCCGGTGACGCGCGAATTTCTGTCATAGCTATAGGCCACGCTCACGCCGTTCGGCAAGGTCAGAGAAGTCCGCCGGTTGGCATTGTCATATCCCAGGCTGACCGTGACGGCGCCTTGGGAAATCTGTGTTATGCGGTTGGCATCGTCATAGCTGTAGCTGATTGCGGGTTGGCCGAGCACGGTCATGCCGGTGCGGCGGCCCGCGGCATCGTAAGAGTAGCTGAGCGAGCCGAGAGGAGTGGTTTCTGACCCCAGGCGGTCGAGATTGTCATAGGAGCGGGTAATCGTGCCACTTAAGCTGTCAACAGCCTGGGTCAAACGATCGACGGAATCATATTGGTAGGAGATAGTACTGGCGTAGGTGTTATTGCCACCAACCACCTGTGTTCCAAATCCGATGAAGACAGGCCGGTTCAAGCCGTCATATTGATAAGTGGTGACCTGGCCTTTTCGGTCCGTAGCGCTCACAAGATTGCCGGCCTGGTCGTAAGCAAAGCTTTCCTGGCGCAGCATTGGATCGGTGCGGGTAATAAGCAGGTCACGATTGTTGTAAGTGAAGAAGGAAAGTCCGCCCCGCGGGTCCTGCACGCTGGCGACGTTCCCATTCGCGTCATAGGTGTAGATCGTGATACCCTGCAGCGCGTCATTACTTTGCACCACCTGGTTCAATGCGTTGAAGGTGTATCGCGTCACGCGCCCCGCGGCATCGGTCAGCGCCAGCAAGCGGCCTCCGCTGTCAATAAAACGCGAAATGATATTACCCACCGGATCTGTGATGCTAACCAGATCAGCGCCGTCATAGGTAACCTGCGCGGTGTTGCCGGCCGGATCAGTGATCGAAACCGGCAGCCCTTCTGTGTTCGGCACAAACGTTGTCTGGTGGCCCAATGGATCGGTGATCCCCGACAGGGCCCCAGCAGGTGTATAGCTAAGGCTCGTCGTGTGATTCAACGGATCGGTGATCGAGGAAAGCTGATTGAAGGTGGGTTCGTAAGCAAGTGTCGTCGTGACCGCATTGGGCGTTCCCGCCAGGCGAGTAATGCTGGTGATGTTCCCCAGCGAGTCAAAGGTATAGGCCGTCTGCCGCGAAAGCGGATCGGTAATGCTGGTGAGCAGGTTCGTATTGGGATCGCGGCCGAAGCTGGTTGTCTGTTGCTCAGTCCGGCCTAACGCAGCAATCTGGCTGGTGCTGTATCCGGCAGCATTGAAGACGGTACGAGTCACAATGCCATTCGGGTTGGTAACGTCAGTTTGTGTGATGGCTCCGGTGATTGGGTCGGTCGTGTAGCTGAACAGGAAATTCGTGTTGTCCGCCTG
>Ga0068856_100006991_pt1 | contig 11024 bp, 10 predicted proteins | sample KBSCornC62_FD_66595 | JGI IMG/M metagenome (GOLD analysis project Ga0068856, IMG submission 66595) | Corn rhizosphere microbial communities from Kellogg Biological Station, Michigan, USA - KBS Corn C6-2 | ecosystem: Host-associated > Plants > Roots > Rhizosphere > Soil ... | reverse complement strand
AAACGGACTATAAATATAGCCGAGTATCGGAATGCTGAGGACGAGGTGAATCCAGCGAACAATCGAACGTGTGAGGCCTCGGTTCGTGCTGTTGGCTGCATTGGTTGATGTGGCCATGATCTCGCTCCTTAAATTTGGTTTTCGGTCTCTTCTTCCCTGACATGGCGCAGGTGCACGTCAGGCGCTAAAAGCGCGAAGTCGTTTTCAAGGACCCGGCGCGGCTAAAAGCCGCGCCCTTTCGAACCTCGTTGGTGCGTCATTCCCTTTCAAACTTCGGTTGGTGCGTGATTTTCGATCCATGCTGACTTACTCTTGAGCCGTCTTTGGCGGCCAGTTGGGCATTGCAATACCGAACTGCTGGGCGTACTCCGCGTGCAGGCGCTGCCAGCCGAACTTCATTGCCTCGGAGCCAACGATGCGTCCAAGGGGAGTTCCGCTGAGAAGGTGATCCAAGACATCGAAACAAATGTGCCACCCGGCAGCACCCATTGCGATAAAGCGATGACCGATGTTGGTCCACAGCGTCAGGCGCGTCCCGCCACCAGCTGGTTCGAGTTCCCAGCGGACATCGTGGTCACCCCAGTTGTACTCAAGCACCTTGGGAGCATCGGCACGCGTCACTCTGGTTTCGGTAACGTGCGTTGCGGGCGCTCCTACCGTGGTGAGCTTCACCGTGCTTCCAACCGTACCCAGGCTGCCATCCGCGTCGAAGGGCGCCCACTCACGCAGATGTGCCGGGTCGGTTAGCGCCTGCCAGACTTTCTCCGGCGAGTGGCGCAGTTCGCGGACGAGAACGAGCGTCCACTTGTCTTCACCGTCTTGTGCGCGGTCCTTTCGTACGTGCGCTCCGCTGGCCGGACCCGGTGTGTACTGCTGCCGAATGGTCATTTATTTTCTCCGCGTCTTTCTTAGTGCTTTTTGCTTTTTCGCGCCCAGCGGCGGCGATCCTGCTGGACGTGTGCCCTACCAGCTTTTCAGCTGCGTGACCTGAATGAGATTGCCGCAGGTGTCGTTTAGCATGGCGATCTTCGAGGCGGTTACGTCCTTTGGCGGCATGGTGAACACGGCGCCGCGCGCTTTCATGCGCTCGTAATCGGCCTGCACGTCGTCGGTGTAGAACATGGCCGCGGGCTGGTTCTGTTGAAACATCGCCTGCTGATACGCTTTGGCCGCTGGATTGTTGTTGAGCGTCAGTTGCAACTCGGTGCCGTCCGGGTCCTCGGGAGACGCTACCGTGAGCCAGCGAAACGGCCCTTGGCTGAAGTCGGCCTTCTTCACGAAGCCCAGCCCTTCGGTATAGAACCGCAGAGCTTTCTCCTGGTCGTCGACGTACAAGCTGGTCAGTTTAATTTTCATTTCGTTTCTCCTTTGTCACGTTCGCGGTGGGCCGCGTCGTGTTCTCCTTGTCTTCCTTCTCGTTGGTGTTGATTGATCCATGCGGTCGAGGTGGCGTTCGAGAGCATCTACGTGAGAGGACCAGAAGCGGCGGAACTGAGCCAGCCACGCGTCGACCTCCTGAAATGGTTCCGGCTTCAGCCGGTAGAGACGGCGCTGCGCGTCCACCGTGGATTCCACGAAACCGGCGTCACGCAGCACTCGCAGGTGCTTTGAGACAGTTGGCTGCGGCATACGAAGCCGGCGCTCGATCTCTCCCACCGACTGTTGGGACGAGACCAGGAGGCTCAATATCGCCCGGCGGTTCGGCTCGGCAATGATTTCGAAGGCAGATTCCACCTTCTTTATATACTCCAGATCGCATATACGTGTCAAGGTATATTAGCCGCACCTGGAACTGTCTGTGGGTGACGCGTAGCCCTATTTGCCAGTGATCCTAAACCTTTCGTAATCTCGGCCAGACCGCCACCGTGGGCTACCGTAATGACTCCGGCTCGTTTTTGTTATGTTCCCCAGACTCTCCAGGCAAGACCGCCGCGGGCGAAAGCGGCAATTGCTGAACACGGCTGTTCGTGTGATTACGAAGCTTGCCTCCATGGATGCAATCGGGATCAACATCAGCGAGAGTGGCATGGGGCTTTTCACGGTCGCCAATTTGGGCTTGGGATCCCACATCGAGGTCGAGTTCCGGACGCCGGAGCAGCCGGCGTCTTTCACACGACTGCCTGCCATCGTTCGTCATCGCGCTCTTTATCTTTACGGAATCGAATTTCAGCCGGAACCGGGTCGTGCTCGTTTGGGCGCAGAAGATGGCGCCGGGATCGACAACGCCAGTTCCTCAGTCGGCAGCTGACCCGGCTGACCCATCTGTATTTTCCACCGTTAACTATTTTCGTGAGGTTTGCACCGCCGTAGAAATTTGACCGCTGATCACAAAACAAAAGCCGCCCATGCGAGCGGCTTCTGAATTCACGATTTTCGTTCAACAAATAACCATCATCCGATCCTTAGTCGATGCCGTGAATGCGCATGCTGACGAGTTGATCGATGCTCAGGTCTTTGATTCCACGGGAGCGCATGTCGCTGATGTATTCCGGAGTGACGTTGTGAATGCGCATGGCAATCAATTCATCCGGATCGGGATGTTTGTATCCCAGCGATTGCAGTTTGTCGATGAACTCCGGCGAAACGCCGTGAATGCGGAACGCGATCAGCTTTTCTAAATCCACATGATCGTAGCCACGTTGCTTCATCTGCTGCATCCACTCTGGAGACGCGCCGTGAATGCGCATGGCGATCAAAGTGTCTTCGTCCGGCGAATAGCCTGCCTGGTGCAGGCTGCGCACCATCTGCGGACTCACGCCGTGGATGCGGAATGCGACAAGTTTGTCGCTGTCAGAAACATTCAGCCCTTCCGCACGCAAATCGTGGATAAATTGTGAGTCGACGCGGAAGATGCGAAAGGCAATCAATTTGTCGGCATCGAGATCGCTGAGATGCTCGCCTTTCATCTGCTTTGCGAATTCCACGCTGACATCCTGAACCGCCATAGAGAACTGTTTGTCTTCGTCGATGTCGAACCCGAGCGACTTCATCTCGCGCGGGAAGTTTGGATCCGCCTGGAAGTGGAACAGTCCCGCGCCTTCACCGTCTTTGAGAAATCCTTCGCAGTCGATCTTGCCGGCATCGCGCGCGATGGTGAAGTGAACGTCTTGTCTTCCTGCTTTCGAGAAGTCAACTCCCTGAAACGAGCTTGCAGGCCAGTCGGAGCTGTGGTTCGATTGCCCACCATGATGATGCTCGATGAGCGAGAACTCGACTTTGCCCGGAGCGTCAGACTTGCTGATAGTCCAGTCGCCGCCGTGCACTTCCGCAGCACGATTCTGGATCGCCCCGAAAAGCACAATACATCCGAATACGATGAAAGCCAAAGTGCGACGCATTCTCATAACTAAATCTCCTGGCACTGGTGATGAGTGATGGACGCCTCGTCCCCCGAGGTCGTTGCACTAGGCACGTCGGCGTCGGCTGTCCAATTGACGGCAAAGCGGAGCGGCAGCAAAAACCTAGATGTCGGCCTTCGAATCCAGTATCCCTAATTGCCGTAGCTGAATCAGTTTTTGCAGGCTCAGGTCTTTGAAGCCATGTTCTTTGGCACGTGCTATGAATTCAGGCGTCACGTCCTGCACCTTGGCGCTGATGATGTCGCTGATGCTCGGATTGAATCCTGCCGATTGCAGCGCCTTCACGTATTCCGGCGTTACATCCTGCACTTTCATCGAGATCAGTTCGTTGGAGGAAGGCTTGAGCCCGAGAGCCTTGATGTCATGCACATATTCCGGAGTAACATCCTGTACCCGCATGGAGATCACGTCGTTGGAGCCCAGATCAATTCCCTGCTCATGCATCTTCTTCAGATATTCGGGCGTGACATCCTGGACCTTCATCGCGATCACTTGATCGGCGGTGAGAGTGAGGCCAGCCGCGCGCAAGCCACGCACGTACTCTGGAGTGACGCCCTGCACCCTCAGCGCAATGAGACGATCAATCTCAGGATCGATCCCGGCTTCTTTCAGCCCGCGGTAGTATTCCCCGTCCGCATCCTGAACCTTCAGTGCGATCAACTGATCAACGCTCGGGTTGAGGCCTGCGGCGCGTAGATTGCGGACGTACTCCGGCGAAATTCCCTGCACGCGCAAGGCAATGAGTTTCTCCGCATCGGGATGCACCCCTTGCTCCTGCAGCCCGCGAACGTAGTCCGGTGTGACATCCTGCACCTTGAGAGCAATCAAGGTATCAATACTCAGATCGGTAAGGCCCACCGACTTCATTCCGTCAATATAGGAAGTAGCAGTATTCGTACTCGTCGCGGTCGTAGTGGTCGTTTTCGTAGTGCTCTGCGTCTGCTCCGGATCTGTGCTGCGAGAGGCGGAAGGCCTGGAAGCCACCTTAGTCCTGCTCGCGGGTTCACGAGAGGAATCCGACGACGCGGTCTGTGCCCGGGAATTGGCGCGCGCCGACGCTGGACGAGCCAGGTCCAGTAAAGCGTTCCCTGAAAGCAATGCCGCGCTCAGGCAGAGCAAGCCTCCAGTCAGTCCGACGCTGCGCATTCCCGCGCCCAGCGTCTTGATTCCGAGCACGCGGATGATGCGGTCGGTAAGCGGTCCACCATTTACTGCAAGAGCGAAAACTGGGGCGCGGCGCCATTCTTCCATGAGGGTGAGAGCGCGCGCGTATTCCACGGCATTGCCGCAGACTGAAACTGCTATCTCATCGCAGCAGTGTTCACGCTCCGTGCGGATGCTCTTGTTCAACCACCAAACTGCGGGATGGTAGAAGAGCAGCGTCTCCACGCAGACCTGGAAGACATTTACGAACGAATCGAAGCGCCGGATGTGCGCCAGTTCGTGCGCGATCACCGCCTGAAGCTGATCCTGAGAGAGACCTGTTAGAGCAGTCGCGGGCAGAAATACGATGGGGCGAAACCATCCGATCACAGCTGGAGCTTGCAGCCACTTGCACTCGCAGTACTGAATGGCCCGCTTTACTCGCAAGCGGTCCTGCAGCGTGTAGCAGATCTCGAGCACGCGCTCACTGATAGTGGACGACTGCTGGCGCCGCTTGCGTTCCAGCAGCAGGAAACCGCCGGCCGACCGAAGACTGAACAAGGCCACTCCGACGAGCCACGCTTCCACGAGCCATACAATCTCATCGCGCGACGGTGCGAGGGGCATTTGCGATCCGGAGCTGGCCACCACAATATGGCCCATGGCGATGGGCCATCCGACCGCGGCGGAAGCCGACGGCTGACCACTTGGCGCGAGGCCGGAATTCTGCTGCGCGTAATACGCGAATGTCGCCAGCGGACTCAGGAACATCAACGTCAGCGCAGAAACGGCCACGATGTATCGCATCGAGGTGCGACTGCAAAGGGCCATGGCAACAGCGGCGAGAGCCCCGACAGCCGTCCCCTGCCAGAGGAAGTGGACGAGAGCCCATCCCAAGGCATGAATCGTGGAGGGAGAAAACCAATTCATCATCGCGCTAGTCATCGGCGATTCCTTTCGTAGTCGTCCAGAAGGCGGCGGAGTTCCTCGATCTCCTCGCGCGAAGCTTTCTGTCCCGCGAGAGCGTGCATCATCAACTGGCTTGCCGATCCTTCGAAAACGCGGTGCAACATGTCTCCGGCGAGCTGGCGCTTGGTTTGCTCGGCGGGAATTCCTGCTTCATAGACGTGCGCCCTCTGGGTTTCGTTTCGCCTCACGATCCCTTTTGTTGTCATGATCTGGAGCAGCTTCAAAACCGTGGTATATCCGAGGGACTTCTTTTCGCTGAGTGCCTCGTGCACTTCACGGACGGTGGAGGGACCGCGCAACCAGAGAACGCGCAGGATTTCGAGCTCCGACGTCGTGGGCTTTTGCGGAGAACGTGTCATAGGCAGGACCATACTACGAAGAAGTTCGTAGTGTCAACGAAAATCTTCGTAGATCGGATATTTTTCGCACGAACACCTGGCCAAGTCGCGATTCGAGTTGCCACTCCGGGAACCCTCTCTTGTTGCTGAGGACCCGCGAGCAGTGGACACGCGAGTCTTCTAGTTGCGGCTCAGGTTCCGGGTGGCGGACGCTTGGCTTTGTCTTGGCCATAGGCGGTATGACATTGGCGGCCGCATCGCGCAAGCCCCCTTGCGGATTCCTTATTGTCTCGGCTCACGACATTCTGTTCAGGACATGCCGCGAGGACGAGGCAAAGAACCGAATCGGGAGTCGTCGGCAGCGTGCATTTGATTCCGGACGCGGGTGCGAGTAGATTGGTCTGTCCTATGAGACCCACGCAGGACCTTCCAGGAGATTCCCAATGCTGAAACGATTTACTGTAGGTATTTTTCTGCTTGCAGGCTTAATAACGGTCGCGTTTGCGGCTGATGAAAATCAGAATGCGTGTAAGGGCGATCCCAACCAGTGGCGACAACTTTTCAACGGCAAGGATTTGAATGGTTGGAAACACGTCGGACCCGGCGGCGACACGGTCGAAGACGGATTGATTCGCACGCAGGGCGGGATGGGGCTGCTGTATTGGACGGGCGGCAAGATCGGTAACTGCATGATTCACGTTGTTTTCAAGATGCGCGATGAGAACGATAACTCGGGCGTGTTCATCCGCATCCCGGTGGAACCCCGGGAAGAGTGGATGCCGGTGCACTACGGATATGAGGTGCAGATCGATAATCATCCCGAGAAGTCGAAGGAGGATGAATATCACGAGACCGGAATGATTTACTCGTTGACCAAGCCGCTGGTGAAGAATGCGTGGAAGGCGGGTCCGGAGTGGAACACGATGGAGATCACTCTGGATGGACCGCGAACGATTGTGACGGTTAACGGGCAGAAAGTGACGGATTTCAAAGAGGGCGATCCGGTGCCGGAGAGGAAGTTTGATTTTGAGCCGCAGCACGGGACACGGCCGAATCTGGGATGGTTCGGAGTGCAGAATCACAGCGACAACGACATCGTGTTCTTTAAAGAAGTGGCGATTAAACCTTTGAAAAAGTAAGCGGGCAAGAGCAGGTCGCAGTTAATTCAACCGGAGGGATTGGAATGAAGCGCAATTTTTCGCGACGTGCGTTCTTGAAAGGCAGTGCGGCCGCGGCGGGCGGAATCGCAATCTCGAAGACGATCATGCTGGAAGCGAAGGCATTTCCGCGAGCGGTGGCCCCGAGCGATCGAGTTCGGTTTGGGATGGTCGGGATTGGGATGCAGGGCTCGGGGCTGCTGGGTATGTCAATTACGATTCCTGGAGTCGAATGCGTGGGGGCCGCCGATCTGTATGACGGACGGCATACTCTTGCCAAAGAAATTACCGGCAATACAAGCCTGCCGACCTCGCGGCAATATAAAGACCTGCTCGATCGCAAGGACGTCGACTGCATTGTGGCGGCGGTACCGGATCACTGGCATCGTCGCGTGGTCGTGGATGCCTGCAATGCGGGCAAAGACATTTATTGTGAGAAGCCGATGTCGCACAACGTCGCAGATGGAATGGCGATGGTGGAGGCCTCGCACAAGAACAATCGCATCGTGCAGATCGGATCGCAACGGGTGAGTTCGGTGCTGTGCGAGACCGCGCGCGACCTTTATCAGAAGGGCACGATTGGAGATGTGGAGATGGTGGAGCTCACGTTGGGGCGCAATGATCCGACGGGAGCATGGCAGTATCCGCCGCCTCCGGACCTGTCGCCGCAAACCATGGATTGGGATACCTGGCTGAACGATGCACCGAAGGTTCCGTTCAATCCCGAGCATTTTGCGCGCTGGCGCTGCTGGAAGGCGTATGGAACGGGCGTTGCGGGCGATCTAATGGTGCACCTGCTGAGCGGGATGCTTGTCACTTTGGGATGGAACGAGATTCCACGCTCGGCAATGGCGACGGGCGGAATTTTCCGCTTTAAAGATGGGCGCGATATGCCGGACTTCCATACCGTGCTGTTCGATTATCACGGGATTCCAGTGTATGTGCGGCTGGACCTGGGCTGCGAAACGCCAGAACTGGCGCGGTTTATGGGACCGAAGGGGATTCTAGACGCAGGCGAATTCGAACTGCGGCATTCATTCCAGCCCGGTATCGATCTGGCGCCAAGCTATTACGCTAACAGCTTCCCGGCGAAACTACGGGATCAATACTTTAAGGAGTGGCATGCTGAGCACGATCCTCAGCTGGGCAAGGAACCGACGTACGAGGACACACTCTACAAGGGGCATGACTGGGACGATATGAAGCCGCACCTGAATGTGTTCTTCCAGGCAGTGAAGTCGCGCAAGGACGTCACGGAGAATGCGGTATTCGGGAACAATGCAGCAGTCGCGTGCCACATGGCGAACGAGTCGTACTTCCGCAAGAAGCCGGTCACGTGGGACGCGGCATCGAAGACCATCAAGTCGTAACCCATGGAGGCAAGCATGCGCTCGAGAACTTTCGCCGGGCAGAACCGGATTACGGTTTTGCTCGGCTTTTTCCTTTTCAGCATCGTTGCTCTAGCCCAGGACCTGCCGACCGCCAAGCCGGAATCGGTGGGATTGTCTTCGGAACGACTGGAGCGCATCAGCGGCGTGGTGCAGCATGAGATCGAGGACAAACGGATTGCGGGCGCCGTAACGCTGGTTATCAGGCGTGGGAAGGTGGCGTGGTTCAAGGCGCAGGGCATGGCCGATCGCGAGGCGGGCAAGGCGATGCCGACCGATGCTATGTTCCGTATCTGCTCGATGACCAAGCCGATCACCAGCGTGGCGGTGATGATGCTGTACGAAGAGGGCAAGTTTTTGCTGGACGATCCCGTGTCGAAGTACCTGCCTGAGTTCAAGAATCCAAAGGTGCTGATGAAGCCGCCGCAGGGTGAGCCGTACACGATCCCAGCAGCCAAGGAAATCACGATTCGCGATTTGCTGCGCCATACGTCCGGGCTTACATACAACTGGAATGAAGATCTGGGGCCCATGTATGAGAAGGCGAATGTCGCGAGCGGACTGCTGCAGTACGAGGGCACGATCGGAGATAACGTAAAAAGTCTGGCAGGTCTGCCCCTGTTGTTCAGTCCGGGCGACCGTTTCGAATACAGTCTTGGCGTGGACGTGCTGGGGCGGCTGGTGGAAGTTGTTTCGGGGAAACCTCTGGATGAGTTCTTCCGAACGCGAATTTTCGAGCCAGTGGGGATGAAAGATACTTATTTTTTCCCGCCAGAGAACAAGGTCGCGCGGCTGGCGACCGCTTACACTTACTTTCCGGAAAAAGGGCTGAATCGCTTTCCGGATACTCCGATTCGCGAGGGATCGTTTGTGTATTCCGCGGATTATCCTACTCGGGGGCCCAAGAAACTTTTTTCCGGCGGGGCTGGATTGGTTTCTACAGCGATGGACTATGCGCGCTTCTGCCAGATGATGCTGGATGACGGGAAGGTTGGGAACACGCGGCTGCTTAGCCGAAAATCGATCGAGTTGATGACGCACGATCAGTTGGGAAAGATTGGGCCGGATCAGGGATTCGGGTTGGGGTTTGGGATTGAGGGGATCAAAATTCCTTTGTCCGAGTTGGGAACACCGGGTGCGTACAGCTGGGGCGGATTCTTTTATACCGCGTTCTCGATTGATCCTAAAGAGCAGATGATTGTCGTCTTTATGGGACAACTGCATCCTACTGGCGACTTGACGCTGGACCGGCAGGTGCATGAATTGGCTTATCAGGCGATCAACGACTGAAGCGCTTTGCGGTCATCCGCAAAACGCCGGGTCCTTCGACGTGCGGGTATATCATTCTCGTAAGGCAAGTCTCAAGTACCTGCAAAGTAGTTCCCTCTTCTGGAGTTCGGAATGACTACGATTCGGCTGGCGATTAATCAGAAATCTTATTCGGTAGATGTCGATCCACAGACTAGTCTGCTTACTGTGCTGCGAGAGCATCTCGACCTGACGGGAAGCAAGTACGGGTGCGGCGAGGGGCAGTGCGGCGCCTGTACGGTGCTGATCGACGGGAAGGCTCAGCGCTCTTGCGTAACTCGCGTGGGTAGCGTAGGGCAGAAGCAGATTATGACCATTGAAGGGCTGGCTCAGGGCGATCAACTGCACGCGGTGCAAGAGGCGTTTCTCGATGTGGGGGCTCTGCAGTGTGGGTACTGCACGTCGGGGATGATTATGTCGGCAGTGGCTTTGTTGAAGAAGAACCCTTCGCCTTCCGAGAGCCAGATCATCGATTTCATGGATGGTAACGTCTGCCGCTGTGGGACGTATCCGCGGATTGTCAGCGCGATTCAAAAAGCTGCCAAAGCAGGGGGCGCTTCCGCAGTTGCGAAAGGAGCGGGCCGATGAGCGGGAAACTTCGCGCAGATATTTCGCTCGAGCCGGAGCGCTATGAATTGCGGGCGGAGGCGCCCTACCGGTTTGAACTGGACCGGCGGGATTTCTTCAAGTTTCTGGGCGCTGGGCTCGTAGTGTTCTCCGTTCTGAAGGCAGGCATGGCCGCGCAAGAATCCGGTGGCGGACGGCAGCGGCGCGGCGAATCCCTTCCCAAGGACATTGACGCCTGGCTTCACATTGGTGAAAACGGAAAAATTACCGTCTACACGGGGAAGGTTGAAATTGGGCAAAACATTCGAACGTCACTGAGCCAGGCGGTTGCGGAAGAACTGCATGTACCCATTGGAAATATCGAGATGGTGATGGGGGATACGCAGCTCACACCATTTGATATGGGAACGTTCGGGAGCCGGACGACCCCGACGATGAATCTGCAATTAAGAAAGGTAGCATCTGCCGCAAAGGATGTGTTGATCGGATTAGCGTCCAGTCAGTGGAACGCGAATCCTCAGCAGTTGGTCGCGGTAGATGGCAAGATCAAAGATCAGGCGGGGAATCGGTCGATTGAATATGCGGCGCTATTGAAGGGGCAGCAATTGACGCAAGCGCTTCCGGCGGAAGATCCGCTGGTTCCTGCGACGGATTGGAAAGTGGCGGGACGTTCCGTGCCGAAACTGGACGGAGTTGATTTTGTGACCGGGCGGCATCGGTATCCTTCGGATCAGAAACTGCCGGACATGCTCTACGGGAAATTGGTGCGTCCGAGCGCATTTGAAGCGACGCTGG
>Ga0068856_100006990_pt1 | contig 11025 bp, 10 predicted proteins | sample KBSCornC62_FD_66595 | JGI IMG/M metagenome (GOLD analysis project Ga0068856, IMG submission 66595) | Corn rhizosphere microbial communities from Kellogg Biological Station, Michigan, USA - KBS Corn C6-2 | ecosystem: Host-associated > Plants > Roots > Rhizosphere > Soil ... | reverse complement strand
CCCGGCTGCGGGCCGGCGAGGCGTACGCGCGGATCTCCGTCGAGGCCGAACGGCTCGGCCTGGGCAGCTCGGCGCTGACCCAGGCGGTCGACCTGCCCGCGGTCCGCGAGCGGTTCCGCACGCTGATGAACTGGCCGGACCACCCGCAGATGGTGCTGCGGCTCGGGTACCCCGAGCCCGGCCCGACCCCGCCCCCGACCGGCCGCCGCGCGCTCACCGCGGTGCTCAGCTTCGAGGACTGAGCGGTCATGACGGCCGGTACGGACGCGGCGGCCGATCTCCGCCCCAGCGCCGAGAGGCCGGCCGCGCCCGGCCGAGCCGGACCTGGTGGCGCGGCTGGCCGTCCGGGCCCGTCCCACCGTCCACACACGACACACCGCCGGGCGACCGATGGTGACCTAGGACCCTGCTGTCCACCCGGCTGACGCGGTCGGATGGGGGTGAGGCCGTACGAGAGGGGTACCGCGATGCGGCTGCTGGTGACCGCGGCGAGCCGGCACGGCTCGACCGCTGAGATCGCGACCGAGCTGGGCAAGGCACTGCGCGGGGCGCTACCCGGCGTCGGCGTCGACGTGGTGCCGCTGACCCGGGTCGGCGACATGACCGACTACGACGCCGTCGTCCTCGGCAGCGCCGTCTACTTCGGACGGTGGCTGGACGAGGCCCGGTGGCAGGTGACCGCATACACGGACGTGCTGCGGCAGCGGCCGGTCTGGCTGTTCTCCAGCGGGCCGGTCGGCGACCCGTCGGTGCCGACGACCGAGCCGGCCGACGCCGCCGAGCTGATGGACGCGATCGGTGCCCGCGAGCACGTGGTGTTCCCCGGCGCGCTGCACCGGGAGTTGCTCGGCATGCGGGAGCGGCTGGCCGTGCGGCTCGTCCGGGTCGACGACGGGGACTACCGGGACTGGCCGGCCGTCCGGGCCTGGGCGGACCGGATCGCCGCCGAGCTGCGGACCCGGACGGCGCGCTCCGGCGTGCCCTCGACGTACCGAGGCGGCTCGGAGTAGACAAGATCCCCGGATCGGAACGAGGACGGGAGCGAGTGGTCACCGACGACAGCGAGCCGGAGGGCGAGCGCCGCGAGCCGACGCTGACGTTCCCGGACCTGCCGCGGCTCGAGCTCGACCAGCTGCTTAGTCAGCTGGTCGACCGGGCCCAGGAGGTCATGGCGACACAGGGCCGGCTGCGCGGCCTGCTGCGGGCGTCCCAGATGGTCACCCGGGACCTGGACCTGCCGGCGGTGCTGCGCCGGGTCGTCGAGGCGGCCAGGGATCTGGTCGGCGCCCGGTACGCGGCGCTCGGGGTCGTGTCCCCGACCGGTGGGCTGGCCGAGTTCGTGCACTCCGGCATGCCGGAGGACGCGGTGGCGCGAATCGGTCACCTGCCCGAGGGCAAGGGCCTGCTGGGCGCGCTGATCCAGGACCCGCGGCCGATCCGGCTGCGCCGGATCTCCGGCGACGAGCGCTCGGCCGGATTCCCGCCCGGGCACCCGCCGATGAACAGCTTCCTCGGCGTGCCGATCCGCATCCGGGACGAGGTCTTCGGCAACCTCTACCTGGCCGAGAGCACGAAGGGCGAGTTCAGCGCCGAGGACGAGGAGCTGACCCTGGCGCTCGCGGCCACCGCGGCGGTGGCGGTCGAGAACGCCAGGCTCTACGAGTCGGCGACGTCCCGCGGCGAGTGGCTGCAGGCCGTCGCCGCGATCACCCGCGGCGTGCTGTCGACCGAGCTGGAGGACGCCGGTGACTCGCTGGAGGTCATCGCCCGGACCAGCCTGCGGATCGCCCGCGCGGACCTGGTCACCGTGGTGCTGCCCGGCGGTCCGGACGAGCTGTTGATCGAGGTCGCGGTCGGGTCCGGCGCTGACGGCCTCGCCGGCACGCGGCTGCCGGTGAGCGGCACCCTGTCCGGACGGGTCTTCTCCACCGGGACCCCGCTGCGGCAGTCGATGGGCGACGCCGGCGCGGGGGCGTCGAGGCCGGACCTCGACCTCGGGCCGGTGCTGGCCGTTCCGCTGCACGGGTCGCGGCGGACGCACGGCGTGCTGTGGGCGGCGCGCCGGCAGGGGCGGTCGGCGTTCGGAGCCGAAGAGGTCGACATGGCGGCCGGATTCGCCAACCAGGCCGCGCTGGCGATCGAGCTGGCCGAGGCGCGGGCCGAGCAGCAGCGGGCGGTCATGCTCGACGAGCGCGAGCGCATCGCGGCCGACCTGCACGACCACGTGATCCAGCGGCTGTTCGCGGCCGGGCTGACGCTGCAGAGCACGGCCGGCACCCTCGGGGCGGGCGAGGCGACCGACCGGATCCTGGCCACGGTCGACGACCTGGACGCGACCATCCGGCAGATCCGGACCAGCATCTTCCAGCTCCAGCAGGTCCCGCAGACCCGGGCGCCGGGCCTGCGGGCGCGGCTGCTCGACGTCGCCACCGACCTGACGCCGGTGCTCGGCTTCGAGCCGTCGGTGCGGTTCTCCGGCGTCCTCGACGCGGTCGCCGACGACGTGGGCGAGGACGTCCTGGCCGTCGTCCGCGAGTCGCTGAGCAACGTCGCCCGGCACGCGCGGGCCGGGTCGGCCGAGGTCGAGGTGGCCGCGACCGCCGACCGGCTGACCGTCGACGTCCGCGACGACGGCGTCGGGTTCGGACCGACCGACCGCCGCAGCGGCCTGGACAACCTGCGCCGCCGGGCCGACCGCCGCGGCGGCAGCTTCGACGTCCGCTCGCGCCGGCCCGCCGGCACCCGGCTGTCCTGGTCGGTCCCGCTGCGCTGAGCCCGGGTCTGCCTAAAAGGCACTCCGGCGGGAGGTGGGCGGCGGCGGCGTCGGCAGGTGCAGGCGGCCGGAGGCGAACGCGATGGCGTACGGCAGCTCGTCCCGGGCCTCGTGCCAGTTGTGCCCGAGCCCGGCGTTGATCCGTACCCCGACGTAGTCGCCGCGCCGGGACAGCACCGACGACATGAACTGCACGATCCGGTACGGCTCGACATCGTGCCGGCCGGTGGACAGGAAGACCGACTGGAGGCGCTGGATGTGCATCGTGCGGACGTAGTCCGACGGGCTGTTCGTCCGGCCCACGGTGGCGTTGCCGCCGAGCATGAGCTTGACCGCGTTCCGGCCGGGGTCGCCGAACGGCATCATCGCCAGGATCGCGCCGAACACCCGCTGGTGGCGCAGGCCGAGGTTGAGGGCGCAGTAGCCGCCCGAGGAGACCCCGCCGATCGCCCGGCCGGCGGGGCTGCGGATGGTGCGGAAGGCCTGGTCGACGTCGGCCACCAGCACTGAGCTGAGGAACGTCTGGATCCGCGGCCCGCCCTCGGTGGAGTCGAGGCACTCCGTGTCGCGCGGCGTGCCGCCGCCCGCGTCGACCGAGACCAGGATCATCGGCTGGATCAGGTGCTCGAGCTGCATGAAGGCGGCGGTCCGCCCGGCCTGGCCGGCGCCGAACCAGTCCCAGGACGTTCCGGGCCAGCCGTGCACCAGGTAGACGACGGGGTAGCGGCGGTGGACGTTCATCGGGTCCGAGTAGCCCGGCGGCAGGTAGACCCAGTTGGCGCCGCGGGGTATCCGGTCGGCGGGGTCGGAGCGGACGAGGCTGATCAGCTTTGCCGGGTACCGGCCGGTGCCGGCGATGGTGGTGGTCTGGCCTGGCTTTGCGGTCGACCCGCCGTTGAGGAGGTTCGGCGTGGTGCGCAGCAGCGTCGTCAGGTCCGGCGCGTACCCGACGTACGCGTTGACGCCCGCCCCGACGCCGGCGAGGACGAGCAGCGTGATCAGGCCGGCGAGCGCGGCCCGGCGCGGGATCGGGTAGCGGCGCCGCCGGCCGAGCTGGCGGTCGCGGAGCACGAGCAGGGCCCACCCGGCGGCCACGGCCAGTCCGAGCACCACCAACGCGGCGGCCAGCCGCCAGTCCTCCAGCCAGCCGTTCCGCCGGACCGAGTGGACCAGCCACACCGGCAGCGTCGCGATCGAGTGCACCTTGTGTGGCGGCACCGCGTGCGGCGTCGTCACCTTGTGCGCCATCGTCGTCCCCGCTGCCATCGTCCTCTCCTGTCTCCACTGTCCACGCTAGGCACGCCTGAGTCAGCCATCTGCCCGTCGCAGGTCAACGAACGACCAACTGGCCGGGGCCTTCGGGCGAGGCGCACGACGACCGGCCGGGACCTTCCACGCGCCGGGCCCGCTTTCGGGCGGGTTCGCGGCAAGCCGCCTGTCCTTCCGGGTCCGTCGGGGAGATCCGGGGTCGCGGACATGGGTACCCGGCCGGGCCGGTATGGGTGATCGCTACGGATCCGCCGGCGCTCTCAAGTTCCTAGCGTCCCCGGTACCGCAGTGGCGAGACCGGAGGACCACAGAATGCCGCCGTACCTGGACGCCGACGCCGGCGGCCGCACGAGCGTCGTATCCGACCCGACCGGCCCGACCGACCTGCCTGGCCCGACCGGCGCGACCGGCCCGACCGGCCCGTCCGGCCCGACCGCCGCAACCGCCGCGACCGCCGCGACCGGCCTGACTGCACCGTCTCGCCCGTACGGCCGATCGGGCCCGACCGCTGCGGCGGCGCGCCCGGCCGTGGCCGCGAACGGTCGCCGGCGCGCCCTCGTCGACGCGCTCGTCGGGGTCGTCGCGCTGGTCGCCTTCTCCTCGGTGATGACGGCGGTGAGCGCCCCGGAAGGCGGCCACGCGGGTCACGTCCACCAGGGCCCGGTCGCGGCCGACTACCTACCGATCGGGGCGGCCGACGCCGCACGGCCGGCACCGCGACCCGGCCCGGCCGCCTCGACCGGGTCGTTCGCCGCGGTCTGCGGCCGCAACACCGACGGCCACCGCAACTCCGACAACTTCATCAGCGCACCCGGTCGCGGCAACGGCGCGCACCACGTGCACGACTACGTCGGCAACACCTCGACGGACGGCGCGTCGACCGACGAGTCGCTCGCGGCTGCCGGCACGACCTGCGCACACGGCGACCAGTCGGTCTACTTCTGGCCGGTGCTTCGCGACATCAGGCACACCGGCTCCGACGCGGGGGAGCCGGGCGGTGGCCAGGACGGCAACCTCGGCCACATCCTCACCCCCGCCGCGGTCGCGATCGAGTTCCTCGGCAACGCGCAGGCGCCGGTGCGGCCGATGCCGCGGTTCCTGCGGGTCGTGACCGGCGACGCGAAGGCCGCCACCAAGGGTCCCGCCGCTGCCCGGGCCCGGTGGACCTGCTCGGGCACACCTGGCCGGACGAGTGCCACGCGGTACCCGCTTTGCCCGGCCGGCCAGCTGGTCCAGCGGACCGGGGAGTTTCCCAGTTGTTGGAACGGCGCCGACCTCGACAGCGACACGCACCGGACGCACGTGACGTTCCCCGCCGCGGCCACCGGCGCCTGCCCGGCCGGCACGGTGCCGATCCCGCGGCTGAGGATCACCCTTACCTATGACGTGCCCGCCGGCCGCTCCTACGCGGTCGACACCTTCCCCGACCAACTGCGGAAGCCGGTCACCGACCACTTCGACTTCGAGAACCTCATGCCGGACCAGCTGATGACCCGGGTCGCGGCCTGCCTCAACGCCGGCCGGACCTGCTGACGCCGCGGCGTCGGGTCAGGACGTGGCGGCGCGTCCGCTGGCGCCGACCACTGCCGGCGTCGAACGGCCCCACGGCATGAACACCAGCGCGAGCGCGGCGACGAAGGCCGCACCCTCACCGATCGCCGAGATGACCTTCTCGGTGTACCAGGCCGAGTCGTACATCGCCGGGATCGGACCGATCCGCGGGATGTGGATGTACCCGTAGCTGAGGACGGCAGCCAACCCGGCCCCGGCGACGACCGCGGCGACCACCGCCGTCCAGCGCCGTGGGTGGAAGATCAGCAGGAGGGCCGCCACGATCGACACCACGGCCTCGGCCCGGAACAGCTCGCCCTGGTTGAGTTGCGGAGTCTTGACGCCGGAATAGGCCTTGGCGAGGTCGAAGTGCACGTACGCATCGATGGCCAATCCGACGACCACGATGACGGTGAGCACGATCCGGACGGTCCGCCGGCTCTGGGCGGAGGTTTCGACGTCGGTCATTCGCCTACTCCACGGTGATAGTGGCAGTTTTGGTTACTGTATCGGGCACACATCTCAGCTGCGGTACTGACTACGTGTGGGACCGTCGGGCCGTTCACCAGCGCCGTGCCCGCGTCATGACTGCCCCACCGGCAGAGGACACCGGGCGCGGCAACCGGTCAGGGGGTGTGCGATGCCTGTCCAGCTGAACCATACGATCGTCTCCGTCCGGGACAAGCAGGAGTCGGCGACGTTCCTCGTCGAGATCCTCGGCCTCGAGGCGCCGATCCCGTTCGGGCGGTTCCTGGTGGTGCAGGTCGACAACGACGTCTCGCTGGACTTCGCCGAGGACGACGGCCCGGTCCACCCGCGGCACTACGCGTTCCTGGTCGGCGAGTCCGAGTTCGACCAGATCTTCGACCGGATCCGGACCCGCGGCCTGCCGTACTGGGCCGATCCCGGCCGGCGCCGGCCGGGCGAGATCAACACCAACGACGGCGGCCGGGGCGTGTACTGGGAGGAACCGAGTGGCCACCTCCTTGAGATCATCACCCGCCCGTACGGCAGCGGGGGGTGAGTCCGACCCCCGTGAGGCCCTCCGCAGGAGGAGGATGTCCGCGCCCACCGAGGCAGGACTGGCCCAGGCACGGCTGACCGACCGGGAGGACCGCGATGACCAACCACGTGTACCGGCTCAGCGAGATCGTCGGGAGCAGCGAGACCGGCGTGGACGACGCGATCCGAAGGGCGATCCAGAAGGCGGGGGAGACCGTGCGCAACATCGACTGGTTCGAGGTGGGCCAGATCCGCGGCCACGTCGAGAACGGCACCGTCGCCCACGTGCAGGTCGTCCTGAAGATCGGCTTCCGCGTCGAGGACTGAGGCCTGGGTCTCCGAACCCAAGCCGGTACCGGCGAGCAGGTCGGCGGTGTCCTTGGGTCGAGCCACCAGCCGTCCGGGTGCCCCGCGAGCGCCTCGACCGCGATTGCCCGCGCGGCCTCGGTGTCCACATCGGACGGTCGCCCTACCGGGCCGGCCGGGCGGCGCCGCCATGCCCCGTACACGGCGGCGTGCCCCGGCAGGGTCGAAGGACCTGCGAACGGCCCGGATCGCCTGTGTGGCCGGGTGAGGCTCGTTGCCGCCGCGCCGGCCCGGAGCCGGACCGGCGTGGTCAGCGGAGACTGACGGCCAACTCCGTCTGATGTGGACGTCCGGGAGTTCTCGGGCGTGCCGGAGGGGACCGGTCAGCAGGACGGCACCGCCGGCGACGAGAAGGACCGTCATGACCCAGAACGCGGCCCGGATCCCGAGTACTGTGCCGAGCCCGCCGGCCAGCAGGGCGCCGAGCGGGATCGCGCCGTACGCGAGGGTCCTGGAGCTCGCGGTGAGCCGACCGAGCATCTCCGGCGGGCAGTAGGCCTGGCGGAAGCTGCGGGCGATCACGTTGCCGGCCGTGATGCCGGCCGCCACGACGACGCCGCCGACCGCGAACAGTGCCAGCCGCGCACCGGGTCCGGCGAGCGGCGTCAACAGGCCGAACGGGGTGGTGCCGACCCCGCAGGCGACGACCGCCCGGGCGGAGCCGAGCCGGCCGGCGATCGGGCGTGCGCAGGCCGCGCCGGCCATGCCGCCGAGGCCGATCAAGCCGAGCAGGAGGCCGACGGCACCCGAACCGACGCCGACGGTGCGCACCAGGAACAGAACCTCGAGCGCCTGCCAGCCGGTCAGCGCCAGGTTGCCGACCGCCCCGTACACCGCGAACACCCGCAGGTAGGGGTCGCCGGTGGTGAGCAGCAACCCGTCGCGGATCGCCGCCCGCAGCGATCCCGCCGGCCGGCCACGCGCCGCGCTCCCCTCGCGCTCGCCGATGGCGAGCAGGCACACCGCCGACACGACGAAGGTGCCCGCGTCGGCGAGCAGTCCGGCCACGGCGCCGAACGCCTGGGCCAGCAGCCCCGCCGCGCCGGGTCCGGTGACCCGCGCCGCGGACCGGCTGCCCTCGAGCTTGGTGTTGCCCTCGACGAGGTTGTCCCGACCCGCTACCGACGGCAGGAACACCACGTACGCGGTGGAGAAGAACACCGCCGACACCCCGGCGACCAGCGCGACCACGAGCAGCTGCGGCACGGTCAGGACCCCGCACCAGGCCGCGCGTACAGGACGCTCACGGTCAGCGTGGAGGCCCGCAGGCCGTCACCGCCACCAGCGGCAGCGCCACCTTGGTGATCGAGCTGCCGACACCGCTGGTGGTCTCGCCGATCCAGAGCAGCCGGAACCCGCGCTGCCGGAGCAAGCCACCCCAGCGGCGCGGCGAGCGGGTCACCGCGCCCGCTCGCCCTTCTGGCGCCGCGACACCGGCGCGGCCGGGCCATCGCCGTCGTCCTGTTCGGTCGGGACCAGCACCAGCTGCACCTCGTAGCCGGCCGCCCGCAGCAACCGCTGCAGGGTCGGCAACGTCGCCTGCCGGACTCCCCGCTCGTACGCGGACACCATCGTCCGCGGCACGCCCACCCGCGCGGCGAACTCGGCCTGGCTCAGCCCCGCCTTCTCCCGGGCCGACCGCAACAACTCTGCCGCCAGCGCGTACGTATCCCGCTCCGCCACGAACACAATCGTATTCCCTCGGGCCCCGATACGGCCCGGGCGGCGTCAGCGTGACGGCGGCGGTCCGGCCGGCGGCGCCGGTCCGGTGGGCGGCGGTCCCGCGGGCGGGGGTCCCGTCGGCGGGGGACCGGCCGGCCGCGGTCCGGTGGGCGGCGGTCCGGCCGGCGGCGGGGACTGGAGCACGCGGAGCGCCTCCTCGAGCTGTCGCTGAGCCTGCCGCGCGGCGCCGATGCTCTCCCGGTCGTCGGGCCCCGCCACCGCGTACGCGTCCATCGCGGAGCTCACGTCGGTCACGGCGGCGCGCAGCCGGTCCACCGTGGCCACCCGGTCCTTCGACGCCGATGCCACGACCGCGCCGAGGTTGGTCACGAGCGCGTGCACCCGCGGCCGGAACCCGGCCCAGACATCGCGGCGACCGGCTGCCATTCCCGCGCTCAGCGCGTACGGCAGGAGCTCGTGCGCGAGCCAGGTCGACTCGGCCACCGCTCCGGCCAGCCGCGCCTCCCAGGCCTTCCTCGCTCGGCGGCCGCGGACGGCCACCAGCACGAGCGCGGCGGCGATGAACGCGATCAGCAGGCCGAGCAGCCACCACACCCACGCCGGCGGCGACGAGGAGGACGCCACGGGGACCGCGGCGGGTGTCGGGGTCGCAGCGGGGGTCGGCGTGGACGCGGGGGTCGGCGTGGACGCGGCCGTCGTCGGCGGCGCGGCCGTCGTGGCGGGCGGTGCGGGCGTGGTCGGCGGTTCGGTCGTCCGCGGCACGGTCGTGGCCGGACGGTCCGGGGTGGTCGCAGCCGGCGGGGCCGCCGTCGTGCGCGTCGGCAGCGCCACCGGCGGCCGTGTCGCCGACGGGACCGCCACCGAGGGAACCGTGGGTCGGGCCGCCTCGGAGTCCGACGCCGTCGGTGCCGCCGGGGTCGACAGCGTCGGCCGGCCGCTCCCCGGCCGCTCGGACGGAAGCGAGACGCCGTCGCCACCACCACCGCAGCCGGCGAGAGCGAAACCGAGCACCACTCCTGCGCACAGCACGCGACGCACCTGCGACGACATGGGCTTGCCTCCTGACCGGCCAGGGCCTACCCCACGCTCGGGGGCAGACCCTGCGGCCGGACGGCGGCCCACCGCCTCATCCCCGGCGGACTAGTACGGCCGCTCGCCCGGCACCCGAGCCGCGTCAGCCAGGCCGGCTCAGCTCGGACGTGCCGGCTCGTCGTCCGTACCGCTGGTGCGCTCCAGCCAGGCCGGCCAGAGCCGGCGGGCGACGGCCCGGTTCACCGTGGCCAACCTCCGCTCGCCGCGGCCTCGTGGCCGCATGCCGGTGGCGAGCGCTGCCCGCGGTTCCGCGGCTTCCGCCGGTGCGCTCGAACTACCTTCGGGACTACGCCGTATCCGCCGGTGTGGGAGCACGGGCGGTCGGCGGAGGAGGCGGGATGGGGATCGACGCGGGTGGCCACCGGGTACGGCCCGGGGACGGGCGCTCGCGACGATGGCAGGAACGGCGTACCGACCCGGCGTGGCTGCTGCTGCCGCAGCGGCTGTTCCTCGGCGTCACCTTCGCCTACGCCGGGCTGGGCAAGCTGGCCGACCGCAGCTTCTTCGACCCGGCCGCCCCGACCTCGATCCACGCGCAGATCATCGCCGTACGCGACACCAGCCCCCTGGGTCCGCTGCTGAGGGCGACGTCCCAGCACGCGACCACCCTCGGTGTGCTGATCGCGTTGGGCGAGATCGCCGTCGGGATCGCCACTCTGCTCGGGGTGAGGGTCCGGCTGGCGGCCGCCGGCGGCGCGTTCATCTCGCTGTCCCTGCTGCTCACCGTCACCTGGGCGACGCGGCCCTACTACTACGGATCGGACATCGTCTTCCTGGTGTGCTGGCTGCCCCTGATCGCCTTCGGCGACGGCGAGCTGCTGTCCCTGGACGCCACGCTTGCGCGGCGGGCCGCCGCCCGACCGGAGACCGTGCCCGACCGGCGGGCGCTGCTGGCACAGGCGGTCGCGGTCGCGGTGACCGCGGGGATCGCCGGAGCCGCTGCCCTCGTCGCGCTCGCTGTCCGGCGGCCGGCCGAACGGCCCGCGGCGGCGCCGACCCCGGGTGCGGTCGGCGGGCCGCAGCCCTCGGCCCGGTTGGCGGCGGTGGCCGACGTCCCCGTCGGCGGCGGGCTCGCGGTGACACTTCCGGGCAGCGGCACCCCGGCGGTGCTGGTCCAGCCGAGCCCGCACACGTTCGTCGCGTTCCAGGCCGTCTGCACGCACGCAGGCTGCACCGTCGCCATCGCTCCGGACGGGCGTACGTTCCGCTGCCCGTGCCACGGTGCCGTCTACGACGCGCGCACCGGCAGCGTGCTGAGCGGCCCGGCCCCGGCGCCGCTGCCCAGCGTT
>Ga0068856_100006989_pt1 | contig 11025 bp, 9 predicted proteins | sample KBSCornC62_FD_66595 | JGI IMG/M metagenome (GOLD analysis project Ga0068856, IMG submission 66595) | Corn rhizosphere microbial communities from Kellogg Biological Station, Michigan, USA - KBS Corn C6-2 | ecosystem: Host-associated > Plants > Roots > Rhizosphere > Soil ... | reverse complement strand
GCGCGCTGGCCGGTCGAGCTGATGTAGAAGCCCGCCATGGCGTTGGACGCCTGGCCCGCGGTCTTGGCCGGAACATCGAGCGGCTCGACCTTGTTGCCCTTCTTGTCGACGCGATAACCCTCGGCGTTGAGCTTCATGTCCTCGTTGTCGATCGCTGCGCCGTCCGCGTCCTTGCGGTACGGCGCCGGGTACTGCAGCACCTTGTAGTCAGGCGCAGGAAGGGCGCAGGCGCCGAGACAGACACCGCCCAGCAGGGCGGCAACAACCCGAAGTGACGACGCCATTACACTCCCCCATGGCCAATACCTTAGGGCTGGGTCGACTGCGGGCTGATGATGTTGCCCCGCGCGTCGAGCCGGTTCCCCTGGCCATCATAGCGGAAACCATACTCATCCCTAAAGGCCTGAACGCCGGCCGGCGGCGGGGGCGGCGCCGGGGGAGCATATGCAGGCTGCGGGTAGACATCGGCCGGCACATAGGCCTGGTCGGCCCGGAAGCGGCGGGCATCCATCTCGCGGGCGACGCAGCGGTTGAAATAGCCGCCGACCGGCTCCAGACCATAGGAAATGCAGGCGTCGCGGGCATCGGCGGCGAGCTGGGCCTCGGCGTATCCGCGCGCCATGCGGCCCGCCACGCGGGCGGCGTGCGTGCGCTCGACGCAGCGGTTGTAGGCGATGGTGCCGGGGACGAAGCCGTAGTCGACGCAGGCCTCTGCGGACGGGGAGTTGACGAGGACCGGGCCTGGCGAGGCCGGGATGGCGGCAGTGGTGGTGGAACTGTACGAACAGGCGGTGGCGGACAGGCCGACCGCCGCGAGGGCGAACAGCGCGATGCGAGGCATGGGGGCTCCTTCAGCGAATGCCTGACGCGCCAACGCGAAACGCGCGCTGAGGTTGCGATGAGGGAGGTTGCGGTCAGGCCGCCTTCTTCAGCGCCCCGTCCCGCAGCTCGCGGCGCAGGATCTTTCCGACATTGGTCTTCGGCAGATCGTCGCGGAACTCGATGTACTTGGGCCGCTTGTAGCCGGTCAGCACCTTGGAAAGATCAGCCGTCAGCTTTTCCCTGGTGAGGCTCTTGTCGCGGCGCACGACGAACAGCATCACCGCCTCGCCCGACTTCTCGTCGGGCACGCCGACCGCGGCGCACTCCAGCACGCCGGGATGGCTCGCCACCACGTCCTCGATCTCGTTGGGAAAGACCTTGAAGCCCGAGATGATGATCATGTCCTTCTTGCGATCGACGATCTTGACGTAACCGCGCTCGTCCATCCGGCCGATGTCGCCCGACTTGAAGTAGCCGTCGGGCGTCATGACGTTGGCCGTCTCGTCGGGCCGCTGCCAGTAGCCGCTCATCACCTGCGGGCCCTTGATGGCGATCTCGCCCGCTTCGCCGAGCGGCAGCTCGTTGCCGTTGTCGTCGAGGATCTTGATCCAGACGTTGGGCATCGGCAGGCCGATCGTGCCGGTATAGGCCACGGAGTCGGTCGGATTGCAGGTCACGCCGGCCGAGGTCTCGCTCAGGCCGTAGCCCTCGACGATCGGGCAGCCGGTGACGGCGAGCCACTTCTTCGCGACCGCCTCCTGCACCGCCATGCCGCCGCCGTTGGAGATCACCAGCTCGGAGAAATCGAGCTTCGAGAACTCGGCGTTGTTGGCGAGCGCATTGAACAGCGTGTTGACCGCCGGGAAGATGTTGAGCCGGTACTTGGCGAGGTCCTTGATCGTGCCCGGGATGTCGCGCGGGTTGGGGATCAGCACGTTCATCGCCCCGGTGCGCATGCCGAGCAGGCCGCAGGTGATGAAGGCGAACACGTGATAGAGCGGCAGCGCGCAGACGATCACGATCTGCCCCGAGATCGGCTTGCGACGCAGGCCGGGCTGCATCCACGCCTCCGACGCCAGCAGGTTGGCGACAATGGTGTGGTGCGAGAGCATCGCGCCCTTGGCGACGCCGGTCGTGCCGCCGGTGTACTGCAGCACGGCGATGTCCTCCGGCGCGAGCTCGGGCCGTGCGAAGGTCATCGATTTGCCGGCAGCGATCACCGCGTTGAACGCGAAGTGCCCCGGCAGCGACCACGCCGGGATCATCTTCTTCACGCTGCGCACGACGAAGTTCACGATCAGGCCCTTGGGGAAGCCCAGCAGGTCGCCCAGCGTGGCGACCACCACGTGCTTCACCGGCGTGCCGGCGATCGCCTGCTGCAAGGTGGCGGCGAAATTCTCCAGCACGATCACCGCCTCGGCGCCCGAATCGTGCAGCTGATGCTCGAGCTCTCGCGCGGTGTAGAGCGGGTTGACGTTGACGGCGATGAAGCCCGCGCGCAGCACCGCGGCCACGGCGATCGGATACTGCAGCACGTTGGGCATCATGATCGCCACGCGCGCGCCCTTCTGCAGGCCGCGGTTCTGCAACCACGCCGCCAGCGCCTTTGAATGTTCGTCGACGTCGCCGAAGGTGATGGCCTTGTCCATGCAGACATAGGCCTTGGCCTGGCGGTACTTGGCGAAGCTCTCCTCGAGCAGCGAGACCAGGCTGGGATAGACCGACGGGTCGACGTCCGCCGGCACGCCCGGCGGATAATTCTTGAGCCAGAACCGGTCCATCTGTCCGCCCCGCGTTTCTCGGCCTAAAGCTTCAACCCCTGTTCGAGGGCGTGCAAGGCCAAACCGGCCAGGCCGCCGATCAGGGCGCCGTTGAAGCGGATGTACTGCAGGTCGCGGCCGACGGTGAGCTCGATGCGGCCGATCAGGACGTCGATGTCCCACGACTTGACCTGCTCGGCGATGAAGCGGCCGACGCCGCTCTTCTGGCTCTGCACGAAGTCGCCCAGCAGCCGCACCATGCCGCGGTTGATCTCGGCGCGGACCGCCGGATCGCGCCCCAGCTGGCTGCCGCTCTCGACCAGCATCGAGGCGAGCTGACGGCGGACCTGCGAGTCCTCGCTGCGCGCGTCGCGCTCGAGGAAGGCGCGCAGGCTGTCCCACGCTCCCTCCGCCAGCGCCATCACCTCCGGCCGCGCCAGCAGCTCGCGCTTCAGCTCCTCGGTGCGGCGGGCGAAGGATGACGAGGTCCGCAGCTGCTGCACGAAGCGCTTCACGAACACATCGAACTCGCCGCGCAGCGGATGGTCCGGGTCCTCGCGCGCCTCGGCCATGAAGGCGGTGGTCGACGCCACGATCTTGCGCAGCAGGTACTTCTCGGCCGAGTAGAACTTGAACAGCGCCGGCAGCTCGGCGCGGATCTTCTCGCGCATCGCCTTGAGCGCGTCCTCGTTCGCCAGCAGCTTCTCGAGCACGCCCAGCAGCTCGTCGAGCAGGCGGCGGTGCTGGCCCTTCTCGGTGATCGTGCCGAGCAGCCCGGCCGCCAGTGGCGCAAGCTCGATCCGCTGCAGCTCGGCCTGCACCCGCTCGCCGAAGAAGCGCCGCAGGCTGCCCTGGTCGATCGCGGTCAGGGCCTGCGGCAACATCCGCGTCACGAACGCCGCCAGCGCCGCGCTGCGCTCGCGGTCGGCCAGCCAGGCGGCCATGTGCTGGGCGAAGTCGACCTCGCCGAGCTTGCGCTCGACCGCCTCGGGCGCGAGGAAATTGGTCTCGATGAAGGTCCCGAGATTGTCGGCGATCCGCTCGTGGTTGCGCGGGATGATCGCCGTGTGCGGAATCGGCAGGCCGAGCGGCCGGCGGAACAGCGCCACCACGGCGTACCAGTCGGCCAGCCCGCCCACCGTGGCAGCGGAGGCGAAGGCCGCGACATAGCCCCAGGCCCAGTGCATCGGCTCGAAATGCCGCGCCACCACGAACAGGACCGCGGTCGACAGCAGCAGCAGGGTCGCCGCCACCTTGATACGGGTCAGCGCCCGCGCGCGGTCGGCGTCGCGCGCCGGCGCGCGGTCCGCATCGCGGCCCAGGAGAGGCGAAGCCGTATCCATCCCTCGTATATAGTGCGCCCATTGCAGTGCGCCCGTCGCAATTTCTCCGGGGAGGAAGCCATGAAGGTCGGTTTCATTGGTGTCGGCAACATGGGCGGCCCGATGTGCCGCAACATCATCAAGCGCTCCAACCATCAGGTGACGGTGTTCGACCTCAACCCGGCCGCGCTCAAGACCTGCACCGATCTGGGCGGCACCGCGGCCAAGTCGGTCGCCGACGCGACCAAGGGCGCCGACGTCGTCATGACCTCGCTGCCGATGCCCCGGGACGTCGAGAAGGTGGCGATGGGCGACGGCGGCATCCTCGCCAATATCAGCAAGGGCCAGACCTTCATCGACCTCTCGACCAACGCGCCGTCGATGGTCAAGAAGATCGGCGAGGCCTTCGCCGCGAAGGGCATCGCCATGCTCGATGCTCCCGTGAGCGGTGGGACTACAGGCGCCGAGGCGGCGACGATCGCCATCATGGTAGGCGGCGACAAGAAGGTGTTCGACGACGCCCTGCCCGTCCTGCAGTCGTTCAGCGCCAACGTCATCCACATGGGCGGGCTGGGCAGCGGCACGGTCGCCAAGCTGGTCAACAACATGCTGTCGTTTTGCAACATGGCCGCGCTGTGCGAGGGCATGATGCTGGGCACGACCTACGGGCTCGACCCCGAGAAGCTGCTGCACGTGATTGCCAACTCGAGCGGCAACTCCAACGCCATCAAGAACTTCACCCTGCGGGCGCTGAAGGGCCACTACTCGCCGCCCTCGTTCGCCCTCGACCTCGCCTACAAGGACCTGCATCTCGCCCTCGAGCTCGGCGACGAGTTGGGTGTCCCGCTGCAGCAGGGTTCGTCCACCCACAACCTCCAGCGCCTCGCCAAGGGCATGGGCTGGGGCCCGGACGACAGCTCGTCCGTACTGCGCGTCTACGAGACGATGCTGCGGCGGAAGGTGAAGCCCTAGCGCGAAGTTGCTTTCCGTCGAATCGCCCTTTGGCGGGAGTCCACGGAGTCCGCAAGAGTCCACTCGGGTGTGGACCGGTTGGATGCCGATGGCACAAGGGTTTCGGGCCAGGAGTCCACGAATCTGCCGACTCCCCGCCCCCTGAAAAAACACCTTCATGGGACCGCGCCCCTCCAGTGGCGCTCGGAAATCATGAGCGCCACTGGAGGGGCGCGGTCCGATGAGGAAGATCATGCGCGCGACTCTGCATGATCACGCGCCGAACAACTATTATGGGCAATGGCCGGGGGGAAAAGGCTCTGTTTGCCGGCCTCGAATCGCCGGCCATTGCCCATAATGGGCTCGCTGCGAGCGCCAGATTCGTGGCCTTTGACGTTCCCGAGCGAGATTTCCCAGGGAATCGCTCGCCGCCGCGTTGGAAATTCGTCTGTCGACCAAAAAGAAAATCAGCGCGCCTGGCGAAGTGGCGCGTCCAGCGACGACCACGCCGCTCACCGTTTCCATCTAAAGCAACAGCGCTCCTAGCCCTCGGCCAGGTGGCGCTCGATCAGGGGCGCCACCTCATCGGCGTGGGTCTGGGCGATATCGTGGCCGCCGCTCTTCACGACATGCAGCCGCGCATCGGGCAGGCACTGCAGCAGATGCCGGCCCACCGCCACCGGGCTGATCGGATCGACGTCGCCCCATAGCAGCAGGGTCGGTGCGGCGATGCGCTCGACCGGCAGCGGCGCTGCAACGCGCTGCTCATAGATCCAGGCCCCCGCGTTGGGATATTCCTGGCGATAGGCCGGGCGCCAGTCGTGGGCGCCGAGCAAAGCCATGTCGACGCCGCCCGACGTCACCGTCAGGACCAGGCGCCGCACCAGTCGCGGATGCTCCAGGGCAATGCGCGCCGCGATCACGCCGCCCATCGACTGGGCGACCAGATCGACCGGCTCGGTCATGCGCGCGACCACCATAGCGATCAGATCGTCGAAGCCGTTGATCGCCGGATCGGGCGGCTGATGGCCGATGCCCGGCCAGCCGAAATAGTGCTTGGCCCAATCGACGGGCAGTCGGCTGCCGACTGGCTTCCAGAAATCGGGCGACGCGCCCGAGCCGGGCAGGAACAGAATCGGAGTCATGGTCAGCCGCTCAGCTTGGCGAGGAACGGCGGCAGCTTACGCTTCTGGCTCAGCAAGTAACGCCCCATCGCGCCCGCGACCTTGGCCACCGCCGGCCGCGCGCTCATGCGGTCGCGCCACGCCTGCAGGCGCGGATGGCGCTCGTCCATCGGCGCGGTCATGCGCGCGCCGAACAGCTGCGCCATGTAGAAGGCGATGTCGGCGTAGGAGTACAAGCCGGCCAGCCATTCCTGCGTGCCGATCGCCCGCTCCATCTCGTCGTAGAAGGCCATCGCGGAAGCGCGCGCCTCGACCGCAGCCGGATCCTCGGGCGTGTTCTGCAGGCCCATCAGACGGACGATCGGCGGGAAATAGACCTCGTCCGACTTGTGCTCGAGCAGGCGGGCGCGCGCCCGGGCCTTGGGCTCGGCCGGCCACAGCGCGGGCTCTGGCCGGATCGTCTCGAAATACTCGAAGATCTGCGTCGAATCGAAGATCTCGAGATCGCCCCCAGCGTCATCATCCACCAGCACCGGCACCTGTCGCTTGGGATTGATGCGCAGCACCTCGGGATGCTTGGGACTGTAGAGCGTCGCCATCTCGAACGGCACCATCACCAGCTCGAAGGCGATGCCCTTCTCGTGGGCGGCGATCTCGGCCTTGGCGCCGAACATGCTGAGCGGACCGGAATAGAGCTTCATGCGATCGACGCTAGCACGCGTCGATGACAGGAAGTGTCAGCTTCTACATCGTCACGAACATACCGACGGCGGCCGCGCCCATCATGAGGGTGGTCAGCCAGCCGAACAGGCGCTGGAGGGGGCTGGCGACGAACTTGCCCATCTGACTCGTCCTCGAGGCGACGATCATCATCGCCACCAGGATGGGCACGACGGTCACGCCGTTGATCACGGCGCTCCAGACCAGCGCCTTGATCGGATCGAGCGGCGAGAGGTCGACGGCGATGCCGAGCAGGATTCCCGCAGCGATCACGCCATAGAACCCCCTGGCTTTGCCGACCTTGCGTTCCAGTCCGATGCGCCAGCCGAACACCTCGCCCGCGGCATAAGCGGCCGAGGCGGCCAGCACGGGCACCGCGAGGAGGCCTGTTCCGACGATGCCGAGGCTGAACAGGAAGAAGGCGGCATTGCCGGCGATCGGCTTCAGCGCGGCGGCTGCCTGTTCCGACGTCTGGATGTCGGTGTGGCCGTTCGCGTTCAGGGTGACGGCGGTGGTCAGCATGATGAAGAAGGCAACGAGATTGGAGGCGGCCATGCCGACCACGGTCTCCCAGCCGATGCGCTCCAGCTCGCGCGGCGCCTGCTGCGGCTTGTCGAGCAGGGGTGCCGCCTTCGGATCCGCCTCCTCCTCCTCGACCTCCTGCGAGCTCTGCCAGAAGAAGAGATAGGGGCTGATGGTGGTGCCGAAGATGGCGACGATCAGGGTGATCGTGTCGCCGGAGCCGTCGAACTTGGGCACGAAAGCGCCGGCCAGCACCGCACGCCAGTCGATATGCACCGTGAAGACGATGCCAACATAGGCCAGCAGCGTGAAGGTCAGCCACTTCAGCACGTTGACGTACCGGTGATAGGGCACGAACACGGTGCCGAGCAGCGCGACGAGCGCGAACAGCACGGTGTAGAGATGCTGGCTGCCGCCTGCCACCAGCCGGACCGCGGCGCCCATCGCCGACAGGTCGGCGCCGATATTGATCGTGTTGGCCAGGAACAGCAGCACGACCAGCGCCAGCACCACCGGACGCGGGAAAACGTCGAGCATGTTGGCGGCGAGGCCGCGGCCGGTGACCCGGCCGATCCGCCCGCTCACCGACTGCACGGCGACCATCATCGGCCAGGTCAGCACCACCGTCCAAAGCAGGCCGAAGCCCGCCTGCGCGCCGGCCTGCGAATAGGTGGCGATGCCACTGGGGTCATCGTCGGCGGCGCCGGTGATGATGCCCGGGCCAAGGCGTTTGAAGAAACCGGAGAAGGACACGGCGACCGAGAACGCCATCGCCGCGTCGGAGGTTGCCGCTAAAGCTTGCGGAAGGGCTTGGGCCCATCGAACTCGCCGACGTAGGACACGTGCGTGACCAGACCGGTGTTCGGGCGCCATTGATGCAGGGCGATGGCCGGCGGCTCCATCATCATTGAGAGCGGCGCGCCGTCATGCAGATCGAGCGTCGCCTGGTGCGCCGTGCTGGGCGCGATCGAGGCCATGGTTCCGGCCCAACGCACCTGGATCGGGCGATGGACGTGGCCACACACGGCACGCTCGACGTTGCCGCTCTTGCGGACCAGTTCGGCCAGCCGGTCGTCGCCCTCCTGCAGGCGCGCATGATCGAAGGCGTCGATGCCGCATTCGAACGGCGGATGGTGCATGAACAGCATCGCCGGCCTGTCGGTCTGCTCGGCCAACCGCGCCTCCAGCCACGCCAGCCGCTCCTGGCACAGCGCGCCATAACCTTTGCCTTCGACCAGCGTGTCGAGCGCGATCAGGCGGATCGGCAGGTTGTCGACCGTGTACTGCAGGAAACCCGACGCCGGGAAGTAGCCCTGGTCGGCAAACGCCGTCCGCAGGGCCTCGCGCGCATCGTGGTTGCCGGGGATGACATAGACCGGCATCGGCAGCGGCGCGATCAGCCGGCGCAGGCGCGCGTACTCGGCGGGCTTGCCGGCCTCGACGAGGTCGCCGGTCATGATGACCACGTCGGGTCGCGGATCGAGCTTCAGCACATGCGCCACGGCGCGCTCGAGATAGGCCGCTGTATCGATGCGGTCGTAGAGAAGCTCGCCGTCGGACCGAAGATGGGTGTCGGAAAGCTGCGCGATCAGCATGATCAGCCCCTGAAGCCGTTGACGATCGGATAGCGCCGCTCGCGCGAGATCAGGCGCGAGGTGATCTTCACGCCGGGCGGCGCCTGCCGCCGCTTGTACTCCGCCCCTTCCAGAAGACGCCAGACGCGCTGGACGGTCGCGGCGTCGTGGCCTTCCTTCGTGAGCTCCTCCGCCGACAGGTCGCGCTCGATCAGGCCCTTGAGGATGGTGTCGAGCACCGGGTAGGGCGGCAGCGAATCCTCGTCCTTCTGGTCGGGCTTGAGCTCGGCCGACGGCGGCTTGGTGATGATGCGCCCGGGAATGACGGGCCCTGTGCGGCCGAGCGCGCCCTCGGGTCGGTGCGCGTTGCGCCACTTGCAGAGCTCGAACACCGTCGTCTTGTAGACGTCCTTCAGCACATTGTAGCCACCGCACATGTCGCCATAGAGCGTGGCGTAGCCGACCGCGACCTCCGACTTGTTGCCGGTGGTCAGCACCATGCCGCCGAGCTTGTTCGAGAGGGCCATCAGGGTGACGCCGCGGGCGCGGCTCTGGATGTTCTCCTCGGTGACGTCTTCCTTGCGGTTGCCGAACAAGGGCAGGAGCATAGCGCGGAAAGCTTCCATCGCGGGCTGGATGCCGACGATGTCGTACTTCACGCCGATCGCCTCGGCGCAGGCTTTCGCATCCTCCAGCGACTCCTTGCTGGTGTAGGGCGACGGCATCATGACGGTGTGCACGCGGTCCGCGCCCAGCGCGTCGGTGGCGACGGCTGCGGTCAGCGCCGAATCGACGCCGCCCGACAGGCCGATGATCACCGATGGGAAGCCGGTCTTGTTCACATAGTCGCGCAGGCCGAGCATCATCGCCTGGTAGATCGAATCGATCTGCTCGAGTTCCGGCGCAATCGGGCCCGGCAGGCAGTCCCAGCCTCCCGCCTGGCGGCGGAACTCGACGGTCGCCACCTGCTCGCGGAACGAGGCGAGCTTGGCCTTGAGCATGCGGTCGGCGCCCAGCACGAACGAGCCACCGTCGTAGATCACCTCATCCTGGCCGCCGACCTGGTTGAGATAGGCGAAGGGCAGACCGCTTTCGATCACCCGCTTGACGCCGAGCTGCACGCGATAGTCGGTCTTGCCGACCTCGTAGGGCGAGGCATTGGGCACCAGCAGGATCTCGCCGCCGGTCTCGGCGACGCATTCCACGACGTCGGCCGTCCAGACGTCCTCGCAGATCGGCACGCCGACGCGCACGCCGTCGAACACCAGCGGGCCCGGCATCGGCCCGGGCGAGAAGACGCGCTTGTCGTCGAACACACCGTAATTCGGCAGGTCGACCTTGAAGCGCTTGCCGATGACACAGCCTTTGTGCAGGGCGACGATGGCGTTGTAGAGCTTGCCGTCCTCGTGCCACGGCGTGGCGACGAACACGCCCGGCCCGCCGTCGGCGGTGTCGGCGCGCAGGGCCTCGACCGCCTCGTGGCAGCGCTTCACGAAGGACGGCTTCAGCACCAGGTCCTCGGGGAAGTAACCCGCGAGGACCAGCTCCGCCGTCAGCACCAGGTCCGCGCCCTGCTCCTTCGCCTCGGCGCGCGCCGCCCTGACCTTCGCCAGGTTGCCGGCGACGTCGCCGACCTTGGGATTGAGCTGGGCGAGCGCGACCTTGAGGCTGTCCGTCATTACCGTCGTCCTACCCGTCGTCCCGAGCGGAGCGCGAAGCGCGAAGTCGAGGGACCTTTTCTCCGCGACAAGCCGCAACACAGCGGAGAGAAGGTCCCTCCACTGCGCTTCGCTGAAGCGCGGGGATGCCCCGCGCGAGTCGGGACGACGGAGAGGTCACTTGGCGGCCACGCACTCGATCTCGACCAGCATGGCCGGATCGGCCAGGCCCTGGACGACCAGCAGGGTGGACGCCGGATAGGGCTCGGCGGTGATGAACTGCTCGCGCGCGGCGCGGTTGGCGGCGATGTAGCGGGCGTCGGTGATGAAGCTGGTCAGCTTGACGATGTCCTTGTAGCCCATGCCGGCCGCCTTCAGGACCTGGCCGATGTTCTTCCAGGCCTGCAGCGCCTGCTTCTCGAAGGTCGGCGCCAGCTTGCCGCGCGAATCGAGGCCGATCTGGCCCGAAACATAGAGAACGCGCGCATTCGGCGGCACTTCCGCGCCGAGGCTGTACTTGCCGGCCAGGGTGACGGTCTTGGGATTGTGGAACTTGATGGCCATTCTTGGCT
>Ga0068856_100006986_pt1 | contig 11028 bp, 18 predicted proteins | sample KBSCornC62_FD_66595 | JGI IMG/M metagenome (GOLD analysis project Ga0068856, IMG submission 66595) | Corn rhizosphere microbial communities from Kellogg Biological Station, Michigan, USA - KBS Corn C6-2 | ecosystem: Host-associated > Plants > Roots > Rhizosphere > Soil ... | reverse complement strand
CATACTGTGATATTGATCGGCGGCCGCGGGGGAGGCAAAACCTACGAAGCCAGCAAATACGCTGCCTTTTCTTCAACCATCCGGAAAAAGCGTATCGTTGTCGTCCGGGATGAAAAGGAGGCAATCAAAGAGTCCATCCTCAATGAGATCTTGCTTCGTTACGACACAGCCAATGCTGGTGGCGCGCTATCTGCCAGCTTCGACCGCCTCGACACCGGCATCAAAGACGCCAAGACCGGGGAAATGGTAGTCTTTACCCAAGGCTTCCGAGCCAGTTCAAAAGAGAAGAAAGCAAACCTAAAGGGCGTCAGCAATGTGGATATAGCCCTCTTGGAAGAGGCAGAGGATATAAGGGACCAGTTAAAATACAACACATTCGCTGACTCTATCCGTAAAGAAGGGGCGCTGATCGTTATTATCCTTAATACTCCTGATATAAACCATTGGATTGTAAAGAGATATTTCACGCTGGAACGAGTAGATATCACGCAGATATGGCCAGGAGAACGAGACGATGGTGGTTATTACGATGTGGTCCCCAAACAAATCCCGGGCGTTGTGGTGATCAAATCCAATTACACGGACAACACATTCCTGGCGCAAACCACAGTCGACAGCTACCGCGCATACGGTGATCCCAATAGCTTTAAATTCAACAAACACTATTATCTGACGGCCATCCTTGGCTATGCCAGCACGGGCAGAATGGGCCAGATCTTCAGCGGGTGGAAACCGATTACGAACGATGATTTCAATGCCATCGAAGCCCGGTCCATCTTCGGACAGGACTTTGGCAGCACATCGCCGGCTGGCCTGGTAGAGTGTAAGATTGTCAATAACCGGTTATATGTTCGCCAACACAATTATAAAGGGATGACCGAGAAGCAGATAGCCATGCTTTATTGTGAGCTGGGATTGAAGGATGAGATCATCATAGCCGACAGCGCTGAACCACTGACCATAGGACGCCTGCGTAATGGCTGGCGCAAAGAAGAGCTGACGGACACGGAGCGGGCTGACATGGAGGCCCATGAAAAGGCCGGTAAGACCTGGCGATATGCAATGCTGACCCGCGGATGGAATATTTATCCGGCCATCAAGCCCCCTGGATCGATCATAACAGGAATAAAAAAGCTGATGGATATGGAGGTGTTTGTAACGCAGGAAAGTACTGATTTATGGACGGAATATAGCAGTTATGTCTGGGCGACCGATAAGAACAAAATGCCCATTGATGAGCCAGAAGACGCCAACAATCATCTTATCGACCCACTGCGGTATGTTTGCACTGGCCAGGGCCGCTATTATTAATTGGGACAATATTTCAACACTTTACTTGCCAAAACAACCTCTTGCCTGGCGTTGGGCTTCTTTTGGAATCGCTCGACAGCAAACCACCAGATACCGTCTATCTGCTTCCGCTGGCAGTTGCATACGATATGATAGTCCTCCTGACGCAGCGATAGGCCAACATCGATGAAGATCGCTCCGCAGGCACATTGACGGATTCCCAAGCACTTATATTCCTTCCCTATACGCAAAGGAACGGCCAGAAGATCCGCCGGATGCTGACGGGCATCAATACAAATGAGAATATCACCTACTGAAATCATTGCAGAAAAGACGAAAATACCGTATTTTTCGCTCAAATGAAAGCAAAAGCTATTATCCTTGCCATTTTCTTGCCAGTTGCCGTCTCCGCTCAGAAAATCAACGTAGATACCCTCTCCTGGGATTATACGGGAGTAGTCCAGGTAGATAGCGCCTCTGAGAATGTCCTGAAAAGCCGCACCAAACTATTCGTGGCCGAATCGTTCAAGTCTGGCAAAGAAGTCATGCAACTGGACGACCCGGGCGTCCTCGTCATTAAGGGCAATATAGCGCCCATTGTGAAAGTCCCACTCTTGGGCAAAATAGAATACGGCTATGTCCATTTCACTGCCAAAATCCAAGTAAAAGACGGGAAGTACAAATACACCCTGTCCGAATTCAACCATGAAGCGCATGAGCCAAATATGGGCAGCGGCGGAAAATTAGCCAACAAAAGGCCGGCCTGCGGGACATTTCTCATGACGGAAGGCCAATGGCGGCAGATAAAAGCCTATACCAATGAACGGATTTTGGCTTTTATTGGTCAGCTGGAGAAGGCGATGAGGAAAGGGGCGAAGAAGGACGATTTTTAGCCATTCGCACAATATCCTCTATTATCTCCCTATTGAAGGCTTTGGTCATGTCCTCTATTGGTTTTTTAAGCATTTCGGAAGAAATTTTCCCCTGCCGTATAAAATGGCCTGATGGAAGTATCATAATCTCATCTTTTCCTTTCCCGGCAATTGCGATGCCTCCTGGCCGAAGAGGATGTGATGGACCATTCCTTAATATTTTCATAGCTTCCATGCTTAAATTATATGCTTCAAAGATCGGCATCAGACTTGCGAGCACACTCTCGGTATGCTTAACTGATAGTTTTTTGTCAAAGTATAGGCGAGAACGTTTTCTCATAGCTTTACCTCCAGTTCCTCACCGGTCATGGAGAAAAATAAATTTTGAAGCTGGTGAAGGTATTGAATATGATCAAGGCTTCCGAAACCATATCCCATATCGAACTTTCCATCTTTATAAGTCACATAGTCTAATTTAGAGTGCGCCAACCATTCCACTTCGTCCTGATCAGAATTTACATTATAATGCGGCTCAAACCCGCATTTCTCCAGGATCTCAGGCGTGAGGGGGATGGGATGCATGAATTCATACCGCCAGAAAGCAAGTCCATCTACTCCATCAGGGCAATTCGGTATATGCTCTGTATCAGCAAAGGCATAGCTGCAGTCTGATCCATATTGCGCTACGGAAAGAATGGTGCATACACGCATGTGTGGCTTTGATTCGGCACTATATCGATGCTCTCCATATATTTTGTTGCCTTGGCGTAGTTCGTTTCCTTTGATCATGATGTTTTATTTATTGCCAGTTGCCAATAGAAGCCATAATAAGGTCGGTTTTTGCGGATGGCTTTCATTATGGTTGACCTATCGAAGCCGAGTTCTTTTGAGATCTTCAGTAGAGAATCCCATTTTTTGATGGATTGTCCAGAAATCGACAATTGATTTATTGGCTTTCGGGAGGATAAATTTTCAATCTTTCGACCATTTTTGTCGAACCCGTGCTGGACATTTTCCGCAGCGGTTGCCCATTCCAGATTAGATAACATATTATTTGTGCGGCATCCATCCTTATGATTGACCTGCGGCTTATTTTCAGGATTCACGATAAAGGCAAGCGCCATTATTCTGTGAACTTTTTTAGAGATCGATTTTCTATTCTCTATGGGAATTGAGAACTGCAAGTACCCATCAGCATCAAGGCTGAGCTTCAACAGCCGTTCTTTGCATCGGTAGCCCGGCCTTGGCAATGATTTTACTCTTCCAAAAGAGCTAATTTTATATTTGCCCTCCTGCCCAGGGATATCAATCCATTGCTCATTTTCCATGCTATAAATTTACTACTTCCTGCGGAAGCCTGCGGATAAAATGTTCCAATCTGTATCCCTTCTACGAATAATATCTTCGTGCTTTGAGTAGGCGGTCATTCTCCATCCCATTTTCCACATCCAGCGTTTAAGTGAGTCAAGCGTAAAATGATGGATGTGCTCATTTTTTTTGCGATGCGGCCACTTTGGAAATGCCTCTATTCCTGGAAAAAACGGCAGCGAAATAATGATCGTCTCACATCTCAAATCCTTAACAAATTGAATGTTAGGATAGTGTTCTAAACAGTCATGGAACGTAATGCAGTCGCAGACAATGTTGATATCCTCCACAAAATAACACCCGGCTGGGACTGGCACATGACTGATATCATGGCCGTAGACCACGGGGACCTGCTTTTTGGCGAACTTCATAAAGGCGCCATTCCCATAACCTACATCCAGGATAGACTGTATGGGCTTGCCGTGTACCCCCGTGGCGAACGCCAGGCGAAGACCTTGGAGCAGCTCCGAACGTCGTTCGTACTCCGGCGTATCATAGGTCGCGCAGTAGGATGCATCGTACGTATAGGGCTTTGGCTTCTGCTGGTGCAAAACGCCATACCGGTCGAACTTGTATTCCTCTCCGTCAATAATCAGTTTTTTCATGTCGTAAATGCTTGAGTTTTCTATTGCTTAGTTTGTTTTTCCGGCGGACCTTGGGAGCCATCAGACGCGGCACTTTCCTCATAACGACGATCGCCGTCAGCATGTTCATACAAAAATCATCGCCTGCGATCCCGACGCGCACCGTTCCTGGAATACCAGCCCACCCTTTGTCGTAGGCTAATATTATCTTACGAACGCCGGCCGTACCGATTTGATCCACAAATTCTTGGGAAAACCGGATCATCTTGCGCCTGCTCTTAGTCCATCTTCTCATATTGCTTATATTGATTCAAGTCATGCTCATTCGGCGTCCTTAGCATGGTGTTCGTTTTTGTTGGCTTAAAAGCACAGAAGTATTCTTTTCCCAATCCCTGCGCGATGACCAGCGCAACGCCCTGATTGCAGTAAAGCGCCCTACACCCAGCGATCAGCCTCGCCATTTCCAGCAAGTCCATCGTTTGTATCCATTCTATCGGCCCTGCCTCCCGTTCGAAAAGCTCATGATCCTCCGGCAGTCCAATGAAGTAAACCGGTCGCGGAATCGATGCATAGACCCTTTTCCAATCTACCCGCGAGTTTTCTCTCCAGCGCCAGGTGAGGAAGCACAGGCTATATTCCCCTTCGCTTACAGGAATACCCCTTATCCATGGCCGCCGCCAATCCCGGTAAAATTTCCTCCAATGGGTGAGCATGGAGAACATAATATGATTGCGGCCCCGCCCTCGTTCATGGCGCCACTGGTCCAGGTCGTAGTCGAATTGCAGGCCATCTTCGTAGATCTCAAAGTCCAGCCCTCCTTTGGTTGGTAGGCATTCGATGCCCTGGAGCTCAAGCAAGGGCTTTACGGCGGTGTACATTGAGCCATAGGGAGCGGGGTAGAAATTCTCTTTTACGTAGAGCCTTGAGACGCCAAGGGCGCGCATGACGGGTATGGCATAGAGGATATCGCCGATACCTCCAGTTATCGCCGCCGTCTTACCCCGCATCATTGCACCGTCCATTTTCGTTCATGGTAAAAACTGACATTGGAACAAGCCCCAAACTAATGGACTTAATCCAAATAGGCTCACCGCGCTGTAGGGCTTGCATATCCTCATATGATGGCTTCCATGCTGTCAACCAGAAGGGAAAGCCTGCGTCATCCTTTCCTTGGTAGGCGGGTATGGCCATACATTGATCATCCGTCATTGATGGGGGTTTACCCACCATCTTGCTGCCTTCGAATGGTACTGGTTGCATGCTATTTCCTCCTTTTTATGCCGAAGTCCTTTGCCTTGATCTTTACCATGCGACCGTCGGGGTGATGCCAGACGATACCCTCATAGGGCAATTCTGCCAAGGCTCTTTTAATTGTCTCGAACGTGACACCGCCAGGAAAGTATATTTTTTCTTCTCCATGCCGAATAAGGATATGCGTATCGAACTTTTCGGGATTGCCATTTATCTTTGGACCGCAAAGCTCATAAGTTCCATCGTCCAAGCCATGATCTTCCCCTCCCGCACTGTTGAACGCTTCCATGAACCATCTATCGGCTGGGTCCATGCTATTGCATTTTAGCCAGCCGGGCCAATGCCCTGTGATCGGATCAGGGTCTTGGGCAGGAATGAAACCCGCAGGTGGAGTTTTGCCGTTCTTGGCGTCGTACCTTTTGTAGAGCGTTCCGTCCAGGATCATGCAGCAGGTGCCATCCCATTTGCGGGTGGCGACGCCTTCACCAGCGATGACCCATTCGGCACCCGGGTTGACCTCGTCCCTGACCAGATGGTCCGTTTCATAATTTCTTTGATAGAGAGAAATGATCTTTTGCATATTAAATAGTTGCGATTAACAAATTATTCTTCACTGGATTGGCCACATACTCAATCCTATAAGCCGAGTTAATATTCATTAGCGCGGCTTCAATAGTCTGACGCGACCAGCCAGTAACATTCGGATGCGTCAAGACCAGGATATCGTCAATGAGGATCGTATGGGTTTTGATAGGATGACGGGCGATCTGCTCCAACTCTTTCAGTAAGGGGAAAGGCTCGCCCAGTTCGATCTCATCCTCAAATAACTGACTATGTGCATCAAGCCAGAAGGTAATAGGTTCCTGTACTCCGCCAAATAGTTGAAAGAAGTCTTTGGAGCTATCCCCTTGCCGGACCAGGATGTTTGGATATTTACCATAATCGAGATTGAACCTATGATGACAGAAGGTTACGTTATCCTTGTCAATGTCCAGGCTTCGAATGTGCCGGAAACCGGCATCGATGGCTTTTTGAATGGCATCACCTCTATACGAACCACTTTCGATAAAATAGCGGTTGGGGTATTTGGCGAGCAGGTTATAATTGGGGGGCAGGCTCATAATGAGATGTTGTTTAGGATGTCTTTGGCTTTTTGGATCTCGGCAGGTTTATCATTGAGCTTATTGATGTATTCTCTTGCTTCTTGTAGAAAGTGTTCAATTTTAGTAGAAAGGTTGTTAACCGCCGTCTCTGTATATATGCCGTATTCTCCAACGCGCCAACCCACTTGGATATAAATACTTTCCGGCATCGATATATATTTCTTTTCGCGGGCCCAAATCATTATAACCCTTCCATTGTAAGGAATCTCCTTTGCAAATAGATATTCAAGCTCTTCTTTTTTCTTCTTAAAGAATCTCATGCTATCAATTTTTCAAGTTCTTCAACTGTTTCAATCTTAAATGCGACAGCATCCTTAAAAAACCACCAATGCACGCCATCATATTTAATGGTGATACTTTCCTTCACATAGCTATTGCCTGGCATGCTTGTAAAGCCCATGCGTTGCAAGTAATGACTGTTCAATCGCCTTGGTGGCGCCTGTTCGGCATATTCAACGAACAACGGTGTTCCTGATTCACTATATTCCGTTCTGCGGATCATATTTTTTGATCAAGCTTATATACGTCTTTGACCCATTGAAAAATTTGTTCTGGGGTACAGAAAAAGCACTCTTTGAATGTATCGCTTTCTATCAGCGCCGGGTCACACCAGGTGCGCGGCAGGCGCGGCAGGTCCTTCTGAGGATAGAACATAGTGGAAGGTCGATGCAGCAGCCCCGAGAGAATGCCCAAACCAGAGGGGAAATAGAACCCATAATCCAGTCGCTTCATCATCTCGATAACATATCCCAACGGTTGGCCTATCGTCGAAATATAGGCAATGTGATGTTTTTGAAGCAGGTTTCGGAGGTTGCCGGCCAGCTCCGCGTCCCATTCTGCGCCGATGAGGACGAAGGTCGCTTCAGGGATCAAGCTCTTTACAAGTTGTATGAGCTTTAGCCAGCCATCCTCTGCCCAGAACCCCCAATTCCTGGCCGTGGAGTAGGCTGAGGCGTATATGCCAATATACGGCCCAGCTGTAAAGCGTTCCTTTACCTCTTGCTCCCATTGCTGTGTCTGGAAAGGAAGTTCATAGGATGTAGAGAGGTCAGGCAAAAAAGTTTCAATTCTGCGGCCGGCTTCCAAATGTTCGTTGGCCGAAAGGCTGAAATCCTGCTGTCCAATGGCTTTCCACATATTTATATGCCGGGCCATGTTGTTCGGCTTGATCACGAAATATTGCAGGCCCGGCTTATATTCGCATGAGGCGGTTATCTGGGGGAGTAGGTCGAATATCTGTTTACCCCGCTGTGGTTTGCCATCATGGATCTGCCAGTGGAATTTCTCGCCGGAATTGATGAGTTTTTGGAATAACCAGCAGGCATCGCCAATTCCAGGATTAGTTTTGATCGTCCGCATCAGTTACTTTTCGTTTCTCGTTAAATATTTTTTTACCCATCAACCATGTTCCATACCCCAACAGCACCGCCGGCCATATCAACCCCACACCGATATTGCGTACATCATAATAAGCATCAGATCCGCGCTCCTTATCACCCGAGCAGATCAGAAATAAGGCAATCCCGCAGGTAAGTAAGTATAGGGTTATGGAGAGGATGATCCAGATCATTCATCGGATTTTATGATGGCTATAATAATGGCTACCAAAATATATAGAGCTAAGACAATCCAGACCGGCGACAAGACCCACCACCACGACCAATCAATAACACGGCACAGCTTTAATACCACAAATGCAATGGTAAGCAGGCTAGTCTCGCTCACGCCTTTGGACGATTTCTTATCACTCATGCTTTGATCTTTTTATTGTTTTTGCCGGTTGTTAGAACCCCTGCATCACCCTCATACTTAGATGGATGCGGATACAGTAACTCCATCAGTGGCACCACCTTATCGACTACGCCGTCGGCGGTGCTGAACCATTTGCGGTCCATAATATCCCCCCAAGCGAAGGCGTCCCTAAGTTTCAGGTCGGGATATTGAACACCTGCGATGGCCGCCGCATTACAGTAAAGGCTTTGCAGGCAATAACCATTCGGCTGCAGCCAGTTGATGCGCTTGAGAGAATGCAGTATTTGCCGGCGCATGGTAATGGGGCAATGCGTATCGTTATTCCTTCCATGCGGCATAATCCGCAGAGTATTGGCTACCGTCTTTTGGTATGTGGAGAATCGCCCCAACGTATACAACTTATTAGCCAGTAACATATCCCAGGCGTATTCTTCCTGCCAGGGTTCAAGCAGATAGTAGTCATCGCCACAGTATACAAATTCATCTTCCGGGCATAGCAGTAGCTTGTCAAAGATGTTCTTTTCCCGCATAGCAGTGTCTGGATCGTCTTTGGCGGGTATGTGCTCAACTCCTTTGATCCATGATGGTAAGGCCCCGATAATGTAGATCTTATTCGGCTCCATAAACTTCTCAAACCCACGTAGGGCATAGCGCAAATCCAGGTAATTATTGTCGGAGTGTTCGTGGAGCGGGATCGCTATTACCATGAAAAGATCATTAAAGTGATCAAATGTAGGGAAAAAATGAAATAATGTTCATATTTTTCAGAACTTTCTGAAAATACAGAAAGACAATAAGAAAATATTTTACATTTGATCTGTGGACAATCCCCCCAAGCGAGATAACGGAAAGAAACTCATAGAGAACCGCTGTTCTTGCGGGCACCTCATGTTTAAAAGCCGTGGTCTGCTCGGGGAGATTGAATTAAAGTGCGGGAAGTGCGGTAACATCAACACGATAAAAGTACAGCCAGAAGGTCGGCCATACCAGGAAAGAATGGGGTTGGCCCGTAAGTGAGCCTCCGCGCTGCGGTAATATAATAATAAAGAACTCCAAAGAGGGTCAGCGTCATCGTAAGGTGATAGCTGGCCCTCTTGTCATTTATGGCTAACAATGGCATCATAAAAGCGGGTCGCAATCTGGTCCAGGGACTTACCCAAAAGTTCAATGGCGATCCCTATATCGCCGAAGCCGCCGTTCTGGTGCCCTCTCAATTCAGGGACAATGCCGGAAATCCGAATTGGTTCTTTGGTCCGAATGGCGTCGACTACCAATTTCAGTATGCTGATCTCAATAGTGCTTCCACGGCCTATTCCCGCTGTCCCCCGCTTGCAGCTGTCATCAACCGTAAGGCCCAAGCATATATCAATGGGAATACAGTCTTCCTTAACTCCAAAGGAAAAGACGTCAGCAAGACCGATGCCAACGCTAAGCGCATCAATATGCTGCTGAGCAGGCCAAACCCGCTGCATTCCTGGAAATCCTTCGAAGCACAGAACTATATCTACCAGCAGCTATACGGCTTCTGTATTGTGATGCCGATCTACTCGTACGGGTTTGAAGCATTAGGACCTGCCTACGCAAGCTCGCTTTGGAACATCCCTTCCTATATGATCTCTTGCCGCGAGGTAACCAATAAGGAATGGTACAAAGCGCAGAGTTTGTCGGATATTATCCCGACCATCCGACTGAAATACAAGGATCTGAATGTCGAAATCCCCACGGAACAACTGTTCATCTTCAAGGACTTCACACCAAGCATGGACAGCGTGGTCTTCCCGGATAGCCGGGTGAAGGCGCTGGTAATGCCGATCAATAACATCATTTCCTCTTATGAGTCCCGCAATGAACTCATTAACTACGCGGGTAGCCAGGGCATACTTACCCCGGAAATGGACCAGATCAGCATGATCCCGTTGAGAGATGACCAGAAGACGCAACTGCAGCAGGATTTCCGCCGGCAGTATGGGATAAAGAAAGGGCAATCGAGGTACATCATCTCGCCGGCGCCGATGAAGTGGCAGCCCATGGGAAAAGCCACAAAGGACCTGATGCTATTCGAAGAGATTAGCGATGATATCATGCGCATTTGTGATGGGTATGTTTACCCATCTCCGCTGCTGAACAGTGAAAAAGGGCCTTCCGTCAGTAATACGGATAGCTATAAGAAACAGGTATATGAAGACGCCATTATACCCGAATCCCTTTCTGTCTATGAAGGATGGAATAAGTTCTTCAAGTTGGAAGATACACCGCTGACCATCGGAAAAACATACGATCATCTGCCTATCCTGAAAGAAGACCAGGTATCTAATGGGCAGGCGCGTCTTTACTTGGATCAATCCCTGGAAATCCAATGGCGCAACAACGTCATCACACTGAATCAATGGCGCATCGAGCAGGGAATAGACCCAACGCCCGACGGCGATATCTATTACTACCAAACACAGGGCAAAAAGACTATTGACGAACAAAGGCAGCCATCAGCGAGGGGGCAAGAATCTGCCGATCCTACATCTACTCAACCTTCAACAACATCATAATGAAACCGACCACCCATAGCGAACTGGTGACCATCATGGAAAAAAAGGTCTCTACGCCTTACAAGGTGAAGGAGTCTTATAATGCCGTGACCAAGGACGTGGATATGTCCAAACGAACGGTTCAGGTTATCCCAAATACCTTCTATTGGTATGACAGCGATGGAGATGTTCTGATCAAGGGTGCGACAATGAAGTCCATCGCTGA
>Ga0068856_100006985_pt1 | contig 11028 bp, 7 predicted proteins | sample KBSCornC62_FD_66595 | JGI IMG/M metagenome (GOLD analysis project Ga0068856, IMG submission 66595) | Corn rhizosphere microbial communities from Kellogg Biological Station, Michigan, USA - KBS Corn C6-2 | ecosystem: Host-associated > Plants > Roots > Rhizosphere > Soil ... | reverse complement strand
CCGTCTTGTTGAGCGCCGAGATCGGATCGATGACGAGCGAACGAGGCGCGCACTCGCGAATGCACGCGCGCACGGCCATGAAGTGCTCTTCCGCGCTGCGCGCCTCGGTGCGCACGGACATCATCTCGAGCAGCCCCGCGTCGACGTGCGGCTGGAGATCCAGTCCCACCGACCTCAAGTTGCGAACGATCTGACTGCTCGCCTCGTCGAAGCTCACGTACAGCGCGCGCTCGCCGCGCTCGCAGGCGGCAGCCGTGAACGAGCCGGCGAGCGTCGTCTTCGCGGTCCCCGGCGCGCCAGAGATCAGCACGCCGGAACCGCGGTAGTATCCGCCGTCGAGCATCGTGTCGAGCCGCGCCACGCCGCTCGGCACGCGCTCGTCGGAGACGTCGTACTCCAACGCGGTCGGCTCGAAGACGGACACCTGCACGCCGCTCGCCGTGATGATCATCGGGAATTCATTCTCGGCGAATCCCGATCCGCGATACTTGAGCACGCGCACCCCGCGCAGCGACACGCGATCGATCATCCGGTGATGGAACGCGACCACCGTGTCGACCATGAATTGCATGAACGCGTACCGCTCGGTCGAGAGCCGGTCGCCCTCGAAGGCCTTCGCGGTGATGATCGCCGTGAGCCCCAGCTCGTGCAGCCAATCCTGAAGGCGATAGATCTCGCGGCGCTCTTTGCCGGGATCATCGAGGATCGTGAGCAGGACGTCGATGCCGTCGAAGACGATGCGCTTGGCATTCATCGCCTTCGCCTTGGCGGCGAGCCCGGCGAGCATCCCCTGAATGTCGAAGTCGCCGCCCTGAATCACGGTCGACGACAGCCGGGCATCGAGGAAGAAGAGCTGCTCACGTTCGAGGCCCGGCAAGTCCCAGCCGAACGTCGCCGCGTTGGCGACGATCTGTCGCGTGTTCTCCTCGAACGCGACGAAGATGCCGGGCTCGCGTCCTTCGCGTGCACCGTTCACGAGACACTCGAGCGCGAAGACGGTTTTGCCGGCGCCCGGTGCGCCGAAAATCAGCGTCGTCCGTCCGCTCGGGAGCCCGCCGCGGGTGATCTCGTCGAAGCCGGCGATGCCGGTTCGGCATTTGTGAATGGGCCCTTCTGAGGTACCTGCACTGCCGGCGGATTCGCCGCCCTGCGCCGCCGGGTCACTGTGGGGTGCCCGCATACTCGCTGTATCTCTTGCGACCTTTCTTTAATGTTGTCGATGACGAAGTCCGACGCTGGGACCGTCCCTCCACTATGGCAGAGGGCGTGCCATGGCTGGGGCTGGCGGATCTACGACGAAAGGCCGCGCTACTCTGACGACGAGCTTCGCATCCGAAGGATCGGAAGCAAACTGTTATAGTCGTCCGTCCAGAGACGTAATCCAGTTGGTATCGTGACCGGCTTCGCGACTGACCGAACCCCGGGCTGCGCGAAAAATCCCCCGTCGTCGGCGAGCAGTACCCAGTCCGATCCGAACAGATCGAGCGCGTCATCGTCCTCGGTGGTGACGAGCCGCGCGTTCATCCCCGCGTTCGCGGCCAGCTCGCCGACGACCGGGGGCAGATCGAGATATCGGTTCGAGACGTGAAAGGCGACGATGCCGCCCGCGCGCAGGTGCCGGCGATAGAGCGCGAGCGCTTCGCTCGTGATGAGATGGACGGGGATGGCGTCGCCCGAGAAGGCGTCCACCGCGATCACGTCGAAGCGCTGCGGCGGCTCGTGCTCGAGCGACAATCGTGCGTCGCCGGGAACGACGCGAACGCTCGCGCCGCGCGCGACCGCGTCCTGCAAATAGGAGAAGTAGCGGCGCGCGGTCGGCTCGACGGCGGGATTGATGTCGTAGAACTGGAGCGTGTCGCCGGCTCGGCCGTACGCGGCGAGCGTGCCGGTCCCGAGGCCGATCACACCGATTCGCCGCGGCCGATCGCCGCAGCAGTGGTCGATCGCGAGGCCGATTCCCGACGGGTGCCCGTAGTACGTGGTCGGCGCGTGTTGCAGGGCGGCGCGGAAGACCTGTTGTCCGTGCTCGATGATTCCATTGTAGAGGGTGCGGACCGGCGCGCGATACGAGCGATCGTAGTACTGCGTGACGTGCAGCGTCCCGTAGAAATTCCGCTCGCGCGCGATCGCGTCGTGGCGGTCCTCGCGCACCTCGCCCACGATGAGCGCGGCGAGCACCACCGCGGCCGCCGCCCAGAAGTCGCGCGCGATCCATCCCAGGTCCCAGGTCGCCACCAGCGCGAGGACGGCGGCCAGACAGAGGCCGAACGCGAGCTCGTACGTCCCGGTGAGCACCGCGGGCGCGACTACGCCCACGATCGTGGCGCCGATCGCGCCGCCGGCGGCGAGACAGAAATAGAACGTGGTGAGCCGCGCCGGCGCGGGACGCGTTCGATGGAGCTCGGAGTGGCAGAATGTACAGATTGCGAATAACGAAACGCAAAAGACGGTCACGACGCGCGGCACCGACATGAACAGATCACCCTTGTACAGCACCCACCCCACCGCCGCGAGTCCGGCGGCGACGAGCGCGATCGTCAGCCACCGCGGGCGCCACCGTTCGTTGCCGAACGCCACCACGAAGCTGAGCAGGTACGCGATCAGCGGAACGATCCAGAGCAGCGGGATGGTCGCGACATTCTGGCTCAGGTGGATCGTGACCGCCGAGAGAAGGAGTGAGCCGCACGCGGCGAGCGAGATCCAGAGCGTACGCCGCGCGGCGGACACGTCGCGCATGTCCGCCGTCGCGGCCGGAAGCGCAGCGTCACCCGGATCCTCGTGCGCCGCCGCGCGGAGCACGCCGCGCACGATCGTCGATATCACGACGGCGAGCAGGACGACGCCAATCGCCAGCGTCGCTTCCTGCGCGCGCAGCGGAAGTCGCGGCTCGACGAGCCACGGATACAGCACGAGCGCGAGCAGCGATCCAATGTTCGACACCGCGTACAGTCGATACGGATGTGCCGTTCCGCTCGACGTTGCGCTCGATGTTGCACTCGTGCACGCATACCACGCCTGCAAGAGCGAGCTGGTCGCCGACAGCGTGACGAACGGCACGCCGATGGTGATCGTGAGCAGCCAGAGCACGCTCGCCACGGGATGCAGCGGGGTGGCCCGCAGTGGCACGCCGAGCGCCATCGCGAGCTGCGCCACGGAGAGCACGAGCAGCGCGGCGTACGTGGCGGCCTGTCCGCGGCGCGATGCGCGCGTCACGAGCCAATGCGCGATCAGATACCCGAGCAGCAGCGCGATCTGAAAGAAAGCGAGGCAGGCGGTCCACACCGCGGCCGAGCCGCCGAGGAGCGGCAGCAGCCGCTTGCCGGCAATCGGCTCCATGAGAAAGAGAAGCCCGCTGCTCAGGAAGATCGCCGCGGCGTAGCGCGGGGCGCGATTGGGCGTGGTCGGGAGCGCTGTCGACACGCGGGGAACACTATCCGCCGCGGCCGTTCGGGTCCAGCTTGCCTTGCATTCTGTGACTTGGCATATTTTCCGTATGATCGACGAAATTGACGCCAAATTACTGAACATCCTTCAGCGGGACGGCCGCACGCCGAACGTCGAGCTCGCCCGCCAGGTGGGACTCGCGCCGTCGGCGGTGCTCGAGCGCGTCCGCAAGCTCGAGGAGCGCGGCGTGCTCCGCGGGTACACGGCGCTCGTGGACTACGCGGCGGTCGGTGTCGGACTGCTGGCGTTCGTCCTCGTGCGCTCGACCGAACCCACCGGCACCGATCACGTGGCGAAGCTCATCGCCAAGGCGCCTGAGGTGCTCGAGGTGCACAACGTCGCCGGCGACGACTGCTACGTCGTGAAAGTCCGCGCGCGCGATACCAAAGACCTGAGTCGCATCCTCAAGAAACGCTTCGGCGCCGCGAAGGCGGTGCGCAGCACGCGAACGATCATCGCGCTCGACACCATCAAGGAAAGCACGATCGTCCCGGTCTCGGCGGAGCAGTCCGATGACACGTGACGGCCGCCATCCGGCCGCGCTTCGCATCATCCTGGCGTTCGCCGCGGTCTACATCATTTGGGGCTCGACCTATCTCGCGATCCGATTCGCGGTGGCGACGCTGCCGCCGTTCCTCATGGCCGGGGTGCGCTTCGCGATGGCGGGCGCCGTGCTCAGCGCGGTTGCGATCGCGCGCGGCGCGGCACGGCCCACGAAAGCAAACTGGATCGCGGTAGCGATCGTCGGCCTGCTGCTCTTCCCCGCCGGCAATGGCGTGGTGGTCTGGTCGGAAACCCGCGTCGATTCGGGCCTGGCCGCGCTGCTCGTCGCGACCGAGCCGTTCTGGATCGTGCTGATGGCCTGGATGCGCGACGGACGGAGCGCGCGTCCGCGCATGCTCTCGATCGCGGGGATCACCGCGGGCTTCGTCGGCCTCGTCGTGCTCGTGGGACCGAGCAGTCTCTCGGGATCGCACAGTATCGATCACACCGCGGTGCTCGCGCTCCTGTGCGCGGCGTGCGCGTGGGCGCTCGGATCGGTCTACGCGCAGCGCGCGCCGCTGCCAGGGGCGCCGCTCCTGGCCGCCGGCCTCGAAATGATCATCGGTGGCGCGGCGCTCATCGTCATCGGCGCCGCGACGGGCGAAGCGACACACCTCGACATCGCCGGCGTGAGCCCGCGCTCGGTGCTCGCGTTCTTCTATCTTGTCGTCTTCGGCTCGCTGGTCGGCTTCACGGCGTATAGCTGGCTCGTCGGCACGGTCGCCCCGGCGCGGCTATCCACATACGCGTATGTCAATCCTGTGATTGCCGTTTTCCTCGGCTGGGCGTTCGCGGGCGAGGCGATCACGTCGCGCATCGCGATCGCCGCGGCGATCATCGTCGGCGCGGTCGTGCTGATCACGCTCGATCAGAGTCGCGGCCCGGCGCGGAGCACTCCGGCAGCTCGCCCAGCGCCCGCTCCAGTTCCCGCACCAGCACGTCGGCGTCGCGCATCGTGAACGGCATCGGCGGCCGGATCTTCACGACGTTGTGATGCGGCCCGTCGGTGCCGAGCAGCACACCGCGCTCGCGCATCCGATTCGCCACGTACGACGCTTCGGCGCCGGCAGGCTCCAGTGTCTCGCGATCGCGCACGAGCTCGACGCCTAGGAACAAGCCCGACCCGCGCACATCGCCGACGACGGTGTAGCGCTCGGCGAGCGGTCGGAGCCGCGCGAGCAGGTACTCGCCCACCTCGCGCGCGTGCTTCTGGAGTTCTTCGTCGCGGATCACGTCGAGCACGGCGAGGCCGATCGCGCACGATACCGTGTTGCCGCCAAAGGTACTGAAGTACTCCATACCGTTGTCGAACGCATCGGCGATCTCGTGGGTGGTCGCGACGGCGCCGATCGGGTGCCCGTTGCCGAGCGGCTTGCCCATGACGACGATGTCGGGCACCACCCCCTGATCCTCGAACGCCCAGAAGCTGGTGCCCATGCGCCCGAGCCCGGTCTGCACCTCGTCCGCGACGCAGACGCCGCCGGTCATACGTATATACTCATATACGTTCGATAAATAACCGTTCGGAAGCACGATCTGCCCGCCGACGCTGGGGCACGTCTCGGCGATGAACGCGCCGGGCGGGCCGCCCTCGCGCTCCATCGCGCGCGCGAGCTCGCCAACCTGCTCGGCGTACTTCGCGCCGGCCTCGGGATCGCCGCGCTTGTGCGGGCCGCGGTAGTCGTCCGGCAACGGCGCGATGCGCACCCAATGGGGCGCGCCGCCCCCGCCCGGGCCCGCGTGCTTGTACGGGCTGATGTCGATCAACGACGTCGTGTTGCCGTGATACGCCGCCTCGAGCACGATCGTCTCGCGGCGGCCGGTGTACGCGCGCGCCAAGCGAAGCGCGAGCTCGTTGGCCTCGCTCGCCGAGCTCACGAAATAGCACACGTCGAGCGGGCGCGGCAGCGTCGCGGAGAGCCGCGCCGCGTATTCGGCGAGCAGATCGTTCAGATAGCGCGTGTTGGTGTTGAGCACTCGCATCTGCGCGGCCGCCGCGTCGACGACGCGCGGGTGGCAGTGTCCAACGTGCGGCACGTTGTTGTACGCGTCGACGTACAGTCGTCCTTCGTCGTCGTAGAGATACTGCATCCAGCCGCGCACGATCTTGACCGGCTCGCGATACGCGATGCTCAGATTGCCGCCGATGTGCTCGCGGCGCATCGCCAGCGTCCGTGATCGAGGAGTCGATGCCGCCGCGATTCCCGGTGCGCCAACGAGCAGGTTGGGATCTGGACAGAGCGCCGTCCACACCGTGCGTTGGCTCGGGCGCGCCACGCCCGGGAAGTCCGTTCCGAGCTCAAGTAGATCGACGATGATCTGGAGATGCAGATGCGGCGTCCAGCCGCCGTTCTCCGCGGGGACACCCAGCGTCGCGAACTCCTCGCCGGCGCGTACCGATTGGCCCACGGCGACGCGGTCGAGCGATGCGCGACTCAGGTGTCCGTACAACGTGAAGAACTCCGCGCCGTCGTTCGTCTCGTGGCGGAGAATGATCACGGCGCCGTAATCCTGCGGCGCGTCGTTGTTCGCGCACGCGTGCACCACGCCGTCGAGCGGCGCGCGGACCGCGGTACCTGCTTCCGCGAACAAGTCGAGACCGATGTGAATCGTACGGTGCTCGTCGTTCGCTCCCGGACCGCCGGCGAATGCCGGCGCAACGTACAGGAGACGCGGCTCGTCATAACGGCCGACCGCCACGTTGGCGTTCGCGTTCCGCATTGCCGAGAACACGCGCTCGGTGAGATGCGGCTCGTCGTTGAGAGTCAGGTCGCCGGAAATGAGCGGACTCGCGACGCTGAGATCGAGGACGAGCGGCGGCGCCGTCCGCAGATCCACGCCGAGCACGGGTGCGAACGCCGGCTGCGCGCGCAGATGTTCGACCACGCGCCGCGCGCGCGGTACGGGATCCACGTTGGCGGCTTGGCGGAACACCGCTTCGCCGAGCGCGAACGGCGTGGACGCGAGCGCCGGCAGCAATGCGGCGATCGCCGATTGGCTGATTCCGAGATACTCATTGTCCGGCCGCTGTCGCAGTTGCTCGGCGGCGATGCACGCACTCGCGCACAACCGCAGCGAGACGAGGCCGAAGACCGCGCCGAGCTCCGCATCGCCGAGCACACGTTCGTCGGAGTAGCCGCGCACGACCTGTGCGGCATCGCCGAGCGGATCCGAGCTGCCGAGAATCACGTAGGCGATCGCGATCGCGAGGTCGCCGACTCGGTAGGTCCACGTCATGTCGCCGAAGTCGACGATGCCGCTCACCGCCTGCGCGTTCTGATCGACCGCACCGCCCGCGGCGACCAGAACATTGTGATCGTTCAAGTCGCCGTGGATCGCGGTGAGCGGGAGCCTGGCGAGCAGCGGCGCCGCGTACCGGTCAAACCGCGAGGCGAGCCGGTCGATGGTACGGCGCAGGTCGGCGTCAGCGAGCGCGGGGAGATGGCCATCGACCATCGCGCGTGCGCGCGCCAGGTCCCAATAGAAATCACGATGGATCGCCGGATGATCGAAGCCGCCGAGCGCGGTGGTCAGCGCCGCGGTCTTGCGGCCGAGGTCGAGCAGGAGATCGCTCGAGCGCCGGCGTGCCTCCGCCATTCGAATCCCGGCGAGATGCGTGATGCCCCAGATCATGTGTCGCGAACCATCGGGTGCATCGATGCCTGCGAGCGTCGACCCGTCGCGCATCGCGAGCACGCGCGGTGTCACCGCGAGGCGCTTCGCCACGTGCGCGAGCGCCTTCTGCTGCGCCTCGAGCATCGCCCGATCTTCCGCGCCGTTGGCGATCTTGAGCACCATGCGCTCGCCGCCATCAGCCGTGATCAGAAAATTCTGATCGCGCTCGCTCGGCAGCGGCTCGGCGGTGCCGCGGATCGCGAAATATTCTTCCGCCAGCTCGGCGGCCTGCGCGGCGGACAGGCGGGGCGCGGCCGTCATCGTCTCGGTCATGCGCGATCAGCGCGGCTCGCCGCGAACTTCCTTCGGAATGCGGCCTTCGGCCACGGCGCGCCAGCGATCGCCGCTCCCCACGATCTTGTACGCGCGCTCGAAGCGCAGCGTCTCGGAGATTCCGGAGGCTGGGGTATCGTATTTCTGCGCATAGAGGTACACCTCGACCGTATCGCCGCCGACCTTGAAGACCGGCGAGAAGCGCACGACATACCCGGGGAGGTCGGCTTTGCAGTGCACGGTGCCGCGCACGCCCGTGAGCGGCGGTTCACACGTGCCTTTCACCGCGCCGTTGCGGCGCATCGCCGTCCGGACGTCACTGGGAAGCTCACCCGCCGACGCGAGGCCGATGTCTCGCGGGAGCAATCGCCCGTCGAGGAGCAGCGAGAGTGATGGATCGTCGATATCGAACGAGCCCCGCGCCGCGGCTTCGTAGATGCGCGCCTGCGTGGCCGCGGGCACCGATTCGACACTGAGGCCGTGGCCGCGGATGCTGGTGTCTTCCTTGGTGCACGCGGCCACCGCGATCGCGGCGAGCATGGCGATGCAGATGGTGGCGCGTCGCATACACCAAGTTAAGACGAGAGCCCCTCGGACGAAATCCGAGGGGCTCTGGCCTGTCCGGTAGAGATTATCGATCGTCGCCGTCGCGATCGCGATCGTGCTTCGACTTCTTGAATTTCATCGCGTGACCGTGGCCGCGACGCGCGTTCTGCAACCGATCGTCCGCGTCGCCGTCGTCGCGACGGCTGCGGCACACCGTCCTGAGATCGCCATCGCGATCGGTGATCCGCGAGCACTGCTGGCCGTTCGGCAGCGTGTTGCGATTCGGGTAGTACACCGTACGGCTCGGGTAGCGCGATCCATTCGGATAGACGACCTGTCCATTCGGCAACACGACCGCCCCGTTCGGAAGGTTGTAGCCGCCGTTCTGCCCGTAGCGGCCGTCGCGATCGTCACGATCTCCGTCGCGGTCACGATCGCGATCGTTGCGCCGATGCTGCGCCGCGATGACCTGTCCAGGCGGAACACCGCCGACTCCCAGACCACGGCCGCGATTATCGTCGCGATCGTGATCGTGGCCGCGCCCCTGCGCCATCGCCGGCATTGCGGTCGCGCATATCGCGAATGCTGCAATGAGCTCGAGTTTGCGCATCAAGCCTCCTGTTGATGTACTGCATGCACGAGTGAACGCACGCTCGGTGCCGCGTGTCGCGTCGCCCGCGCGGGAATCAAATGCAGCACACGCAACGATTTGCTGGATTCGTGATGCGTATCACGCGCGAAAAATCGTCCATTTCCGGTGGCAAACACGTCCATAGGCGAGGACGCTCAGGCGCGGCGGGACAACAGCCGTCATTCCGACGAGCGGAGCGGCGAGCTCGCGGCCCGCGGCTTCCGCCAGAACTGGTACGCGATCACGCCCAGCGCGAGAATGCCAACGCCGATGCCGGCGTTCTTCGGGTAGCGTACGATCGTCGTGAGCGACACGGCCCAACAGGCGAGCACGAAAACGCACGTCGTGATCGGATGCCACGGCACGCGCACGAGATCCCGCTCCTCGTCGGATCGCGTCGCGCGCGCCGCGCGCGCGGCGCGCGCGCGAAAGACCAGAAGCGCCGCGCCGGTGAGTCCGAAGAAGAAGACGTCGAGCGACTCGACGTAGTTTAGAATTTGATCATACTTGCCCGTGAGCGCGATCACCGCCGCCCAGACCCCCTGGAGCACGATCGCCACCACCGGAACGCGCGAGCGCGGATCGAGCTTGCCGACGATGTCGAAGAACACGCCATCGCGCGCCATCGCGTAGTACACTCGCGGCGCCGTGAGCACGCTCTGGCTCAGGAAGCCCACCGTCGAGATCGCGATGCCGAGCGCGATCAACCGTGCGCCGCGCTCGCCGAGTCCCAGACGCATCACCTCGGAGGCGGGCGTGTTCGTCGCCGCGAGCCCGTCGATTCCGAGCACGTGCTGGCAGACCCACGACACGGTGAGATACAGGATGATCACGCCGATCACACCGATCAACAGACCGCGCGGGAGATCGCGCCGCGGATTTCGCATCTCTCCGCTGACGAAGCTCGCGGTCTGCCAGCCGCCGTACGCGAACAGCACCGGGATCATCGCCGTCGCGAGTCCGACGACTCCTCCGCTCGGCGTCGCCGGCTGCACGTGCGCCGCGCTGTGCGGCACGGTCGGCGCCATCAACCCGACGCCGATGAGCGCCGCGATCGCGGCGAGCTTGGTCAGCATCAACGCGCTCTGCACGTTGCTGCCCGCGCGAACGCCGAGGCAGTTGATCACGGTGAGCGCGCCGAGCGCGAGCGCCGCGACCGCCTGCTCGGAAAGACCGATCCCGCTCAACTCGCGGAAGTAGCGCCCGAAGATGATCGCGGCGCCCGCCATCCCGCCCGTCTGCGTCACGAGCAGCAGCGACCATCCATATAGGAATGCGACCATCGGATGGTACGCATCGCGGAGGTACGCGTACTGCCCGCCCACGTTCGGACGCAGCACCGCGAGCTCGGCATAGACGAACGCGCCGATGAGTGCGATCGCGCCGCCGATCACCCACGCGCCGAGTGCGAGCGCCGGCGTGTGCACCTGGCGCGCGACGACGCTCGGATTGACGAAGATGCCGGCGCCGATGATCCCGCCCATCACGATCATCGTCGCGTCGAACGCGCCGAGTTTGCGGGCGAGCGTCGGTTCGCCAGTCGCGACGGCGCCGTCGCCAGCCGCCTTCACCGAGGTGGGGGTATCCATGCCGGCGGGACGTTACCCGCCGAATCCGCCTCGGTCAACTCGCGCGTCCGCGGGGTCACGGCGTAGCTGACGACGCCGTGGATGCTGAGGAGCGCGAGCGCGCGCGCCGACCGGCTGGCCTGTCCCCGTGCCGGCAGCGACATTCGCTCGAGACGGGGGCCGAGCGAACGCTTTCGCCGATCCGTGCATCTAACCGGCATCACGTGACCAGAACCGCATTTGCCGTTTCCTCCGCCTATCAGGTGAGTGAACCCGATCTGATCGCCCGGGTCCTCGCCGGTGACCGGGTCGCCGCGCGCGAGCTGTACGACGCGCACGCGCCCCGCG
>Ga0068856_100006983_pt1 | contig 11030 bp, 10 predicted proteins | sample KBSCornC62_FD_66595 | JGI IMG/M metagenome (GOLD analysis project Ga0068856, IMG submission 66595) | Corn rhizosphere microbial communities from Kellogg Biological Station, Michigan, USA - KBS Corn C6-2 | ecosystem: Host-associated > Plants > Roots > Rhizosphere > Soil ... | reverse complement strand
CTGCGGCCGGCCGGCGCTGCGATCGTCGGCGGGATAGAGAACCGCCATCTCTGCGCCGACCGCATCGCGCGCGGACAGGCCGACAAGGCGCTCGCACCCGGCGTTCCAGCTGCGGATGCGGCCGTCGTCGCCGACCAGGAAGAAGGCGTGGTCGTGCACGCCCTCGACCAGCACGCGCAGGTTTTCCTCGCTCTCGCGCAGCGCCTCTTCGTGCAGCCGGCGCTCGGTGAGGTCGCGGGTGATCTTCGAAAACCCGATCAGACGACCCTGGTCCTGGATCGCGGTGATGACGACGTTGGCCCAGAACAGCGTGCCATCCCGGCGCACGCGCCAGCCTTCGTCCTCGAAGCGGCCGTCGCGCACCGCGCGGCGCAGTTCCTCCTGCGGCCACCCAGACGCGATCGCCTCCGGCGTGTAGAAGACGGAGAAGTGGCGGCCGAGGATCTCCTCGGGGGCATAGCCCTTCAGCCGCTGCGCACCCGCGTTCCAGCTCGCAATCACGCCCTCGGGATCGAGGCGGAAGATGGCGTAGTCCTGCACGCCCTCGACGAGCAGGCGCAGGCTGCGCTCGCTCTCGAGCAGGCGCTGCTCGTGCTCGCGTCGTTCGGTCAGGTCGCGCGTGACCTTCGAATAGCCGATGAGCGCGCCGGACGCGTCGCGCATGGCGCTGATCAGGACGTTGGCCCAGAAACGCGAGCCGTCCTTCCTCAGCCGCCAGCCTTCGTCCTCGATGCGGCCGTCTGCGGCCGCGCGCCGCAGTTCTTCTTCGGGCCAGCCGCGGTCGATCGCCTCTTGCGGATAGAACATCGAGAAGTGGCGGCCGATGGCCTCGGCGGCCGTGTAGCCCTTGAGCCGCTGGGCGCCGCGGTTCCACGAACGGATGACCCCGCTCGTGTCGAGCATGAAGATCGCGTAGTCCTCCGCGCTCTCGACGAGCCGGCGATGCAGCTCGCCGGACGACAGCAAGTCGATTCCGTCCGGAACGTCGGGAGACGGAGGAGGCGGCGTCATGTGCGGAGACGGCCCGTGATTCGGGCCGCAACTGTACAAGTATCGCGGCCCGGCCTCGGCGAAGGCGGCTGGAAGACCCCTCGAATGAACGATCGCGTCGCCCCCCGCGCCGGGCACGGCGTATGCCCGCATCGCTCCGTCAGGAAGCCGGAGCCATGAAGCAGGTCGAAGTCTTTCGGTGGTGGATCTTCGGATACACCGGCAAGCGCCACTTGACGGGCGCGTTCCTCTCGCGCACGGAAGCGGCCCGGCTGTTCCCCGGCGCGACGCCGCACCTGGCGACGCGTGCCATCCGGTGGTCGCCCGACGTGTCGGCGCCGCCGGATCCGCTGGGCATCCTCGTCAAGTGCGAGGTCGCGGGCGCACGCGCGCGCTCCGCCGGCGTCGGACGCGAAGCCAATCCGTTCGTCGAGCGTCATGCGCCCGAGCCGATCCGGCTGCTCGCGCCGCATGCCAGGCTCGAGCTCGCCGAAGCCTGGTGGCGCGGCTGGGACGGCGCGGCCACGGGAGCGCGGCGTCCCAACCTGTCGTGAGCGCGCTGCGCCCGGCCGGCCTGGCCGTGCCCGCAGGTGACGCCGAGGAGCCGGCCGCGATGGGAGCGACGCGCCACGTGAAGCTCGTGCACGACCTGGAGCGCCGCATCCTGCTCTGGCTTCGTGCGCGCGTACACGACGAGGACGTGATGTCGGGCTTCGATCCGACCCGAGACGGCCTCGCCGAGCAGGAGATCGCGCGCCAGCTGGGCGAGCGCTATTCGACCGCCTTCCAGGAAGCCTGCGACGACCTCGAGCACCGCGGCCTCGTGCACCGCAGCGTCGGCGAGATCCGGCTGCGGCACGTGATGCGCATGTGGCCCACCTCAGCCGGATTGCGGCGTGCCGACGAGCTGGCGTTGCCCTGGTGGCGCAAGGCGGCGCGGCGGCTCGGACCGCGGGTGCGCTGACCGGCGCGCACCGGCGGACTCGGCGATCAGCCGAACACCTTCTTCACCAGTTGCATGAGGCCGCCCTGCGCGGCCTGTGCGCGCCCCTCGCGGTTCACGAGCAGCTCGGCCTGACGCTCGTTGAGCCGTTCGGCCAGCGCTTCGAGATCCATCGCGGTCGTGCGGCACGCGACGAACAGCCCGGCCTCTTCCTCATCGCCGTGACGGCAGGCCGCTTCGGCGATCTCCACCAGCGCAGAGCTGCGGTCGGCGTCGTCGAGGGCCAGCGCGCGAAACCGCGCCACGCCGTCGCGCACGCGTCCGTGCTCCGCGCCATCGAGCATCGCATCTTCGACTCCGGCCGCGGCTGCGGCCGGATAGAAGATCTCCTCCTCGAGCACCGCATGCACGATCAACAGCTCGCACAGCTCGTCGCCGACGGCGTCGCGTTCATGTGCGTCGGCGCCGGCGTCCGCGAGCATGCGATAGCGCTCCAGCAGCGCTCGCGTCTCGCGGTGATCGCCCATCAGCATCCGGGTGGCCGGATCGGACGGCGCCGGCGCCGCACCGGTCCCCGCCGCTTCATCGGTGGCCGCCGCGCGGGCTTCGCTCGGATGCGAAGGCGTATCGATCGTGGGCTTCGCGTCGTGGGCGGCGTGCATCGGAGGACATGGACGAGGTGCTGTTTCGTCACTCTAACGACGTGCCGTCGCGCTCGGCGACCGAAACGTCGGAAAGCGATGCGCTCCTACGCCGGCGCGCCGTCCCGTCCGGCAGGTCGCGGCGCGGCCGCGAGCGATCCTGCTCGTCCGGCGTGCGCGGCAACGTTCGCCCGCGCGTCTTTGTCTTGCGCAGGAGATCTCGCCATGAAATCGATGCTGCTCGCCGGCGCCGTCGCCGTCGTGCTCGCCGCCCCGCTCGCGGATGCCCAGGCGAAGGGGTGCCTCAAGGGTGCGGCTGTCGGCGCGGTCGGCGGCCATGTCGCCGGCCATCACGCCGTGCTGGGCGCGGCCGCGGGCTGCGCCGTCGGTCACCACCTCGCGAAGAAGAAGGATGCGCAGCGCCACGCGGCGGCGAATGCGCCGTCGGCCGCGCCCTCGACGAGCCCGGCGCCCGCACAGACGCCGCCGGCGACGACCCCGACCCGCTGAGCCCGTCGAAGCGCCAAAAGCTGCGCGCCGCCGTGGCGCGGGCGCTGCACCGCGCCTGGCGCGCGCGCCGGCCGGTGGTACGCTCACGGCCCCTCCGGCACGCCCCACGCGCATGGCTGCACGATCGATCGCGTCGCTGTCTCTGAGCTTCGGCCTGGTCTCCATCCCGGTGAAGCTGTTCTCGGCCACCGAGAGCTCGTCGGCCGTGAGCTTCAACATGCTCCACACCTGCGGGTCGCGCGTGCGCCAGCAGTACGTGTGCGTGAAGGAGAACGTGCCGGTCGAGCGCGCCGACATGGTGAAGGGCTACGAGTTCGAGAAGGACCGCTACGTCATGTTCAAGCCCGAGGAGCTGAAGGCCCTCGAGAACGCGGCGCGGCACACGATCGACATCGTCTCGTTCATCCCGCTCGAGGCGGTGGATCCGATCTACTACGACAAGGCCTACTACCTCGCGCCCGACAAGCGCGGCGCCAAGCCCTACAACCTGCTGCTCGAGGCGATGCGCGAGAGCGGCCGCTGCGCGCTCGCGCGCTGGGCGTGGAAGGGCAAGGAGTACGTCGTGCAGGTGCGCCCGGGCGACGACGGTCTCGTGCTGCAGCAGCTCCTCTACGCCGACGAAGTGCGCTCGATGAAGGAGCTCGACATCGAGAAGGTCGACGTCGCCAAGCCCGAGCTGAGCCTCGCGCTGCAGCTCATCAACCAGATCGCGGCCGACAGCTACGATCCGGCCGAGTTCGTCGACGACGAGAAGCAGCGCATCCTCGCCGCGATCGACCAGAAGATCGCGGGCAACGAGATCGCCGAGTCGACCGCACCGGCCCCGGCCAGCGGACAGGTCATCGATCTCATGGAAGCGCTGCGCGCGAGCCTCGCCGGCAAGAAGCCGCAGCCGGGCGGCCGCGCGCCGGCCGCCAACGAGGATCAGGCGGCACCTGCCGCGCCGGCCGCGGCCGCCGAGCCGAAGGGCCGCAAGGGCCCGAAGCGCGCTGCCGCCCCGGCGGCGGCGGAATCGGCGCCGGCACCGACGCCGCGCGCCCGCGCGCGAAAATAGCCGCGCCTCCGAACCGCCGCCGCGCCACGCGTGCCGTGGCACCTTCCCGACGCGCCCTCCGCCCGCGATGCAGACCTATTCGATGCGCGAGCTGCAATCGATGCTCGGCATCTCGCGCGGCGTGATCTCCGCCCTCGTCGCGGCCGGCTTCGTGGTGCCGAGTCGCGGGCCGCGCCGCGAGTACCGCTTCTCATTCCAGGACCTGGTGCTGCTGCGCACGGCGTACGGGCTGCGAGCCGCGCAGATCCCGCCGCGCAAGATCCTCGCGTCGCTGCGGCGGCTGCGCTCGATGCTGCCGCGCGAGATGCCGCTGACCGGCCTGCGCATCAGCGCGGTCGGCAACGAGGTCGCGGTGAACGACGGGCCGGCTCGCCGCCAGGTCGAGTCCGGCCAGCTCCTGTTCGATTTCGAGATGCCGGGGCCCGAGGCGCACGTGCGCGTGCTGGTGCCGCCGCCTTCGTCCGGAGCGGCATCGTCCCAGGCCACGCGCTCGACGCTGGCCGACATCGAGGAGCCCGATGCGGCAGCGTGGTTCGCGCGCGGCATGCAGCTCGAAGGCGACGACGCCGCCGGCGCGGAGGCCGCCTACCGGCGCGCACTCGCGCTCGACCCGGCCTGCCTCGATGCATCGCTCAACCTCGGGGTGCTGCTCGGCGATGCCGGCCGGGGCGTCGAAGCCGTCGCCGTGTACCGCGCGGCACTGCCGCATGCGCAAGGCGAGGCGCTGCTGCACTACAACCTCGCGGTGGCGCTCGACGACCTCGGCCGCGACGCCGAAGCGCTCGAGCACTACACCGCCTGCCTGGGCCTCGATCCGACGCTCGCCGACGCGCACTACAACGCGGCGCGGCTGCACGAGCGGCTCGGCCATGCCGCGCAGGCCATCCGCCACTACAACGCCTATCGGCGGCTGCAGCGGTGAGCCGCTCGGCGCGCCGCGGCGGCGCGGATCGCGCATGAAGACGTCGACGGCCCGCGCGTGGGCCGCGTTCGCGATCTTCGCGGCGGCCGCGCTGCTGCTGCGCCCGGTCGCGGGCGCGGTCTGCGCCTCGTGCCTCATCGCCATCGGCACCTGGCCGCTGCGCGACCGCTTGCGGGACGCCACGCGTGCGCGCCTGCCCGGTTCGAGCGCCGCGCTGCTCACGGCGGGCGCGGTGGCGGTCCTCGTCGCGCCGCTCGTGTTCGGCGTGCTCGAAGGCCTGCGCGAGGCGCCGGTGCTCGTGCACCTCTGGGCGTCGAGTCGCGACAAGGGCCTCGACGCTCCGCCCTGGCTGGAGCGCCTGCCGCTGGTCGGCGCGTGGGCCGCGCACCTCTGGAACGCACAGCTCGCGGAGCCGGGCGCACTGCGCGACCTGGTGCACGGCGTCTCGACGCGCGTCGACCTGCACGCCGGGCGCTCGATCGCGCTCGCGCTCGGCCATCGCGCCATGGCGCTGTTCTTCTGCGTGCTCGTGCTCTACGTGCTGTACCGGGACGGCGATCGGCTCGCGGCGCAGGGCCGCACGGTGGTGACGCGCTGGTTCGGCGCACCCGGCCTGCGGACCCTCGATCTGGCGGTGCGCGCGGTGCGCGGAACGGTCAACGGGCTGGTGCTGGTCGCGGTGCTGCTGGCGGTGGTCATGGGAGCCGCCTACGCCGTGGCCGGCGTACCGCATCCGGTGTTCTGGGGGCTGGTGACCGGCGTGCTCGGCATCGTGCCGTTCGGAGCCGGGCTGGTGCTCGTGGGCGTCGCGCTCTACCTGCTCGCGGTCGAGGCCACGATCACCGCCATCGTGCTGCTGGCGGCGGGCGGCCTGCTGGTCTTCATCGTCGACCACGTCGTCCGCCCGTACTTCGTGTCGGGACCGGCCCAGGTCCCCCTGGTGCTCGCGCTCCTGGGCATCGTCGGCGGCCTCGAGGGCTTCGGCCTGCTCGGCATCTTCATCGGCCCGACCCTTGTCGCCATCGCGCTGGCGGTGTGGCGCGAGCTGGTGCACGAGGCCGACCCTGCCGCGCCCGACGACTCGGCGTCACCGGAGGGCCCGCCCTGACGACCGCCCGCGACGACGCCCCGTACGCGGTCGGCGTGCGCGCGCTGTGCGAGTTCACGGCCCGCGCCGGCGATCTCGACCTGCGCTTCGCACCGTCGCCGAGCGCCGTCGAGGGCATGGCCGGGCATGCCGCGGTGGCGCGCCGGCGGGGTGCCGGCTACCGCGCCGAGGTCGCGCTCGCCGGCAGCCACCGCGGCCTCGTCGTGCGCGGACGAGCCGACGGCTACGACCCGCGGATCGGTCGGCTCGAGGAGATCAAGACCCATCGCGGCGAACTCGCGCGGCAGCCGGCGAACCAGCGCCAGCTGCACTGGGCGCAGGCCCGGATCTACGGCGCATTGCTGTGCGAGACGCTCGGGCTCGAGCGCATCGAGCTCGCCCTCGTGTACTTCGAGCTCGGCCAGGAGACGGAGACCGTCCTCGTCGAGCAGCACGACGCAGCCGCGCTGCGTGCGTTCTTCGAGGCACAGTGCGACCGCTTCCTCGACTGGAGCCGACAGGAGCTCGCGCACGCACGCGCACGCGACGCGGCGCTCGATGCGCTGTCGTTCCCGATGGGCGCGATGCGTCCCGGCCAGCGCACGCTGGCGGAGTCGGTGTGGCGCAGCGCGCGGGCGGGCCGCTGCCTCGTCGCGCAAGCACCGACCGGCAGCGGCAAGACGCTCGGCACGCTCTTTCCGACGCTCAAGGCCTGGACCGCCACGGGACTGGACAAGGTGCTGTTTCTCACCGCCAAGGGTGCGGGTCGGGCGCTCGCCCTCGAGGCGCTCGGCCGCATCCGTGCGCACGCCGGCGCGCCGCTGCGCGTGGTGGAGCTGGTCGCGCGCGAAAAGGCCTGCGAGCACCCGGACAAGGCGTGCCATCCCGACTCGTGCCCGCTCGCGCGCGGCCACTACGACCGCTTGCCCGTCGCGCGCGCCAGCGCGCTCGGCGAAGCGTCCGTCGACCAGGCGGCGCAGCGCCGCGTCGGCCGCGCGCACGGGGTGTGCCCGTATCACCTCGGCCACGAGCTGGTGCGCTGGGCCGACGTCGTGGTCGCCGACGTGCACCACTGGTTCGACACGCACGCCCTGCTGCACGCGCTCGCGTTGGCGCACGAATGGCGTGTGACGGTGCTGGTCGACGAGGCGCACAACCTGCTCGAGCGGGCGCGCGCGATGTACGGCGCGCAGCTCGAGCGTGCCGCGCTGCGTGCCGCGCGGCGCACCGCACCGCCGCCCGCGGCCCGGGCGCTCGACGCCGTCGCGCGGGCCTGGAGCGCGATGACGCGCGGGCAGCACGAGCCGCAGCGCGTGCACCCGTCGCTTCCCGCCGCGCTGGTGCTGGCGCTCGAACGAGCCACCGGCGCGATCGGCGATGCGCTCGCCGAGGGCGGCGATGCGGTACCGGCCGCGTTGCTCGAGCTGCACTTCACGATGCTGCGGCTGCTGCGGCTGCACGCCACGCACGGACCGCACCAGCTCGTGGACACGACGCGCGTGCCGGCTCGCCCTGGCACGCGCCGCGGCAGCGCCCCGGACACGGTGCTCGCGATCCGCAACCTCGTGCCGGCGCCGCACCTGCGCGCGCGCTTTCGCGCCGCGCACGCCACCGTGCTGTTCTCGGCCACGCTCGCGCCCGCCGCGTTTCACCGCGACACGCTCGGACTGCCCGACGACACCGCCGAACTCGACGTCGCGTCGCCGTTCGGACCCGATCAGCTCACCGTGCGCATCGCGGACCAGGTCTCGACCCGCTGGGCAGACCGCGACCGCTCCGTCGGTCCGATTGTCGAGCTGATGGCACACCAGTTCGCCGCACGACCGGGCAACTACCTCGCCTTCTTCAGCAGCTTCGCCTACCTCGATGCCGTCGCCGCGCGGTTCGCCGCCTGCCACCCCGAGATCCCGGCGTGGTCGCAGCGGGCGGGCATGGATGCGAGCGAGCGCCAGGCATTCCTCGACCGCTTCGAAGAAGACGGGCGGGGCATCGGCTTTGCCGTGCTGGGCGGCAGCTTCGGCGAGGCGATCGACTTGCCGGGGCGGCGCTGCATCGGCGCCTTCGTCGCCACGCTGGGCCTGCCGCCGGTCACCCCGCTCAACGAGCAGATCCGGCGCTGCATGCAGGCAGCTTTCGGTTCGGGCTGGGAATACGCCTACCTCGTTCCCGGCATCCAGAAGGTGGTGCAGGCGGCCGGCCGGGTGGTGCGGACCGCGCAGGACCGGGGCGTCGTGCACCTCATCGACGATCGCTGGCGCCGCCCGGAGCTGCGGCGCCTGCTGCCTTCCTGGTGGGCGATCGAGCCCGGCGGCAGGTCGACGGCCGTCCCCCATCCGTTGGGGCTCAGCGGTGCGCCGCTCCTTTCAAGCGGTCGAGCGACCTTCCCGTCCCCTTGAATGGAGGGAAGCGTCGGGAGCGCCCGGTGGGCACACTCGCCGGATGCTCCTGCCTGACCTCGAGCCTGGCGTCCTTGGGCTCGCCGCCTCGGAGCCCACGCCTGCCCAGCCCGCCGCACGACGACCGCTGGTGCTCGTCGTCGACGACGAGCGCGACGTGCTCGATGCGCTCGAGACGGCACTCGTGTCGCAGGGCTGGCGCGTGGTGACGGCCGTGAACGGCGCCGATGCGCTCGACAAGGCGCTGCAGCTGCGGCCCGACCTCGTGCTCACCGATCTGCTGATGCCGGTCATCGACGGCATCGGGCTCGCGAAATCGCTGCGCGCGAACCCGTCGACCGCCACCACCTGCATCGTGCTGTGCAGCGGCGTCTCCGAGGCCAGCGTGAAGGGACTCTTCGACGGTTACGACGCGTTCCTGCACAAGCCGTACGAGCTCGACGACCTGCAGCGCGCGATCGCGGTGCTGCGGCCCCAGCACGTCTGAGCGGACCGCGCATGGCGCTTGCCCGGTGACCGGGCCGGTCACCGGCGCCGACCTGCCGCTCGATGACCGCCCGCCTCGCTGCCCGCAACCTCGAAAACCGCGTCTTCCTCGGCCTCCTGCTGGTCGTCACCCTCGCCCTGGGCGGGGTGCTGGCACCGTTCTACGGAGCCCTGTTCTGGGCGGCGGTCGTGGCAATCGTCTTCATGCCGGTGCAGCGGCGCCTCGTGGCACGCCTGGGCCGGCGTCGCACGGCGGCCGCCCTGATCACCCTCGCCCTCGTCGTGCTGCTGGTGATCCTGCCGCTCGTGTCGATCGGCGCCGCGCTGACGCGCGAGGCCAGCGGCCTGTACCGCGATCTCCAGAGCGGCCAGCTCGACGTGGCCCGCGAGTTCGACCGCATCGTCGGCCTGCTGCCCGCCTGGGCGGGGGCGCTGCTCGACCGCATCGGGCTCGGCGACCTCGCGTCGCTGAAGGCGCGCCTCGGGGCCGGCGCGGCCGACGCCGGCCGCGCGCTCGCGGCGCGCGTCGTCGACATCGGCCAGAACACGCTCGACGTGGTGGTCGGCTTTTTCGTGATGCTCTACGTCGCCTTCTTCCTGATCCGCGACGGCACGCGCCTCACGCGGCGGCTGCGGCTCGCGATCCCGCTCGAGCCGGCCGTGAAGCGCGCCCTGTTCGCGCAAATCGCCGCGGTGGTGCGCGCGACGGTCAAGGGCAACATCCTGGTCGCGATCGTGCAGGGCGCGCTCGGCGGGATCGCGTTCCGGGTCCTCGGCATCCATGGCGCGGTGCTGTGGGGCACGCTGATGGCGTTCCTCTCGCTGCTCCCGGCGGTCGGCGCGGCGCTGGTGTGGCTGCCGGTGGCCTTGTGGCTGCTGCTCAGCGGCCAACTCTGGCAAGGCCTTGCGCTCGCCGCATGGGGCACGCTCGTGATCGGCCTGGTCGACAACGTGCTGCGCCCGATCCTGGTCGGCAAGGACATCCGCATGCCCGACTGGCTCGTGCTCCTCACCACGCTCGGCGGCCTGGCGCTGTTCGGCCTCAACGGGTTCGTGATCGGGCCGATGGTCGGCGCGCTGTTCCTGGCGGTCTGGGAGCTCTTCGTCGACTCGCGGCGGACGCGCGCCCGCTGACGCCGCCATCGCCGTCGCCCGCGCTCGCGGCGGGCTCGTAGCGCGTCACGAGCTCGCGCGCCACCGCGCGCTCGGGAAGCAGCTCGGCGCCCGCGAGCCAGAGCGACCTGGCCCGTCCGCGCGCGTCGAGGACGAGGCGCACCGACTCTCCGTGGCTGCCGAATCCGGTCGCCTCGACGATGCGCGCATGCAGCGTGCCGTCCGCCGCCTTGCGCTCGGGCGCGAGCTGGGTCGCGTCGAGGAACGGGTCGCCGAGGGCCGGGTTGGTGACGAACACGCGGCCGCGGGTCGGCACCAGATCGACGGCGCCCCAGAGCGTCCACCAGCGGCCGTGCCACGGCGACGTCGCCGGCGTCGGCGCGCCATGCCGCGCATGCGCGAGCACGATGCTCAGCACGCCGTCGAGCCACGCGTGCGCGGCGCCGTCCGCCGCGTTCGTCAGGACCGACACTGTCAATCGCTGCGCCGGCACGCACGCGGTGCGCGTGATCGTGCCCTGGAAGCCGCCCGAGTGGCCGAACCAGTCCCAGCCGCCGAGCGATCCCGAGATCGTGCCGACGCCGTACCAGCGCTCGGCGGCCGTCTGGGAGTCGCGCCACAGCCGGCGCGTCATCGCGCGTCGGCTGGCGCTCGACAGCAGGCTGGTGCGCTCGCCCGGCGCGAGGCTCGCATAGAAGCGCGCGAGGTCGGCGGCGGTGGAGATGAAGCCGGTCGCGGCGGCAAGCGCCTGCGTCGGGTTGCGGCCGGGGACCACCATGCGTCGACCGAGCGGCAGCCTGCTGCCGTGACCCTGCGCGAACGGAACATCGACGGCCAGCGGCGCATCCGGCGCGGTCTCATGCAGGCCCGCGGCGGCGACGATCTCGC
>Ga0068856_100006981_pt1 | contig 11031 bp, 9 predicted proteins | sample KBSCornC62_FD_66595 | JGI IMG/M metagenome (GOLD analysis project Ga0068856, IMG submission 66595) | Corn rhizosphere microbial communities from Kellogg Biological Station, Michigan, USA - KBS Corn C6-2 | ecosystem: Host-associated > Plants > Roots > Rhizosphere > Soil ... | reverse complement strand
ATACCTATTACAACATCACGCATAAATTCGGGTTCTATGGCAATTTTTTCTACTTGGCAAACCCGCGCGATGTAAATGGTACGCCAACGTCGGCAACAGCTCCAACCCCGCTGAAAATTGCCGAGACGACGGATGTGGAAAGCGTTCCTGATCAGTACTTGATCAGGCTGGGTGCAAGCTGGTCGGTTAAAAAGTTCGATTTTTCACTGGGCGTGCGTGATGACTGTTTACCTGTTCGCGACCTTATCGGAAACAGCGATGGTTTCAGACGGCCAGGATACATTTTGTCGGCTGAGCCTGGCGTTACGTGGAGATTTAAAAACATCGCCATATATGGCTTTGTTCCAATTGCCATTCTGCGCGACAGAACTCAAAGTCTTCCGGATGAGCGCGGAACTTATTTAACCAACAGCTATGTACATGGCGATGCTGCTTTTGCCGATTATGTACTAAATCTTGGTCTTACCGTGAAATTTTAAACAGAGTTTACATACGATTGATTGGGTTAATTTTAGTTGGCGGGCCGGGGGATGAGATCCCCGGCCTTTTTTAATTTTTTTAAAAAGTTAAATTCTATTATCAAATCTTTATAGTTTTACTGAATGAACACACCTGATGAAAATTTCGAGGCGCTGGGTCTCAACCTGCCACCCGCCCCAAAACCGCTCGGCGTTTATAAGCCCTACTTACTAGACGGGAATCACCTTTTGGTGTCCGGCCATGGCACGGTACAGGACGATGGCAGTCTGATCATCGGCCGGATCGGTGCAGATATGACCCAGGAAGAAGGTAAGTTTGCCGCCCGTCAGGTAGGATTAGCTATTCTTTCAACCATAAAAACTAATCTTGGTAGCCTCAATAAAGTGAAACGTGTGATAAAAGTGTTAGGCATGGTTAATTGCACCGCTGATTTTGAAAAACATCCTTTTGTAATTAACGGGTGCAGCGAGCTGTTCGCTAAAGTTTGGGGCGAGGATAACGGCATAGGTGTGCGCAGTGCAGTAGGCATGGGTTCGCTACCCGATAATATCCCGGTAGAAATCGAGGCAATGTTCGAATTAGAAATGTAGAGAGACGCAAAATCTTGCGTCTACTTGCAGACATTTAAATATTATGGCCGATCAGAATTGGTTCGAAATAAACGATATCGATAAGCTCGATACCCCCGCGTTAGTTATCTACCCGGATCGGGTTAAGCAAAACATCAGTCTGCTCACAGGAATGATCGATGATGTTTCGCGATTAAGGCCACATGTTAAGACCAACAAAGCCAAAGAGGCGACCTCATTGATGATACAGGCTGGCATCACTAAATTCAAGTGTGCCACAATTGCCGAGGCCGAAATGCTTGGGACGGTTGGTGCAAAAGATGCCTTACTTGCCTATCAGCCGATAGGGCCAAAGTTGGATCGATTTATCCAATTGACCAAAACATATGCTGGTACAAGCTATTCCTGCCTGATTGATAATATTGACGCGGCTACAAGTATTTCGGAAGAAGCTCTGAAGGACAATATTCAAATCCCGGTATACATCGATCTGAATGTAGGGCAAAATCGAACGGGTATTGTGCCAGAGCATGCACTGAAACTTTATGAGGGATGCCAATTGCTAAAAGGAATCAGAATTGTTGGTCTTCATGCCTATGACGGTCATTTACATGATGCTGATCTCGAAATCAGGACTCTGAAATGCAACGAAGCATATCAGGCTGTTCAGGAATTGCAGAAAGCTATAACACAAAAAGGCTATCCCGAACCAATTATCGTGGCCGGCGGCTCACCAACCTTCCCAATTCACGCCAAAAGAAAAGAAATTGAATGCAGCCCAGGCACTTTTATCTATTGGGACCGGGGATACTCGCTTCTTTATGCTGAACAACCTTTTTTGCCGGCCGCTTTGGTTGTTTCACGAGTCATATCATTGCCTGATGAAACAAAAATTTGTATAGACCTTGGCCACAAATCCGTATCAGCAGAAAACGAGTTAACTAAACGCGTGTATTTTATCAACGCACCAGATTTGAAACCAATAGGACAAAGTGAAGAGCATCTGGTACTGGAAGCAGGTGAGGGACATCAATATAAAGTTGGCGACGTACTATATGGTATGCCCTACCATGTTTGTCCTACGATAGCCTTGTACGAACGTGCTATAACTATAGAAGATCATCAAATAAACGGCGAGTGGGGTAATATTGCCAGGGACCGAAAAATCACGATTTAAGTTGATTGGTTGAGTGGTTGATTGAGTTGATTATGTTACACAGCTTTAAATCGCAAAATTTAAATTTATTGGTTTTTTATCGTAATTGACAAAATCGTCATTCGTAAATCTGAAATCGTAAATAATTACTCGCTCACTCAATCAACTACTTAACCAAAACAATGTTCACCATCGACGCCCACCTCGACCTAAGCATGAACGCGCTGGAATGGAACCGCGATCTGCGCCGGCCGGTGTCTGAAATTAATGCCCGCGAAAAAGATATGACCGATAAACCCGATCGCGGAAATGCTACCGTATCCCTTGAGGAGCTAAGGAGAGGCGATATCGGCCTTGTTGTGGCAACGCAAATAGGTCGCTTTGTTGCACTCGATAATCCTTTGCCTGGCTGGCACTCGCCCGAACAGGCCTGGGCGCAAACGCAAGGACAAGTTGCCTGGTACCACACAATGGAGGACGACGGTGAGATGGTGCAAATAACCGACCTGGAATCACTCGAAAGGCATTTACAGCATTGGAACGATGACACGTCGGAAAAAAAACGTATCGGCTATATACTCAGCCTTGAAGGCGCCGATTCTATTGTTACAGTTGGCCACCTGGAACGCGCTTATCGATATGGTTTAAGGGCTGTAGGCCCGGCGCACTATGGCCCGGGGCGCTACGCCAATGGAACCGACGCAACCGGGAAAATGGGCAAGCAAGGGCTTGAACTGTTAAAAGAAATAGAGCGATTGGGTATTATCCTCGACGCCACACATTTATGCGACGATGCTTTCTGGCAGGCTTTGGATAACTTTAACGGCCATATCTGGGCCAGCCACAACAATTGCAGGGCTCTGGTGAATCACAATCGCCAGTATAGCGACGAGATGATCAAAGCACTCATCGATCGCGGAGCGGTAATTGGTGCAGCGCTTGATGCGTGGATGATGGTGCCTGGTTGGATACGGTTTGAATCGAATCCTAAGGACATGAACTGTAGTTTGGAAGTAATGATAGATCACGTCGATCACATCTGCCAAATTGCGGGGAATGCTTTACATGTGGGTATCGGCTCTGATTTGGACGGAGCATTTGGCCGCGAGCAGTGCCCTTATGACCTGGAAACTATCGCCGATCTGCAGAAAATACCGGCCTTGTTGTCTAAACGCGGGTACAAACAGGAAGATATTGAAAACATGATGCATGGCAATTGGTTAAGATTTTTGCGTAATGCCTGGAACTGATGAACGCTGAAAAAGAACGACTGAAAGATCATCACTGGAAAAAATGGGGACCCTATGTAAGCGACCGCCAGTGGGGAACCGTGCGCGAAGATTATAGCGCAAATGGTGACGCCTGGAACTATATCACTCATGATATGGCGCGCAGCAAAGCCTATCGGTGGAGCGAGGAAGGCATAGCAGGGATATGTGACGACAATCAGTACCTATGCTTCGCGTTGGCTTTGTGGAATAAAAAAGACCCCATAATCAAAGAGCGCTATTTTGGCTTATCTAATCCCGAGGGCAATCATGGCGAGGACGTAAAGGAGTTTTATTATTACCTCGATAATACGCCTACACACTCGTACATGAAAATGCTGTACAAGTATCCGCAGCAGGAATATCCTTATTCATGGCTTGTTGAAGAAAATAAACGGCGCACCAAAAATGACCGGGAATTTGAGCTGATCGATACCGGTATTTTTGATCAGAATAAATATTTCGATGTTTTTGTCGAATATGCAAAAGATTCGGCCAGCGAAATCCTGGTAAAGATTACGATTTTCAACCGCGGAGAAGAAGAAGCGCAGCTCAATGTGTTGCCCACCGTTTGGTTTCGTAATACCTGGGCCTGGGGTTATGATAACTATAAACCGCAGATTGAATATGAATCGCCGGGCGTGCTTGATATTTTTCATCACTCCCTCGGCCAGTTGTGGCTAAAAACCGAAGGGGAGCCCGAATTTCTTTTCTGCGAAAACGAGACGAATACACAACGTCTTTATAATTACGATGACGCAAAATGTTATTATAAGGATGGAATAAACGATCGGATTGTGCACAGTGCGGAGACAGTTAATCCAAGGAATGTTGGTACGAAGGCTGCCGCAAACTACGATCTGACTATACCGGCCGAACAAAGTATTACCCTGAGATTACTGCTCACCCCGGATGCCAGGAGAAACTTTGAAGGTTTTGACGAATTATTCGAAACAAGGATAAAAGAAGCGGACGAGTTTTACCAAAGTCTGCATAGCCACAAACACGGCAGCGATCATGAAATGATACATCGCCAGGCATTTGCGGGATTGCTTTGGAGCAAGCAGTTTTATCATTACGATATTCATAAATGGATCAACGGTGATCCGGCCGGACCTAAACCACCTCCCGAGCGAGTTAACGGCAGAAACAGCAAATGGCCGCATCTGAATTGCCACGATGTGATCTCGATGCCCGATAAATGGGAGTACCCCTGGTTTGCCGCCTGGGATTTGGCTTTTCATTGCCAGGCGCTGGCCACGGTAGACATGGACTTTGCCAAAGATCAATTGCTTTTACTTACCCGCGACTGGTATATGCATCCTAACGGCGCCCTTCCAGCTTATGAATGGGATTTCGGCGATGCCAATCCGCCTGTGCTGGCGATGGCTACCTGGTCGATTTACAAGCAGGATAAGGAGGCAAACGGTGGGGAAGGCGATACAAAGTTCCTCGAACGGATATTCCATAAACTAATGCTCTATTTTACCTGGTGGGTAAACCGAAAGGACGCCCAGGGAAATAACATTTTCGAAGGCGGTTTCCTGGGGCTGGATAATATTGGTGTATTTGACCGGAACGCCCATCTGCCCAATGGTCAGCAATTAGAACAGGCTGACGGCACCAGTTGGATGGCGATGTACTCGCTCAATCTGGTTCGCATTGCAGCCGAATTGACAACTTATGATAATGCATATGCTGATATCGCATCCAAATTCTTCGAGCACTTTATTTATATCGTAGGCGCGATGTCGAACCTGGGCCAGTACAATGAGGGCCTTTGGGACGATGAAGATGGTTTCTTTTATGATCAACTACGATCACCAGATGGAACGGTCCAAAAAATGAAAGTGCGAAGCATTGTAGGTTTGATTCCATTGTTCGCCACTGAAGTGCTGGACGACGCCGATATTACTAACAGCCCTGTTTTTAAGGGCCGGATGAAATGGTTCGAAAACAACCGCCCTGATCTCGCTGGCCTGGTTTCACGCTGGAATGAAAAGAATTCGGAAGGGAAGCATTTGCTGAGCCTGTTGCGCGGTTATCGGATGAAGGCGCTCCTGCGTCACCTGCTGGATGAAAACGAATTTTTGAGTCCGCATGGCATCCGGGCACTTTCCAAATATCACCTGGAAAATCCTTATCGGTTGGCTGTAGATGGGCATGAGTTTAGCGTTAAATATACGCCTGCCGAAAGCGATAGCGGATTATTTGGCGGCAACAGCAACTGGCGCGGCCCGGTGTGGATGCCAATGAATTACCTCATTGTGCACAGCCTGCATAAATATTACCAGTATTACGGCGATAATTATAGGATCGAATGCCCTACCAACTCAGGTAATTTTATGAACCTGAAGGAAGTAGCGGATGAATTGTACAGCAGGCTGTTAAAACTGTTTCAGCGTGATGAGAACGGCAGGCGGGCAATATTTGGCGACCACGAGAAAATCCAAAGCGATCCGCATTTTAAAGACCACCTGCTTTTTTATGAATATTTTGACGGTGACAATGGCCGTGGTCTGGGAGCGTCGCATCAAACTGGCTGGACCGGTTTGATCGCGAATTGTTTACTTTGATTTCACTTTCTGGTAAATCATCAAACAGTTGTTATCTTTGATCAACCCACAACATACAATCTTACCAGATGGAATCTAAAATCACCGCTATCGCGGTTTACGCGCCTGAGAAAAGGATCACAAACAGTTATTTTCAACAATTCATTGATACAAACGATGAATGGATAGTAAGCCGAACCGGCATACGAGAGCGCCGATTTGCCGCTGATGACGAATTCACCAGTGACCTTTGTATCAAAGCAGCTAAGAACCTGGCTGCAGAAAATCCCGAAATTGCGCTCGCCGACGTAGATTTTATCATTGTAAGTACCACCACCGCCGATCAGGTGATGCCAAGTACTGCAAGCCAGGTACAGAATGGCCTCGGGTTAACAAATACCGGCGCCCTCGATATCATGTCGGCCTGCTCGGGTTTTGTATATGGATTAGTATTGGCTAAGGGGCTTATTGCCGCTGGTACGCATAAGAAAGTACTCGTATTCGGCGCGGAAACCTTGTCGAAATTTACCGATTTTACCGACCGCACCTCCTGCATCTTATTTGGAGATGGAGCGGGGGTGGCATTAGTGGAGCCATCCGAAAAAGCCAGGATATTTAAGGTGGTTACGGGTTCAGATGGCAGCCACGGCAAAGATCTCTATCTGTCGCAAAACAACAACATCGTTAACGGCGAACAGATAGATGCAAATGGGAAAATTCACCAGAACGGCAAGGTGGTATTTAAATGGGCAATACAAACTGTAAGCTCCCAAATCATCAAATTATTGGCAATAAACTCAATGAACCTCGAGGAACTCGACTGGATCATCCTCCATAGTGCCAACATGCGCATTCTTGAAGGCGTAGCAAACGAGATCAATTATCCCATTGATAAGATGCTGAGCAGTATCGAATATTTGGGCAACACTTCGTCTGCCTCAATACCACTGGCTTTCGACATTGCTTCAAAAGCCGGCAAAATAAAACAAGGAAACAAGGTGTTAATGCTTGGATTTGGAGGTGGATTAACCTTCTCGGGAGTGATTGTTGAAATTTAATCAGCTTTGGATGTAAGCCTGAACAAATTCATCATCGCCGATGGCTTTGATGATGTCGGCTGCAATTAAAAATTCTTCTGATTCCTGGTCACTTAGTAGTTCGGTGTATTCATCGATCAGATGGGCATATTCGATGGCTTCCTGCTCATCGTCAAATGCCATGATCACCGAGTTGTTTATTTCAGATCTGAAACCGTTACCCGGCTCAGGAATGTCAAATTGCGATAGCTTGGTATAGTCAAGCTCCGACAATCCGTCAGAAGGAACCGGTATCCGTAACATGCTTTTAATCAATTGTTCAGCGGTGAAACAATTAATCGTAAGTAATGTTTCAATTTTTTCCCCGCTGGTTTGTTTAATAATTTGATAACAATGCTGATTTTGTTTTAATAGTGGCTTTAAGTATTTTAAACCGACCATAGAAAAACAACATTATTGATGAGCAATACCCGACCCGAAAAGCTTAAGAAAGTTCTGAGACCCGTCCATTTATGGGCCATAGCGGTGGGATTGGTAATATCAGGTGAATATTTTGGATGGAACAACGGCTGGGCTGTATCGGGAACTATTGGTATGCTCATCGCAACACTTGTGGTTACGTTGATGTATGTCACTTTCGTGTTCAGCTATACCGAATTGACCACATCTATACCACATGCTGGTGGAGCTTTTGCATACGCTTACCGGGCCATGGGGCCGGTGGCGAGTTTGATTGCCGGTTACGCCACGCTGATCGATTTTCTATTTGCCACGCCGGCAATAGGTTTTTCATTAGGCAGTTATTTTCATTTCTTGTATCCGGCGATTCCGGTGGTAGCATCGGCGATAGCCTTTAACGTGTTGTTTATCATTATTAATGCCATCGGTATCAAGGAGTCGGCCGCGTTTTCTGTATTCATTACACTTTTAGCTGTTGCCGAGTTGCTGATCTTTATGGGCATTATAGGGCCGGGATTTAAGATGGGTAATTATTTAAGTCACCCCATGCCATTTGGCTGGAGCGGTGTTTTTGCGGCTCTGCCTTTTGCTGTATGGTTTTACCTGGCAATAGAAGGGGTTGCCCAGGTTGCCGAAGAGGTAAAGGACCCAAAACGCAATATTCCACGAGGCTATATTTACGGCATCGTAACATTGGTATTGCTGGCGCTGGGCGTCATGATCCTTACAGGAGGTGTTACCGATTGGCGCAAATTGAGCAGCCTGGACTATCCATTGCCTGCTGCCATAAGTATCGTGTTGGGCAACGGCAGCAGTCTTACTAAAATCTTTACGGGTATTGGCTTGTTTGGACTAATTGCCTCATTTCATGGAATTATACTTGCGTGTTCGCGACAGGTATTTGCTATGGCCAGGAGCGGTTATTTGCCCGGATTCCTGTCGGGTGTTAATCATCGTTATAGAACGCCTCATTGGGCATTAGTGGGCGGGGGAGTTGTAAGTATCTGCACCTTGCTGTTGGGACTGAAATTTGAACATATTACAGACAAAGTGATAGTTATCTCGGTACTGGGTGCTGTATTAATGTATATGATGAGTATGCTGAGCCTCTTTGTTCTTCGAAGAAAGGAGCCTGCCCTTGAGAGACCCTTTGCATCTCCTCTGTATCCTTATTTTCCGGCAGTAGCGTTCGCTTTGAGTGGTTTGTGCCTTGTCGCTATTATTTATTTCAATTTCATGCTTAGCCTCTATTTCTTTGGTGGGCTTGCTTTGGTTGTCGCCCTATTCCTGGCTTTAGGAAAGCACAAGAAGAAAATAACAGGCGATGTTTTGCTTGTGCAGGCTGAAGCCATGATCTCATCCGAATAACTCATGGCATATCATAACACCATCGGCCGGAAAACGTACAGATTCAGCGATCTGAAAACACTGCTTGCCAAAGCATCGCCGCATCGCTCCGGCGATGTGTTGGCCGGCCTGGCAGCAGAAAGCTACGAGGAACGGGTGGCGGCGCAGATAGCCCTCGCTGATGTCCCGTTGAAAACTTTTCTTAACGAAGCTGTAATTCCCTATGAAGATGATGAAATTACCAGATTAATAATTGATAATCATAATGATATAGATTTTAATTTAATTAGTGGTTTAACTATAGGTGAGTTTCGTGATTGGCTGTTGCAGCATGACACAACAGGAGACATCTTAAGCAGAATAGCTTCCGCGGTTACACCCGAAATGGCTGCTGCAGTTTCCAAATTGATGCGTAACCAGGACCTGGTGGCTGTGGCAAGGAAGATTGAGGTTATCACGAAGTTTAGGGATACAATCGGGTTAAAGGGACATTTTTCGACCCGGCTCCAGCCCAATCACCCAACTGACGATCCAAAGGGAATTGCCGCCAGTATGATAGACGGGCTGCTGTATGGAAGCGGCGATGCGGTTATCGGCATTAATCCGGCAACAGACAGTTTACAGGAAGTGAGCAACCTGTTGCTGCTGATGGACAGGTTACGTCAGCAATTCGAAATTCCAACACAATCGTGTGTCTTGTCGCATGTTACTACGACAATCGAATTGATCAGACAAGGGCTGCCGGTAGATCTTTGCTTTCAGTCGATCGGAGGAACACAAAAGGCTAATGCCAGTTTCGGCATCAATTTGTCGTTACTTAATGAGGCTTATGATGCAACTTTATCACTGAAACGGGGTACTATCGGTCAGAATGTAATGTATTTTGAGACCGGCCAGGGTAGCGAGCTATCAGCCAATGCACATCATGGCGTCGATCAGCAAACCTGCGAGGTAAGGGGATATGCTGTCGCCAGAAGGTACAAACCATTGCTCGTTAATACCGTGGTTGGCTTCATCGGTCCCGAATATCTTTATGACGGAAAACAAATTATCCGGGCTGCTTTGGAGGATCATTTTTGCGGAAAGCTTTTGGGGCTGCCAATGGGCGCGGATATCTGCTATACCAACCACGCTGAGGCCGACCAGGACGACATGGACAATCTGCTTGTACTCCTTGGGGTAGCCGGTTGTAATTTTATCATGGGCGTGCCGGGCTCGGATGATATTATGCTCAATTACCAGTCGACATCGTTCCATGATGCTGTCTATCTTCGAAAAGTACTTGGATTGCGGCCTGCTCCTGAGTTCGAACAATGGCTGATGCGTCAGGGTATAATGGACGAAAAAGGTGACCTTATATCGCGAAGAAACGCCGGATTGATACAGGAAATGCAACAACTATGGATGAAATAACACAACCTGAAGAAAATCTCCTCGAGCCTTTGAAGGAATTTACTGCCGCAAGAATAGGGTTGGGGCGGGCCGGAACCAGTATTCCTATAAAACAATCACTTGCCTTCAACCTGGCGCACGCTCATGCACGGGATGCTGTTTATTCGGAACTTGATCTGGATAGACTTATCGAAAACCTGAAAGAGTTTGATTTGCCGATACTTCAGCTACACAGCAAAGCCGCTTATCGCGAACAATATCTGCAACGGCCTGATCTTGGGCGGCAGCTAAATGAAGAATCGACCGAGTTATTAGAACGATATAAAAATGATCCTGACGTAGTCATAATTATCGCTGACGGTTTATCGGCGACAGCGATCAATCATAATTCCATTGGACTATTGAGAGTGCTGATTCCTCAACTCCAGTCAGTAGATATAAAATTGGGGCCGGTATGTCTTGTAAAACAAGCACGTGTAGCTATTGCCGATGATATTGGTTGGGCGCTGCGATCAAAGTTGTCAATAATATTAATAGGCGAGAGGCCGGGGTTAAGTGCGGCCGACAGTTTGGGTGTTTATATAACTTATCAGCCTAAACCGGGATTGACAGACGAGTCGCGGAACTGCATTTCCAATATAAGACCGCATGGCCTGAGCTTCAAACAGGCCGCAAAAAAGATATTTTACCTCGTTCAGGAAGCTTTCAGGCTAAAAATATCAGGAGTGGGGCTGAAGGATAATTTGGGTCATTTAGACTTTTAAACTT
>Ga0068856_100006980_pt1 | contig 11032 bp, 11 predicted proteins | sample KBSCornC62_FD_66595 | JGI IMG/M metagenome (GOLD analysis project Ga0068856, IMG submission 66595) | Corn rhizosphere microbial communities from Kellogg Biological Station, Michigan, USA - KBS Corn C6-2 | ecosystem: Host-associated > Plants > Roots > Rhizosphere > Soil ... | reverse complement strand
GCTGAACATGGCGTCCTCCTCGTAGTTTACAAAGCCCGGCAAAGCCGAATCCAGTACCACCGACCGGATATGCTGCGGGTAATTGCGCATCACGGTCATCATCAGCCCGCCGCTGTAAGAAATACCAATAAGGTTGATGGAATCGATATTAAGCGCGAGGCGCAAATCCTCGATATCGGCAGCATTTTCGATGGTATTATAGGCTGACAGATCAATTCCTTGTGCAGCCAGTCGCTTGCGGCATGCTTTCACGCCCACCAATATCATGCTATCCTTATTTAATCCTTTGCGATATGCATCTTTGATCGCGTCGCTTACTTCAAAACAATCGAGCCTCGGCTGGGCGTACCAGGTTCCCCGCTGTTCAAAAGCGATATAGTCGCGATCCTTAAAAAATGCCCGGTTATGGATAAACATTACACCGCGCAACGAACTTGCACCGGGACCACCCGCCGTATATAATACCGGGTCCTTATGCTTATCAGGATTTTTACTCTCGACATAAATAAAAGGCAGCTTGATGGTTTTGCCATTGGGCTTATTGCGGTTTTCCGGGACTATGAGATAGGCGCAACGCGTCTTGTAGCTGCTATCTGCTTTGAAAGCGCATGGACAGGGTTCGATTTTGGGCGTATAGCTTTTTTGCTGGGCTGTGGTTATTTGCCGAAAGAGAGCTATAAATAGTATGAGAGATATTATGCGCTTCATGTCAGAATTATCTTTTTCAGCAAAATAAGTGTACCATCAACAGCATTTTTAGTAAAAATCGGACAATCTTATGCTGCGTGGTCAATCAGCCTCTTGCCAGTAAAATTTACAACTTCTTTGTAAAAGTGACTCATATCATAGTAGCCAAAATCATAGGGCGAGAAATCCGGCTTCTGGTGCACATAATGGGTCAGAGCTGTGCGAGCCCGTAATATCGAGAAGTAGCTTTTGGGTGATATGCCCACTACCCGGTTGAAATAACGATTTATGGTTTTGGAGGTGACGAACATTCTTTCGGCCATTTCGGATGTATTCAGCTGCATGCCGGTCGACGCGTAGTTTTCGACACAGTCGCGCACGAATTGCAGATAGTGATCGTGCCGCATCCTTCCCGCAAACGAATCCAGCATGAATTGTTGTATTAAAGCACACCGTTCTTCAAAGGTGATGGGCTGCTTGATTTGACGAAGAAGTTTTTGTGGTAAAATTTCGCTCGAATCCACCAACTGATTAACACATTTTAGCTGGCTGATACCGAGCACAGCTTCCAATCCGCCCGGGTGAAATTTCACAGTAAAAATATTGTCGGACGGCGTATTATAACGCTCTACGATAGAATTGCGCAGAATCAAAATATCCTGATCGGCGCGGATCGAATATTGTTTACTGCCGACGGATATCACATAAGGTGCTCCGAGGTTGATATAAAAAGTCGGCGTCCAACTGGCAAACATTTTGACCGAGAAATGCTGACCGGCGATGTGTTTTTTTGTGGCTTCAAAGGATGATTCTGAGAAGAATTCAATATGCTCCACCAGCTCGGGACAGGCCTCGCTAAAGGTGTATATTTTACGGATGTTGTCGAATATCTCAACCATTAGCTATATGACGAAGAGTTTAAAAAATCGTTACAGTATTTCCCGTTTTGTTAAATCACAAAAAATGGTTATATTATAGTATTATGAATATCAAAGAAACCTTAAACCATTTTCACAAAGAGGGAAGTATACCGGAGGCCGATGTCGTAGAATTGAAAAACGATTCGGAAGCACGAAAATCACTTGTTGCACATCTCAGAAAAAACCCGGATAGAGATTACAGCATAGCATTATTGAATGCACTGATTGACCTGAGAAGAAATCCTCAGGAAGAATTGCCTTTCGAAACCTTAATGACAGCCTGCTACATTTTAGGGATGCATGGGCACATTGAGGATTGCCTTCTTATCTGGCGGGCAAAAGAAACGGATTTTGATACCCATTGCGGGTTAGACATCGAACTGATGCTATTTGCCGGCTATCAAAAAACAATTGATTTCCTAAAAAAACAGGAATCGCCCGAAGCAAAACAAGCATTGGAATACATAAGACTTTGCGGAGATTTCGATTCTTTAGATGAATACTTCTCGCAACAAATATCGCCCTGGTACATATGAATATTACTACTGAACAATACCAAAGCAGCCTGCATCGTCTGCCCAAAATTGGCCAACACATTTTAGCATTTCAGACAGATAGCCAGTTAGTTGTTTATCAGGCATACAAACCCGGCATCGCAGAGTATGCAGTAAAACATCAAATGCTTGGTGGCTCTGAATTCAGCTATCAAAGAATGTCGTGGATAAAACCCAATTTTTTATGGATGATGTACCGTTGCGGATGGGCGTCAAAAAAAGATCAGGAGCGGGTTTTGGCCATATGGATCAATAAAAAGGATTTTGAAAAAATAGTAAGTCAGGCGGTTCTTTCATCGTTCAATCCGGCATATCACACAAGTCACGAACAGTGGAAAAACGATCTGGAATTAAAGAATGTTCGCCTGCAATGGGATCCGGAACACGATCCATTTGGCGGCAAATTGCAGCGTAGGGCAATTCAGCTTGGTTTAAAGGACACAGCGTTGGAAGAATTTGGCAAACATCAAATCCAGCGTATTGAGGATATTACAGAATTTGTCAAGTCGCAAAAACAGGCGCTCGATCACGATGGCATCAACCAGCTATTTGTTCCTGCTGAAACGATATTTCGGACAAGCGATTCTGCCTTAAATAAAAAGCTGGGTCTGTCGTAGATTTTACGACGTATGATCACAAACAATTTTCCATTCCCCATTAATCTTCCGGAACCAAAGCGTAAAATATCCGCCAGCGGCGCTGTTCGCCAGTTTCAAATGCCATCCGCCTAAAACAAAAGCATTGGAATCGTCGAGTACCGTTACTTTCATAATGTCGAAGGTCAGGTCGCCCATGCCTGCTTTGCCGGGGTAAGATTTTTTGTACCGATCAAGCGTTTGCTGCCAGCCATAAACAGGCGCTGTTTTACCTACAAAAACCAGCGAATCCGATTTCCAATAGCCTTGCATGAATCCTTCAATATCACCTTTGTTCCAGGCGATGTTCTGATCATGGAGCACTTTAATAATGGCCTCGCGGTCCTGTGCGAAGCACAAACTTGTCATAAAAAACAATACCGCAAATAATATCATTCGTTTCATTCCGAAAATTAAACAATATTTCGATTTAAAGCTTTTAGCTTTGTGCTTTTAGCTTTCAGCTTATGAACAAACAAGTACTTTGCTTTGGCGAGATCCTTTGGGATACATTCGATGATGGCAAAAAACCCGGCGGTGCGCCGATGAACGTAGCCATGCACCTGGTAAAACAAGGCGTAGATGCTCATTTCGCAAGCCGTATCGGCGAAGATGCCTCCGGCGATGAGCTGGCCGAATATCTTAAACAAAACAATCTTTTCTCTGACCTGATTCAGCGCGACCCGCAATTGCCCACCTGCGAGGTAACTGTAGAGCTGGACGAGCACCAGCACGCCACGTATATCATTCCGCAACCGGTTTCGTGGGATAACATTCAGCCGGACACAGCATTGGTGCAAAGCGCTGTCAACGCTTCGGCGATTGTGTTCGGCAGCTTGGTCTGCCGCGAGAAAACCAGCCGGGATACGCTTTTGAATATACTCGACGAAACGCAGGCGCTCAAAATATTCGATGTTAATTTACGTGCACCGCATTATTCGACACTAACTATCGAAACACTTGCTGCCAAAGCCGATGTGGTAAAGATGAATGAAGACGAAGCCAACCTGCTCATCGGCGGCAGCGATCACGATTTGCGGGAACAGATTAATGAGTTCCGATCCAAATACCACGCAAAAACCATCTGCGTAACACGTGGGGAAAAGGGAGCACTGGTTTGGCACGATCATGAATTTTACGATTCACCCGGATGCAAAGCTGAATCCGGGGGCGACACCGTTGGCGCCGGCGACTCATTCCTGGCAACATTTATAGCCGGCCTTTTATCAGACGAACCCATACAGGATGTTGTAGATAAAGCCTGCTCTGTTGGCGCTTATGTTGCCGGTAAGCGAGGAGCTAATCCACCATATGATGAAAATATTTTGGCCTTGCTGGGACTTGCGCATGAGTAGCAGTGGCAGTTGCAGTCAGATATTTGACATTAGATGACTGCCAACTGCCACTGCTACTGCCACTATTCTACGGGACTGTCATATTTAGCTAACATTTCCGCATCACCGTGCCAGTAATCAAACTTTTAAAAAAATTTATCCGTTACTTTATATTTGAAAGGATAAAGTATGCGCGGTTACGGGTTTTCTAAGGTCATTCCTAAGCAACTTCCCAAAGGCGGGTTCGACGAATTGCTCAAATTATTTCTCGAATTATTGAACTATACATCGGGAGATGCAGGCGAAGCTTTGGCCTGGATGAATGAGCTGGATAAGCAATATAACATCACCAATGACCAATACGGCATGGGCGATTTTATCGATGAACTGAAACAAAAAGGCTATCTCGATGAAAATAACGAGACCGGCGAGTTTCGCATCACGGCTAAGACAGAGCAAAGCATCCGGCAATCGGCCCTGGAGGAGATATTCGGGAAGCTGAAAAAATCAGGCAAGGGTAATCACCGGTCACCCTATTCGGGCCAAGGTGAGGAAAAGAACGCCGAGCGCCGCGAATATGAATTTGGCGATAGCCTGGAGCAGATTGATATCACGCAATCGATCCACAATGCCCAGATCAATCATGGAATCAACGATTTCATGATGACCGAGCGCGACCTTGAAGTGGAGGAGATGGATTACAAAACCCTCACTTCTACCGTGCTCATGATCGACATATCGCACTCCATGATCCTGTATGGCGAGGACCGGATTACGCCCGCCAAAAAAGTGGCGATGGCGCTTGCCGAGTTAATTCGTTCAAAATATCCAAAAGATACGCTGGACATAGTGGTTTTTGGCAACGATGCCTGGCCCATTACACTAAAAGATCTGCCCTACCTTCAGGTGGGACCATACCATACTAATACCTATGCTGGTCTCGAGTTGGCCGTCGATCTGCTACGCCGTCGTAAAACACATAACAAGCAGATATTTATGATCACCGATGGTAAGCCAACCTGCTTAAAAGAAGGTACACGTTATTATAAAAACAGCATCGGGCTTGACCGTAAAGTGGTGAACAAAACGCTGAATATGGCGGCACAATGCAAACGGCTCAAAATACCGATCACCACATTTATGATCGCAAAAGACCCTTACCTGCAGCAGTTTGTACGGAAATTTACCGAAACCAACGGCGGTAAGGCATTTTACAGTACGCTGAACGGCCTGGGCGAATACATTTTTGAAGATTATATCAGGAATCGCCGCAGAACCGTTAGATGAGTGAATGTGCAGATGTGCGAATATGCAGAAATGCAGATGAGACTACCAATGAACTAATGAACAAGTGAGCCAATGAACGTGGCAACTAATGAACAAGTGAACTAATGAACGACAAGACAGCTATAAAGACTTTAGGTGAGTTAAAAAAGTCGGATTACCGGAGCCGCTCCGTGAAGGATGAGTTACGCGAGAACCTGATCCAGCAACTGCAAAAGCAGGAAGGCGGGTTTGAGGGCATCATCGGGTTTGAGGATACGGTTATTCCTGATCTGCAAACCGCCATCTTATCAAGGCACAACATCTTATTGCTGGGGCTTCGCGGGCAAGCCAAAACACGTATCGCCCGTTTAATGGTGAATTTGCTGGACGAGTATGTTCCATACATTGAGGGATCGGAGCTATTTGATGATCCTTTCAACCCAATCTCGTGGTATGCGCGCAACGAGATAGCTACCAAAGGCGACGACACCCCGATTGCCTGGCTGCATCGTTCGGAACGCTATACGGAAAAGCTGGCGACGCCAGATGTTACCGTTGCAGACCTGATTGGCGATGTGGACCCGATCAAAGCAGCTACCATGAAACTGCATTATTCCGACGAGCGTGTGATCCATTTCGGATTAATACCACGTGCCCATCGCGGCATCTTCGTCATCAACGAACTGCCTGATTTGCAGGCTCGTATCCAGGTTTCATTGTTCAATATTTTACAGGAAAAAGATATCCAGATACGCGGATTTAAATTGCGTCTACCACTTGATCTGCAATTCGTTTTCACTGCCAATCCTGAGGATTATACTAATCGCGGGTCTATCGTGACACCATTGAAGGACCGTATCGAGAGCCAGATATTGACACATTATCCGCGCTCGATCGAAGTGTCGCGCAAGATCACCCAGCAAGAGGCTCTACTTCCCGCTGCGCAAAAAGCTGCAATAGAAGTTGATGGACTAGTGAAAGATTTGGTGGAGCAAATCGCATTTGAAGCTCGTAACTCAGAGTATATCGATAAGAAATCGGGCGTATCTGCGAGGCTCACCATATCAGCTTATGAGAATTTAGTAAGCAATGCGGAAAGGCGCATGATCATCAATAAGGAAACATCAACCTTCGTTCGGATTACCGACTTTTTAGGTGTAATACCGGCGATAACCGGCAAAATAGAACTGGTATATGAAGGCGAGCTGGAAGGTCCGGCCAAAGTGGCAAATATGCTTATCGGCAAGGCTATCAAAACTTTGCTGCTTCAATTTTTTCCTGATCCGGAAAAAGCTAAAAAATCAAAGGCTCCAAATCCTTATACCGAGATCATCAATTGGTTCGGCGATAGCAATACGGTGCTTTTAGACGATAATTTGCCATTTGATCAGTACAAGAAAAATCTAAATTCTGTTGGTGGATTGAAAGAACTGGTTAAAAAACTTCATCCCAGTCTCAGTTCAGGCCAGCAATTGTTGCTGATGGAGTTTGTACTTCACGGCCTGGCTGAGTTTTCGCAATTGAATAAGGGATTCCTTGACAATGGCTTTGCTTTTTCGGACATGTTCAACAGCTTGTTCAACATGGAACCGGATGATGACGACCTGGATATCGATGATGATCGCTATTGATCCGTTTACCCCCTTATAATGGAGAAACAAGCTCTTCCTGTATTTTTTATTTGCATCGCCATCCTGGCGCTGGATTTTTATTTATTCCCCGGCATTCACTTCGGGCTGAAGAAATGGCGTTTCGCTCAGAAGAAAGCGTTCAAGATAACTTATTGGACGCTATCTATCATGGTGACACTGGGCGTCTTTGTCAGCATTTTTGCGCGCACGGGGCTGGGCTTCAGGGCAGCATTTATGCTGGTATTTTTCCTGATGACCATTTCCAAACTGCTGTTCCTGCCTTTCAAACTGGCTGATGATATCCGCAGGCTGATCAAGTGGTATAAAAGTAAACCAACTGTTCCGGCGGAAGCTGAGAAAAAGCCATCGCCAAATGCCATTCCCCGTTCAGAATTTTTGGCCAAAGCTGGTTTACTGGCCGGTTCTATACCACTTGGCGGTATGGTTTATGGAACCGTATCGGGCGTTTACGATTATCGTGTTAAGCATCAGAAACTTTATCTCCCTAATCTGCCTAAAGCTTTTGACGGAATCAAATTAGGGCAGATATCTGACATCCATTCCGGCAGCTTTTATAATCAAAAAGCGGTTGCAGGAGGCGTTGAGATGCTGCTAAAAGAAAAGCCTGATTTCATCTTCTTCACCGGCGACCTGGTAAACACCACGGCCAATGAGATGCGTGATTACCAGGACATTTTCAGCAAAGTAAGAGCTCCCCTTGGAGTTTATTCTTCTCTTGGGAATCACGACTATGGCGACTACAAAATGGATTGGAGTAGCCCTGCCGAAAAGCAAAAAAACTTCCGGGATCTTCTCGATACTCATAAAAATATGGGATGGGATCTACTTCGAAATGAGAATCGTCGTCTAAAAGTCAATGGCGAGGAAATAGGAATACTCGGTGTCGAAAACTGGGGGTCGATAAGCCGATTTGGCAAACGGGGCAGACTTGATCTCGCCACAAAAAACACGGATGATCTACCGGTCAATCTACTGCTTTCGCACGACCCATCGCATTGGCGGGCGCAGGTGATTCCTGAATATAAACAGATAGACGTTATGTTCTCGGGGCACACGCATGGCATGCAATTTGGCATCCGTGGCGAAAACTTTCAATGGAGCCCGATCCAATATATTTACCCGGAATGGGCAGGGCATTATCGCCAGGGCGATCAGCAATTGTACGTAAATGTTGGTTACGGCTTTTTAGGCTACCCCGGCAGGCTTGGAATATTGCCCGAGATTACGATATTTGAGTTGAAAGCTTCAGCCGATCCGACTTTGCAGAAAATGGCTTAATTGCGGCGCTGCGGCACTTTTCACTTACCAATGAGAAAAATCCTGCAGTCTGCTTTTGACTTTCTGCTCTTCAGTAATATTTTCATGGCGCTATGTGCAGTGGCGCAAGGGTTGTTGACCTTTTATTTGATCGGATCGCCACCAGTTTACCCGGTAGCCGGACTGCTTTTCATGGGTACGCTGGCCATTTACAATTTCTGCATCCTCATCGCCAAACCGGCTCAGCCAAAAAACTCGCCTTATAAGCGAATCCGCTGGTTCTTCAGCCATTATAGGTTAATGGTAACACTCACTATCGTTTCCATCCTCGGCCTTGTGCCTTTGTTCTTCCTCGTTTCTATTGCATCACGACTATTATTGATTTTTTTGGCTGTCCTTTCATTTGCTTACGGACTGCCCTTGTTCACTATGGGCGAGCGAAAATTTGGTTTAAGAAATATACCGGGCCTCAAATTATTCCTGATCACGTTGGTTTGGACGATGAGTTGCGTTTTGCTGCCTATACTGGAGGCACAAACTGCACATTTGGCGGTAATCTCGATGCGTGACACCACCATTTTAATTGCAAAAAGATTCCTCTTTATAGCCGCGTTAGCGATTCCTTTCGATATCCGCGATTTGTTCGAAGACCGACAATTCGGCCTCAAAACCATTGCTGTTGCCTGGGGAGAAAAGAACGCTTACCTGTTTTGCCAATTTCTGCTGGCCGGATACATTGTTCTCCTGTTTCTGTTCAGAAATGGCTTCAATACCGATTTCTGGGCGCTGTCGGCAAGTGTTGTTCTGACCGGCTGGCTGATCTTCAAAGCCAAGCGGGAAAAAGACGAACATTACTATTTCTTTTACCTTGATGGTATTTTAATACTGCAGTATGTTCTGGTTATCGGCATCCACCAGCTTAGCTTGTATTGATAATGGAGCAGGCTTACGACGAAACTTTTGAAAAGATTGACTTCAGGGCCAATCCTTTAAAAAAGGGTGAATATGAAAGCTGCCGTTTCAAAAACTGTGATCATTCAGAAGCCGACCTGGCCGAGGTCCGCTTCATCGGATGTGATTTCATTAGCTGCAATCTGAGCTTGGCCAAATTCAAAAAGACATCCTTCCAGGATGTGAAATTTAAAGACTGCAAAATGCTGGGGCTTCGTTTTGAGCACTGCGATCCATTCAATCTATCGTTCGGTTTTGATAATTGCATTCTTAACCACTCCTCGTTTTACCAGGTTAAGCTGAAGAAAACCTCATTTAAAAATGTGCAATTGCAGGAATGCGATTTTACCGGAAGCGATCTGAGCAATGCCCTCTTAGACAATTGCGATTTGGCGCGATCCACTTTTGAAAATACAATATTGGAAAAGGCTGATCTGCGAACAGCATACAATTACGTCATCGACCCAGAATTGAACCGGGTTAAGAAAGCACGGTTTTCGTTATCAGGGGTGCCGGGGTTGCTGGGGAGGTATGATATTGAGATTGACACGTAGCGCACCTACGGAGCGCAAATTTAACTTATTATTTCTGCTACCGACATTGCGCTCCTAATGGAGCGCCTTTTATTTGCGTTTCTATATTTTCCAAAACCGAGCTACCGACATTCTGTTCCCAGGAAATATTTTCATCAAATTCATTGCAGCGCTCCATTAGGAGCGCAATGTCGGTAGCAAAAAAGAAATAAAAATTCATTTTGTCCTGTAGGGGCAATACTTATTCGAGCGGCTTGAAAATGTAGCGCTCGTCGTATTCCACCTCAAATTGATGGAGGAATCTTTTGTATTCTTCCAGAAATGTTCTCTTACGGTGATGCTCTTCCTGGTTCTCGATATATTCGGATACTGTTTTTATTTGTGAACGAGAGTACGAAAACGCGCCATAGCCCTCCTGCCATCTAAAAACCGACGGTGTCAATTTCTCGTTGTTGATCCATTCGGAAGAGTCACTTTTGACGGATCTCATTAAATCTGACAATGATTGATTGGGGCGAAAGCCAAAGAATAGATGCACATGATCCGGCATACTATTTATGGCAATTACTTTATGACCATGGTTTTGCACGATACCGGTGATATAACGATGCAATGTTTCCTTCCAATTGGACTCAATCACTGAAGCGCGGTATTTGACAGCGAAAACACATTGGATGTGTATTTGGGTGTAGGTGTTAGGCATTTTATGCAATTGCGGGTTAGGTTGTGTCCCTAAGGGGCACTATTATTCTCCTTTATTTTTCTACCGACATTGCACTCCTAACGGAGTGCACATCATTATTCCATCACCGGCAACGCAATGCACGACGCCTCCCCAACCGAATGATAAATCATCTCTGTTGCCTTAATATAATCGCTTGCTTTGGCTTTATATATACTCGGCACATATTTCTGCGGATTACGATCGATGATAGGGAACCACGAACTCTGCATCTGCACCATGATCTTATGGCCCTTCTTGAAGACATGGTCAATACTATGCAGATCGATATTATATAATTCCACTTTCCCCGGCGTCATTGGTTCCGGTTTAGAAAAACTTTTGCGATACCGGCCACGAAAAACATCAGCTGCTACCATCAACTCATATCCTGACATTTTAAGTTCCTTTTTGTATTCCTGCGGATAAACGTCGATTAGTTTCACCACCCAGTCAGCATCACCGGCAGAGGTAGCTGCGTAGAGTTTGGCCAGCAGGTTGCCGGTTACGGTAACATCGTCT
>Ga0068856_100006978_pt1 | contig 11035 bp, 7 predicted proteins | sample KBSCornC62_FD_66595 | JGI IMG/M metagenome (GOLD analysis project Ga0068856, IMG submission 66595) | Corn rhizosphere microbial communities from Kellogg Biological Station, Michigan, USA - KBS Corn C6-2 | ecosystem: Host-associated > Plants > Roots > Rhizosphere > Soil ... | reverse complement strand
CAGCCTCTGCAAGGACAACAACCTCCCCATGATCATCTTCAACATGAACCAGCCCGGCAACATTCGCCGCGTCGTTCAAGGCGAGAAGGTTGGCTCGCTGGTCACCGCTTAGACTTCTTCACAACAGCCCAGATTGCAGTTGCTTTGGCCCTGGGGCGGATTGGTTATGAACCCTTCAATTCGGCCGGCAACCGAGTCGCACGAAGGCAAAAGACCGTCTAACCACCAAGTGGAAATCAAAAAGCCAGCGCGCCTTGATGCTCTCACCGGGCTCCGCAGTTTCGCTGCCGTCAACATCGTCCTCTTCCACTTTTCCAATCCCGACTGGTTCGGTCCATTCGCGCCCGTGGTGAACGCTGGATACGCCTCTGTCAGCTTCTTCATTCTGCTGTCTGGATTCGTCCTCGGATACAACTACAACGCCCGAGCCCGTGCCGGAAAACTCGAGATTATGCGCTTCTACGAGGCACGCTTCACACGCCTCTATCCCGTCTATCTGCTCAGCTTGATCCTTGCCGTCAAATTGCTTCCCATCGAATGGGGATCGCACACCCACGGCATGTTCTGGGCAGGCGTCGTGCTTTCGCCGCTCCTCCTCCAAGGGTGGATACCCGAGATTGCCACCTTCTTGAACACCCCGGCATGGACGATGTCCGCAGAGTCCTTCTACTACGTGCTCTTCCCCTGGATGGCCCGCTGGAAGAAACCCGAGCACGTTGGACCACACCTTGCAAAGATGGGCCTCGTCTGGATCGTTGGCCTTGTTCCCGGAACGCTCTACATCATCTACAATCCTGACGGCCTCGCTCACCTCGATCGCTTCAGCTACGGTAAATGGCTCCAGGCGCTCAAATACACGCCTATTCCGCATCTGGCCAGCTTCGTCTTCGGAGTGCTTCTCGCTGAACTGGATGAAATCGTACCCCGCATGGGAAAGCGGCGTCTTGTCATTGGTCTCTTCGGCTTCATAGGAACATTCATCATTCTCACCCAGGCACACCGCCTGCCGTATGCGCTCCTCCACGACGGCTTTTTCATGCCACTATTCGGTTGCATTGTGATCGGCCTTGCCGGCATCAATCCACTGTCGAAGCTCTTCGGTCTGGCCCCACTTGTCTTTATTGGGGAAGCCAGCTATTGCCTTTACCTGCTGCACTTCAACATGTGGAACATGATCCATGACTCGCATGTGCTCGATCGTCTGCATCTGGCTCGCTTCGACCCCTGGATCAGCTACCTTCTCCTCATCGGACTCGCTCTCCTCGCTCTCCACTTCGTCGAGAAGCCCGCCCAGCGAATCCTCCGCAACTGGATGCATGTCTGGCGATAAGACAAGAAACGATTCCACTGCAGACCTGTGGTTGTCATACGCAAACAGGCTCACCTTGCTCGGCCGCATCGATTGATCGGCCACCCATCATTTGTGAGAAAAGCAATCTCCGGCACCAGGATCTCAGCATTCTTCCCGAGATCCGCCCCGCGTCCTACACCAAATCCACCGCAGAACTCATTCGAGCCAAGCACGTTTCCCGTCCTGTGAGTTTCGGTTGTCGAATGGGTAGGGTCTCTAAGTCGATTTCGCAGGGGTTTTTCTTCAGTAGTCGTCGCGCAAACAGTAAAGCCCAGCCACGTGGCTGGGCTTTACTGAACGTCTACTTGTTCGCTACGGCGTTACGACCTGGTTCGAATGGTTGCCGTGCGGTACAAGTGCAACCGCGGAAGGATGAACACCCGTCGGGTAGGGCGTGGCCTGGGTCTGCTTCAAGGTCCCTGCAGTCGGATCCAGCCTGAATCCCGAAACTGAATTGCCCAGATAATTCGCCGTATACACAAATCTGCCCAGCGCCGGATCGATCGCAATCGCCACAGGCTGCGTGTCGGTGCTGTTGGTTTGTGAGCCGGTCGTATTCACTGAGGCGGAAGGTGTGCCCGTCTGGATATCGATCACGTACGCGCTAACGCTCGAGTCCAGCGAGTTCGAAACGTACATGAATCTGCCCCGCGGGTCCACCGTAACTGCCGACGGCTGCCCACCGCTCTTGTAAGGTCCGTTCAGCAGGAAGTTCACGGCAAATCCGCTGTAAACCCCGTAGCCGATCAGCTGATTCGAAGCGAAATCCGTCACGTACAGGTAGCTGTTCGTGGCCTCCGCAGCAATGCCGGTCGGCTTCACGCCCGCGTTGTAAGGGCTTCCTGGAGTAGGCGTCAGTGCGCCGCCCGAACCCACCACAAATCCGTAGAGCCAGCCAGGGCTCGCTGAACTGGTGACTGAACCGCCGGGGTTATACGCGGACTTGTCATACGCCGTTACATAAACGGCCTTGCCACTTGGCAGAACCGCGACGCTGGTTGGAACGACGAGGTCTGTTGCATTCCCCGGGATCGTCAAGGGGATCTGCGATTCGGGTGCGCTCCCAATTGCTCCAGACGACAACCCAAAAACTGAAAGCGTCGCCGTTGTCGTGCCTGACAATGCATACAGGCTGTTGCCATCCGGGCTTACTGCCATCGCAGTCACCGGATCCGCGAGCGTAACAGTGTCCTTGTTGGTCAGAACACCGTTACTCGCCAATGAGAAATGAACGATGTTCTTGTCCACCTGGTTCGCAACGTAGAGATTCTGATATCCCGGCGACACCGCAAGCACAGTCGGCGTGGTGCCTCCCGAGCAGACTGCCGGAGCACCGTTACGAATCGCGCCCGATTGTGAATCGACAGCGTAGATCTCTATCTCGCCATTCGGACACGTCGTGCTGCTGCCAGAAACCGTGCTCGCTGACGTAGCCACAAAGAGATAGTCGATCGTCACAAGCTGACAACCGGAGAAGAGCGTCGCAGCGCCAAGGCCAATCGCAGAGACCACAGCGAGCTGTCTCAAATTCCTGAACTTCATGAGCTTCCTTCGTCACGGGCCGTCAACACGCAGCCCAGAAAATACTGTTGGATGTCCCTTTCAGTCAATTCTAAAAGCCCTGAAAGGATGCTGCTGTCCTGCCGGACGTTATTCACACCAAACAAAACTACTTCTTGTTCCCGTTGTGCGTAACTGCGGCAACCGCCGTCGGATTGGGATTCGAAGCCGATGGCGAATACTGCGAGTTCAATAATGAACCGTCAGTCAGGTTCAACTGAAAACCGGAAACGTTATTGCCGAGAAAATTTGCCGTGTAAACATACTCGTTCAGCGACGGGTCGATGCCGATAGCCACAGGCTGTGTACCGGTCGTGTACGTTCCTAGTCGGCTCAGGCTTCCTGAATTGACTGAATACACCGTCACGTTGGAGTCCTGTGTGTTCGCGACAACTGCGTACTTTGCCGTCGCATCCAGCACGATCGCGGATGGCTGCGAGCCCGTCGCATAAGGACTTCCGCTAAGCGGCGTCAGTGTTCCACCCGCAATCTGGAATCCATAAGCCACATTCTGCGCCGAATCGGTGACGTATACATAGCTGCTTGAGCTGTCGCTGGCAATTGCCGACAGGTGGCTTCCCACTTGTAACGGAAATCCAGGAACTGCGGAAAGCGTCCCGTCTGCTCCCGGTGCAAACCCGAAAACATAGCCCTGGCTGGTATTCGCATCGTATCCGGCAACATAAACGTAAGCGCCCGAACTCACAACGTTGATCGCCGTCGGAACAAATACATCTGCCGCAGCGCCGCCCGGCAGGGCTAGTGGCCAGTAGTTTGCGCTGATGGCAGTGTTCGTCACCGGGGCGCCCAGCGTGTTCGCCGGCTGTGCCGGCTTCAGCGCGGCCGCCTGGTCCGCAGTCAAGATCGGGAACACTGCAACCGAACCAGAGCACGGCGACGCCGGTGAACAGGTCGGCAGGGGAGCGTACGTGTCCGCCACAAACAGGAAATTCTTTGAAGTTGCTGCTGCGATCGGGAAGATTCCGGGAGTATTCACAGTATTCTGCGGATACAGCTTGCCGTCCGTTCCAATGATGAACTGAACAACCGTGTTATCGTCCCGGTTCACCACGTACAGAGATCCCTGATCCGGCGATACTACATCGGCGACTGGATTACGTCCGCCAGAGAAAAACGGCGATGTCGGAATCTGGCGCATGCGGCCCGATAGCGAGCTGATCTCAAATACATTTACCTCGCCGTAGTTGTTCGGCCCCGCCGCCCTTGCACAGGTCACGTACACAAAGTCCACGGTGAGCGTGGCGCAGGCAGACATAAACGCGGCTGCCACTATGCTTGCCGCGGAAATGGCCAGCAACTGAATCGGTTTGTTCAACTTCATGCGCATCTTTCGTATTGAGCCGACATTGTCAGAACCGGCCTGCGTTGATCTGCCGACGTTGAGAACACCGGCAGATCATCGTTGATCCCAATTGATTTGCCCTCGCATCCGGGTAGCCAGTGAGCAGCCATTAACTGGTGCGTCCGGTGGCAACACACCATGCGGCCGGACCCGGCAGCGGGTAGCTGCCTTTCGCATGAGTAGCCGTGCTGAGGCCCCTCAAATTGCCCTGGTTCTCATCGATAGACAAACCAGTCACGGTCGAATCGTTGAAATTCGCAGTGTAGATGAACTGATTCGACGGATCCTCGAGAATGCACTCTGGACCGGCCCCAGTGCCTGCCGCCTGACCTTGATTGGCAATCGGACTCAGCTGATAGGGTTGCGTGATCGTGAAAGCGGCAATCCCACTCTGGGTATTTGTCGTGTTGCTGTTGTCCCCATGATTCAGCACGTACAGCCACTTGCCGCCGCTAGCCGCAATCACGTAGTTCGGATTGCTCAGTGTCGGGTCATCCGCGTAGTACCCGTTCGACTGCGCCTGCAATGCACCATTCGAACCCGCAGAGTACGCAAAGATCTGGCCGTGGGTCCCGTTCGTGTTGACGCCATTATCGAGCACGTAAACCACGCTGCTGGCCACCACAATCGCCGTCGCGTTGTGCATACCAAGCGGCTGCGAACTGTTCTGGTTCACCGATAGCTGCCCGCTGGCTCCGTTGTAGGCGTATGGAAATACCGAATCACCGGCTGCCACGGTCCCGCTCAACGTAAGAACCGTGTTGGAAGAAAACGTGAAATCAATCGGGTTAGCCGGCACCGGGAAGTACGTCAGCGGCGATCCGCTCGCTGCCGTCACCTGCGAGTTCAGCACGTAGCTGAGCCGCCCCGTCGAAGGATCCACCTGGAACACGGTAATGTCACCGCACCCCGTCGCTCCGTTCCCAAATACCAAAGCGCACCCGGCCGCGTCCGGAGCATCATGATCGAGCACGAAAATGTGCGCGCCTGACGCATCCGCGATAATCCGGAATGGATTGTGTCCCTGCGTGTAAAACGTCTGCTGGGGGGTCAGAACGCCATTGCCCCCAATCGCAAACTGAACAATATTGGCGTTCGAGCAGACGTCTGTAGCGCTGCACGGGCCTCCATCCGTCGTGCTCCCCTGGTTCAATACGTAGATGAAACGCCCGCCGCTCAGCAGGACGAACCGCCCCGGATTGGCCCCTCCCGAACTAACCGGCAGGCCGGGCAGCCCCACCAGATTACCGGTGTTGTGGTCGATCTTGAACCCGCTGATCACCCCTGCTCCGCTCGTTGAAGCGGTCTGGGTGCCGGTCACGTAGAGAAAACCGACCGAGTAGCTTTGCACGCAAGACGTAACTCCGAAGATCACGCCAGCAGAGAGGGCGGTCATCAGAAGTGCCTTGCCGAATTTCCTGAACTTCATGCGATTCCTTCATCCTGGTCCGGCGTGCGCCGCCAAGTGTGCTGTATCCGCAGCAGAGCTGGGTTTGGGATGGGTCCCTGATGCATTGTAAAAGGCCAGGGCTTGTTGTGCATAGTTTCGGGGTAACCTTATCCGAAACAAGATATTTGAGGTCTCAAACCAGCCGCGAAAGCTGAGCTCGCTGTTTGACGCGATCCGTGCTTACCCATTGCCCGTTGCCGGTGGCAATTGGACGGGGAACTTACCCGAATGTCACCTCGCAGAATGCTGGTTGAGAATGGCCTATCCACAACAGAAATGAGCTTCCAGCCCGGTCTGCGTCTGAGAAATTCGCAGCCCGGGCCGGACTCTTCAGCTACCACACCCGGCAGGAATTCTCCGGATACATCGGCTGCCCTTTGTGGCACCCGAACGCCTTCCCGAATTCCTCGAAGTTCTGCACGCTGCCATTCGTGCGCCACTTGCCCGGAGAGTGCGGATCGATTAGCGCCAGCTGCCGCGCCGACTGCTCTGTCTGGTTCGAGCACCACACCTGGGCGAAGCCGATAAAGAACCGCTGCGCCTCGGTATATCCGCCGATTTTCTCTTCGACGGTCTTGTTCTCCTTGGCCAGCGTATCCAGCAGCGCCATGTAAGCGATACGCAACCCGCCATTATCCGCAGTGTTCTCTCCCAGCGTCAGCTTCCCATTCAGGTTTTGCGCCGGAATTCCATCGTGCGCGGGCGCCGTTTCAAACCCGCCATACTCTTTCACTTCGCAATCCGTACGCTCCGTGAACTTCTGCCGGTCATCGGCTGTCTGCCATTCGCGAAGATTGCCCTTTCCATCATATTTCGACCCCTGGTCATCGAAACCGTGCGTCATTTCGTGCCCGATCACCACCCCGATCCCGCCAAAATTCACTGCCGGATCGATATCCGGATCGAAGAATGGCGGCTGCAGAATTCCGGCCGGGAAGTTGATGTCGTTGTTCGAAGAGCTGTAATAGGCATTCACGGTAGGCGGAGTCATGCTCCACTCCTTCTCATCCACCGGCTTTCCCAGCTTGTTCAGGTTATAGTTCCGCTGAAACACAGCGCTTCGATGCCCATTCCCCAGCGCATCATCGCGTTTCACCTCGAGGGCCGAGTAATCCCGCCACTTCTCCGGATACCCGATTTTGTTCCGGTACAACGTCAGCTTCTCCTCGGCCGCCTTCTTCGTCTCGTCGCTCATCCACGGCAGCGTCTTGATGTCATCTCCAAGCGCCTTGTCCAGAGCCGCCACCAGTTGGTCCATGCTCGCCTTTGACTTCGGCGGGAAATGAGCCTTCACCCAATCCTGCCCAACAGCCTCTCCCAGCGCCTGGTCGGTCGCGGCGGTGCAATCCTTCCAGCGTGGTGTGGGCGCCTCCTGTCCGCTGAGCGTCTTATCGAAGAACGCAAAGTCCTCATCCCGGAATGCCTTCGGAAGGTCCCCGGCAGAACCGTGAATCACGTGCCACCGCAGGTACGACTTCCATACATCAACCGGCTGCGAGCTGATCAGCTCATTCAGTCCCTTAAAGAAATCCGGCGTTCCCACATTCAGGCTGTCGAACGGCCTCACATGAACATCCTTGAAGAACGTCGAATAATCGAAATCCGGAATCAGTTTCTGGAAATCGGCCACTGTATAGATGTGGTAGCGCTTCGCTGGATCGCGAAGGTCCACCCGCGGCGTCGACACCTTCGCCATCGCCGTCTCAATCGTCATCACCGCTTCCGCTTCCTTCGCCGCTTGCTCCGCACTGTCTCCGGCCAGCGTGAACATCTTGGTCAGATGTTCGTGATACTGCTGACGGATCGTCTGGTACCGCTTGTTGTCCACCAGGTAGAAGTCTCGGTCTGGCAGCGAAAGTCCAGCCTGAAAAATGCTCGCAATCTGCCGCGTCGAATCCTTCTCGTCTTGTTGCACGCCAAAACGGAACAGAGGCGCCGGGTCTCCCTTCTGGGTAAGCTCGCCCACCAGCGCAGCCATCTTCTTCGTGTCCTGCAATGCGGCGATGCGGTCCATTGCCGGCTTGATCGGCTCGATGCCTTTTTTATCGATCAGCTCCGTATTCATGCACGCGGCGTAATAATCGCCGTATTTCTTCTCCAGCGGCGTCTTCGGATCCTTCGCCGCGGCATCGAGCTCCTGCCACAGCAGATGACGATTGCGCTCAGCCAGAATCGAGAACGTGCCCCATCGCACTTGGTCATTCGGAATCGGGTTATTCTTCACCCAGTTCCCGCACGCATATTGATAGAAGTCCGTGCACGGATCGGCCGTCTTGTCGATCGCCGATTCGTCAAAGCTCTTCGGCGCAACCGGCGGTGTCGGCTTCACATCGTCTTTGCTCTGGCACTGGCCGATTAGGATTCCCGCGGCAAGCAGGAAAGGAACAACAACCCGGGATGCGTGCATCTGTTCTCCTTGGTTATGGCACGGTTCTGGCTACGCTCGCCATCAACGTGCGATCGCCCGCACAGTAGATTGATTTGACGGCACAGCACTTTCTGGCGTCACGCCGCCGCACTCCGAATTATATGGGTGCGAGACACTCTCTCGAATTAGCTGGACGCACCAGATCTGCCCTTTGCTAAACTCCGTCAACACCGCCAACGGAGAAGGTCATCCATGCCCTTGAAGTTCAAGCTAGCTCTTTGTTCGTGCATCACCCTCTTGCTGGTTTCCGCCGCGACCACCACCCAAGCCCAGCAGGAACCAAGGGCAGGGAAGCGGACTCTCATTCGCGCCGGGCATATCCTCGACGTAAAGACAGGCAATCTCTCCGACGCGCAGACCATCATCGTGGTCGGCGATTCCATCCAGTCGATCGCTCCCAGCTCTTCCACCAGCCCACAATCCGGCGATGAAGTCATTGATCTCGCTAACATGACGGTTCTTCCGGGCCTGATGGACGTTCACACCCACCTCACCATGAACCCCGACTTCGATCCCTTCCGCGAAGTGACCTCCACCAGCGCCAAGGAAGCGATCAACGGCGTGGTCAACGCCCGAAAGACTCTCATGGCCGGCTTCACCACGGTCCGCAACGTCGGAGCCGGCGGCTTCGTTGATGTCGATCTCCGCGATGCTGTCAACTCCGGCCAGCTTGCAGGCCCGCACATGCTCGTCAGCGGCCCCGCCATGGGCATTACCGGCGGTCACTGCGATGACAATTTGTTGCCCGTCCAGTATCACGAGGTCAGCGACGGCGTAGCCGACGGCATCGCGCAAGTCCAGCACAAGGTCCGCGAAAACATCAAGTATGGAGCCGACCTCATCAAAATCTGCGCCACCGGAGGCGTCCTCTCCAAAGGCGACGACCCGCAAGCCTCCCAGTACACCCTCGAAGAGATGCAGGCCATCGTTGCCGACGCCCACCGTCTTGGCCGCAAAGTCGCCGCACATGCCCACGGCGCACAGGGAATCCTGTGGGCAAGCGAGGCCGGTGTTGACTCCATCGAACACGGCAGCTACATCGACGATGCCGCCATCGCCATGATGAAGAAGCACGGAACCTATCTCGTCCCCACCGTCTACCTCGAAGACTGGCAGATCCAGAACGGGCACCTCCCCGCCTTCTACCACCAGAAGATGGTCGACGTCAGCGCCGTCGCAAAACAGAACATCAAGCACGCCATGCAATCCGGCGTGAAAATCGCTCTCGGTACCGACTCCGCCGTCTATCCCCACGGCCTCAACGCGCACGAACTCGACGTTTACGTAAATCAACTCGGCATGGCGCCGCTCGCCGCGCTCCAGACCGCCACCATCAACGCCGCCGATCTTCTCGGTTGGACAGCGAGAACCGGTACCCTCGAATCCGGCAAATGGGCCGACATCATCGCCGTCGACAAAAACCCGATTGACGATGTGCGCACCCTCCAGGACGTCAAGTTCGTCATGAAATCCGGCGTGGTCTACAAACAGAACGGCTCCGAACTCAGATAGCACAACGGTTGAAACTACTGTGGCCCGTTCATCGCGGCTTTTTTTGCGATGAACGTTCCAAAAAGCAGGAAGGCCGGACAGCGTATTTACTGTCCGGCCTTCTTGCTTTCGTCTTGCTTTACTTCTGTCCCGTGAACAGATCGCTCATCGCCTTCACGTCCTGATCCCCAGCGTGATTCAGATACTGAAGTCCGAACCCGGCTTCCAGCGTCTTCAGTAGCGAAAAGTGGTTATACCGCACGTCGCTCTTGATCCCGGTCGGCGCGTAGTTCGTGTCCACAATCGTGACAACCTGGTTAGGCAGGCTGCTGTAGTCGTTCTCGTCCCACACCACCACAATCACGTTGTTGCCCTGCTTCCACGCTTTCGATCCCTTGATAGCACTGACAATCGTGTGCAGTCCCGCGTCGCCCTGGTGGATCGCGTTCTGATCCACAGAGCAGCCGGTGCCCACTTCGCTCGACCCGCGGGCATGCTGATCGTGGCACTGATTCGGTGCGATGAACGCCAGGTCCGGAACATCGCCCTTTGCGAGATCGGCCCAGAGTTGATCGAAGCCAACCACCTGCTTGAGGCTCAGCTTGTGATTCTCCCCGGCTTGAACGCTGGCGAAGTAGACGAAAGGGTTGTGCTTCACTGCATACAGCTTCGGCATGCCGGGTTCCGAATCCGTCACGTCCGAAACCAGACCGTCGCTGTTGTTCACGCGATCGGCTCCATACGGCGGCAGGTTTTCCTGGTACGACTTCCAACTCTTCCCAGCCTCGACAAGCTGATCCGCGATGCTGATTCCGCGCGTAAAGGCCGGCGACAACGGGAAGTTGTAGACCGGCTCCTCGGGAGTTCTGTCGTTCGTCGTATCCACCGCCGGCGTGGCCGCATCCCAGCCCGTTCCCGCGATCGGGCAGGTATTGGTCGTAGCCGTCTCATCCGCCGGAAGGCCGCTCACGATGTTGGGCGTGCACGACGTGTTGTGCCAGTCCGGTGAATCGTCGTTGACCACTCCAAAATTCGATCCGCCCACAATCTCCAGATAATTCGTCAGGCTCGGATGTCCTACAGCGTAGTAGTTCGTCGCGAGATTCGCGGAATTCGCATAGCTGTTGATGAAGGGAGCGTTGGTATTCCCAAGGATCTGGGAGTACGCGTGATTTTCCATCAGGATCACAAATGCATGATCGATCCGCGGTACAGCGCGATCATGCTCAGGCTTTTCGGCTGGAAGAAACGTGCTCGACAACGCGATGGGGAGAAGCGCGAGAGCGGCTTGCTTGATTCTCATTTTCACTGACCTCTTCAGGGTTGGAGGGATTTCAGAACAGAACGCAGGCGGGTTCTTGATTCAATCAATTGCGGCGCGAACATTCTTCG
>Ga0068856_100006976_pt1 | contig 11036 bp, 5 predicted proteins | sample KBSCornC62_FD_66595 | JGI IMG/M metagenome (GOLD analysis project Ga0068856, IMG submission 66595) | Corn rhizosphere microbial communities from Kellogg Biological Station, Michigan, USA - KBS Corn C6-2 | ecosystem: Host-associated > Plants > Roots > Rhizosphere > Soil ... | reverse complement strand
AGCTTGCCGCTGGCATAAGCGCCGGTGTCGATCCCGATCCGGTTGGGGCGCACCTCGACCTCGTCAAGCACGGTATGGCCATGGACCACGATCATGCCATGGTCGGCGTCGCTCTCGAGGAAGCCCTTGCGGATCCAGCGCAGGTCCTGTTGCTCCTGATCGTCGAGCGGCACGCCCGGCCGGATGCCCGCATGCGTGAAGAAATAGTCGCCGACCAGGATACCATCCTCCATCCGCCGCATGAAGGCGCGATGCTCCTCGGGCACGTAGAAGGGCAAGGTATCGGGCGAATAAAGGTCGGGCGTATCGAGCACGCGCTGGGGGGCGCCATAGCTTTCGAATGTCTCGCGGCCGCCGAAGCGCAGGAATTGCGGCATCAGCGACGAATCCGGATTGTCGATCAGCTTGAGCAGCATCTCCTCGTGATTGCCCATGATGAAATGCCAGCTCGCAAAGGCGGGCGCGCCCTTAAGAAAATAATCGACGATCTCACGCGATTGCGGCCCACGGTCGATCAAATCGCCCAGCATCACGACATGTACATCGGAGGCCGGCCGCACCGCATTGTCCGCTTCGATCCGCGCTATCAGATCCTGCAATAGGTCGAACCGGCCATGCACGTCGCCGACCGCATAGACGCGCTGTCCCGCCGGTAGCGCCGCTGGGGGGCGCGGCGGCTTGGGTGCAGCCTTCTTCCGCAATCCGAACAAGCCCATCGTCTCAGCCTTTTACCGGCCGTACCGGCGGCAATGCATTGCAGAGGTCGATGGCCCCCGCGGGGCGCTGGTAGAAATCGTCCTGGCGGTTGGCCTTCAGGTGCAGCCATTGCGCGAAGCTCGCGCTTTCGGGCCGCAGCCACTCATAGGCCGGGCGTGCGCCGGCCGGCAGATCGGCGGCGAGGATCACGCGCTTGATCGCGACCCGCTGCTCGGGCTTTTCGTAGAAGCCCAGCGCGCCCGTGCCACGCGGCAGGGCGGTCATATGTTCGAACCCGTCGAGCACGCGGCCGGCCAAAGCGATATTGCGGTCGAGCTGGCGCGGGCTCTGGCCCAGCACCGCATAAAGCTCGCCGCCATTGCCGGTATCGGGCGCAAGGCCGCGCGCGACGCCGACGATGCCGTAGCAATGCGTCATCCAGGCGCGGTCTCCCTTGCCCGAACCTTCCGCCGCGACCGGGAACGGCCCGCTATAGCCGACCTTGGGCGCGAACGTGTCGCGATACGGCAGAGGCATGATCGGCAGGCCCGCCGCAGGACGATCATATTCGGCCGGCAGCGGCCCTTCGAGGCCCTTGGGCGCCTTCTTGTCGTCGTCGCCCTGCCCCCACTGCACGACATAATTGTCCTGGACGCGATAGATCGCCCCGCCGTCGAACCAGTGCGCGCGGATCAGGCCGCGGATATTGCCGACATGCTGGGGCGCGAGCGCAGGCGCCAGCGCGATCGCGACACGGCTGCCGTCGGCCAGGTCGATCAGCATCAGATCCAGCGGATCGACCCGCTGCCATTCATCCGGCCTGGCGGCATTGACGATATCGGTGAGCGTGGGCGCCTTGGCAGGCGGCGGCGGCGCGGCGGCGGTAGCAAGGAGAGCGATCAGCGAAAGGGCCGGCAATTTCATGGGAATCTACCTGCCACAGCCACCCCGCCTTGCGAAACCCCATTCCCCGCGATAGGGCGCTCCGCTCCGGCAGAATGGAGCGGTGGCCGAGTGGTCGAAGGCGCTCGCCTGGAAAGTGAGTATACGGCAAAACCGTATCGAGGGTTCGAATCCCTCCCGCTCCGCCATTCTGCCGTCGCTGGGGGCCCTATGGGACCACCCGATATGGAATTTTCCCTGATTACTGATGCTTAGAAAGCCGATTCAACCCGGCAAAATGGCACGCAGCATAAACCTCGGCGATTTGCCCCTCGTCGATGAGGACATGCGCAAACGCGAACGGATCGGCCACCAGTTCGACAGAACTGGAAACCGATCCGCGGCGGAGAGGCTGACGCTTGCTTAGAATTTCACGCCAAGCTTGATCCCTGCGTAACGCTGCGAGTCACGCGGCTGGAACTGGAATATGGCGTGCGTGCCGTAGGTGCCGAACTGATCCGACAAGCCGGATGCGAAATGCTTGTCGAATATATTGTTGATGAAGGCGGTCACCTTGAAATTGCCAAATTCCACGCCCGCAAAGGCGTTCATGGTGCCGTAGGCTTTCTGCCCAAGCAGCGGGTCGCCCAGAAGGTCGAAATTCACGCTGCTCTGATATTGGTAGCTCAGGCCGAAACTACCCTTGGCGGCACCGCCGAGGTCTTGATCGACCGTCGCGCCGAGATTGAACTTGAATTTCGGCGAATTGGGAAGCTCGCTGCCGGAACGGTCCTGGAAATTGCCGGTGAGGCCGGGAACGGTTCCGCAGAAATTGATACCCGAGGCGCCAGGCGCGCGTCCGGCAAGCGCCTGGTCGGCCAATTGACCGGGATAGCAAGCGGCACCCGGAAAGGACACGACGGTGGCCTTGGTATACGCCGCCGAGCCATCGAGCTGGAGCCAGCTGGCGGGTTTCGCCAGCAGTTCGGCTTCAACGCCCTTGGTACGGAGCTTGCCGACGTTGTTGAGCTTGGTCACCAGGGAGGAGACGCCATTTACCGTCACGAACTGCGACGACTGCGCCTGGAAGTTATTATAGTTGGTATAGAAGCCGGTGACATTGAGCTGCACGCGGTTGTCGAGGAACCGGCTCTTGATACCGAGCTCATAGGCGGTCGAGCGCTCCGGGAGGACCGGGTTCTGGGTGCGGAGCGGGGTATAGCCGGTGGTCAGATCGTAGGCATAGCCTTTGTAGCCGGTCGCCACGCTGCCGAACACCAGTACGTGCGGCGCCAGTTCCTGACTGACCGACGTCCTGAAGGTCACCACCGTGTCGGTATTCTTGCCGGCGCATCCTGTGCTGCCTGCACCGCAAGTGCCGATCGACGTGGGCGAGACATAGATGGTCGCGCTCGGCAGATGATTGACGAAGCTGTCCGTGACCCGCTCGTTGTTGACGCGGACCGCGCCGCTCAACGTCGTTTTGGTCGGCAACTTGTAGTCCACGCTTGCGAAGGCGGCGAGGCTGCGCGTGCTCTGCGATCCCGTCCAATCGGCAGGCGAAAAGACCGGGCCGCGGACGAAATCACGGGTGGTCTTGGCATCCGCGTAGAACAGACCGGCGACGTAGGAGAGCCTGCCCGCGCCCTTTGACGCTATCCGAAGCTCCTGGGTGAACTCCGTGGAGTGATATGGGCCGCTTTGATTGGCGCCCGTGGCCGGACCAACCGGTTGCGTGATCGGCGTGCTCGTTCCGACGACATTGAGCGCCGACTGGTCCACGTCAGCCGTGAAATTATATTTCCAGTCCTGATAGCTCGTCACGGAAATCAGGTTGGCGAACCCTGCATCGTAATTCAGCTTCCCGCTGAAGGTCGCCTGCGCATTATGTGTCGGCGAGTCATTATCGAGGCTCACCTTGTAATTGTCGGTTCCCGGCGTGATTCCCACCAAGGCCGGCAGGTAGGATACGTTGGCGACCGTCGGCACCACAGGTTTGGTTGCGCCAACCGGAATATAGTTGAGGTTGATATAGCGAAGCGTGCCGTAGGCGCCCGCCGTGCCATCCTGGTCAAACGAGGAATAATTGCCCGTCAAGGTCGCGGTCAGCCCGGGAGCCAATTCCGCTTTCAGCTTTGCGCGGATCCCCCATTTCTTCCAATCGCCGAGCGTGTGACCGTTGGCGATGTTTTCGATGTCGCCGTTAAAATGATCGTAATAGCCGCTAACCCGCAGACCAACGCCGGCGCCCAGCGGCGTAGAGATGCTCGCATTCCCCCCGAACTCGGAATCGGTGGTCGCGACAAGTTCGCCGGCTACTTCGGTGCGGCTGCCCGGATCACGGGTGACGATGTTGATCGCGCCGGCCGAAGCATTCTTGCCGAACAGAGTGCCTTGCGGACCACGCAGCACTTCCACCCGCTCGATATCGTTCAGATTATCGAACGCCTGCGCCTGCTGCACGACCGGCACGTCGTCGACGATAACCGCGACGCTCGGCTCCACGCCGATGGAGAAGGCATATGTGCCGATGCCGCGCAGAATGATTGCATTGTTGGGCGAGGCAGTCGCCTGCGTAACCGTGAGCGAAGCGGCAACCCGCCGGAGATCGGCGAAGTTGGTGACGTTCTGATTTCCCAGTGCCTCCGAGGAAAGAGCGGTGACCGCCACCGGCACGCTCTGCAGGTTCTGCGCCCTTTTTTGCGCCGTTACGATAATATCGCTTAGTCCAGCATTATTATCAGACGGAGCCGTCGAAGTAGTCTGAGAAAATACCGGCGCCGCAATAAAGCTCACACCAGCCAAAAGCAGGACACGCTTATTCATATAACCCTCCCAAAATTTAAGTTATTTTATAGTTTTGTATATATTATTGACTAATTTTCGATTTTTAATGCCGCAAAGTGGTATTTTTTAAGCCGATTCCACGCAATATGAGGCTTTGCCGAGATCGAACGAACGAAGCCGCCTCAACCTCGATATGCTGCCTCCACGTACCTGGCTCGGTCTCCTCAGATAATGCGTAGAAGTAAATTGGTCTGCCCAGATTTACCTTACCATGAAAAATCTTGCAAGAGCGGGAGAAGAAGATGGATTTTCTGATTATCTGACTGATAAATATATATAAAATTATATGGATGCGGCTCACCATACCCGGTCGGACCAAGCCGGACGGCCGCTGCCGGTCAGTTTACAAGGGCGATCTGCACACCTCGACGCCCATCGATATCGCGGGGTGTCGCCGAATGCCCCGCGATTATGATCCGGCGATTGTCGGTTGGTGGAAGAAGCAAGGTCAGCCGATCATCGCCGAACGATCGGCTGCCCTCACGATGCACCTCGACGATCACCGCGTCGGCTGTCGTTCGGCACCGGCCTGACCATCGGTCCGGGGCGGCGATAAGTTCGCCTTGATCCTCATGAAAGTGCCAGTCGAACGTGGCATCGCCGATCGGAGGAAATAGCCACAGACCACGATCGAACGCGCCCGGACGGAAGCCGCCTTGTGCCAGATCGACGGGGATCGCCGAGCCTTCGCGCGCAAGCACGGGGGGCAGCTGATCGATCGATGCCGGAAGGACGACAACCGCACCGCCCTCGACGCGGTCGCCGCTCCAGGGATTGACCCAGTTGGCGCCCGCCGGAGCGCGCACCGCCCGGGTGTCGGCGCCGGCCTCGACCACCAGCGCCACCAGAAGATCGCGCCCCAGGAGATGATCGTCGCCATCGGTCCAGGCAGCAGGATCTGCGGGAAAATCATGCCAGATTGGCCGAACCATCGGCTCGTAATCGCGATGGTAGCGCCATTGGAGGTCATACAGATAGGGCGCCAACATCTGCCGAAATGCCATCAGGCGACGGATCGCCGGCAGAAGCTCCGGATACATCCATGGCTCATTGACGCTGCCGTCGTCGTTCCAGCTATGGATGCTGAATCGCGGCATGAATATTCCCGCCTGCACCCAACGCAGAAACAGTTCCGGCTCGGGCTTGCGACCGGCAAAGCCGCCGACATCATGACCGCTATTGGAAATGCCCGATAGCGCCAGCCCCAGCCCCATCTTGATATTGTAGCGGATGGTTTTCCAGTCGGTCCGATTGTCGCCGGTCCAGGTCTGGGCATAGCGCTGGAGTCCGGCCATACCCGAACGGGTTACCACATAGGGCCGCCTGTCGGGATCCCGTTCAATCTGGGCGGCTCTGGACGCGCGCATCATCAGCAAGGCCTGGAGCGGACGGGCTTCCGCCGCCTTGCGGGGCTGCCCCCAGAAGGAGAAGCAAGCCCGATCGTCCCAGATCCCATATTCGTTATTGTCGTTCCAGCTCGCGCGCATGCCGTAATCGAGCAACGCCACCGTCAGGTTTTCGCGCCACCAGGCCGCTGCGGCGGGTTCCGTGAAATCAACGAACGCGCAGAGTTCGTCCCAATATTGGCACTCGATGGTCTGCCCATCGGCGTCGGCCACGAAGAGCCCCCTGCCCTCGAGCTCCTGATAGCGGGGGTGGTCGCGCAACAGCGCGGGTTTGATATTCGGAACCAGCTCTATCCCAGCCGCGCGATAGCTTTGGACGAAAGCGGCCGGATCAGGAAATTTATCGCGATTCCAATTGAATACGTAGCGCTTTGTACCGATCGACGTATATCCGGACGAAAAATGGAAGGAGCTGCAGCCGATATCGTGCTCCTCCAGTTTCTCGATGAACTCCCCCATGCGGGCCTGCGCATCGGGCGCGTCGGTATAGGTCATCGTCGACCCGGAATAGCCCGTGGCCCAGCGGGGCATCAATGCCGGCCGGCCGGTCAGCCAGGTGAAGCGCCTGGTGACTGCCGCTGGGTCGGGGCCCGCGATCATGTAGAGATCAAGATCTCCACCTTCCGCGGCGAAATACCGATAGTCGCCATGATAATTGTCGATCTCGCATCCGAGGTCGAAGGCGGCGTCGGACATATTGTCGTAAAATGCGCCGTGGCAGGCCCCCTCCGCGTCGGCCACGAGCAGATAGGGAATCGCCTTGTAGAGGGGGTCGGTGATCTCCGCATCATAACCCATCGGATCATAGCTGGTGAGGCGGAAGCGCCGGCCGGCGCGGTCCATCGCCCCAGACCGCTCGCCAAGGCCATAAAAGCGTTCGCCAGGCCGTCGCGCGAGATAGTGACGTACGCGTCCGTCCCACCACCCGAAATCATAGGATTGCGTCGGCCGGTCCGCAGCCATCTGCCGCCAATCGTTGCCGTCGCGCTGCGACCAGGTGCAGTGGAAGCCATCGAGGAGGATCTCCAGGCGGAGGCGCGTCGTTTCGATCCGGAGCGTGCCGGCCTGTTGCTCCAGCTGAAAATCCGGACACCGAAACCCCTCCACGCTCATCCGGTCGCGTCCGGGTTCCCCGATATCTTCGGCGCCGGGGGCGATGGCCCAGCTTGGCGGCCCCTCGATCGTGCCCCGGGGCAGAAGCAGCAGGCGCAGGATATCGTCTTCCAGAACGAAGATATGCGCGATCGCCGCGGTGTCGGACACCAGCGTGACCCGCCCGGGCACTCTTTCGGAAACGGCGAAGATCGGCGGTGCGGAAAGCGTGGCGCGGCGCATCAGCGTCCCCTTGTGGAAGCCAGGTGAAGTCTGCCGGCAAAGGCGATCAGGATGGCTGCCGCCGCAAGATCGAAGACACTCAGGCACGCAAAGAGAGGCGCGAAACCGATCGTATCCGCGAGCTGGCCGATCGCCAGGGAGAAGGTCAGTCCGCCGACCCAGCCAACCTGGCCGATGAAGCCGATCGCGGTCCCGACCTCATGCGGCTCGAAGACATCCGTGCCGAGCGTCGTCATCAGAACCGAGATGACCTGATGGGCAAAGCCACCAATGCAGAAAAGCAGGATCGCCGTGTAAGGACTGCCCACCAGCCCGATGCAGCCTGGCGCGATCATCAGGACGGCGCCGAGCGCGATGCCGGCGATGCGCGAGTGCGTGACCTTCATGCTGAAGCGCTTGACAAGGAACGGGGACAGATAGCCGCCGAGCACGCCGCCCAAGTCGGCAGCCAGAAATGGCAACCAGGCGAAAAGCGCGATCTTGCCGACGCTCATGCCTCGCTCATTGGCGAGATATAGCGGGATCCAGAAGCTGAACGTCTGCCAAGCCGGGTCGATCAGGGCGCGCGGGATAGCGATCGTCCAGAACCGCCCGCTCGTCACGATGCCGCGGATATTGGCGCGGCGGGTGACCGGCGGCGGCCGCCCTTCCTCGATGTAGGCGCGCTCCTCTTTGCTGATCGACGGATGCCGCTCCGGCGAGCGATAAAAAACATACCATGCAGCCGCCCAGCAAAGACCGAGCAGGCCTGTCACGACGAACGCCATGCGCCAGTTGCTGACCAGCGACACCGCGATCACCAGCGGCGGCGCGATCATCGCTCCCAGCGAGGTGCCGGCATTGAACCAGCCGGTCGCGATCGAACGCTCCCTGGCCGGGAACCATTCGGATATCGCCTTCATGCCGGCGGGAACCAGCGCGGCCTCGCTCATGCCGAGCAACCCGCGGAAAAAGGCGAGCCCGCCCCACCCGCCGGCGAGGGCATGAAGCATATTGGAGATCGACCACATCGCCGCAAATGCGGCAAAGCCGGCCTGCAGACCTACGCGGTCGATCACATAGCCGCACACCGGCTGCATAACCGTGTACGCGGCCTGAAAGGCCCCCACCACGTAGCTATATTGCTGCGTGCTTATGTGAAGCGAGCCCTTCAGCTCGGGCGCGAGCGCGCCAAGCGAATTGCGTGCCAGATAATTCAGGATCGTGCCGCAGCAGATCAGGCCCACGACCCACCAGCGCAGATGACGGATTCGGGTCATGCGGGCGTTCCAATCATCGGCTCGAGATTGCGATCTTTATGGAGCTTACCAATTCCACATCGTTCCATCTTCCAGCCGCGCGATCGGCAGCTGCCGTGGATCATAGGGATATTTCGCCGCCAGCGTCTCATCGATGTCGACGCCATGGCCGGGCGCTTCGCCGCAATAAAGCAACCCGTGCTTGAAACTGTAATCATGCGGGAAGACCTCGTCGGTCTCCGGCGTGTGGCGCATATATTCCTGGATGCCGAAATTCGGCACCCAGGTGTCGAAATGCAGCGCCGTTCCCATGGTGATGGGAGAAAGATCCGTGGCGCCATGGCAGCCGGTTCGAATCTGATACAGGCTGGCCAGATCTGCGATCCGACGCAGATGCGTCACGCCGCCCGCGCCGACGATAGTGGCCCGGATGTAATCGATCAGCTGGTTCTGGATCAGGTCCTTGGCGTCCCAGATCGTGTTGAAGATTTCGCCGACCGCAAGCGGCGTGACGGTGTGCTGCCTGATCAGCTTGAACGCTTCCTGATTCTCGGCGGGCGTCACGTCCTCGAGCCAGAACAGCTGATATGGCTCCAGCATCTTGCCGAGATTGGCAGCTTCCTGCGGCGTGTAGCGATGGTGGCCGTCGTGGAGCAGATGATGATCGAAGCCATATTTGGCGCGCAGCCTTTCGAACAGCTTGGGCACATGATTGAGCGCCTTGCGCGTATCCCAGCCGGTCACGCTGGCGAGCGCGGCATCGGCGGGCTCGTAGAACAGCTTGCCCCGGCCCACGCCATAGGCGTCCTTCACGCCCGGAATGCCTGTCTGGGCGCGGATCGCTTTATACCCCATGTCGATATAGTGCCCGACGGCATCGATCGTCTCTTCGATGTCGCCGCCGTTGGCATGACCATAGACCATGATGCCGTCACGGCTGCGGCCGCCCAGGAGATTATACAAGGGCGTCCCGAGCGCCTTGCCCTTGATATCCCATAAAGCGACATCGACCGCCGCGATCGCCCGCATCGTGACCGGGCCTCGCCGCCAATAGGCGCCGCGGTACAGGAGTTGCCAGATATCTTCGATCTGGCTCGCATCGCGGCCGATCAGCAACGGACAGACATGGTCCGTGAGATATGACGCGACCGCCAGTTCCCGCCCGTTCAACGTCGCATCGCCGATGCCATAGAGCCCCTCGTCGGTCTCGATCTTCAGCGTAACGAAATTGCGACCTGGCGCCGTGACGATGACGCGCGCAGCCCTGATCTTCACGGTAGCTCCCTCTCGGCGAAGTAATTTGGAAGACGCTAGACTAGCGAAACAGGCTTGTCCATATTGGTAAGGCCAGTATGGAGGGAGAGGCCGTGCCATTTTCGTTTGCCCCGGATCGGTTGTTGCCGAGCGAGCCCGCCACACGAAGAATTGCCCGACGGGTGTATGACCAGATATGCGGGTTGCCGATCGTCAGCCCGCACGGCCATACCGACCCCGCCTGGTTTGCGAACGACGCCCCTTTCTCCGATCCGGCGAGCCTGCTGGTCGTGCCGGACCATTATGTCTTCCGGATGCTGCATTCGCAGGGCGTGCCGCTGGAGGCCTTGGGCGTAGCGCGACGCGATGCCGGCCCTGTGGAAACCGATCCAAGGGCGATCTGGCGCCTGTTCGCCAACAATTATCATCTGTTCCGCGGGACCCCGTCACGAATGTGGCTCGATTGGGTCTTCTTCGAATTGTTCGGGATGGACGTACGTCTGTCGGCTGACAGCGCCGATCTTTATTATGATCGGATCGCCGAGGCATTGGCCACGCCGGCCTTCCGTCCGCGCGCGCTGATGGATCGGCTGAATATCGAGGTCATTACCACGACCGAAGGACCGCTTGATTCCCTCGACCACCACAAGGCAATTCGGGAAAGCGGATGGAACGGCCGGGTGCTCACCGCCTACCGACCCGATTCGGTGATCGACCCGGAATTCGAAGGATTCCAATCGAACCTGCGCAAGCTCGCCGAGATGACGGGCAAGGATACAAGGTGCTGGAGCGGCTATCTGGACGCGCATCGGGATCGTCGTGCCTTCTTCAAGCGGATGGGCGCCACTTCGACCGATCACGGCCATCCGAGCGCGCGGACCGCAAATCTCACCCCGGCGGCCGCGGAAGCTTTGTTCGCACGCGTGACGGCGGGTTCTCCCAGCCCGGAAGATGCGGAGTTATTCCGCGCCCAAATGCTGACCGAGATGGCGCGCATGAGTATCGAGGACGGCCTCGTGATGCAGCTGCATCCGGGCAGCTTCCGGAACCATCATCGATCCACCTTCGAGCGGTTCGGCCGTGACAAGGGCGCGGATATCCCGGTTGCCGTCGACTATGTTCATGGCCTCAAGCCGCTGCTGGACCGCTTCGGCGATGCCGAAGGCTTCACCCTGATCCTCTTCACGCTCGACGAGACCGTCTATTCGCGCGAGCTCGCGCCGTTGGCAGGTTTTTATCCCTGTCTCCGTCTGGGGCCGGCCTGGTGGTTCCATGACAGCCCCGAAGGCATGATACGCTTCCGCGAGCGGACAACCGAAACCGCCGGCTTCTATAATCTGGTGGGATTTAACGACGACACGCGCGCCTTCCTTTCCAT